>Ga0326728_10000762_pt1 | contig 122122 bp, 93 predicted proteins | sample MB3enrmetagenome_FD_207602 | JGI IMG/M metagenome (GOLD analysis project Ga0326728, IMG submission 207602) | Lab enriched peat soil microbial communities from McLean, Ithaca, NY, United States - MB31MN | ecosystem: Environmental > Terrestrial > Soil > Wetlands > Peat | place: USA: New York... | reverse complement strand
TTCAACGATGTTCAGTCAAGCTGGGGAGGTAACCGCATGATTGACCAGCAGTGCGGCATGACGTGGATCGATTCCTTAACTGAAAGCAACAAGTATTACACCAGTTCAGCTATTCCCTATATCGAGATTGTGACGTGGAACGACTACAACGAAGGCACGTCGATTGAATCTGGCATTGACAATTGCTACACAGTCAGCGCCTCAGTGAATGGCAGCACGCTCTCATGGTCGTTGAATCCAGCGACGGGAACAACGCCGAATCTGGCTACAGTTTCGCACATCGAGATATATGACTCGCCCGATGGCACTAACTTTACTCTCTTGGGCAGTCAAACTGCTGCCACCAGTGGAAGTTACTCGCTCAGCACTTTGCCGAATGGAATTCATCAGCTTTACGCGTATATGGTTGGGAAGAATAGTATTCTCAATCGAATCTCAAGCGGTGTTCCCTATAGCAATTTTCTAAGTACGACCACCTTGCTGAGTAGTTCAGTGGCCAGCGTAATACCTGGTCAGGCTGTTACGCTGACCGCCAGAGTCTCAGGCTCAGGTACAACGCCGACTGGCACAGTGACCTTTACATCAACTTCGACAGGCCAGAATTCTGGACTGCTGGCAACAGTGCAGTTGGTGAATGGCGTTGCGACCTATTTTGGACTGGTGTGGGTTGGCACGGACACAATCACTGCAATCTATAACGGCGATACGACCTATACTGGGTCAACGTCAAGTGCAGTGACGGTGGTGAATGCATCTGTGAATGGCAAACTTAGCTTCAATTGGCCCTACCTCAACTGGGGTAAGGCAGTTGCTTACGGTGATAGTTCTAGCGCTTGGCCGGTTACTTTACAAAATCTATCTGGTGTGAAGGTCGCTATACCGTCGTTAACCTTGACGGGCGCTGGCGCAGTGAACTTCCAGATTAGCTCGAATGATTGCACTGGCTCCCTACCGCAAGGTGCAACTTGCACCTTCAGCGTGATCTTCACTCCAGTGACGGGTGGCACGGTAGCTGGAGCAGTGACTGCAGCAACGTTGACTACATCAACCACAACCTCAGCAAGCTATAGCAATTCTATCGCCGTGACTGGTCTTGCTGTATCAAGTTCACTGTCTTTCAATTGGCCATTTGTAAACTTTCAGCCTCAGATACAAGGCAGCACGGGAACGAACCTGTGGCCAGTAACAGTTACCAACCAGAGCGGTCAGACGCTGACAGGAGTTACTTACACATTTACGGCTGGAGCGAATTACCAGAACAATTCCTTTACGCTGACCAACACCTGCTCGACGCTGGCCACAGGGGCAAGCTGCACCTTCGATATTGCGCCCTCTCCGGTATCGGGGCAATCTGCTGGCACCTACTCTGCCACGCTGGTGGTATCCGGAATGGGTGGCGCAGTCAGTTATAACTCATCTCCGCTATCCGTCACAGACATAGTCATACCGAGTGGCTACGCCATCAACTGGAATCAGGATCAGCAGGGCGGGATCAGCACGATTGACTTTGGTCCACAGAACACAAAGAACATACAGTCTGGTCCTTGGCCAATCACGGTTTACAACAACACACCGACGGTGGAGACATTGACTCTGACACCGAGTCTGAATGTGTTCACAATCGATGCGAGCAATAACACTTGTACGAGCAGCATTCCGGCGGGCGGGAGTTGCAGCTTTGGGCTGGACTTTAAGCCGACAGCGGACACCAGCTATCAGGGAACACTGAAAATTACCGGCAGCGTAAGCGGTAGCTACACCTTCAACACATGGGGCGGTGCTAACAAGTAAGACGAGGTCTGAAGCATGTTCATTTTCAGAGAAATAGGCCATTATCAGGCGTAGGTATGCGGCACCAATCGACGACTCTAAAATTTATTTAAGTTATTGATTCTAGAGCGTCACATTGTTACGTAGCACCTTGACACTAGACAAAGGAGGATGCCAGAGAAGAGATTCACAACGTCCCCAATATGCCACTTTCGGCAGAGCGATTAGTCCAGAAACACAGGACACAGCACCGGAAGGTGCGGAAAAACCATCCTGATGTACCGGGATCAAGAGGTTGTAATGAAGACAATTTCCAGAATATCTCTGACATCTGCGATTACGATATTCGCACTGGCCATCACACCATGTATCGCGCAAATTCCTGTGATTACATTAACACCCGGTACAATTAGCACATTTGCTGGTACGGGAACCTCTGGTGCACCAACGAGTGGAGTTGGAGCTACTACATCGAAGATTGGTCAACCACTAAGTATCGCCGTAGACGCCAGCGGGAACGTATATATTTCAGAGGTGAACGGTTACATCAATGAGGTTAAGGCCAGCAATAGCTACATATATACCATTGCAGGCAATGGGACATCTACTTATGGCGGAGACGGGGGGGCTGCTACTGCCGCCGAGGTAAATGCGGCCCGCGGACTTGCAGCGGATTCAAATGGAAATGTCTACATTTCAGACTCAGGCAATAACCGCGTCCGCATTATCTACAACGGAGGATCGGCAGCCGCAGCCCTGATTAGTGCAGAAAACCCCACCGTTACGGCACCCGTAACAGGCGATATTTACACCATCGCTGGAAATGGCAACACCTCTGGCGGTTCGGCCTCTGGAACACTGGGAACCTCCCAAACTCTCAATAGCCCCCGCGGCCTTTATGTTGATAGTGCTGGTGACCTTTACATAACCGACCAGTACTATGTTCGTATTTTATATGCAGGCGGAAGCTCCGCCGCAACACTCATTGAAGAGGAAACCAGCTTTGCTTCCCCTGTGGCTGGGAATATGTACACCGTTGCCGGAACTGGCAGCAACACTTATAACGGGGAAGGTATTCAAGCTATTAAGGCAGGCATGAATTCAACTTCCGTTGCGCTCGATTCAGCAGGCAACGTCTATGTTGGCGGTCAGGCATCGAATAGAGTTCAGAAAATTACTCTCTCTACGGGGCTCATCACTACAGTCGCAGGTAATGGAATACTTGGCAATATTGGGGATACAGGGCTGTCTACTTTAGCAGAGATAGATACGCCTCGCGGCATCGCGGTAGATGCTGGTGGCAATGTATACATCGCTGATACGCTGAACAACTGCATCCGCAAGGTGGATGCAAGCGGACACATCAATACCATTGCTGGGACGAACAGTACTACAGGCGGATACAGCGGAGACAGCGGGAACGCCACGAGCGCAACGCTCGATCAACCCTATGATGTCGCGCTGGATTCCACCGGCAATCTATACATTGCAGATCTAATCAATAATCGTCTGAGAAAGGTGAATGTATCTTCCGCGACATTCAGCTTTGGGAGTACTGCTTTGGGAGCAACCAGCGCAGGCCAGAATGCAACTATTTCAAATGCAGGAAATGCAACTCTTACTTTGAGCAGCATCACAATTCCATCCGGTTACAAGCAAATTGTAAGCGGAGGTACTGATTGCACTGCGACGACTTCACTGAGTTCAGGATTGAGTTGTACTCTGCAATTGGCATTTAATCCAGGCAGTTTGGGTTCCATTCCCGGGACAGCGACTGTATCCAGCAATGGTGGCAGCGTAAGCATAGCCCTTAGCGGGACTGGTATCACCTATCCCTCGAGCACTACACTGACGACGACCGCGACTTCCATCAATGCTGGACAAAGTATCACCTTTACGGCGATTGTCACTTCTACGAGTGGAACACCAACAGGTACAGTTAGCTTTTTAGACGGGAGTAACAATCTATCAACACAAACACTTTCAGCTGGATCGGCTTCCTTTACAACTTCTACGTTGAATACTGGAACTCACAGTATCACTGCAGTTTACTCAGGAAACAACAGTATCAGCGGAAGCATATCCTCGGCAACACTTGTGACTGTGGTTGGATATGTGACCACAACCAATATTTCTACAAGCACGTTTACTCCTCTTTTTGGCAAACCTGTCACCTTTAGCGCGACAGTGCAGACGACTGGCACCAACCCGCTGACGGGGCCAGTAAGTATCAGTGATAACGGAAACCTGCTAGGAGTGGTAACACTCAGCAGTGGAATAGCAACACTCACAACTTCTACGCTGGTGCTCGGGAAGCACTCTATCGTTGCTAGCTACGAAGGAGACTTTTATAACGATGCTTCAAGTTCTGCTGCAATTGCATTTACGGTAGCGAAATTGCAGGTGGCTGTTATCCCCGGCGTTATATCAACATTGGTTGATAGTGCTGGAGGCAAAGGCTACGCCGGTGATGGCGGGCCTGCTTCGCTAGCTGTGATCAACGCGCCGTTTAGCCTGCAAACTGATTCCGCGGGAAACATATACGTCTCCGATACAAACGACACAGTTCGAATGGTGAGCGCCACCAGCGGTAATATCAGTACAATTGCCGGTATCAGTGGAACTGCTAGCTATACTGGCGATGGTGGTCCGGCCATTCAGGCAACCATCAATGCCGCACGCGGTCTAACGATGGATTCAAACGGCAATATATATATTTCAGATTCAGGCAATAACCGCGTCCGCATCATTTACAACGGAGGCACAGTTGCTGCTCAGTTGATTGTGGCCGAAAATTCGTCCGTCGCTACACCTGTGGTTGGCGACATCTACACGATAGCAGGCAACGGCAACACCTCCGGTGGAGCTGCATCCGGTACATTTGCTACATCTCAGACAATAAGTAGTCCACGCGGTCTGTATTTAGATAGTGCTGGAGATATGTACGTCACCGACCAAAACTTTATCCGCGTGTTGTATGCTGGAGGTTCTTTTGCTGCAATGCTTATTGCAGAAGAAACCGCTGTGACCACACCTGTTTTGGGGAAGATGTATACGGTAGCTGGAATTGGCGGCAGCGCGTACAACGGTGAAGGCATTCAGGCAATTAAGGCAGCCATCAATCCAACATCGGTAGCACTTGATGTGAATGGAAACGTGTACTTTGGAGATCAAGGAACGGCACGCGTGCAGATGATACAACTCTCAAGTGGGCTTGTATATACGGTTGCAGGCAATGGTACGGCTGGCTATATCGGAGATGGAGGGCTTGGAACATCGGCTGAGATTAATACGCCTCGCGCCCTGATTGTAGACGATGGCGGAAATCTTTACATCGCTGATACCGGTAACAATGTAATTCGCAAAGTAGATGGGATTGGAAATATCTCAACGATTGCCGGAACAGGCACAACTACGGGAGATGGCGGTCTTGCCACGTCCGCTCTTCTTAGTTCGCCTTATGCCATTGCATTCGACAATGCTGGCAATCTGGACATTGCGACAAACGGGGATAATAGGATTCGCAGTGTGAGTGCGATCAATACATCACTATCTTTCCCGGCTACACAGGTTGGGAGTTCCAGTGCGATACAGACCGTGACGATAGCTAACATCGGAGGATTTTCGGTTCTGCCAACCTCCATTAGCATTCCTGTAGGGTTTACACAAATTACAGGTGCCGCAACAGATTGTGTTAGCGGCTCTTCAATCGTATCGGGTGGAAGTTGTTTGCTTCGAATTACGAGTTCGCCAGCCCAGTCGGGTCTTAACAATGGGACTTTGACGGTATCTACCAACGCGACGAATACTTCGCAAGGTATCGTCAGCGTGCCACTCAGTTCAGTCGGATTCAATCCAAATACCCTGCATTCAACAATTACACTTGCCACCACACCGGCCGGTATTACAGGAATTGATTTAGGCCAGACGGTTACACTTTCTGCTACAGTTGCCAACAGCGGGGCTTTGGGCATAGCTCTTCCTACTGGTACAGTGGTGTTTGAATCTGGTTCTACTATTCTGGGAACCACTGCTGTAAGCGTAGTGAATAACAATGTCATTGCAACGCTTACTCTCTCCAATCTACCTCTTGGTGCAAACGTCATTACAGCAACCTATAACGGGGATACTGTCTACCAGCCCTCAATTTCCAAGGCATTGACGATATCCGTGTACAGCGGCCCGGGCGACTTTGTCCTGAGTTATTCGGGAACAAACAATGTTGCTTCCGTTTCCGCTGGTAACTCAGCCTTGTATATCCTCAATGTGCAATCAGCATCTGGATTTGACCAGCCAATTACATTCAGCTGTAGCAATCTTCCAGCGAATACTACCTGTGTATTTTCACCAGCAATTCTAACTCCATTGGTCGGTGAATCGGTCAACTTTGGATTGACAATCAACACTGCTGCTGCTCCTTCGACGGCTGGCATGAAAAGTTACAATAGGCTTTGGGTATTTGCATCTACAGGAATATGTTTTTCTTTATTGTTGTGTCTGTCCTTTATATCAGGTCGCATTCGGCGACAATTACGCAGTGCAATTATGATTCTCTTACTCAGTATTTTCGCATCAGGAATACTTACAGGCTGCAGCAACACAGCCATAATCACCCAGGTTGCACCTTCGGGAAGTTCTACCGTGAATGTCAATGCAATGTCAGGGGCAATTACGCATTCGATGAATATCACGCTCACTATTCAGTGATTGTGCAATTCCTGATCGTCAAAAAGGGAGATGTTCAATGAAAAGAACATTTGCGAAAATAGCTGTATTTGTTTGGCGGATTCAATAACGAAGTGCAACGGGTTGGTTAGAGTGATGCGCTTGCAGATGTGATGGTGTTGAAGGGCGTGCCGGAGCATCTGCGTTCAGACAACGGCCCGGAGTTCGTGGCCAAGGATTTGCGTAAGTGGCTGGCGGCAACCGGGGCTAAGACGGCGTACATCGAGCCGGGTTCGCCGTGGGAAAACGGCTACTGCGAGAGCTTTAACTCAAAGCTGCGGGATGAGTTTTTGAATGGGGAACTCTTCTACTCGATGAAGGAGCTTCGCGTGCTGGCCGAACGCTGGCGCGTTCATTACAACACAATCCGTCCACACTCATCGCTGGGTTACAGGCCACCGGCACCAGCAGCATGGATGATCAAAACCAATGAAGGAGAAGCGGGGTATGGGAAAGTGGAAAGCAAAGAACGCTTCCCACTTTCCCACACCCCCGACGGCGGCTATTTCAACAACTAAATAGCTGCGCTACACTAACATTCAAACTGGTACAAAAGATCGGGCAGGCCAGGATAACGTAGGATATTTTTAGCAGTGTCACAAAACTCTCACGACGAATTCGGCTAGCTATGTAGTCTGGTTCCGATTGACGCAGTAGATAACCTAGTTGTTCACCCGGATTATAAACACAGGAGAAAAGGTTACTTATCTGGTATGAGCGTTACGTTTCTCCCATACCCTCATCAAAGCGGTATTATATAAGATTGTTGCAGCGTCCTGGCGGGTAATAGGCTTATCGTCCAGCCCTGAAACCCCTTCTTTGAGATTGGCCAGATATTGTGCTGGTATTTCAGACTTGTTCCAGCTTAGGTGGATGAGTGTACTTAAAAATTCATTGAGCGTGATTGGGTCATTAGGGCAAAACCTGATTGGTGTATTGGCGCATATAGGAGCAACCCCGCGGGAGTGTAGCGCCTCAATGGAATTGAAGTCAGGAGCGGAGAAGGGAACATCCTCATAGGATGGCTTGTCAGGCTGCCGTGTAGTATCAATTTCATCTGAATCCTCTGAAGGCGCAGGGAGAAATGCGCTGACAAGGATTCGAGCTCCATCCGCTCTGGTTAATTGCTTGTGAGGCTGAAATCCAGAATCATCCATTGATATCCAATGATGCACTGCTGCAAATTGTGCAGCCTGCCATAATCTAGTGCCGGTTTGGATGTCCGGCATCGGCTCGCGAACCAATATGCTGCCAGACTGTAGCAATGCACCCTGAACATCGTCGGCTGTAATCTGTCTAGGCTGAAGATGCTCAATCACTGATAGGGCAGCCAGAGTACCGGAGGCCTGGCCCGTCATCATGGTGATGGGTTGAAGTCTGATTGCACCATTTGCCAGTCGGGAAACAGAGATGTTCTTTTCCGCAGCAAGCAACCCATCAACTTTTTCAGGGATGAGCGAACGAAGTGGAATCTGGAAAGGGCCAAATCTAAAATCGGGAGGAAAATCAGAAATGAGGTCCAAACCAGTTTCCAGATCTGCCGCCGACTTACAGTTATGTAGATCATCGGGATAATTGCCAACGGCTATGGTATCCGTAAAGCTGTTGAAAGACTTTCCACCTTTGCTGTCTCGTCTAATGTCTCCACCTGTCAATGTATATATGCCAATGAGCCTGCGACTTTCTCTCACGTAGGGAAGCTGTGGCATATTATTTTCAATTGTTTTGAATTCAGCAGGAATCTCAGGGCAGGAATTCACATCCCGGTTGTATGCTGTATCGTAGCCTTCGTCATTGGCTATCGACCATTGTGTCTCCCTCATCTCATTCTGAATGTAATAGAGTTGGGAAATGGTCTTCAATTTGGCATCACATACGATCTTGCGCCTTGTATCGAAATCAAAGATAGACGTGAGTGCTGGAAAGTCATTGAACCAGTTTAATGACGTGCGCGTGACACGCTGGCTGTCTGTCCCATCATAATTCTCAGGATTTGATAAATCAGGAAATCCGCGATAAGCGTTATGATATGCAAAGCTCACAGGTAGGCTGCGATTTTCTGTATTGCCATCGATTCGTAGTTTATGACGCCAACTTTTAGCCCATAGTTCGTATCCTGGCGGAGGATTATGCAGTTGCAACTCAGGCGGAACGCCTTTGGGATACTTCTTGATAACCATTGTGTAGGTGATGTCCTGAATGCAGGAATTCTGGTTGTCTTCGCCAATGGAGCGTCCACTGCGGTAACGGGCCGGGGTAAGCGGCAACACATCTCCGAACTCTGTAGCATCAATGAGAATAGTGCTGAGGAAAGTTTGGTTCTGACTGGTTACAGCGCCAGTGACTTTATCTCCAGAGGACAAAACACTCATTACGCGATCCTGCAGATAGAGGTCAATATGGCCGTGAGTGCGATTTGTCTTTCCGGAGTTAACCTCATTAATCATCTCGTTAAGAATCTGACGAATCGCAGATGGATCAAAGCAGTGTGTTTTAGTCTGCCAATAGCAAGTACCAACTGATTTGCCGTGAGCATTATAAAAAGTCTGCATGTGAGACAGAAATTCGGCATAGAACCCAGAAGGCGGTGGAAGCTTCCCCTCATCCATGTTGCCGACTCCAGCAGCACCCATCTGGCCGCCAATCCAGTCAGATTCTTCGAGCAAAGCGACCTTCGACCCCATGCGGGCAGCCTGAATTGCAGCGGACACTCCACCCGTTCCTGCTCCTGCGATCACGATATCGTATATCTGCGGTGGTTTCTGCGTCCCAAATGCTTGTAAGGGGTGCAGTGAGAGTATAAGCAGAGCTGCCCAGATACCAATCCTAGGTGCTATTTGTTGTGCGTTTGTGTTCATTTTGACTCCGAATTTCTTGAAGAATTTCTTACAGATACTGTTGGCTGTTGTCTCGCAAAGAGAGCGTCAAAGGGTTTCGTGCGTTAAAAGAAGAGTCGGAGCGCAACTTGTATCTGTCGTGGCAAATTCCCCTGATAGGTGATAGTTCCAAAGGAAGTTCCACCCACTTGGGTGTTAGGAAACCCGAACTGAACTTTGTTGAGCACATTGAATGCCTCTGCGCGGAATTCAAGGCGGAATGCTTTGTGGATGTTCGTGAGTTTGGCCAGCGAGAGATCATCACGGAAGGCAATGGGGCTGCGTGTTAAAGCTGCTGCAAACGGAACATTTCCAAGCGTAAAGGCTTGGCTTAACTGATAAGCTGCAGGATTTAGATATCCCTGAGTTTCTCCTGCTCCGCCGAGGCGATTATGGATATTGCCAGAGGTCAGAGGGTTAACACCAAGAACATAGGAAGGCCGAAGGGGTGAGTAGGACTGTCCTCCTGTCTGTGAAAAGGACAAAGGATTCCCTGATTGTATGGTCACAATCGCATTGGCTCTCCAACCACCGATGGTTGCATCAGCCCAGTTCGGAAGGTGATTCCCAAATCGCTGTCCTCTGCCAAAAGGCAGCGGGTAAACAATATTGGTAACCACCCTGTGGGGTATATCGCTGACCATGTTGGAGCGCGAATCCTGCTTGAACAAGTAGTAATTTTGATAACTTGGATTGCCTGTTGCGTTCAAAAATCCTGTGGTCAGATCGCTGACATTGCCAAGCTGTTTGGACCAGATGAAAAAGAAGGAGGCGTTCACACCCTTCGAATTCCGGTAGACCAGCCCCGCTTGCAGTGCATTGAAAGAGGCACTGCCAAACCCGTCCTGTTCATACTCAATTCCATATCCAACCATGCCTAATACGGGATAATACTGAGGATAGGCAGAGAGTAGCTGCTGTAGTGGAACAGTTTTTAGCGAGGCCAAAGTCCCAGCGATATTTGATCCGTAAAAAGGGTTGGCAACCTGTGATTCCAAATAAGCCGCCTGGGTAAGATTGCCAGGTGTTCCCCAATATTTTGGATTCAAATCATTCGGACGGCCATAAAGCGGTAGTTTTACGCCATGTCCGCCTGCGTAGTAAAGCCTGAAGTAGAGGCTAGGAGTAAGCTCTTGCTCGATTCCCGCGTTCCATTGTTGTTGATAGGGATCAGGTGTTTTGTAAATCATGGCTACACCAGAGCCACCAGAGCCAGAGGCGGTTCCTGCAGAGGCACCTTGAGGAAGAAGTACACCCGAAGCGAAGGGATTTTCAGAGCTGAAGGTTGGCGCAGACGTATTTGTCGATGTCACGGAAGTTGTCTGTGCATATCCCATGTTAGAGATGCTATATCCGCGCTGAGTGGTAGGCATCGAGAGAATTCCATAGGCCCCGCGGATGACTGTTGCTGGCACAGGCGCATAGGAAAACCCAACGCGCGGATCGATGCGGTAAGTGGTATTCCAGATTCTGCTTGGATTACCATGGATGCCCAAAAACTGGGCACCTCCTTGAAAAGAAAATGCTGGGGTACTGAGGGGGTTGCTTGCCGTAGGATTAAAATCAGCCCAGTGGTTATGACGCTCCCGGAAGCCTACCTCCATCCCGGCGCGAATACCTAGATTCAGAGTGAGTTTTGGAAAAATCCGCCAGTCGTCCTGAAGGAAGACAGCGTTGTATGGCTGGGAGAAAGCCGTTTTCACCTGTCGTGTAATAGTAGCCGTGCTGGGTGCACCGAGTAGAAATGCAGCAAAGGAGTCATATGGCACCTGCCCAACAGGGAGTTGTTGATCAGGAATAGGGCCACTCGTGAAGTTGCTGTTATATTCAAGTTCGCCTAATGGATTGGCACCTCCCTCTGCATTTTGCAGAAAGTAGCGACCGTCATATCCGGCAGTAATTGTGTGGGCTGCGCGTTGAAGGATCGCCGATATACCCAGAGTATGGGTATATTGCACGTTGTAGGCAATATTTAACGCAGATCCAACTGTCTCCAAATCTGCGATGGTTGTGTAGGGGATTCCGGCAATCTGTTGCTGTGAAGCAAAATTGGATGAAAAGCCGTAGATGCTAGGGGTGTAGTTAATTGAGCCTGGCAAATTATCGTTCAACTGGTAATTGAAACCATATGTTCCCTGAAGAACAAGAGAATTCGTAGCAACCCAAACGTGAGAGAGGGCGAAAAGATAGGAACGAATTCTCTGATAGGTACTGTTTGGTCCGGAATATGAGCCAAAGTAATCCCCTACATAGTGTTCGTCGGACATTTTAGTACCACGGATGAAGCTTCGTTGCCTTCCACTGAAGTTGTGATCAATGCGGAAGTTGTATTGATCATCATTGTCTTTGGTGATGGGGAAATAAATGTAGTTGCTGGCGAATGAGGTTGTATTGATATTTGCTGTCGGAATGAACTGGAGTAATTTTGCTGCGACGGGGTCTATATTTTGAACATAAGTACCAGCCGGATAATTTACTCCGCCCACGGTGACTGCTGGTAGCAGAGCTCTAGTATAAGAGTTCACCAGATTATTAGGATCATAAATCAGTTGATTAAGATTTGCTGTCGGAAGACTTGCGCAGGCCACCAGCCCGCCACAGGAATCCGTAAAAATCCCTTGACGCATCAATGCGGATGGAACAGTTGTAGTTGATGATCCATAGGTCAGGTTTCGTACGCCTTCATAGCCGAAGGTGAAGAATGTCTCATCTCTACCGTCGTATATCTTTGGCAGAACAACAGGGCCTCCAACAAACCCGCCAAATTGATTAAATCTTTGAGGTGTTCGGAAGTCATGCCGGGTCGGTATGGGGTATACACCTGACCGCTTGACAAAGAAGTTTGCAGCATCCAACTGATCGTTTCGGAGAAAATCGAAAATGTCTCCATGAAGATAATTCGATCCACTTTTCGTGACGATATTCAGAACACCGCCACTGGAGCGTCCAAAGGAAGCAGGAGGAACCGAGGTTATCACCTTGAACTGATCCACGACCTCCACGGAGGGAGTGACAGGTGGTTGACCCTGACAGCACACGATGATTGAAATACCATCGAGCAATATTTCATTCGAACCGGCAATACCCCCGTTTGTCTGGAAGTTGTTAGTTGCTGCCGATACCACTGCTGCCCGAACAGTGCTTAGACCAGCTCCAAAAGATCCTCCGGGTATGATTCCCGGCGATAACTCCGCAAGCCCATAAGGATTCCTTCCGTTTAGTGGCAGGTCAATCACCTGTTGAGATGTGACGGTATAGGAGAGCTCAGAGGTTCCTGCCTCAAGCCGTGCTGCCGGAGCAGCGTTGACAACTACTGTATCGTTCTGGCTGCCGATGGTTAGGGTGAGATCAATTTGGGCTGTCTGGCCGACCTCAAGGACGATACTGGCTGTGGCAGATTGAAATCCCTTCTGGGAGACGGTCACTTCATAGGAACCAGCTAGAAGGGATTGGAAGTTGTAAAGTCCATCCTTCTTTGTAATATCCCGGAGAAGCAATCCTGTGGATGACTCGCGGAGCGTCACGTTAGCCTGACTCACAATGGCACCAGTCGTGTCGGTAACCAGTCCTCTGATGGTACCGTTGGCTGTTTGGGCGGAGAGAGTACCCGTTATAGCAGATAGCAAGACAAGCAATATCCCTGTCAGCAAAAGATTCAGAAGGGCATACTTTCTACGGTTTTGGTGGCATCCACGGAAAGTGGGTGAATTAAGGAGGAAAGGTTTACAGTCTTGCATAATGAATTCTCCGGAAAACTAAAAGGAAATGGAAGCTGGTTTCATTTTCAGCTTGCAGGCACAGACCTTCTGCATCGTGAAAAATGGATTCAGGTTACAGCCAATCTCTTCCTGCGCATTATTAGGTGTCTAGTGTCAAGGTGCTACGTAACAATGTGACACCTTAAAATCAAGACTTAAGGGTCTCAATTGGTGCAGAAAGTACTTCTGAAAACAATGCAGAATTTTAGCGGCTGTACATTATCCCTCTCATCCTTCTGAGTACAGGAAATAAGGAGCAAACGGTATGCAGTCTAAGGAAAAGCAAAGAGGGAACAATGTGGTTCTAATTTGCACTGAGGGGAAATGTATGGCATAAATTGAGCCTGAGGGGCCTAACGATGACAGTGCGATCGAGTCAGTTGCTTGTATTTACCGCCTTAGCGGTGCTGCTTCTAGAGATATCCAGCAAATTATTGTTTGCACAAGACACGCGCACCGTCACCGAGCCAAATTTTCCCCCCCCCCACCTGTACGACGCTTGCTGCGGAATTGGCCATAACGGGAGGCGGACCATCTTCAGAAACATCCTATGATACCAATCGCATCCAGAATGCTCTGACAGGCTGCCCAAGCGGTCAGGCTGTCGAACTCATCGCTTCTGGCACGAATAATGCCTTCCTCATTCAGCCCATAACAATTCCAAACGGTGTCACACTCTTCGTAGATGGTGGGGTCACTGTTTTTGCTTCGCGTAACCCGGCTAATTATCAGATCGGGATACCTGTCACGCCTTCCGTTTCAGGCGGGCAGGACGCATGCGGTACTGTTGGCTACAACGGAAACGGATGTAACCCATTGATTGCTTCGACCAACACTAGCGGCTCTGGAATCATGGGTTACGGTGTCATAGATGGACGAGGCGAAACGAACTTGATCGTCAATGGGGTAGCACAGAACTATTCGTGGAATTACAACACATATCGTGCACAACACGCAGCCTCGGGATCGCCCAGTTCTCAGAATAACCCTATGATGCTTCATACGTCACAGGCCGCAAATTTTACTCTCTACAAGATTACCTTCAAGAATTCTCCCTTTTATCATGTTCAATGGAGCGGCGTGTATGGGGCAAACGTCACATCAGGCCTTACCGTTTGGGGAATGAAGATCATCGCTCCATATGAGGAACTGGTTCCTGGTGGAGGTGGTGCCTACTTCTATTCCGAAGAAAACGACGGGATTGATCCGATTGGAAATACGACCAATGTCACCATTGCAGATTCATATATATCCAACGGGGATGACAATATTGCGTTAAGCACTTACAGCAGCGCCATGCCGGTCAGCAATGTCACAGTCACCAACCTGAACACCTATTCCGGTGGTGCAATATCGATCGGCTGCGGAACGAGGGGCGGGATCAGCAATGTTCTCTTTGATACGATTAACCAATACGGTAACGCCAGCGAAACCGACGCAACCGGTATCAATATCAAGTCTGCCGCAGATCGGGGTGGTATTGTCAGCAATATTACCTACCAACACATCTGCCAGCAAAATAAGGCATATGCCATTCGGATTGATCCCTTCTATACGAGCACCCCGGAAAACACCAATTTCATACCAAACTTTTCCAACATCGTGTTGCGCGATATTACTATCCTGAATCCTGCGGGAAACGGCCCAGAACAGATTGAGCTTGAGGGCTACGATTCCAACAACATCAGCACAGTTACTCTCGATAACATCAATGTGGCTGGGATACCGAATGTATCAACCCATCCTCCGGAAAATGTCCATATTACACTCGGTCCAGGCCCGGTTACGCCCACTTCGCTTGCCAGTCTTAGCGGAACATCTGTCAGCTACAGCGGAAGCATTACGAATCCTGCCGAGGCACCATACGCCTGCTCCAGTGCTAACTTCCCGCTACTGGTCGGAGAGTTGTATCTTTCCTCTGGTAACAACACAAACCTGAAGAGCCTTTCTGCAGCAGTTATGAGCACATACACCCTGAATGCAATGCTGGAAGCTCCTGATCCGACATTTCCGGCACTAACTAAATCGGTCAATTTTTACGACGGTGCAACCAATGTTGGATCTTCGGTAATCGCTGGTAATGGCACTCTAGCGGCGCTTACATTGAGTGGAATCTCAGCCGGGACGCATACATATTTTGCGCAGTATCCCGGTGACAGCTTTTACACCGCATTCACCTTTGGTTCTGTCACGGTTACTATTCCAGTTTCCAGCGTTACGGTCACTCCAACGCCAAACAGCTTAAGCCTTAACCCGGGTGGCGGCAGCAGCGTAGCCCTCCTGATTGCGCCGACAGGCGGCTATACAGGTACAGTTAGCCTCAGTTGTAGCAGTCCTGTATCCTACGTCACCTGCTCAGTATCAACACCACCAGCGATTTCTGGAACTGCGGCAGTCAGTGCTACGGCTACCATTTTGGTAGCTGCTAACTATTCAGATTGCCAACATCTAGATACAGCTTTGCCGGCCGGTGTTGTTCGTGTCGCACGTGCTGGCCTAATCGCGCTTTTCATGCCAGCGATGATGATGTTGTTGGGTGTTGTCAGAAATCTCACAAGGCTGCTATATTTGCGATCGCTTGTCGTTTGTCTTGTAATGGCAGGAGTCCTGTCCGGCGTTGTTGGTTGTAGTGGCGGGAGCAGTGGAACTTCAAGTGTTCGTCCGCAGCCAGCAGGAAGTCAGACCATTACCCTGACAGCAAACGCCAACGGCAATCTTGTCACAGCAGCGATTACGGTCAACATCAACTAACGGAGGCTGCAAATAAGTAGAAAGTTATTTCTGGAAAGGGAGTGAATGGTAATAGGTAATCCTGCTTCGAAGAGGGGTGTTTCCATCGATTTCAGACATAATCACCGCCTCAAAGAACGGACTTCCACCGTTGGCAGTCTGCACACGATGCAATTCTTCTTGTCCTTCTCGTGAGGCGATATAGCTGACTAGAGCATTTTCCTTGTAGCCCTCGATTACCAACATCCGTCCACCAGCATCATTTGTGGGAACACAGGCCAACAACTGTGGAGTCACTTCGCGAGCATTCGATTCTTTGATAGGGAGGAAGTCAATTTCCTTGCCTGTAATAGGATCATGGTTCTCAATGACTCGCGCAACCGGAGTAAAGGATAATGTCAGGTTTTTCAAGTATTTTTGATACGGACTCAGCGTCTGAACAGTACCCATCAAAATAACATTCTCGTGATCAATAGACTCCAAAGGAAATTGAGTGCCATCGGAGACATTAACATTTGTCCCGTTTTGGCTGAGCAAAATTGCCAGTTTGAAGGCCGAAAGGCCATCATAAATGCTGAGATATTCCTGAGAGAGAATTGGAGGATACCCATACTTTTGGGAAAGATCCCTCAGAATCGGTGAATTCTGAAGTTCTGAGAAGTCGTTAATTCCCATGGATCGAACTTGAACGGACTCTTTCCTTTTAGGGTCATTCCAGTAAAAAAATACTGGATTTGGGAGTACTATCCGAACGGGCTTGCCACCTTGGACAAATTTCCCCCAAAAAGAGTCTTGAGAGAATGGGAAATGACTCTCTAAAGAACCCGCTGATAAAGAGTGGGAATAACGCCACCAATCTGTATGTGTACCCAGCCAGATCAGGATGGAGATGAGCAAAATTGCAAGTGTACCTATGACAGCAGACAAAAAACGAACTAACTTTAACAAGCTAGACTGGGTTGAAGCTGTTGATTGGGCGATTTCTAAATCAGTTTCGCGCGCTTCTGCAAAAGTGTGTGCGTGTTCCGCAGAAGAAGATTTGCCCCGCATGACAGTGGTTAGCGGCCAATCTGCAAATTCAAGCTTGTAGGCTCCGCGCGGCAGAACAATTTGCAGCGTTGAGGCATTTCCTTCCTTTTCTGTAAATTCGCGCAGCTTTGCCCTCAATCGAGCGATCTGGACACGAACATAGGAGTCGGATTTGGGATCAAAATCATCCCTGCGTGCAAGAACTTCCGTCGCAATTGAGTATTCACTTATTTCGCGATTGCGATTGTCGTATAAGTATTTGAGGAGCGATCTGGTGACCGGACAATGCTCAAACGTTTCACTCTGCAGTGCGCGGTCTATCAACTGCCCATATATGACCTCCACTGTCAACTCTGTGTTTGTATCGTTCACGTGGCAATTATATCGTGTTGATCGGAATCAGTATTGCAATATCTCACAGATGTAACAAAACAACACGAAACCCCCTATGTTGCTGAATATAAAAAGAAACAATGTGACGTAGCAACAAGCTACTAGACGAAAATCTCCAGAAAATGGGACATTGTGCATGGCATGGAATCAGTAGCGTACAGGCCATTACGGCATTCTCTTTACTGATGGGACAAAGCGAGATTTTGTAGCTGATGAACGAATTCATTAGTGAATGGAGGAACAGTATTGCTGCTGTCAGGATGAATATGGTGGGTAGTAGCGTTGACATTGGAATCTCCCCGACTCTGGTGGAAATCACCTTTCTGATGAGGGGCAGGAAAGCAACTCTTTGATTCAGAGTCAGTTCCTCTCGCGGCTTTCTGAGGTATTTAGCGTAGAACCAAACGAGGCTCAGTATCCCAGTGACGCATTCAACGTACATCTTAGAAGGAGACTGTTTTGATTGGTGCGAAATTCATTTTTTGCAAATGCATAACGTTGCCTTTCATCGTTATTGCAGCCTTGATGATTGTCTGCAAAACATCGCATGCCCTTTCCATCCCTGTACAAACAGAGCCTGTTACCGTTAAAACTGGAATCAAACAGGCATGGTGGAAACACGCAGTAATCTATGAGATATATCCCCGCAGTTTTCAGGATTCGAATGGGGACGGGGTTGGGGACATCAAGGGAATTATCAAACGTCTGGATTATCTTCATGAACTCGGGATTGATGCCATCTGGCTCACCCCGATTTACCCATCTCCACAGGTCGATTTTGGCTACGACATCTCCAACTACGAAGCCATCGATCCCCAGTATGGAACGATGGCGGACTTTGACAAGCTGGTGGCCGAAGCAAAAAAACGTAACATCAGGATTCTGATGGATATGGTGCTAAATCATACCTCTGATAAGCACCCGTGGTTTTTAGAGTCGAGCAGTTCACGTGTTAACCCAAAGCGCGATTGGTATATCTGGCGAGATGGCAAAGGAGAAAATATTCCGCCAAATAACTGGATGAGCGGATTTGGGCACTCTGCCTGGCAATATGACGAAAAGACGGGGCAGTGGTTTTACCACATGTTCTACAAGCAACAACCTGACCTGAATTGGCGCAATCCTGCTGTAGAAAAAGCCATGTTTGAAGCGGTGCGATTTTGGTTCAATCGGGGTGTTGCAGGTTTCCGGCTTGATGCCGTGACTATGCTTTTTGAAGACCCGGAACTTAGGGATGAAAGAGTGCTTGGCGGCACCAATGCGTATGGTGATCCGGTCATGGAGGGCGCTCGTCAAGACAATCTTCCAGAGGTACACGACGTTATCAGACGACTTCGCAAAGTAGTGGATCGATATCCCGGTAATCGTGTACTGATTGGGGAAACGTATCTTCACAATATCGGAGAACTGGATCAGTGGTACGGCGGTGTCAAGCATGATGAGATTCATCTGCCGATGGATATGCAGATTGCGCTCATTCCGAAGCTTGATGCCATTCTTTTCCGTCAGCGCATCGAAGAGGTGGAAACCAAAATCAGTGGCAACCAGCCATTGATTGTTTTTGACAATCATGACCGCCCTCGTAGTTGGAATCGCTATGGAGATGGAGTTCATGACCTTCAGATCGCACGCATTGTTGCTGCGATGCTCTTTACAACCAGAGCAACAGCAATGATGTACTACGGGGAAGAGTTGGGTATGGTCACTAGTACTCCAACACGCAAGGAAGATGTCAAAGATCCAATTGGAATCATGGGTTGGCCCAATGAAAAAGGGCGCGACGGGGAGCGAACACCAATGCAGTGGGATGGCGCACAGAATGCAGGATTCAGTGTAGCCCAGACGACATGGCTCTCAGCAGGGACTAATTACAAAACAGTCAATGCGAAAGCTGAAGCTGCCGATCCGTCCTCGCTGCTCAATTGGCATAAAAGACTTATTATGCTACGCAAAACCAATCCTGCATTACGAAATGGTCTGATGTTGATGCTTGATGAGACAAATCCCAGCGTTCTTTCCTACCTTCGAAAAGGGCCTAGTGGCAAGCCTTCCGTCGTTGTTTCGATGAACTTTACGGGGACGTCACAGACCGTCTCTCTTGATACGACAACAGTTGGCGTGAGGACGCGGTCTGCCAATACGATTCTGACAAGCGACTCTTCTCTGCAGTCTACGAAGAGTCTTTTCAATATCACTTTGCCGCCGTTTGCAGTATGGATTGGGTCAGTGCGGTAACGAAGGCTAAACTGTACCTTCCTCCAACAAACGCTTGCAAGCTGATAAGACCTAAAACAAGGAGAAGTGGATGTCGCCACAAAACAAAAGATATATAACATTGATCGTTTTCTCGCTATTTTTGTTTGCGGGTGGAGTGCTGCTTATTGCGCAGCGACAACAGTTTGCGCTAAAGGAAGGTGATACTGTTGCATTTTATGGCGACAGTATTACCGCACAGCGGCTATACACCAAGTTCACCGAGGAATTTGTACTTACACGCTACCCGACTCTCAACCTTCATTTTGTGAATGCGGGAGTAAGTGGTGACACGGTATACGGAGGAAAGGCTGGATCGGTTCAGGCCCGCATCCCGCGCGATATTGCCCCCTTTCACCCTACAATGATCACCGTCATGCTGGGCATGAACGACGGCAGCTATGTTGGAGAGCCGAAATCATCGGTAATTGAGGACAAATACAAGAAGGGTTATCAGGAGTTGCTGGGGTTACTTGAAAATACTGTACCCGGCGCTTCGTTCACGCTCATTCGTCCATCTCCCTATGACGAAATTACACATGGCTCCCGATTCCCTGGCTACTCGCGTGTGTTGGAGAACTATGGTGATGATGTTGTCGAAATTGCCAAAAGGCTGATGAAATCTGGCAATAAATCTGTTTTGGTTGCAGATCTGAATGAGCCTGTTGTCAAGGCACTTAAACGTGCCCAAATTCAGCTTCCACAACTGGCAAGTACACTCCTCCCGGATCATGTGCATCCAACGGATACGGTGCACTGGATTATGGCAGCGGCTCTTGTCTCGGCTTGGCACATTGACCCTATCGTGAGCCGACTGGAACTGGATGCGAGTCATGTAGAGATTACGAGCAAATCGCGGACAACAGTTACAAACCTGAAGAAGACGACAGGAGGTTTACAGTGGACGCAACTTGAGGAAGCACTCCCGCTTCCGATTGATCCTCTCTCACCGGCAACCTCTATCCTCTATGGAATTTCAGGGATTGATGAGATTGATCAACAGACTCTAGAAGTAGATGGGCTTGACCCAGGAAGCTATCAGCTTCTGATCGATACAAAGCCTATCGATGCTTTTTCGCAAAAGGCTTTGCAGCAAGGCGTTAATCTCGCTCACTACAAAACCCCTATGCTGGAACAAGCAATGGCCATAGACAAAGAAGAGGGCCGTCGCAATACCCTTGACCAGTCTCGATTCATGCTTATGGCGGAGTTTAAGCATACAACGAATACCGCTAGCGGCGTAACTGCTTTGCTGGAAGCAGAAGAGCAGATCAATCTTATAATTCACGCCGAGATACAGCCAAAGCCACACGACTTTGAACTGCGACGCCAGTAATCAAAACCAGTTTTCGGAGGTACATAATGAAACAGATGACCAGACGCAAGATGCTAGCACTTGTTGGCTGTGCAGCACCCGCTCTCTCCCTACGCAATGCTTTCTCGCAATATCCAGAGCCTAACAGGTACGGAATCAACCTTACCAAGGGCCCATTCCAGGCAACCATAGAATCTTTGGCCGCCTACACGATTCCTGATTGGTTCGCCGATGCCAAGTTTGGAATCTGGTCTCACTGGGGTCCGCAATCTGCTATCGGTGACGGTGATTGGTATGCGCGCAATATGTACATTCAAGGGCATCCGCAGTATGAGTACCACCTTAAGCGTTTTGGCCCACAGTCGAAGATTGGTTACAAAGATCTGATTCCGCTTTTTACGGCAACCCGCTGGAATCCTGAACATCTGATGGATCTCTACCAGAAGGCCGGTGCCAAGTATTTTGTCAGCATGGGTGTGCATCACGATAACTACGACATGTGGAACTCAAAATATCAGCCCCGTTGGAACTCGGTTGCAATCGGGCCGCATAAGGACATTGTAGGTTTATGGGCGGCGGCAGCACGCCGACGCGGGATGCGCTTCGGCGTGAGCGAGCATCTTGGGCGTAGCTATGACTGGTTCGCTCCGGCGCATCTGGCCGATAAAACAGGGCCCTACTCAGGTATCCCCTATGACGGGGCCGATCCTGCCTATGCAGACCTCTATCATAATTATTTTGCGTTTCCTGCAGGTTTTGCTCAATCGATTGCAGCCAAAGACAACGAGAATATTCTCACACCTGAGATGAAACTCAACTACTTTAACCGTATTAAGGATCTGCTTGATCAGCACCAGCCAGACATTCTCTACACCGATGGACATATTCGAATTGGCGAGTACAGCTATGGAGTTATCGCCGAGCTCTACAATGTGGCGCCAGTCAGCAACAGCAATCGGACCGAAGGAGTTTACTTCAGCAAGGCAAAAGATGACTGCGCAATCGGCACATGTGTCCTTGACCGCGAGCGCGGAGTCTCTGACGGAATATGGCCAGTGCCGTGGCAGACTGATACCTGCGTGGGCCAATGGCACTACAAAGAGGGTGTCCAGTACAAGACGGCAAAGCAAGTGATTGATCTTCTCGTAGACATCGTCAGCAAAAATGGGAACCTCTTGCTGAACTTCCCGTTGCCAGCCTCGGGAGAACTGGATTCCGAGGAGTTGAAAACACTGAACGGAATCACAGAATGGATGAATGTCAATGGCGAAGGAATCTTCAGTACGCGTCCATGGAAGGTATTCGGTGAAGGCCCCTCAGTGCATGCAGCTACGCCCTCAAAGGATTTTGATCAGAACGAGAGAAAAAAAGGAAGTCTCGGTCCGCGGGATATCCGTTACGCCAGCAAGGGAAAAACGATCTACGCATTTGTGCAGGGCTGGCCGAAGGGACAACTGGTCCTTCAATCGCTTGCCACATCGAGTTCGCTACAGTCACCGAAGGTGCACGCCGTATGGATGCTTGGTCAGAGCCAGCCGCTGCAATTCACACAGGATGGAACGGGGCTGGCGCTCTCACTTGGTGGAGAGCGGCCAGCAAGTGCAGAGATTGGTATAGCTCTGCGCATTGCTACGGCATAACAAGAATGTGGAGGAATACAATGTCGCATACTGTTAGCAAGATCGCGTTGATTTGCTTGTTAGTTCTCAAGAGTGCCTGTGCACAGACGCCCATCACAACGACCGTGAGCGCTCTGACCGACAACAACACCAGTGCCTCTGATAAGTTCCCTGGAACATTCAATGGCAATGCAACGCCGGGAAACATCAGCTCGTTGCCTATCACTTCACTTTTGTCTACCGGCAACAAGACGCGCTACATTGCACATCTTGTTCCATTCTTCTCCCTCGACTGCGGTGCTGGTGCAGAGCGCTGCCACGGTCATTACAACGTAGGCTATGATCAGTCCGATCCGACACAGGTCGCCAGGCAGGTTGCAGACATGTATCGCAGAGGTTTTACCGTCGTGCTACAGGATTGGTACGGTCAGGATCATTCTGAGAAGAAGCACAACGATGAAACAGCGAAACTCATCATGCATGAGGCCGAGCGCATCCAGCGGACTGGCACAACATTCAACTTTGTCATGCAGCCAGACCACGGCATCGTGGATCAATGTCCGGACGCTGCCTGCAATACAGCCAGACTCATTGAAGCATTGAAGTACCAATACACCACATACGAGAGTTCTCCTGCGTATCTGCGTTGGTATGGACGTCCCGTGGTTCCTTTCTTCTGGAACGATACAAGAAATCCCGTTGATTGGGAGGCAGTCAAACAACAGGTTCCTGGCAATCCATTATTCATCTTCCAAAACTCCGTCGGCTTCAGCCATCCGGCTTCTGGCGGATCATTCAGCTGGGTCGGCCACATGAAGCAGCCAGGCCCTGACCTTGGCTATCTGGATAGTTTTTATCAGGCGGGTGCAAAGGCCAAAGAGCAGTTGACCATCGGAAGTGCCTATGCAGGCTTTGATGATCGCCTTGCCTATTGGGGGCTCAAGCGGATTGTGGTGCAGCGCTGCGGCCTGACCTGGCTCGATAGCATGCGCGAAAGCCTGATGTATCTACGAGAATCCGGCACGCCTCTGCCATTTCTACAAATCGTCACATGGAATGACTACGAAGAGGGTACTGCACTTGAAGTTGGAATCTCGAATTGTGTGAGCGAGATACCAATGCATTTTGAAGGAAGCAAGCTTTTCTGGAAGGTAAATTTCGGTAAAGACAAAGACGGATATTCTGGCAGCGAGGATACCATTGCCTACTTTCGTATCTTTGTGCAGACAGAGGGCGAAAATCTGCAAGAACTGAAGAGCATTTCAGCCAAGGACAAACACGAATTGGATATAACTCCCTTTCATCTAAAATCGGGAAAAAAGGTTTATATCCAAGCTGTGGGTAAGACTATGATTCAGAACCATTTATCGGTGCCAGTGAGTGTTCCCTAGTCAATTAGCATCCAGACAGGAGATTTATGGACGCGACACGAATCAACTCGAATTTGCAGAAAGTTATGGATGTTCTTCAGATGAACTCCATGACAAGGCGGAAATTGATCTATGGTCTGGGTGCATTCGCCGGGAGCAGCCTTCTGACAGGATGTGGGGGGCGCAGCACTAACACTGCTTCTTCCAGCCAAATTCAGCCCATGCCTTCCGGATCACTGATACAGGCTTCCGTGACCGTTGGTGCGTCGAGCGGAACTTCCATTGGCGCCAACTTTACCGGCCTCAGCTACGAGAAAAACAGTTTTGCTGTCCCCAGATTTACTAGCAGCAATACAGACATGATTAACTTGTTCAAGCTTCTAGGTACAAGCATTCTGCGCGTTGGTGGTAACTCTGTTGACGTAACAACCTGGACTGCGAATGGCGCTGGTCAAACAGCAGGTCAGGCTGCACCGGCGGATGTAGATGCGCTGGCAGCTTTTCTTAAGGCAACCGGATGGCAGGTTCTTTACGGCGTAAACTTGGCAAGCAACACGCCAGCACTCGCCGCTGAGGAGGTTGCCTATGCCGTCAAGTCACTGGGAAGCAGCCTCTATGCAATCGAGATTGGCAACGAACCCGACCTCTTTCCCGGCACGTACTTCCCCAGCAATTGGACGCTTCAGGATTTTGAGGCTCTTTGGGAGCTGTATCGGAGTGCAATTCTGGCAACCTCGCCAAGTGTAGTAATTACCGGGCCTGCATCGGGCGGAAATATCAGCTCATGGACGGTGCCCTTTGGTATCTATGCCACCAAGCAGCAGATTTCATTGCTAACTCAGCATTATTATCGCGGCGACGGTCAAAGTCCCTCTTCAACAGCAGAGTTGCTTATTAGTCCCGACACAAATCTTGCCCCTGCCTGCCGAACACTGCTGAATGCAGCAAACCAGATCGGCATTCCCTTTCGCTTTACAGAAACCAACTCCTTTTACCGCGGTGGAGCAAGTGGAGTAAGCGACAGCTATGCCTCCTCCTTATGGGTAATTGATCATCTGGCGAATCTTGCATTGGACGGCGGTATTGGTGCGAATGTTCATGGTGGTGGGGATGGTAATGGATATACGCCCATTGCGGATGATAATGGCGCAGTCGTAGAGGTCCGACCGGAGTTTTATGGCCTGCTACTCTTTACCATGCTGGGACAAGGGTCGCTGCTGACCACAACGGTAAGCGCAGGCAGTTTGAATGTAACTGCTTATACAGTAAAGACTGCCAGCGGTGCTCTGAATATTGTTTTAAACAACAAGGATCTGACGAACAACCTTCAGGTAGCGGTTGACTGCAGGCAGACGGTGTCGTCTGCGTTGCTGCTGGAGATGACCGGACCTGACCTGACGGCCACCAGTGGAGTCACAATTCAGGGGGCAAGTATCAATCTAGATGGCAGCTTTTCGCCTGCTGCCGCCTACATCGCACCCCAGATAAGTGGCAAGCAGGTGACCTGTTATGTGCCTGCTCTCAGTGCAGTGTTGTTGCAAGTGAAATAGCCGCAAAGGGGTACTATGAGCAAATCGTATAGAGGCCAGTTTCAGCAAGCATGCACCTCTTCATCGCGCCGCAATTTTCTGATTGGTGGTGGGGCGGCACTCGCCACTACCGCCTGTTTTGCTCGTACAGGAGTGCTTCAAGCCGCCAACAGCAGCGTATATGCTCCGTCCTATCTGCGCGGCTACGAATCTGATTATGCTGCCGATCCGCGCAGGGCTGCTACAAAGTGGTTTGTTACGGCCCACTATGGTTTGTCTGTTCATTATGGGCTGGCAAGTCTTCTGCCCGGAGGCAAGAAGTATTCTTTTCCGAATGATCCCAGCCAAAGCGAACTCAGGAAGCATTACACGGCCGAAAAGTTTGATGCGAATGCAATTGCCAATCTTGCTGTTGCATCGGGGATGAGTCACATTCGCTTCACTCCCTATCACGGTGGAGGGCCTTACAATTTCCGCTCGAAGGTTGCTCATCCGAATACTGTGGACGATCTTCCCGCAAAGCGCGATTTGGTGGGCGAGTTGGCGGATGCCTGTCGCCGCAGAGGGCTGGGACTCTTCCTATATGTTCATTGCAACATTGCACAGTCGAACGATGAGGTTTGGCCGCGGAATCAAGAGATATTCCAAGAGTGGCTGACGCAGTATGGGCCGCTGGCAGGGTTCTGGTTTGATACAGAAAAGGCCTACTACGACGACAAGAGCCTGTACCCCAGATTGGATGTGATTTATGGAATGATTCGATCTAAGCAACCGCAGGCGCTCATCTCCTTTTGCCACGGGGTGACAGGAGAGGAGGACTTTATTACCTGCGAGCACCACTTCTACCCGCTGTCGGATATCAAGTATGTCCCTGACAAAGTGAAGAGAAAAATGGCCCGTAAACCGGTCGAAGTGACGACAACACTTCAGTTGGATCAGAAAGATGGGCGCGGCACAAAGATGTGGTTCAACGTGGAAGGTGCCTATCATCGCACTCCTGAGGATGTCTGGAAGATACTTGCAGAGATGCGTCGAGATCATTGCAATCTATCGCTGAATACAGGACTCCTCGGCGACGGATCCATTAACCCTGACGATGAGCGCACTCTTCGTGCTGTCGGCAAGCGGCTCCGTGCAGGGGAAGTTGTTTCCGGTTATCCGACAAGCCACCGCAGGGACATGGAACAGGTTGTTACGTAGCACATTGTTACTTGACGAATTTCATCGCATGGAAGAGATTGATAGTGCGTTGTCAGATTCAGAGGTGTGTTTTGATACCCGTTCAGAAACTTTCCATCCTTGTTCTTCTTCTATCCGTATCCGGTGCAGCACAGACCCTGAAGCTGACTGCAACACCCACAACGGGAAGCTTTGGCCAGACCGTTACTTTGACTGCAACCTTGACCGGAGCGAATCAGCCCACCGGAATTGTGAACTTCAGAGGAAACGGGGTTGCGATTGGCAGGGCACATCTCATCAATGGAATTGCCACTCTGACTACCATCTTGCCGCGTGGATTGAATTCCTATACGGCCAGCTACAGGGACGATCTCCAGAGTAAGGCCATTGCTTCATCGCCGGTCTCGGTAAAGATTGTAGTGCCTCTCTCAGCTCTGACCGGCAATAATACTTCTGCATGTCCGGCGAGTGGCCCGCTGCCGGTTCATTGCCAACAGCAATTTTCCGGGCAGACCGATACGCGCAGTGGTGTCGAGACGGTGAATTTTGATCCGATCGCCGGTAATGTTTCCGATGAAGACCCGCACAGCTACCTCCACAAGGGCTATGAAACCAAGATTCTTGCAAACTTCATGGCTGCCTTCTGTATGACGAATCCGAATCTCAACAAGAAGACCAATACTCTCAACTGTCATGGCAACGTCCTGACCGGCTACCAATCGAATGATAAGAATACTGTTGCTGCTCAAGTACTTGATCTCGCCAGGCGACACATTGACGGGGCAATGATCACATGGGCGTCTGGTGGAAGTTCCGACGACCAAACGGCTCTCGATTTTCAATCCTACATAGAAAAGAACTTCTGCAACGGGCCGAACGACTGCTCCATGAACTATTCCATTCAGTTAAATGAAGTCTTGCAATGGCCATTCATCAGCGTTTGGACAGGGAAACGGGTGCCCGGTTGTGTCGCCGGCCATATCCCCACCAATACAGATGCACTTTTTGATAGTTGCGTGGTTTCTAAGCTTGAGAACGACATGTGCTATTTGAATGCAGCACATTTTGGAAGCAAGGCATTCCTCAAAATTAACGGACATCCGGTAATTCAGGTTTTTACCTACGAATCCAGCAAGGACTTACCCAATAATGGTCCTGGCCACTCATGGCAGGATGTGTGGAATAAAATCGCAGATTGGAACAACAACATCGCGGCCAACTGCAGTGGTGCCACCTATGGGGGATTCAATTACAAAGCCAACAATGGAACTCCTTATCTGGTTTTTGGTGGACAAGGAGGATTTTCCCATACTGATTCCTCGGGAGGGTTTTACTGGGTAATGCCATCGAAACCCGCACCAGACAACCAGAACCTTTACAACATCACAGCCGCAGCGCAATCCTATCCAACCGTAACTCTTGACTACTTCTATCAGAAGGCAACAAGCACGTACTCATCACTGCAAAACTGGGGCGGCGCATTTAAGGGCTTCAACGAGGTTCAGTCAGGCTGGGGAGAAAACCGCATGATAGATGAGCAGTGTGGAATGACATGGTTACAATCCCTGACCGAAAGCAACAAATATTACACCGATTCAGCGCTTCCATATCTTCAGATAGAAACATGGAATGACTATAACGAAGGTCATGAAATTGAAACCGGAATCAATAATTGCTATATCGTTAGCGCTTCGCTAAAACGAGGCGTACTCTTGTGGATTTTGAATCCTATGCCTGGAACCAAGCCCAATGTAGCGACGGTTTCGCACATCGAGATTTATGATTCTCCAGATGGCAAAAACTTCACGCTTCTGACCAGTCAAGCTGCTGCCACCAGTGGAAGTTATTCCCTCAAAACCCTGCCGCCCGGAAGCCATAAACTATATGTATACATGTATGGCAGAAACAGCATTCTGAACCAAATTTCAAACGGTGTTGACTATAACAATTAAAGGTCATCAACTACCTTGCGCAACCGTTCAATCGGCGGCATGTTGGCAGATAATTTGTTTCGCCAAGAGCGATATATTCTCGCTCTGCGTAACTCCGAACCCTACGGTCAGTTTTTGTGCAATGGTGACTGGTGCGGTGTAGATGCATGCTCTTTGGATGCCATGTCGGCATCTTAAGTCGTTGATTCTTCATGGGCTCGTTGTTACGTAACAAAATTTATTGTGACGTAGCACCTTGCTACTTGACCATCAGTCCCTGCGAGGAGAGATTCAGATTGCTTTATTGGTGCAACTGCTTTCTTCGCCCAGTTGTGACATGGCAGTAGTAAGTCTCAAGGAAACATTTAGCAAAACGGATTACTGTGAGGTGCCCATGAAAAATATTCGCCAGCTTTCTGCAGTTGTTTTACTTGTGGTTGTATCCGTCGTTTGTGGAGCCCAGACTCTACAGATTGCTCTGACCCCAGGAACCATAAGCTCATACGCTGGAACAGGAACCAGCGGGGCACCAACAAGTGGGCCTGCGACATCCTCGGAGATCGATCAACCCCTCAGCGTGGCGGTTGACAGCAGCGGGAACCTCTATATCTCAGAAACGGATAGCTACATCAATCTTGTGACTTTCAGTACAGGCTACATATCGACTATTGCAGGGAACGGTACCTCGGGTTATGTTGCAGACGGCGTCTCAGCGGCTACCGCAGAAGTGAATGTTGCTCGCGGATTGGCGGTGGATTCAAATGATGATGTATTTATTTCAGACTCGGGCAACAACCGTGTCCGCATCATCTACAACGGCGGCACTGCGGCTAAAGCGATTCTTAGTGCTGAGGGAGTCTCCAGCCCAACAATCGGTTATATCTACACCATTGCGGGGAATGGTAACACAACAGGCGGATCAGCCTCTGGAACTCAGGGCAAATCGCAAAACATCAACAGCCCTCGCGGGCTGTATATCGATACAACTGGCGACCTCTATATTACAGACCAATATTATGTTCGCATCCTTTACGCTGGCGGAGCCAACGCTAAGACGCTCATTGCGGAAGAGACTACATATAGCTCCCCATCAATTGGATATATGTATACCGTGGGCGGATCCGGGAGTACTACCTATAACGGCGAAAACGTAAAAGCAACCAGCGCAGGTATGAATCCTACATCGGTTGCGCTTGACGGAAGCGGGAACGTCTATATTGGCGATCAGGGAACTGCGCGCGTCCAGAAGATTACTCTCTCCGGAACCAACGCAGGCAAAATTTCCACCATTGCAGGCAACGGTACTGCCGGCGGCACTGGCGATGGCGGCGCGGCTAGCTCTGCTGAGGTCAATACCGTACGCGGAATAGCAGTGGATGGAGGTGGAAATCTATATCTTGCCGATACACTTAACAATTGCATCCGGAAGGTGGATGGAAGCGGAAAAATCAACACAATTGCCGGAACCAACAGTACAACCGGCGGATACATCGGAGACTTGGGCAATGCCACAGCAGCTAAGGTCAATCAACCCTACGATGTATCACTAGATTCCACAGGCAATCTCTATATTGCGGACATGCTCAATAATAGAGTCAGAAAAGTTACTATTTCTACTGCTTCCTTCAGCTATGCCAGTACGGCACTGGGCAGTACAAGCGCAGGTCAGAATGCGATCATTTCAAATGTAGGATCATCGACGCTAACCCTGAGTGGAATCACTATTCCAGCTGGATTTAAACAGACAGCCAGTGGTGGTACCGACTGTTCATCAACCACTTCCCTCAACTCTAGCTTGAGTTGCAACGTTCAATTATCCTTCAGCCCTGCGATGGTAGGCAGCAATAGCGGAACCGCAACAGTCTCCAGCAGCGGCGGCAGTGTCAACGTCGCACTCTCTGGAAACGGCCTGGTTGCGGCGACAACAACGACGCTTACAGCCTCGGCAAATCCCATCAATCCCGGTCAGTCCGTAACGCTGACGGCTACCGTTGGTTCGCCTGGCATTGCGCCTACGGGTAGCGTGATTTTCTACAACGGAGGGGTCTATCTTGCGACGGCCACCATCAGTAGTGGCACAGCCTCTTTTACGAGCAATACGGTGGTTGCAGGCAGCAACAGCATCACAGCTGCTTACAGCGGGGATACGAACAATGCGCCCAGCACTTCCTCTGCTCTAGTTCTTGTCAGCAATGGAGGTTCTTCCACCACCACAGGTCTTGTCTCATCGCCCACTTCAGCGACATACGGTACAGCCGTCACACTGACCGCTTCAGTATCAACAGGAGGTTCCAACCAGCCAACAGGAATGGTGACCTTTGCTGGGAACGGTGTGTCGTTGGGTAGCGCAACTCTTACCAGTGGTGTAGCAACCTTTTCTACGGTTCTGCCCCGCGGAATAAATTCCTATGTTGCCAGCTACAGTGGTGACATATACAACATTCCCTCAACCTCTTCGGCTATCTCGGTGACGATTGTTGAGCCTGTGGCTTATCTCACAGGCAATAACACCGCTGCATGTCCTGCTAGCGGCACGCTGCCAGCGTATTGCCAACAGGCCTATACAGGGCAGAGTGATACACGTAGCGGTGTGGAGACTGTGAACTATGATCCTGTTGCTGGCAACGTCTCAGACGAAGACGTGCACGGTTATCTAACAGATGGAAGCGCTACAAAGATACTAGCAAACTTCATGATTGGGTACTGCACGTCGCCCTCGACCCTGAACACAACCACAAATGTTCAGAACTGCGATGGTAATGTGTTGACGGGCTACACCTCAAACGACAGCAATACGGTTGCTGCTCAGGCGCAGGATCTGGCTAGACGTCACATCGATGGAGCAGTATTGACATGGAGTGCTGGCGGAAGCTCGGAGGACGCTACAGCGCTCAAGTTACAGATGTACATCGACAACAGTAATCTATGTAGTGGCTCTCAGTGTATTGTGTCCTACGTAAACCAGCTGAATGAGACCCTTCAATACCCAACAGCCAGTGTATGGACCGCGAACGGTCTGCCACAAATCCCAGGCTGCGTTTACGGTCAGGCACCGACCAATACAGATGCTCTTTATGAGAGTTGTGTATTAGCGGAGCTAGAAAATGACATGTGTTATTTGAATGCCGCTCATTTTGGGAATAAAGCCTATCTGAAGGCATCCGGACAGCCGATCCTGCAAGTCTTTCAATATGAAACACAGAATGCATTTCCAGCAACGGGTGCTCCTTCATGGCAAGATGTTTGGAATAACATCGAAATATGGAACAGCAGCCTCTCCACGAATTGCAGCGCGGCCATATACAAAAATTTGACCTATAACGTGAATAATGGAACTCCGCTACTGGTGTTTGTAGGACAAACAGGGTTGTCTCACCCAGACACTTCGGGTGCCTTCTACTGGGTAGAGCCCGATACCGGAGCTCCCATCAACCAGAACATCTACAACATCACATCCGCGGCGGAGTCCAGCACGACTGCTACTCTCGACTACTTCTTCCAGCAGACTACGACGACATACTCATCATTACCTCAAATATGGGGAGGCGCATTCAAGGGCTTCAATGACATTCAATCTGCTTGGGGGAATAACCGCATGATCGATCAGCAGTGTGGCATGACTTGGATTGAGTCGCTGACCGAAGGCAACAAGTATTACACTGGCTCAGCGCTCCCTTATATCGAGATAGCAACATGGAACGACTACAACGAAGGCACGCCGATCGAAATGGGTATTAACAATTGCTATACGGTCAGCGCCTCCGTGGCTGGAAGCATGCTTACATGGTCGTTGAATCCTGCGGCAGGAACTACGCCGAATGTGGCTACGGTCTCGCACCTCGAGATTTATGATTCTCCTGATGGTATCAACTTCACGCTTCTGACCAGTCAAGCTGCTGCCACCAGTGGAAGTTATTCCCTCAGCACTTTGCCGAGCGGGAGCCATCAACTCTACGTATACATGGTTGGGAAGAACAGTATTCTCAATCAGATTTCAAGCAATGTTGCCTACAGCAATTAGGCCAGAAGAGGTTGTAGGCATGGTAGGTGTGGACAAAAAACAGTACGGCGATTGTGGGCCGTTGATGGATAAGGTGGGATAATCGTGATGCAAACGATACGTTGGAACAGAATCTTTGTAGCTCTACTATTACTAACTCTTGCATTCGTAGGGAAAGCAGATTCCCAGACGGTTGCAAAGACGGTGACCGATCTGGATCGTGGCTGGGAGTTTCGTCAGATATCTGGTGATGGTGCAGAGCAGCGGAGTGGATGGATGTCGGCAAAGGTCCCCGGCGATATCCATCTGGACTTGCTGGCAAACAAGCTGATTACCGACCCGTTTTATCGCGACAATGAGGCCAAACTGCAATGGATTGAAAAGGCCGCATGGGAATATCGGTCTAGCTTTGATGTAACTGCTAAGCAGCTAGCTCACCGGAATCTGGATTTGGTCTTTGAGGGACTAGATACAGATTGTCAGGTATACGTGAATGACAAATTAGTGTTGAACGCGGACAACATGCACCGCGATTGGCGCGTTCCAGTCAAGACGAATCTGCATACAGGCAAGAATTCACTGCGCGTTGTATTTCCATCCCCGGTTGATGCTGCGCAAAAGGTTGCGGCCAAGGATCCCTGGCAGTCCAAAACTGGAACCAAAGAGGAGGCATATATTCGTAAGGCGGCCTACGAATATGGATGGGACTGGGGGCCGCGTTTTGTAACCAGCGGCATCTGGCGTCCGGTGCGGCTTGAGGGCTGGGATGATGTTCGCATCAGCAATTTGCACATTCGCCAGCTTGATGTAACAAATAAAGTTGCGCATCTAGTTGCAGAGGTTGAGGTAGAGTCTGCTGTTGTCGGTACCGCGCAGGTGGGTATGGCGTTTTTCGACCACGGAAAACAGGTGACATTCGGTCGCACGGTGCAGGTGAAGGCAGGAACCAATCAAATCGATTTCCCAATCGAAATTGATAAACCGAATCTTTGGTATCCGGCAGGATATGGTGCCCAGCCGCTATATTCCTTTACTGCACGAGTGAGCAAGAACGGTGTAACTCAAGATGAACTGAAGCAGAAGACGGGCCTGCGCTCCGTAGTGCTGAGGCGAGATCTCGACCAATGGGGACGAAGCTTTGAGTTTGTAGTGAACGGGATTCCTATTTTTGCCAAGGGCGCAGATGTGATTCCCTTTGATAGCTTTCCGAGTCGCGTTACGACATCTGATTATCGGAGGATTCTGGAGTCGGCGCGGGATGCCAACATGAATATGGTGCGCCACTGGGGAGGTGGCTACTACGAGAGCGAAGAATTCTACACCATCTGTGATGAGTTGGGGATTATGGTGTGGCAGGACTTCATGTTCGGCAACGGATGGCAGCCGGGAACCTATGACTTTAAGCAGGAGATAGAGGCAGAGGCTATTGATGTTGTGCGACGCCTCCGGGATCATCCGAGCATAGTGCTTTGGAGCGGCAACAATGAGACGGAAGAAGCCTACAACTGGGCGGTTAACGTCAAGTCGAGGACACCTGCAACCCGGCTACAAATGTGGCAGGATTATCTGACAGAATTTAGCGGAATTCTGCCACGCGTGGTGGCTAGACTGGATCCAGAGAGACCTTATTGGCCGAGCTCGCCAAGTGCGGATTATGAGGAGACCTCTGAGAAATATGTCAGCGGTGACCAACACGACTGGAGCGTCTGGCATGGCCGTGTTCCGTTCAGCGAATACGAGAAGCATCACTACCGCTTTGTGAGTGAGTACGGCTTCCAATCTTTCCCGGAGATGCGAACCATAGAAAGCTTCACCGAGCCAGAGGATCGTACAAGTATCTTTACTCCGGTCATGCTTGCTCATCAGAAGAACAATGAAGGCAATTCGCTTATTCAGGACTACATAGCGAAGGACTATCCGGCTCCAAAGGACTTTGCCTCTTTTCTGTATGTGAGTCAGGTCTTGCAGGCGGAAGGGATCAAGATTGGTGCCGAGCATTGGCGCAGAAGCAGACCGGAGACGATGGGTTCTATTTTCTGGCAGTTGAATGACTGCTGGCCGGTGGCCTCTTGGGCAAGTATTGATTCGGAGGGACGTTGGAAGGCATTGCAGTATTATGCACGACGCTTCTATGCTCCGTTACTGGTAAGTCCTCATGTTGAGGATGGCGTTGTCAAGGTCTACGTAGTTTCAGACAAGACAGCGAATACTGATGGGAAACTTCATCTTCGGTTGATGGATTTCAGCGGCAAGGTTCTGCTCGAAGAGACGAAGGCGATTGCGGTCTCGGCGTTGTCCAGCAAGGTATATGCGGAGTGGCCACTTGCAAAGCTGGCTGGAACAGATGGGGCAAATGACACATCGCGCCTATTTGTGGTGGCAGATCTGGAGAGTTCAGGCGAGAAGGCTTCGCGGAATCTGATCTATCTTGTCCCAACCAAAAAGGTAGTTCTACCTGTAGCAGTGTTAAATGGCGAGTTGACGGGAAAGGCTGGCAACTACCAGTTGAAGATATTTTCACCCGTACTGGCTCGTAGCGTGTACGCGAGCTTTGGCAAGTTGGATGTGAAGTTCAGCGACAACTACTTTGATCTGTTGCCGGGCGAGACGCGTTCAATCACTGTTGACAGTGCAAGATCGCTTGAAGAATTGCGACAGAATCTAAGTGTGGTATCCCTGCGTGATGCCTTTGGCGATAATACTGTGACTGCAGACGTATCGGCAAAGAAGTAGGTAAATGGCGAAACATCAGATGTTTCGCCATCCAAGCCGACTTCAAGGCGATTCGATTTTAGTAGGGGTAGAGAAGCCCAAAAGCGGATTTTTAGGAGATTTCTGGTCCCTGACAATCTCCGGCTCCTCTGTTTAGTTAGTAATTCAGGGGGTATTCTTTTCACAGGAAAGATACTGTTGCTCACAGCAATCTCAGTTTGCGTAACAATGTATCTTCTTCAGTGCATTCTTCAGATACGATGCGAAGATATTTGATTTGGCTCTCAGAATTGATGGAGGAGCCAACACAACTTTGATGCCACACTCAGGAGTCGAGATTGTTACAAGAACCATTATTGCCCTCCTCGCGGAGAAGATTTCTCAAACAATTCGGAACAGTTGGACTTGTATCCTCTCTCCCCTTCAGCAGGAATCTCTGGTCCCTAGAGATCGCTGGCTCTGGACATTCCCTATCGCAAAAAAAATATAGCCTTCCTGTCAAAAACAGGGCACCTCTTGCCGCAAGCGCCTTCTACTTCCTGCCATTGGGAACTGTTCGCCCGCGTGGATGGTTGCTGAATCAACTTCGGATTCAGGCAAATGGCCTGGGGGGTCATTTGGAAGAAACATGGCCGGATGTCGGTCCAAATAGCGGCTGGTTGGGCGGGAAAGGCGAGTCGTGGGAGCGCGGTCCCTACTACTTGGATGGGCTTCTTCCACTTGCATACCTGCTTGATGACGCACAACTCAAGGCCAAGGCGCAGAAATTCATCGATTGGACGCTCGATCATCAGGCAGCAAATGGGATGATTGGCCCTTCAACGAACAACGACTGGTGGCCGCGTATGGTGATGCTTAAAGTGCTTACTCAGTACTATGAGGTATCCGGCGACCAACGTGTTATTCCAGTCATGGAACGTTATTTTGCCCATCAGCTTCAGTCGCTACCAAAGCGCTCACTCGTTAGTTGGGGAAAGTTCCGCTGGCAGGATAACCTGCTCAGTGTTTTATGGCTCTACAATCGAACCGGATCTGCAGACTTGCTGAACCTCGCGCACCTACTACAGCAACAGGGATTTGATTGGGTGGCTAGTTTTAATGATTTCAAATTTACCCAGCGAAGTCTCCCCATTCCACAAGAACAGGGTGAGAGCGACATGGCGTTGGCCTCCCATGGTGTGAACAACGGACAAGCGATTAAGGTCGGTCCTCTATGGTCGGTGGTCTCCGGGGAACAATCGGATCGCTCATCTGCTCTCCGGATGATCGAAGAACTTGACAGGTATCATGGACTGCCAAACGGGATGTTTTCATGCGATGAGCATCTTGCTGGTCGTGACCCATCGCAGGGATCAGAACTATGTACCGTTGTTGAGTTCATGTACTCCTTGGAGCATTCGCTTGCCATATCCGGGGATCCCTTGCTCGGTGACCGACTTGAAATGTTGGCCTATAACGCACTTCCGGCAGCATTTACCGATGATATGTGGGCGCATCAATACAATCAGGAGCCCAATCAAGTTGAATGCAGCCTTCATCACAAGCCCTGGGTCTCAGACGGCCCAGAATCCAACCTCTTTGGCTTGGAACCGAACTTCGGCTGCTGCACGGCGAACTTTCATCAGGGGTGGCCTAAGTTTACCTCAAGCCTCTTTATGCTCTCTGGCGCTCAGGACGGGACGGCAGAGGATGGACTGGTTGTTCCCCTCTATGCACCTTGCGAGGTCAACACATTTCTTCGCAACACTCCAGTACATATTGTTGAGGAGGCTGACTACCCATTTCGCAGCACCGTGAGTTTACGAGTGGAACCAGCATCCGAAGTTGCCTTTCCACTCCAGTTACGCATCCCTGCTTGGGCTGTGGGGACAATCATCAAGGTGAATGGGCATATTCAGCCGACTCCAGCAGCCAATTCCTTTGCTAACATTTGTCGTACATGGAGAGCAGGGGACGTTGTCCAGATAGAGTTTCCAATGAAACCACGCATTTCTAGCGGGTTTAACAAATCGATATCTGTCGAACGAGGTCCTCTGATATTCTCTTACGGCATTGGAGAAGACTGGCTGAAATTGCGGGATAGGGGGTTGACTGCAGACTGGCAGGTATATCCAACAACTCAATGGAATTATGCGCTCAAAGTTGATTCAGCCAATCTTTCAGATTTGGTGTCAGTAGTTGAAACACCGCTAACGGCCAGCCCCTTTGGTTCGAAACATACGCCAGTACGACTCAAGGTTAAAGCAAGGAAGGTCGAGAAATGGCTTGCAACAGATGGTGTTGCTGATCCAGTTCCACAGAGTCCAACCGCCGATGACCAGCCAGAGGAAGGGATCACACTGATTCCATACGCAGCAGCAAAGCTACGAATCACAGCATTTCCACAATGCAAAACTTAGGCCCTCAGATTTCATTCCTCTGCGAGGCGCTGCATTCTGATGCAGGGAATTAGGTGTGAAATGCTTTGCTCAACTTTTGAAGATGGAGAACACAGGATGAGTTACAGATTTCAATTAACAACAGCAACGGTTATTCTGCTGACAGCCACATCACTGCAATCGCTTGGGCAGGTAGCATCTACCCCGATCAAAATTGGTGGACAGGATGTTATTAAGCTTGAGCGTACAGCTTCTGATCAACAGAATCATCCAGAGTTCTTATCAATTACAGTCTTGCAAGGTCGCGGCATGAACCTCTTGCAAATTTCCGCATTCGTTCCCGGCAGAGGAGAGACAAATATATTCTATTCACCCCCAATTGAAGAAGCAGCCAAACTGCTCAGTAATGAAGGTGATGATGAGTTTGGCAATGAGAATTTCAAAATAGGTGGAGCCTTTCTGGTTCCTTATGCAAACCGCATTCGGGGAAAACTCTCTGCAGATGGAAAAACGATTACATCTCAATGGGAGAACAAAACCCTCATCCTCCCTGCAAACTGGGGAGGATCTAACCCTGGTGCAGAGCAGCATTCAATACACGGACTCATCAATAAACGCCAAGTCGACCAATTGAAACGTCAAATAAGAGGTGATATTCAGGTTGTGACTGGAGTTATTCATGCCGGTGATTTTGGTGGTCGCTGGCCATCCAAAACCGATCTTGAGATTAGGATCACTCTGTCAAAGGACTACGTATCCGCCAGCATCACGGCGAAAAATGTCGGTACAGAGGATGAGCCCATTGGTATTGGATGGCATCCCTACTTCAATATTCCCAGCGGGTACCGTAAGCAGGCGCAACTGTATCTGCCGGCGGTTAAGGTGGCTGAGATCAATAACTATGATGAAGACTTCCCAACGGGAAAGCTCATTGATGTTACCAATACAAAGTGGGACTTCAACAAAGATGGCGGCAAGCCACTCGGCGATATCTACCTTGATGACAACTTCAATCAATTAACGCGCAAGAATGGGAATGTAATTGCCGAGATTACAGATCCTGCTGCCCATTACGGCATTCGTATTACGAGTTCTTCGAAAGAAGTTAATACTATCCAAGTCTATGCGCCGTTGAATAAGCCATTTCTTGCGGTAGAGGAGCAGTTCAACGTGAACGATCCCTTCGGTAAGGAATGGAAAGGCCACGACAATGGAATGATAACTCTCAAGCCCGGTCAATCCGTTACATGGAAAGATCAGCTTGAACTCTTCGTTCCGCAACTGGAAAGGTAGCCAGATAGCTGGCAACTTACAAAAAGAGAAAAGTGCTTGAGCCTTAAAAATTTGTTTTATTGCATTGTTACCACGGCATGTTTTGTGTCAACCTCCTATGCTCAGCAAGCGGATGCAAGATGGAGCGAAGATCAGGCTGCACAATGCTACGCACAGCAGTAGTGGCTGGTAGGAGCAAACTACATCCCCAGCAATGCTATCAACGAACTGGAAATGTAGCAGACTGCAACCTTTGACCCAGTCCAGATTGACAAAGAGCTCGGATGGGCTGAGGCCATCGGCATGAACACCATGCGGGTCTTTCTGCACATCAAGCTTCGCTGGAGCGCTTTCATGGCAGCCTACAACGCGCATTAGATCGGCGTGGCGGCGTGGGGCAAGAGCCACACCCTGACTGGATAACTATCGTGCGGAGTACAATAGCGTGCGTCCACACGAGGCGCTCGGCATGCAGACTCCGGCAAGCGTGTGGCGACCAAGCCCGCGTTGTTACAACCCATGCCCGCCAGCGTGGGAGTACCCCGAGGGCGCATGGACGTTGAAAGTGGACTGTCAGGGCACACTGGATATGGCCGGTCACAGATGGCGGGTCACGAAAACTCTGGCAGGAGAAAGAGTAAGAATCCAGCCCATCGATGGGCGCTATCTAGTGTATTACTGTGCCACAGTGGTAAGAGAAATCGAACGCTGCTTTTCAAAATCAAAACCAAACACCAATGTGCAAAGGATGTACCGAGACATCTTGTAAACTATGTCCCGGTACTAGACAGGCACTACCTCTGATAGGGGTGTTATAGGTATATTTTTTGCATTATGAAGCAAATTGCTCTCTCGAACTCTTCGTTCCAAGAGACCTCTCTGCTATATTTAAGCCCAATTATCTATGGCCACAGACGCGCAACCGAATCTCGATATTCGCTCACAGCTTGTACAGACCGCTCAAAAAGAGTGGCTGGAGCGGCTTGTCGATATGTCGCGTCGCAACAATCTTCTGTATTACCGCAACTTGCAGAACGGCACACTCGAGATATCGCTTTCAGAAGCCAAGCTACAGCAGCTTCTCTCCGGCACAGCTCTGGATGTGACGCCGCTGATTCTCCCGCATGAACAGAAGAAAAAGCATACGGTCATCAAAGAGATCGCGCGCAAAGGGCTGGACAACGTAGAGCAGAAAGGTGTCGTCACCCTCTATCTGGCTCTGGGCAAAGCGAGTTGGCCGCAGACGGATGGCGAGAGGCCTGTCGAGGCACCGCTGTTGCTCATCCCAATAACACTTCGCTATCCGGGGCAGGACTTTGCAAGGGCCAAGATGCAAGTCTCTGGCAATACTGAATTCAACCCGGTCCTGCTCCAATATGTAAAACGCGAGTATGAGTTGGAACCAGATGTTAAGGAGTTTCTTCGCAGTGCAGGAATACTCGATACCGACGATGACGAGGAGGTCAAGGGCGAACATCATCTTGAAGCTCTCTATGCCGCCGTAATGCTGGACTTCGCCGTTATCCCGAATCTCACCGTGACCGACTTTGCAGCCATCGGTAATTTCAGCTTTCAAAAGCTGGCTATGGTCAAAGACCTTCAGGATCGTCTGGAAGAACTTATCGACAATGATGTGGTCGCGGCGATTGCAGGAGACATTGATGCAAGGGAGAGTTTGGCAAACGCTCGTATAGAGATAGACCCAAGAGATTTGGACAAGGTTCCACCCAAAGACGAGTATGCCGTCACCGAGACGGATTCCAGCCAGCAGTGCGCCATAGCGGGAGTGGTTTCCGGGCAATGTACTGTAATCCATGGACCACCTGGTACAGGTAAGTCACAAACAATCACCAATCTGATAGCCACTCTGACGGCAAGAGGGAAGCGTGTTCTCTTTGTAGCGGAGAAGAGGGCTGCTCTTGAGGTGGTGAAAGAGAGACTTGCCAATGCTGGCTTAGATCATCTTGTGATTGATCTGCATGGGGCCGAGAGTACACCCAAAAAGGTACTGGGCCGTGTCAACACAACGTTGAGCAGAATAAGCACATCGTTTGACCCCGGTGGCGAGGAGTTGAACAACCACTACTCAGATCGCCGCGCTCGTTTGAATGAACACGCTCAGAGGATGCACGAAGTAAAGCTTCCTACCGAAATGAGCATCTATCAGATGCAGGGAGCCATTCTTCAGATGCCGCCAGAGGTTACCGGAGCACTGGTACGCTGGCGCGGGGAAGAGTTGCTGAAACTGACCCCCAAAGCGATGCACGAGATTGCCGACCTGTTCCATGAGGCGGCTGGGTTTGAGTCGCTTCTGCTTCAGATGGAAGCATCTCCCTGGGCGGGTGTTGAGTTCAAGGACGGCGAGGCGGTCATACAGGCGATTGATTTGGCGGTGCGGCTGCATCTGCGGTTGCTTCCCGCCTTCCAACAAGCACTGGACCGGATGCTGCAACCAGCAGAAGTTAGCCAGCCAGAGACATTCGCAGACATCAAAAATCTGCTCGCAGATCTCGTGGCGCTCGACCAGATGCTTGACCAATACAAGGTGGAAGCATTTTTGCCGGAGAATCGGACTCTGTATCAAGGCCTAGCCCCAGCGCAGCTTGGCACCATCAAAGCTCTGTGGCATCGCATCTCTGATGCGGATTACCGCAAAGCAATTAAGGCCGCAAAGGCCCTCTGTCTGAAACACGCACCGAGCCCACACACTCTGTACTCAGAACTCTGGCAAACTAGCCAACTTGGAAAACGTTGGGAGGAGATGACGGACGGCACAACAGAGCCGCGCAAGCTCCCCAATCTCCAAGAGGTCCAGAGCCTTTTTGCGGAACTCGAGGCTGGCATCGAAAAAATGTCGAGTTTCAAGCGTCTTGCTCACTGGCCGAAGGGCTCCATCGCGCAGATCGCAGAGGAAGTTGCAGCACTGGCACAGGACAGCAGCACGCCGCACCGGGTATTTGCGGCAAGCGAAGTAGAGAAACGCATCCAGAAGGCGGGCGCAATGAATATTCTTGAAGATCTTCGTATGCGCAAGGTGCCAGCCTTCTTCTGGAAAGAGGCCTGCAAGTATGCTTGGCTGGCATCCACACTGGATCATCTGGCCATGACGGATTCACAGGTTCATGGCTTCATCGGCAGTACGCACTCGCAGTACGTCAAGGAGTTCCAACTCCTCGATCAGCAGTTCCTCTCGATAGCAGCGCACCGAGTTCGTCGCGCCCATGCCGCTCATGCGGTCAGAATGATGAACGCGCGGCCCGAAGAGCAGCGTCTTATCAGGGAGCAGGCTGCCAAGTCGCGGCGGCATTACCCACTGCGTCGTCTTTTCCGTGAGGCAGGAGAAGTACTTACGGCCGTCTGCCCGTGCTGGATGGTGTCACCGTTGTCTGTTAGCCAGTTGATAGGAGCCAGCAGTGGATTCTTTGATTATGTGATCTTCGACGAGGCTAGCCAGGTGTTGCCAGAGGATGCCATTCCTGCCATCCTTCGCGCCAAGCATGTTGTTGTAGCCGGCGACGTGAACCAGCTTCCGCCAACACCATTTTTTGCTGACTCCTACTCTGAATCTGATGAGGACGGAGAGGGCAAGGCCGCAGGCTACGAATCCCTGCTGTCGATGGCGATGCCATTCATGCAGGGCTACTACCTGAACTGGCACTACCGCAGCAAGGATGAGCGGTTGATTGCCTACTCGAATCGCAACATCTATGACGAGCGGCTGGTCACCTTCCCCGGCACTGGCGTACAACAGGCCATCCGGCATGAGTTGGTAACACAGTTGCCGAAGGTTGATGGGCAGGAGGAGAGCGCATCGGCAGAGGTAATCAAGGTGGTAGAGATGGTACTTGAGCATGCCGAGCAGAGGCCCGACGTATCGCTTGGTGTAATCACCATGGGCGTCAAGCACGCGCAACGCATCCAGCATTACCTTGATTTCATGTTGGCTTTCAGACCGGATTTGGCAGAGTTCTTCGATACGGGCAAGAGGGAGCGTTTCATCTTGAAGTCGATCGAGTCCGTACAAGGTGACGAGCGAGACGCGATAATTCTCAGCGTAGGGTATGGAAAAAATAGCACAGGCTCACTGCCGCTACATTTTGGCCCAATCCTCGGTGTAAACGGCCGCCGCCGCTTGAACGTGGCTGTGACGCGCGCACGAGAATCCTTAACGCTGGTATCTTCCTTCGCTCATTACGATATCGAGGCCAGTAAAGTGAAGCCGGGAACGGGTCTTGAGTTCTTGAAGGGGTACATTGAGTTTGCGGCGAGCGGTGGAACCAACCTTGGCCGCAACGATCTAACAGACGCGCCGGTGAATGACTTCGAGACCAACGTCATGGAAACGTTGGCACTGAGCGGTATCACCTGTGTACCGCAGCTTGGCAGCTCGAACTTCCGTATCGATCTGGCAGCTCAACATCCCACGGAGCCAGGGCGGTTTGTTCTCGCTATTGAGTGCGACGGGGCCTCCTATCACAGCAGCTATACGGCGAGGGATCGTGACCGGCTCCGCCAGCAGCATCTTGAACGGCTTGGATGGAAGTTCCATCGCATCTGGAGCACGGACTGGTTCCTGCGCAAGAGCGAAGAGATTGAGCGCGCTGTCCGGGCCTTCAATCTGGCGGTAAAAGAGTCGGAATCAGGACAGGTTCCGGTCTATTCCAACCCTCATACACAGAACGTATATGGGGCGACGGCACCAGTTGCGCCTACGCGCGATGAACGGACAATGCTACTGAAACCTAAGAGTGCTATATCGGAGTACACAAACAACGAATTGATGATGCTGATTGAATGGATCGGGACGGACGGGCAGCTACGGACAGATGACCAGCTTGTTGCAGAGGCATTTGAGCAGCTTCCTTTCAAGCGCATGGGCTCGGCTATCGAGCAGCGAATCCGTCAGGCAATTGGGGCATACCGCAGGAAGTGTGCTACAGCGAGATAGGGGGCATCGGGTGGCGCAGGGGAACTTTCTCCCTGCGCTTCCGATACCCCTATTGGGGCTGAAAGCGATGCTTCCGGAATGTAGTGGCTGGACGTCGATGGCTCTTTGTGAAGATCATTCGAAAATATCTTCGCTTACATGGGTTCGATGAGGTCGGGCAGTTACCGTCTTTTATTGTGTGGCGACTGTAATTCTGATCCACTGTGCAAAAAATGGATCATCAAATCTCATTCTGACAGTCCCTGCTGCAGGGTCGTCTCGAAGAATGCTTTGATCATGCAGGCGGCGCAAAGCAGACTGCACAGACGACACAGAAAGTCCGATAGATTTTGCAGTCTCAGTCGAACTCAAGCCAACACCGTCCTTGCGAATCACAGCAATCAGCGTTTTCTGCTGTACAGCGGTGAGTCGATTCCATGTTTGCGTGAACAGGGGGTCGAGCCCGTCAACAGTGCGACGAAGAACAGCCTGAACGAGATTATTTGTTAGCTTCGCGGGTCTGGACTGGGTTTGACTGCGGAGTTCCTCCCAGCAGTTGTGAGCAAGCATCTGTACGTTGTAGGGAACTTCTTCGGCCAGAGACAGAATGAGTTTGATGGGCTCCTCGTTAGGAACCAGAAACCCGCTTCTGCGGAACTGCTTTTTCAAATGAGCCTCGAAGTCTGCTGTTGGCACCGGACCAATAAAGCGGTTAGATCCAAGTCTGTACAGCGGCCGATCATGGTTCATAGTCATGTCCGTCATCAGTCGAGTCTGCGAACCAGCGAATACATACCCAACGCGGTGATGCTCCTGAATAGCCGAGCGAATCTGTCGCTCCGTGTCTACGCCTCCACAGGCAACCACGGCCTGAAATTCGTCGAGAATAAGTCCTACAGCCCGCGCACGAGGTTGTGTAAGTGCGAGTTTCTCCAAACCATCTAAAGCGTCTGTGAGAACCTTCACGTGACGGTTTTCACTGGCTGAAGTATCAACACCAATCCTGACTGACAATTCCTGATTTGTGCCGCTGTATGTGAATTCAGGCTTGAGCCGCGAAAAAAAATTACCAATCTGCTCAATACCGATTTCAACTCTGTCTTTCAGCCTGATCGCAGCCGAGGTGACGATCTTTTCAATCAGCATATCCACAGAGGGGTAGGCTTCTGCGTTGAGACGAAGCACGATCGCGCCATCAGCCTCAAGATGTTCTTGAGCCGCGCGAAGGATGGAGGTCTTCCCAAACCGCCTGGGACCGATTAGGAATAGCTTTTCACCATTGCGAATAGTTGTCTGTACCTGTGAGGTTTCTTCAACACGATCAACGATTTCACTTGCTCCGAGATCCCCACCAAATCGAAAGGGATTGTGCTTGAGATCCATGCGAACCCTCCTTAAAAGGTTATTACAATTGAGATTATCAGAAAACGAATAATCTAAATAAAAATAATGAAATATAACCAAACCAAGCAATATGCACTCAGGGCAAGGATTCATGTAGGAGTGGTACGCTGGTCTTGACTGCCGAGACTAAAGATAAACTTACGGCGTACAACGGCGCCAGGCCTGGCCAGAATATCCATACAGTTGTCCTAAACGCCTATGGTCATGCCAGACCCGCGCCATCATGCAAGCTGTAGACTCGGCTATAGAGCAACAAACCCGGCAGGCAATCGCAACGTATCGACGAAAGCTCGCAGCGACGCGGGAAAAAATATTGTAGAACAGCGCTCATATTCCCCCTTTACTTGTCCATATACAAACAGGAGGGTGTATGAAGCGCATACGATTTACGCTGCAAGAGTTAGACCTCATCATCGACATGATTTGCATAGCAGACGCAAATGCAGTACCTGAAGGCGATTATTTCGGATGGGACACAGACAATAAATATCAGACCATGGATTTGCTTACATACAAAGTGGCAGAGCTGAGGCGGCGGTTATTGAAGCGCAATGCATCAGGGAAAGCGAATGCGCGCCCCGTAGAGCGCGCACTGTAGGGAGCAACTATTTATCGCGTAGCTCGCGCAGACTGCGGTTGAGGTCTTCAAACGAGCCAAGGGCCTGCCCTTTTGCATACAACTCCTCAAACTCATCCCAATGCTTGGTGTATGGCAGCCAGGCAGGGTAGGAGTACGAGACGAAGTGTAGATGCTTGTTGTAATCAGGGAAGAATAGCTTCAGGTAGCGGGAGCAGCGCCCGAAGTCTTGCCCATCTCTCGGTGGGGAAGTGGTTTTGTAAGGAGAGTAAGCGCCGGTCAGAACGCAGTGGATGGTCATGGAACTGACACCTACATCGCGCCCTGTGGCCCATTCTAGCGGAGAGCGGGGTGCTGGCTCCTCGTATGTTTTGGTGGTGCAATCGGAGTGAATCTTGAGGAAGGCTGTCATCGCTGCAGCCATCACTTCGATTGATTGTGGGCGGTTGATGCTGAGACCGGCACCGCAATTCTGGCAGTGGGCCTGCTCATCGACAGTTCCACCAAGAACCACCCAGGGGGCAGTAGAAGATTTCTTTCCCATAAATATCCTTGTTGTTGGGTAGAGTATACGAGGTCAAATACGTCCAGCTCTTGCCTCGTGTTCGGAAAGCACCTCGTCGATTTCTCTTGTGATCTCGTCTGAATCTGTGAGCTGCGTTTCATGTGTAAAGCGGTGAGCTTTCCAACCTTCCTTTGCCAGAACGGGGTCTTTCTCGTTCTCTTGTTCCTTCGCAAAGGCGACATTGGCGGCTGCTTCTTCAAAGTACCAGTCGAAACCTCCACCAGAGTTGAACCACCATGCGACAACGTGAACTTTCATGTAACTTCTTCCTTCCCTGTAAGCGTTGGGGAGTAAATTATGATGCGAATGTGGGTATTGGTGGAGATATTTTCAACTTATGAAACAAACAACAAGTCCCGATTCATTTTTATGAACCGGGACTTACTAATTGCAGGATTATTTGTTTGCGGCACCCCAAGTATTGAAGGAGTAGCTGCCGCTCACGTTGCCCGTAATAGTCAGCGTTCCTTTGTAGCTGGTGTCAGCAGTGGGTGTGAAGTCCAATCCAAAGGTGCAACTACCGCCAGAAGGAACACTGCCTGTGCAGCTATTGTCGCTCGAATCAATAGTGAACACACCTAAACTTGGTGCCAGCGTTAGCGTCTCAGCCGTAGGCGTATTGTTGAATACCGTAATCGGCCATGGTCCTGCTGTCACGTTCTTGGTGTTCTGCGGGCCAAAGTCGATTGTGCTGACCCCTGCCTGCTGATCTTGATTCCAATTGATCGCAAAGCCTCCCGCAATCACCGATCCTGAAACGGATAGTGCCGGAGAGCTGAGACCGCTTCCTGAGACAACCAGTGTTGCTGAATAAGCACCTGTGGTTTGTCCTGATTGCGGCGATGGAGCGATGTTGAAGGTGCAGCTCGCGCCCGGCGCCAATGATGAGCAAGTGTTCGATAGCGTGAAGGCACCCGTCGCGTAGTTCGACACACCCGTGAATGTGTAGCTGAGGCTGGAGAGCGTCTGGCCGCTGTAGTTGGTCACAGTCACCGGCCATAGATTCGTCCCGGTCGAACCAATCGGCTGATTCTGGAAGGTCACAAACGGCCAGTTGAAGCCGATCGCTGAGGTAGCCCATCCGCCAACTGGTAGGGTTCCCGTCACCGCACCGCTATTACCTAAAGCGGACAATGTTCCACCGATTACGTTGGTTCCACCATGCGCAATGTCTGCTGCGATCGGTGAGAACTTCACCGAGAAGGTGCAACTGGCACCAGCTCCCAATGTAGCGCCTGAACAAGTATCACTGGACACAGTAAAGCTCGTATCCGTAAAGGTCACGGCTGGCGATGCCAGTGTGGTCGAGGTTCCTGATTGATTTGTCATCGTCACTGGCCAGGCTGAGGAGGTAGCACCTACCGCTACAGACGGCGTGAAGTTCAGGAAGGGCCAGTTAAATGTCAGCGAGCTCGACAATGCAACCCCGCTCACAGGAATACTGGCGCTGTAGTTTGAGGATGTTGATGTGCTTGCAGTAAGAGTGGCAGAGACAGACGTTCCACCAGCGGAGCCGCCACTTGTGGGCGTAAAGCTGACATTGAAGGTGCAACTCGCACCCTGCGTCAGTGTTCCGGTGCAAGTGTTGCTCGAAATTGTGAAATTGCTTGCTCCTGCTCCAGAAAAGCTCAGGTTCGGTGCAGCTACGGATACACCTGTCTGGTTCTGCAAAGTAACCGGCCAAGTTCCAGAGCTTCCACCATAGGGGATGGGCTGAGCCCAGTTGAGGAAAGGCCAGTTCAAGGTAAGTTTTCCGAGTACAGATTGATTGATGATTGTTACCGTATTCGATGTGGACGGGGAGTAATTGGAATCGCCGTTATAAGTTGCAGTTACGACATCACTGCCTACCCAGATAAGTCCTGTATAGCTTGCAACTCCATTCACAAGGGTTGCAGTCCCCAGCAATCCAGAAGAAGGCCCGGTTGAAGTGGAAGAGAAAGTCACGGTTCCAGACGGGGTTGCACCTGAGCCAGAGACCGTCGCCGTCAGCGTTATCCCCTGCCCAGGAGTCACATTTGTGGAAGAGGTTGTCAGAGTTGTACTGGAGGCGGAAGCTACAGCATCATATACAGTGATTGCGCTCGATGAGGCTACGCTGTTGTAGTTTGCATCCCCGCTATAGCCGATGGTAATGGCATCAGTACCGCTTGGCAGAGTACCTGTATACGTTGCGCTTCCGTTCGCTATCGAGACATTGCTGGCGAGTGTTGTCTGGCTCCCTCCGGAGGGCTGCGCATAGAAAGACACGGTTCCAGTCGGGGAGCTTGGCCCTGAACCCGTTATGGATGCAGTCAGTGTTACTGATTGGGATGGTGCGATGTTCGAGGATGAGCTGCTTACAGAAGGGTTGATCGTGCATTTGCCGATAACAATTGACGAAGTAGCCTCTGTGGCGGCAGTGTAGTTGGTTGTACCAGCCTGATCTGCTGCCACAACAACAGTGCCAACACCTTTAATCGTCAGAGTGCTATTGTTGGTTCCGCTCAGCGTCGCGTAGCCACTACCTGCGATAATGCTGAACGTAACAGGATTACCCGATGCCCCACCAGTCGCGCTTAATGTAATCGGTAACGAACAATAGGTAGGGTTCCCAGACATGTGAAATGTGATTGCCTGCGATGCCTGACCAACTGTGAATGATCCTGATCCAGTTGAGGATGTGTTATTTGAATCTCCTGCATACGCAGCGGAAAGAGAGTGCGAGCCTGCGTTCAGAGCGGTAAGAGTGAAGGTTGTTGATCCACTACTCAGTGCCTGTGTTGCCACAGAGGTTCCGTCGACGGAAAGCGTTACATTTCCTGTTGGTGTTGCACCGGCGACGGTTACTGTCACTGCTAGGCTCTGACCGTAAACGGGGCTAGATGGCGAGGACAAAAGCGTGGTTGTCGATGCCTGCTGGCTGCTCACACCAGTGCCAGAGAGGGACGTAACTTGCGTAGTGCCGCTGATGCCTAATGAATTGCCAGTGATAACAAGAGAACCAGTGTTAGCACCAGCAACAGTTGGGACGAAATCTACTGCATAGATGCAGTCCCCCCCAGCAGCCAGAGAGTAGGGAGAGCTTGAAGAATTCAGTTGAGGGCAGGTACTTGCTGCATCATAAGCAAAGCCGCTGGCGATGCTCGGGTTGCTCCCAGATGCTGGAATAGTAAGCGAGAGGGGAGCATTGCCGGTGTTATAGATAGAAACCGTCTGCGCACCGTCCGTGCTATCCTTTGTTCCAATATTTGTCGGTGATGTATAGCTCAGGGCAGATCTGCTGACATCAATCTTGCGAATGACGTTATTCCTCTGATCTACAACAAAGATGTTTCCTGAATTGTCCAATGCTAATTCTGTAGGGTCGGTGAACAAGGCATACGTGGCAGGACCATTATCTCCCGCATATCCGTTATTAGACCAACCCGCAACTGTACTGATAATGCCATTTGCATCAATCTTTCGCACTACACGGCTATAGGGTTGTATTAGGTAGAGGTTATTAGCACTGTCAACAGCCAAACTCCAAGGGAAGATATTTACGGTAAGTGCAGAGACGTTCTCTCCAGAATTCCCCGATATATTGCCAATGCCAGCTACTGTAGTTATTGTACCGCTAGTATCAACTCTGCGAATGCGGTAGTTGTTTGTGTCGGCGATATAGAGATTACCAGCATTATCCAATGCCAGATCCTGCATTGGTTCAAAGCTCAACAGGTTCAACACGGCATTTGTCGCTGGACCTCCATCACCTGAGAAACCCGGTGTGCCATTGCCAACAATCGTAGTAATAATGCCGTTAGGGTCAACTTTCCGAACCCTGCAGCATATACCTGTGACCGTGCCAGTCCCACCATCAAAACCATCGGTGAAATAAAGATTTCCCTTCGAGTCGATCACTAAACCATATGGCGATTTTATCGCAGCACTTGTGGCTGGGCCATTGTCTCCTGAGAATCCTGCTGTTCCGTTACCAACAACAGTAGTGATAATCCCGTTGGTATCAATTTTGCGAATACGATTATTATTGTCGTCACAAAAGTAAATATTGCCTGCACTATCCAGTGCAATACTCCCAGGCCATGACAACTCTGCGTTGGTCGCATGTCCTCCATCACCAGAGAATCCTCCGCCTCCTTCAACAGGGTCGGTATACCCATTCCCGGCCACTGTCGTAATTGTTCCATTGATGCCAACCTTGCGAATAACCTCGTTATGACTATCGGCGATATACATGTTGCCAGCATTGTCGATAACAACAGCGCTTGGGTAGTTTAGCTGTGAACTTGTTGCAGCACCATTATCGCCGGAGTAACCTCTCGTTCCGTTTCCCGCCACAGTAGTAATTATTCCAGGGGTGAGAGCCGCCTGCGGTCCTGTGCCAGTACCGCTTAATCCGAAGCTGAATGTACCTAAGCTTGTACTGACAAGCAGTGGCACCTGCCGCAGGCCTGGGTAAGCGGGCGTAAACGTGATGGGTACAGTGCATATCGAGCCTGCCGGGTTACTGACGCCTATTGTGCATCCCGTAATGGTTCCGATGCTGAATTCTGCAATACCTCCCTGAGACAAGGGAACTGTAATGCTGTTGATGATTTCGGCGGCATTGACCGGGAATGAGAAGTTTTGTGTAGCGGTAGAACTCCCAACGGTTGTTGCAGCAAAACTGAGGGTAATTTCTGAGCTGGCTTCGCTGATCGTTACAGCACTCGATGTTGAAGACGAGTTGCTGGAGTCTCCGTTATAGGTAGCCGTAACAGTATCGAGGCCGTTCCATACCGGGCCGGTGTAGGTGGCAACGCCATTAACCAGATTCTCTGTGCCGAGCGCACCGGATGAAATTCCCGTTGAGGTGGCAGCAAACGTAACCGTACCTGTCGGGGTAGCACCCGTTCCCGACACTGTTGCGGTCAGCGTGACGGATTGGCCGGGTGCAAGGCTGGTTGCTGAAGTGTTGAGAGCGGTAGAAGTAGCGCCATAGCCAGATGGAACGGACGTTACAACATGAAGAACAATCTCCCCGTAGTGATCGTGATGAATGCTGTCTATCACTTCGGCGTGATAATCACAGGAGAGACTATTGAAGTAACATGGCGTTGCCGGGGCGGTGTACAAGCCGCTGGAGGTTATTGATCCGGCGTAGGAGCCTTCCCTTAAACTCCAGATCGCAGGGCCTCCTGAAAGCGTCGTTGCGTTCAACTGCACACTCGATCCAACCTGAATATATGCTGGGGCAGGACTCACAGGCACATTCTGATACATCCTGATGCTTGGTGCAATTGCACTCTGGATTAAGCTGAAAGTCTGCTGTGCACTACCAGTACACAACAATGAATGAAGCAATAATTGAGTTCCAACGCCACACGTGCCTGAGCCATCGGAAGCAGGAAAGGTGTTACTGAAAGAAGTCGTCTCCGAAGGGAAGTTTAAAACATAGGCAGGCGGAACAGATACATTTGCCGCAAGCTCCTGAGCATTTAAGCTCAAGAATGGTACCGAAGGCAGTACAAGGCCATCATCCGGCTGATAATATATTCCTGACCAGTAGCTAGCTATTGATGTAATCGTTATGGCAGGTGGCAGTGCTGTTGGTTGTGTTACAGCGGATACATTTGCATAATTTATCAGCGGTATGAGGCTAGCTGTCCCGCTTGGGGCCATTTCACTTCTGTTTGTAGATGTCTGTGTGTTACATCCGCCAAAAGCGAAGGGTAAGCCTGCGAGTAATGCACCTCCATGAGGCGTATCTAGAGTGACGAGATTAGCAATATCAGAAAAGTAGGGAATCGTATTTACAAAGCCACCATATGTAAGCGTCTCAACAGTATCAGTACTGGAAGCCAGATTCTCGATATAGGCGCGTGAATCCAGACCGCCCATACTATGACCAACCACAATGACACGTGGAGCGCCTGTGATTTGTTTAATCCGCCAAATGATGTGGGCCAGTTCATATCCTTTGTGAAGAATAGAGAACTGAGCCACCTGCAATTCGTTTGGCTTAAACTGCTGATATAACACATCTCCAGAAATCCCATCAGGGAAGTCCACCAAGAAAAAGCGTGTGTGGGAATCAACGCTTGTGGATGTAGATTGCGAAGACCCCGGAACCTGAAAATTGACGTTGGTTCCATCATAAAACGCGACATACTCATCAGGCAGAGGTGTGGGTTGCGTCAGCAGGTCAGGATACAGCGCTGGATATTGGCTCTCGAGCGTTTGCTTTATTGCGCTTTCGGCTGGTAAAAAGCTGTCTGGAGAGTCGCAATAACCATGAACAAAAAGCACAGGGAGACCGATTGGCGTTGTCTGGGCACCCAGATAATCGGCAGAGAGAACAACAAACAGAAGAGCCAAAAGCGAATACGTCAGTTTCATTGCAGCACCCTCAGAGTTGAATTTAGGCCCGTAGCCGGAGTGACGAGAATCACGCCAGCCGTACTTCTGAAGCTCAGATGATTATGACGGCAGCATATCACCGAATTGTGAGAGCACCGCTAAAAAGTGATCAGATACAAAAAACAGAACAGAGAGGTGATTTAATGTGCAGAGTGGTAGCTACATATTGGTGCAACTTATTGATGTTGAGCCATTAAGTACGATTCTAACAATTTGCACAGCAACCAGCCCTATGATGAAGCCATGTTCAAGCCACTTTCCTCAAAGCAGCAGTTTGTAGTCGAGTGCAAGCGATGCCAGCGTAACGTACCAGCCGGGGTTAATGAATTTCCATTTGTTTCGATCATTGCATCTTGCGATCTTTGCGGAGAACAGCGCCGCTATCGTCCTTCTGAGGTATGTCTAGGGCGCGTAGACCCAGACTTGCAAAATATGCGTCGATCAAAAGCGTAGAGAGTAGACTGCTGGCAGCAGTAGTTGCATTGCCAGCAGTTTCTCTCGGGGTTAAGCCGCCAGTGGCACCCACCAATCAAGGGTGCGCAGACGGGGGTAGTAGATGGCGGTTCTGATGAGGGTATTGTTACCGTGGAGCTGCCGGATGGCCGAGGCGTACATTTCAAGCTGGGGAGCGTGGCGCTCGCGCATTGCAGCAATATCTGCCGCAGACGTGCCTGAGCTTCCCGTCTTGTAGTCCACTATCCAGTAGCAGTCCTGTCCCGTTGCCAGAGGTGAACTGCCGGCGCGGAATATTCGGTCTGCTTGCAAGCCCCTGATGCGACCTGCGTGGATTGCGGTCCAGCGAACCTCGCTTTCCCCGTCACATTGAGGGTCAAGTACCCACTGGCAATTCGGCTCATTCGTGCAGTCGATAGCCAGAGCATGAGCCTCCTTACTGAGTCGTTCTGCCTCGCTCCTGTTCAGACCGTTGCTGCGAATCAACGCAGCAATCGCCGGTACCTTGTCCGCAAGACTCTTGCGGGTGTCATCCCAAGAAAGAGTCTTTCTGCGGCGGGCAGCTTCCTCAAGCAGAGCGTGGACAGCGATGCCAAAGACTCTGGCCTCGATGCCTCCCTCGTCGAGCTCGAACCGCTGGTTGACGGCTTCGATGATCGGACGTGAGGGAAGGATTGGGTTCTCCCCGGCACAGGCCAGCGCCGCCGCATCTGCGGAGAGGCGCTTGACGATGGTATTGTTGGCCGCTGCTGGTTGCGCGACGACTGGCATTGGCAGTGAGGCGTTGGCCGAAGCGTACCACTGCGAGAACTGAGCAACGACATCCTCGCGGATACCGGCCCAGGCGGTTAAAAGCAAGCTGTCAGTAGTCGGAGCTGCAAGCTCGGCTTCGTCATTCTTGACCTTGAACGCAACCTGAGCAAACAGGTGTAGCTCGTTTTTGGCACGAGTCATGGCAACGTAGAGTACGCGCCTTGACTCCTGCCTCTCCCGTTCACGGTACACGCTGTCCACCCACTTCTTTGCCGCACCGCCTTTTTCTCCCTTGGTCTGGAAGGGGGCAACGCAGAATTCAGTGAGTACGCCATCCTCTGAATCAGTCAACCCGCGCTCAAGCCAGGAGACCATTTTCAGATTGCCGGAACCGCCCTTCGCATCGAGATCGGGAAGCAGCACAACTTCAAACTCAAGACCCTTCGATTTATGAATGGTCATGAGTTGGACGCCGTGTTCGGAACTGGCTTCCGGGTCGGGTTGAGCGGTGAGTTCTTTGAGAGCTGCGTCCAAAGCAGGCCCAAGAAAGTCCTGTTCTGCCGAAGGCAGCTTGTCGAGAACATTCCAGAGAAGGTCAAGATTCACTCGTGCGGTAGAATCCACGCAAGCTGCCCCACCCATCTGCATCCATACTGATTCGAGCCATGCGCCCAAAGACTGGGTTGGGTTGGCGGCACGCATCAGCCAGGCATCTTCGGCAGCATCTAGTACGCGCTTTACGGCTGTCTGCCCCTGAGAGCTGATAACCGACAAGCGTTCTGCTGCAACCTCTGGAACGGTGCGTGAAAGCAGTTCGCGGGAGTCCTCACTGACGAGGCTGTGCAGGTCTTCGAGCGAGAGACCACACCACGGAGCGCGGAGTACTCCGAGCCATGCAATGCGGTCCTCGCGGTTGAGTAGGGCACGACCCAAAGCCAGCGCGTCGAGAACTTCCGGACGCTGAGTAAGCGGTTCGAGATCAACAGCCCGGAAGCGGATTCCGGCCTCCCGAAGCGCGGCGGCAACCGGTGCGAGAGACTTGTGAGCGCGTCCAAGCACAGCGATGCGATAGGGGCGGTTCTCCAATTTGGCCTGCTCAATAAAGGGCAGGTGCTGGCGAACAACCTCAAGCATTTTATCGATCTGTGACTTCTCAGCCGCCTCTGCTGCTGCGATACTCTCCTCCGAGCGTCCCCCAAAAGATGACGTTGCCAGCACGAAATCAAGATGGAGTCCGAGAGGAGTGAATGCGGCAGCGTTAGCCGCACGTGCCGGGTCTGCATCTGTGAAAACCAACCCGCTGCCATCATCAAAAGAAAAGATACTGGTGAAGATGTTGTTCAGGCGATTAACCAGTGCTGGCTCGGTGCGGAAGTTGGCGGTCAGTTGAGCCAGATTGAAGGAAAGCGCATCACCATTGCCAAGTTCAAGTCCATGGTGGTGTACGCGGGGAAAGAGTTCTGCGTCGGCGTCGCGGAAGAAGTAAATCGACTGCATGGGATCGCCAACGACAAAACAGGTTCTGCCGGTGCGCTCCTGCCAGTGGTCAACGATGCCTGCCAGGAGGCGATGCTGACGACGCGACGTATCCTGAAACTCATCGATCAGAAGATGATGGATATCATCGGCCAGAGCAAAAGCACCTTCTCCGGCCTCCCCAGTTGAGGAGAGAGCCAGTTGAGCGATCTGTGCAATCTCCGTGAAGTCGCACTTTCCGGCCTCGGCAAAAACAGCCTTGAGATGTGCGGCTGCATTACGCAGCAGCACAAAACAGCCCCGAACAATCCTCCACTCGTCTTCTGAGTAGTGAACAGGTGGCAGGCTGTTGACGGCAACCAACGCCTTGACGGCATAAGGCCGGGCCGCAAGTTCCTTGAGCAGATCCAGCATCTGTGCCTTTTGAGCCTCACCACCTTTTGCTGGAAAACCCTCGTTCTTGGTGACCTGTTTGCGGAGGTCGCCAGTGTGAGTCAGCAGGAGGTCGGCGACCTCCTGATAGAGCGCCAGTGCTGCCTCAAGAGCGGCAAGATCGCTCTCATCAAAGGGACCAGAGGGCAGGGAGTTGGCCTGCGCCAGAGCCGAGAAGCGAGTGTTCTGGAGGTTCATGGATGCAAAGCTGGCGAGAGAGACAATTTCCACGCACTCGTTGGTGGAGAATACGCCAGAGATTTGGCTGAGTGCCTGTGCAATGGCCCGGGCGAAGGGACGCTCAAGGCCAGCTCGGAGTGCGCTTTCATCGAGCGCTACGTCAAAGACGAAGCCCTGCATCCAGCGGTCTCGCGTTGCCAGCATCTCAACGATCTGGTTGCTGAGTTCATGCCACGAGTTATCGCGCCAGAGCAACAGGTCAGAGATTGCGGTGCGGAGATCATTGTCCTCACCGGAAAGACCTGCCATGGTTCTGTTGGCGGCTTTGCGGTAGAGCTCCTGCGGTTGTTCTGCGATGGAAAGCCCGCCTCCGAGTCTGGAGAGCAAAGGCTGTTGCAAGGCAATCTCACGGCAGAAAGAGTCGATGGTAGATATTCGCAGAAGGGCAGGCTGGTTGAGCAGCTTCCATCCGCAGCGGGTGTCCTGCGCAAGCGCAGAGACAGCCAAAGGGTCTGCTGCCGGATCATTATCGGCGGCTAGAGCCAGAGCGGAGAGAATCCGGTGGCGCATTTCGGCAGCGGCTGCGGTGGTAAAGGTAATGGCAACAATGTGGCGCGGGTCGTCCACCTTGCCTAGTAGCGCGAGAAAGCGCTGAGTCAGCAGTGAGGTCTTGCCGGAGCCAGCCGGAGCCTGTACGAGAATGGAAGCGCTCGTATCAAGGGCCTTCCTGCGCTCTCCTATGTCGAGGGGAGAGCGGGTTGTGGGTGTGGAACTCATGGAAATCTCCCTAAGATGGAAATGGGGTCTGAGGAATTAAGGGGAGACAGATTGCCTGTCTCACGGTGGTTGAATTGATTATTTTTATAGTAGCCACAACTGAGGTAACTGATTGATTCTATGCGGGGTAGGTGGCTCACTCAGCCCCTCTTTAACCCCTCGGCGCACGTTATTGGTCCGGCGTCTATTCCCTTTCACAAGTTCGTACTAACCTTCCCTTGTCATCCACTCTATACTGACTGTTCAAACCGGCATTTTATCCGGCACTATCAGTCGTTTTATTCTCCATCAAGGCATTTGTTTGTTTATACTTAAATCCGGCAATTGAACCGGCAATGAATCTTCCCGTCACTAACCCGGGCTGGATGGAACCTCTGCTGCCGCCCGAAGAAGGGCAGAAGCGGCTTGAGGACGCCGCGTTTGATCTGGTCTCCCGCGCCAGTTCTCTGGCAGGGCAGACCAATCCCATCGTCACCGCGTCCATCGGCACGCTGGTCCGCTCGATGAATTGCTACTATTCGAATCTCATTGAGGGCCACGACACACACCCGCGCGACATTGACAAGGCGCTCCGCAAAGACTATTCCGCTGAACCGGCGCGGCGCGCATTGCAACTTGAGGCGGTCGCGCATATCGAGGTTCAGCAGACCATCGACGAGGGTCGCGACGACGACGCTTTTCCGGCATCGCGCTCTTATGTTCTGTGGCTGCACCGGGAGTTCTGTAGCCGTCTCCCAGATGAATTGCTCTGGGTAGAAGATCTGGGGTCGAAGAAGCGCGTCCGTGTTCAACCGGGGGAACTGCGGGATGGTGAGGTGGTTGTCGGTCTGCATCTGCCTCCGGAGGCGGCCGCTTTGCCGCACTTTCTGGAGCGATTTGAGCAGGCGTATGCCCCTGCTCATCTCTCAAAGATGCGCCAGGTGATTGCGGTGGCCGCCGCCCATCATCGCTTTGTGTGGATTCATCCCTTCTACGACGGCAATGGCCGCGTTGTGCGGCTGATGTCTCACGCGATGCTGAAACGGCTGGGAGTGGGCAGCAGCCTATGGTCGGTGGCGCGTGGGCTTGCCCGTAATGTGGACAGATACAAAGCTCTGCTGATGGCTGCAGACGAGCCACGCCACAATGACCTGGACGGGCGCGGCAATCTTTCTCTGGAAGCGCTGGTCGAGTTCTGCGATTTTTTTCTCCACACCTGCGTAGATCAGGTTGAATACATGCGCTCGATTCTGGAACCGGCGGAGCTATTGCGCAGGATGGAGATTTTCACGGAAGAGGAAGTTCGCGCCGGACGCCTGCCCAAAGGGAGTTTCCCGCTCCTTCGCGAGGCTTTTCTGGCCGGGGAGTTCGAGCGCGGACAGGCACCGACTATCACTGGTTACAAGGAACGCATGGCTCGCATGGTCCTCGCACAACTTCTCGAAACAGGTTTACTCGTTTCTGCTGGTTCGAGAGCACCGGTTCGCCTGGGCTTTCCCATCAGCGTTGTGGAGCGTTGGTTTCCGGCACTCTACCCTGCAAATCTCCGCTGAGGACGGCCGGTTCCACGAGATAGACTGCACCATGCCCAACAGGGCCATGATTGATATCAATTGTTTGTCATGAGCGGGTCCGGTAGCGGACTACGAGTTCCAGGCGAACCGCGCCCATGTTATCCATATTCAATGGCTTCCGCATCTCTACAGCTCACCTCAAGGTCTGTTCTGGCCATAGGAAAATTTATCTGTCTACAGGAATGCCGGACTACCTATCAAAGTCGCAACCAGTCAAGATCCATGAAACATCTCCTCATATCTATCTGAAAGACGATATCGACGTGCTTTCTTGGACACGTTTGTGACAACAAAAAATCCCGCTGTAACCCAACGTTGGCAGAGAGCAGTCGCTGAACGCGACTGAAAGCCGAACAAAGCAGCAACCTCTTTTGTACTCACCTCACGAGAATCCTCAAAGAGAGTCAGCGCCTTTCTCTGTTTTGCATCGAGATTGCGGAGCAGACGAGACTGGTCGTAGCCTCCTGTTCCCGCTTCCTGCTTCGCTTGGGCTTGCACTTTCTCAAAGGAGGTTGCCATACCCTCAATGAAGTAAGCTATCCAATTAGTGATATCCGCATCCGCGCGACCCAGATAGTAGTTATGGGAAGGACCGACAGTAAGAGCCTTGTAGTACGCATTCAAATTCTGAGCGTAATACTCCTCAAGTGTATAGAGTCCCTTGAGCCCGTATCCCCCAAGATGCAGAATGAATGTCGAAAGCAATCGGGCGGTTCTTCCATTGCCGTCGTAGTACGGATGCACAGTGGCGAACTGGTAGTGGGCCACCGCCGCTTTAAGCGGTACCGGCAGATCGTTGTTTGTGTTGATCCAGCGAATCAGGTTCTCCATCAGGTGTGGAACGTCCCCTGCTTCAGGAGGAAGATAAACAATCTTTCGACTCCCACTGTCCTTAATCACATTCTGACCGTCGCGGTAGGGAGTGGGTCTAACGCGAGTCTTGCCTGAACCCATTACAAGGGCATGAAGTTTTTGCACCGTCGTTTCGGTCAGTTCAGCACAGTTGCTGGCTAATAGCTCTACCGCATCCAGAGCAGCATAATACCCTCGTACTTCATTCTGGTCGCGTTCTCTGCCTGGGAAGTGCTGATCTTCTCCTATTACTCGCGCTACCTGCTCTTGTGTGAGCAGATTCCCTTCGATCATGGTGGAGTAGTGCGTAGAAACGAGTCTGGCCGTCTCCCGTAAATGAGCAAGCATGCGCGGCGTGATCGGGAGCGTTGCAATCGCCACTTTGACCGCTTCGATACGCATCAACCCTTGAGCAATTATTGGCGTAATCGTGAATGCAGGAACGAATTTTATCTTCTTATTTGCTGCCATCAGAGTCGATCCCATCCCGGCGGAAAGCCGATAAAATTCCTATATCATTCCATTATTATACCGTTAAACTGCTGATAACCAAGACGGGGTAAGTTTGGGATACGTGTAAAAAGTAGTCACAGATACCCCTTGCGGGGGCATCCGTCCCTTTAACCAAGGGAGCGGATGTCCTCAATGCGGCATACGGTGTGCAGTCCGCATTGTTCGCAAGTAGTGGGATGGTCCAGCGGATTGATATCGGCCTTGCCAGCGATGAAGTCACGGACAAGTTGCTCAATCACACTGCGCCAGTTGGCCAGCATCTCGTCGTCGAGGGGCTGCTTGACGATGCTGGAGTTACCCTTCAGACCAGGGATCAGCAAGTCAGCATTTCTCACACGACCTTTGAACTCATGCTCGCCAGTTCTTACAGAGGCGAAGGCAAGTCCAGTGGCCTGCTGAACAGCAAACCCGGCATAGAGCGGGAGTTGAAGGTCTTCGGGACGAGGCAACAGCCAGCGTTCCGGGCCAGCAGATCCCGTCTTGTAGTCGATGACCAGCATTCCTCCCCCCTCCAACTCATCCTGACGATCGAGCCGCAGTCGAAAGGTCAGCCCTTCGATAGTGACCTCAGACTTTTCTTCCGTCTTGGTCACAGTGAATGGGCTACGGGTGGCCTCATACACAAGCCATTCCGTAACCAGTCGAACCAAACGCCGCTGTTCCAACGTAAGGAAGATAGCAGGGAGTCGGGCGCAGAGATTTGCAGGAAGTTCGCTCTTAAACACTTTTTCAACGTGTTGAGAGACAAACTGCTCCAACCCCGTGCGTCCAGAGGCTTCCAGCATGGTATGAAGCTCCGTTGATGAACTCCACCCGTAGGTTGCGGAACCACCCCATACTGCTGCCAGTACATCGTGAACGAGTTGGCCGCGCACCCGCGGGCTCAGTCCGGGTTCTGCCCGCTGCCAACCATCTGCCGAAAGTCTGCTGACGGCGAATGCGCGGAAAGGGCATTGAGACTGATGGCTGATGGTCGAAGAACCGCCAGTGGCTACAGCGCTGGGCAGGGGAACCAGCACATCGTCCACAAAAGACTCTGTGAGAGGTTCTGCCTCTAACCGCACGGTATCAAGTTTTTGGGGCTTGCCAGCGATGTTCTCGATCATGCGTGAGGAGTTTGCTTCTCCCTTGCCGCGCTGCCGCGCCATGCTGAAACGAACCACAGGAGCAGACGCGAGTAAACGCCTGGTGGTGGCCTCGGCAAGCTCGGTATCGCTTTCCGTCATAGCATGAGGCATCCTGTATTCGCGCTGAACCCCGATTGGAAGAAAGGGGTGGGTGGAGCCGGAGATGGGCCATGTATTCTCTTCGGTGCCAAGAAACCAGATGCCATCTGCAACAAGGCCTGCCGACTGCAGGGGGCCGGAGATGAGGATGGCTGGATTTTCTGACTCGGGTGAGAAGAGGGTATCTTCAATTGACCTTGCCAGAGCCGAATGAAAGACAGGCCAGCCAATCTCGCAACCGTTAAAGCCGAGAGTGCCACAGGCATCTACGGCGCGCTGCCAGTGCTCAAGAGCCTGAAAACTGGCGCTTGGCAACGGATGCGTACCGGGCCAGCCCACAGCCTTGAGGAGTAGGGGAACGAGCTTTGCCCATTCAAGTGGCTGTTGGCGGTATTTCGCTTCTTTGAGCAAGCGAGACGCTGTAACCATGCGCTGCGTCCACTCTTCAGGAGCGCGAAACTCTCCCGGAGCGGAGTTCACCAATGCTTCAAGTGTCCATTCGGGCCGCTCAAACTGGAGAGAACGTATCTTCCTCATCAGCCGCTCAAGGGATGCTGTTTCCTGGGCGCTCTGTGCAGAGAGACCAGACCCGAACAGATAATCCACCTCATGTTCATCGAGTGGCTTGGTAAGCCAGCGGAGAATCAGCAAAGCCCCTCGTACCAAAGGAACGGAGCTGAGCGGAACGCCAAGGGAAAACTCGATTGCTGGTGTCGCACTGTGCACAAAGGCGCGCTCGATCTCGCCGCGTCGTGCAGCCGCATCTTGTGCAAGGACGAGGAGACGGGCGTTGGGATTGATATCGAGCTGCTCGCGGCACCAGTTGGCGCACGCATCAAGCTCGGCTGCGGCATCCGGCGTGGAGTAGTAGGCAATATCCGAGGTGGCTAGGCCATCCTCCATCAATTCCCATTTTCCCCATGCGTTGAGCAGCGCGAGTTGTGTAGGCAGCAGCCGATCAAAGCCAGCCAGAAGCAAAGGCGGGCGTACCCCGGCGTCAAGGGAAAGAACCGCAGTGAGGTCGCGAGCCATCCAGCTTTCGCTGGACAAGTTCTGTTCATGGCACTGCGCCTGAAACTCTGTAAGCCACTGGCTGAATACGCCCGCATCGGTCTTCCATGCAAAACGATTTGAAGCTTCAAGGAGTTCGGGCGCGTAGGAGGCAAGAAGGGAATGGGCTTTGCGGGTCATGTTCGCAAGGCGGTAGCGGGGGCCATGCAGAGCAGTTGCGTCTTGTCCGCTATTGGCCGCAATCGATGCCCACAGCCATTCCTCTTGGAGAGAGCTGAGTAGCATCTTCCCGTTCTGTGCAAGTAGAGTCCACTGCTGGCGAAGGAAGGCCGACCATTCGAGGATGAGGGGAGCTGGCCATACGGTTTGCCCCTCAGAAATGCGGCGCTGGTTGTAGGTGCCGCGCAGAGACCGGGCCGCTCGCTCGCTGGATGCGAGGACTATACCACCCAGCCGAAGGAACTGATCGAGAGTAATGCCGCGGCTATTGGCCGCAGCGTTATGAGATGACATGAAATTACCTCTTGGTTGGGTGGGATGATGGCAGAACAAAATAGGAAGAAGGTTTCTCTGTATCAAGTGTTGCAGTGTGAACTGCACTTATTAAATCCGAGAACGGGGGGCTTGGGTTTGTGCCTGTGTGCTTGTCCATGTTGCAGTGTGAACTGCACTCTTGTCCTCAACGAGGATATTAACCATCTATTAGCCCTTTCCAGCAAAAAATTAATTCACCCTTCCTTCATTTTTCTAGGCAGTACGTCTAGGTTTCCGCCTATTCCTTGCATATCCTCTCAATGCGTAAGTGCATGTGAGGGAGTTTTATTGCATGGCAGCTCAGGTACAAGTTCGTCAGATCGAGGAGTCTTCTCCTGTCCATAAAGGATGGGCGGCGAAGGGATTTTGGCTTCTTTTGTATGCAGGATTGCTTGCGTGTGTAGAACTCCACCATGAGATGTACATCGATGAGACGCAGGTGTGGCTACTGGCGCGGGATAGCCGAAGCGTCATTGAGATGCTGGGTCACTTGCGCTATGAGGGTCACCCGGCGCTTTGGTATCTGCTGGTCTACCCACTGGCGCACCTACATATTGGTCTTGGTTCCATGCAGGTGCTCAATTATCTGATTTCGCTGGTCATGGCCGTGTTGCTTCTCACCGAGCGCCGTATCAGTGCAGGACTCCGGGTACTGCTGCTTTTTGGGGTGTTCCCGTTCTTTCACATGGGGGTTCTAGTTCGCAGCTATATGCTCGCAGCGGTACTGCTGGTGGCTGCGGCCCGGTGTTTAACAGGTAAGCGACCGCGCCGATTGCTGGCGATGGTATTCCTCGCGCTGGCTATCAACACCCATTTTCTGGCTATACCAGTGGCTGCATCAATCTTCCTTTGGCTCTATTGGCTGCGCTCTGGTGACAGTCTACGGACGGCTCTTTCACGCGTAAGGCAAGCGGAGTGGCTTCAGATGGCCGGGGTAGTTCTTGCAGGACTCCTGCTCTGCTATCTAACGGTACGTCCAGCACCAGACCTTGCTACACCACACTACGATGTGGCCGGACTTAACAGCTTCGACTATTTGCTGATCGCCACTGGAAGAGTTTGGAACTACTTCGTACCCATCCCACTTGGTCTGCTTCCTACACACTTGCAGGATCTACTGACTCCGTGGCAGCAACCTTCGCTGGTAGCAGTGGCTCTGAGCTTGGCATTAGGAACCGTTGTTATCGCATCCCTACCCTCCCGCCAGAGTCGGTATTTCGTACTAACAGCCTGGCTGCTCTTTCTGGCCGTTATCGCTCTCACAACGCGCCGACCAACACCCTTCCATACGAGTTTCATGTGGGTGGCCTATGCGATAGGCCTGACTCTAACCACGACAGGGTCAAATGGCCGTCCCTGGCTAAATAGGTATCTGGCTCCTCAGATAGTGACGCTATTGCTGGGAGTGCAACTGCTTGGCTCGCTGATATACGGGCTGCAGGATATCCATTTTGCCTTTTCCGGAGCCAAAGCCACGGCTGATTATCTTCGCAGCTCTGGTCTGGTGGACCGCCCGCTCATCATCGAGCCGGACAGTGCAGCACCGAGCATCCTTGCCTACACCGGTGTTTCTTCGGCCTATTTCCCGACCTGTCACTGCTCCGGTTCTTTTACCGTCTTCCGGCGCGGGAGGGACGTGAATCAACAGGTCACTCTCATGGAGTTTAAGCAAGTGGAGAGGGATAGAGGAGCGGTTCCAGTGGTTATCTCCCACACAAAGCTCACAGACGGATTTCTTCAGGAGACAGGCCTTAGACAGGTCTACCAATCCCCCCATGGAGTGTTTTTTGCTCTGGAGGATTTGACGGTGTACGCAGCAGGAAAGGACGGCAGCAAATGAGCCAGAAGCGCGCAATCATCATCGGTGCAGGACCGGCTGGTCTTACAGCCGCACTTGAACTCATCCGACACACAGACATACAGCCTGTGGTGCTTGAAGCCAGCCAAGTGATTGGTGGCATTAGCCGGACAGTTGAGTACAAGGGCTATCGCATGGATATCGGCGGCCATCGTTTCTTCTCGAAGTCAGATCGGGTGATGAACTGGTGGAAGGAACTGATGCCGGTCTCGGAGACGGAGAACGAGGAACTGGCGATGCTGATTCGCCCGCGCAAGAGCCGCATCTACTTCCTGCGGCGGTTCTTTGATTACCCGATTCGCCTGACGGGTGACACGATCTGGAAGATGGGTTTATTGCGGACGCTTGTCTGTGGCCTCAGCTACATGAAGTCTGCCGCCTTCCCGCTACCAACAGAAAAGACGCTCGAAGACTTTCTCATCAATCGCTTTGGCAAAACTCTCTACGAGACCTTTTTCAAGGACTACACGGAGAAGGTCTGGGGAGTACCCTGCCATGAGATTAGTTCTGAGTGGGGGGCGCAGCGCATCAAGGGTCTTTCCTTGCGCTCGGCCATCTGGCACTACGTCAAGAAGGTGCTTATCTCTGCATCAGGAGATTTGGCGCAGAAGCAGACTGAAACCTCCCTGATTGAGAAGTTCCTCTATCCGAGGCTTGGCCCCGGCCAACTCTGGCAGCGCGTCGCCGAGCTGGTGGTACAGGGGGGCGGGGAACTGCACATGGGCGTTGTGGTGGACAAAATTGAAGTTACTGGCAATCGCGTTGTTGCGGTTGAGGGCATCAAGGACAATAAGCGTATTGCCTTTACAGGAGAACACTTCTTCTCAACCATGCCGGTGCGTGAACTGATTCAGTCCATCTCCTCCGAGGTGCCAGAAAATGTGCGCGAGGTCAGCGAGGGTCTGGTCTACCGGGATTTCATCACTGTAGGGCTGCTGGTGGACAAGCTGGCCGTATCTGAGGTGGGTGGTGGTCTCCTCAAGGACAACTGGATTTACATTCAGGAGCCGGACGTGCAGGTGGGTCGTCTGCAAATCTTCAATAACTGGAGTCCCTGGCTTCTGGCCGACCAGAGCAAGGTTTGGATAGGCTTGGAGTACTTCTGCTTTGAAAGTAATCCTATCTGGAGCCTTCCTGACGAAGAAATGGTACGTCTAGCCATCGGGGAGGTTGTGAAGATCGGGCTGCTGAAGGCAGAGGATGTGAGAGACTCCCATGTTGTTCATGTGCCGAAGACCTATCCGGCCTACTTTGGCACTTATGATCGCTTTGAAGAGATTCGGACATTCCTTGACGGCTTTGAGAACCTGTTTCTTATGGGTCGCAACGGGATGCACAAGTACAACAATCAGGATCACTCAATGCTGACTGCTATGACGGCGGTTGAGAACATCATCAACGGGGTCAAAACCAAAGACAACCTCTGGTCCATCAACACGGAAACGGATTATCACGAGGAGAAGCAGGGGCAGGATGAAATTACAGGAAGAAAAGCAGGAGCCCTCAATGCAGCTACAACTGTTGGAAACATCCCAGAGCACCAGCAGGCAAAAGCCTGGTGAGAGGGTAATTCTCTGCGGTGCCTTTGCGCTATTTGCTGCGTTGTTGGCAGTGCTTCTTCATAAGCATGAGATGTTCGGGGACGAGGCACAGGTTTGGCTGATAGCTCGCCAGAGTCACAACCTGTTTGAGTTGGTGGCCCACTTGCGCTATGAGGGGCATCCTGCGCTCTGGTATCTGCTGGTCGCAATCCCGGCGCATCTTTCTGGAACCTTTGTCTGGCTGAAGATATTCAACTACGTATTCGCGCTCCTCTTTGCCGGAATGGTACTGACAGAAACACGGTTGCCGGTCGATATCCGCGTTCTGTCACTCTTCTCGTTTTTTGTGTTCTTCGAGATGGGCGTCATATCGCGCAGCTATATGCTGGCGGCAGTTCTACTTCTGGCTGCGACTCGGTGTTTGCTTAGAGAGAAATCGCGGCACTATCTTGCGATGGTGTTGCTCGCGCTGGCCATCAACACTCATTTCTTTGCTATCCCTGTGGCGGCAGCGGTCTTTCTGTGGCTTTACTGGCTTGATCCTGACCGGATATCTGCCTCCGCTCTCTCTCGTCTCAAGGAGGGGCGCTTCTGGCGCTCTGTGGGCATCATGGTGTGGGCATTGTTTTTCTGCTATCTAACTCTTCGCCCGGCTGCGGATTCCTTCAACAGCGACTACAGCATCAACGGCCTCGGGTGGTTCGGATATCTTGGGGTAAGTATCGGTCAATTCTGGTCGCAGTTTGTGGCTCTTGTTCCACTGCTTCTATCAGAGCGCGGTCGGCAGCTTCTCCTGCCAGCAGATCATGTATCAGCATTGGCGATGTTTCTCTCTCTAACCTTTTTGGTACTGCTGGTTGCAGCACAGCAAACGCGCCAGACACGCTGGTTTCTCTCAACCGGCTTGGCTTTCTGGTTATTGGCGGCGGTATCAACCGTCCATCGGCCTCTTGTGCATCACTTCAATCTGGTTTTTGTCCTGATTCTGCTTGCACTCATTGCCAGTGGAAGGGGAGAGGGAAACAGGGTATGGCTCACTTCTGGCTGGAGCAGAGCGGTCATAATGACGGTGCTTTGGATGCAGTTTGTTATCTGCCTGCAATTTTCAGTACTGCAGATGTTCAATCCCTTTACGACGGCAGAACTGACAGCGAAGTGGCTGGTGAAGTCGGGCCTTACCAACAGGCCTCTGATCGTGGCTCCGGACTATGCGGCCTCGGTTGTGCTGGCCTCGACGGGCATCCGTTCTGCATACTTTCCTACCTGCCAGTGCGAGGGGGAATTTGTGGTCTACCGACAGGGTAGGGATGCAAAGAGACAGGTGACGCCGGAAGAGTATGAGGCGGTTGCGGCCAAGTATGGCGTGAAGCCTATTGTGGCAACTCACTGGCAGTTGAGCGAGGAGAGCATGAGGCGGATGGGAGTGAGGTTGCTCTATACTCCTGCGAAAGCCTTCTACTGGCCGTGGGAGGATATGTGGGTTTACGGCGACAAGGGGCTGAATCCTCCCGGTTGACGAAAGATACTCCCCGCTCCGAACGCTCTGCAAGAGGTTGAAGCACTAGCTGCACTTTCCTGCTTGAGATCCAACCAAGTTCTCGCCGGCCTTGGAAATCCCTCTGCTTGGGTTTGAGGTTATTGCCCCACCAGTATTAAGTTGCAGCGCAATCCGCACTTGGGAAAACCATCGACTACGCTCATTAGAAGGCACAAAGTATCAACCAGATGGAGACATACAGCTATTTGGAGACATGCCTGGGCTAAAAGCTAATCCCCCCGCGATGAGTTGACTATGAAGGCAGCGTCTTCCATGTCGAAGGCGTGCGGAAGTTCTAGCAATAGGTAATTTTCAGGAAGACGGCAACTCAGCCAAAAACCGTCAAAACTCAGTATTTCACCCGCGATGCCTACTTATCGTTTTATATCTGGTCGATGAGTGACTCGGCGATTTATCACTCATCAAGAAGATGAGCATCAAGCTCGCTCATCTAACCGTTGCTGCTGAACAAGCAGACCCCTCTAAGCTTGAAATCGCAGAGATAAGTGACTTCGTTCCAAGTGCCAAGGTGTTACCTAGTGGATCAACTTGATGGTGACAACTTGAGCATCCACTTCGGCCAAACGTATTCCTTGCTCATCGCATCGTCACAATAGAAAAGGCATTTGGGTTTGGCATATTCGCCTTCGCGAGACGATCCTACCGATGTTTATGCCATAGCCATGAGCTGTTCTGGTTCTACTTCGACCTTGGTCTGAAGGCGAACGTTCAGCGCATCTAGGATTCTGATCGCTCGTTCTAAGGTGATTCCGAAGTACTCATTACGTTCGTCACGAGAGACCTGTGATTCGTGAACATCAAGCCGCCGAGCCAAGTCTCTCTGGGAGATGCCTTTCGCAATGCGGAGAGAGATCAGCAGATGCCCTAGACCACGCAGATTCTCGAGCTCGTCGAACTCTCCTCGCTTGAGCCGTTCGTAGCTTTCGACCTCCTCTCTCAGTTGGAGATGAAAGGATTCAATGGGATCGATGACGCGTTTGATCTCTTCGTCAGACATGTTCGTGCTCTTCAGCCTGGCGCGATGCTCAGCAAGCCGATTGCGTTCCTCAAGCAGGCGAGCAGAGGCGATCTGGTATTCGGCTTCATTGCGAATCATGACGGACCTCCGTATTTGATTTTGATAATTCCCCTGGGGGCACCATCGCGTCGAGATTGACGGAAGGCTGACGGAAATTCGAGTTCGTGCCCGTACTTGTCTCTGATGCCGCTGCCCACTCCAAGGCCTGGCACATGCGGGTAGAGTTCCACACGATACCTATGCCACATAGGAAGTTGCCTCTTGGGGTAGCCCCGATAAGGTTTGCGTGAGAGTGGATCCCACGTCCATACCTTGTATGGATCGAGAAGGTTCAACTGCTGGGTAAGCGTGCCTGTAGCCAACTCTGTCAGGCCGCAAACAAAGTATCCGTCGATGTCGTTGGGATGGTCCTTATCTTCCACAAACGATCCGTCCGCGAAGATATCGCGAACGCCCACTGACCAGAGTTGTCTTGTGAGCACCTCGAAGTTGTCTACGAGTCGCTCTCGCCAGAGGGCATCCCAGGACCGGGCATCAATCGCTATTCCGGGGCCCACTGTCAGGATCGATCTCCGAAGCTCTTCGAAGGAGACTTCGTAGTCACCTGGAGGCAAAAGCCCATCCGCCTGAAAAGAAGGAATCATAAGATGGCGACCCTTCTGGTCGCTTTCAACACATTAGTCACACTTGACAATAATGTCAAGATTAAATAAGATGTCAACATGGCGTCCCCTATAGGTGGTAGTTGAGGTGGGCGTGGGCTCAAGATAGCCACCCCATAGACGTGGCTACATCTCGTCCGGAAAGAATCGAACGGAGTCTTTGAAGGGCTTGAATGTGAGGTCTGTATGTTGCAGTTGGGTACCGAGAAGATCGATCTGACGCGGATTCCGCTCTTTCGAGGAGTGGAAGATGTAGCCATTGGCGGTGCCGGGGATTGGGTCTTCTATTTTCGTGATGGTCAGAAGATCTTCGCTCAGGGCGAGCCTGCAGAGAGCATGATCGTTATCCTTCGAGGCGAGATTCAGATCCTGTCGCAGGACATGTCGATGGTCAGCCGTCGGCAGCCTGACGTTGTCGGCGAGCAGGGATTTCTTTCGCCGAGTGCCTGCAGGACGGCCGACGCATTCGCTCGGGGAACAGTTGAGGTTCTTCGGATCCCCGGAGCCGTCGTCAGAAGGTTACTGGAGACAAACCTCCAGTTCAATCGCAATCTTCTTCAGATACTGTCTGGGAAGTTGGCTGACGCAACCTCGGATCGGGCATTCCGGTATCAGAACGAACACCGGTTAATCGCAGCCTTTGACGCACATCTCTCTCCCGAGATCACCGCACGTCTTTTGAGTTCAGGAGAGGAATACGGTAAGCCGCGGCTGATCGATGGAGTCGTGCTCTTCGCGGATATTCGCGGATTCACAACAACGAGCATGATGCTTCCGCCAAATCAACTCGCGAGCGAATTGGGGGGCTATCTCGACGAGATGGTGAAGGTTCTGCTTGAACACCATGCATACGTCGACAAGTTCATTGGCGACGCCGTAATGGGCGTCTGGGGATTTCCTTTTGCAGAGAACCGTCAGGCCTCCGCCGCGCTTGCCTGTGCGAGGAAGATGGTCAAGAAGGGTCGAGAGATGAAGATCAACGCAGCGCCGATCCAAATTGGTGTGGGACTGAGCGCCGGAACGATCTTCTGCGGGAACATCGGCAGCGATTTGAAAAGACAGTTCACGGTGCTTGGACACGACGTCAACCTTGCGGCTCGTTGCGAGAGCGCATGCAAGGACCTAAACGCGTCGATCGTCCTCTCAGAGGCGGTATATGGCCGTCTCCTCGACACCGAGAGATCAGAGTTGACTCTTCATCCGGCGGTCCCAATCAAGGGAGTTGGGGATGTACGGCTTTACAGCATAGGAGACCAGAAACCAACAGCAGCACCACAAAATGAGGGGGACCACTATGAGTTGGAACCACAACACAAGTCTTAACCGGGTGGAGAAGCACCTCGATGGCATGGGCGAGATCGAAGTTGAGAAGCTGGTGCGCGATGCAGACCTGAATAGCCTGCTCTCGGAAACAACCTGCCGCGATATCTTCGGCGCACATATCTATGTGGACGTCCCCAACTTCTCAGATCTGGCGACACTGACGGCCGAAGGCGAAGACTACCGGAGAGTAATTCAGGCGTTGCACCTCTACGAGCGGGAAGTCGCCAGAATCGTTGAAGGAGAGGATGTCTTCGATGGAGTTCGGATCCACTTCCAGGGTGCGAAGTTGCACGCTCTCTTCTTTCGCCCGATTGACGATGCTGAGGAGATAGCTACGCGTGCCGTGTTGCTTCAAATGGTGCTGCGGCACTTCGTTTGCTGTGTCTTCAATATGGAGTTCCCAAAACTGCCGAACCTCTCAGTCTCTGGCGGCGCAGATATAGGATCTGCGATCGGAACCAAGAATGGTCATAAGGGAGACCGTGAACTCCTCTTTCTAGGAGCCCCTGCAAACTACGCTGCCAAGATTCTCACCAGAACCGATTCGCTCCGTGTGACAACTGCAGTTTACGAGGCTCTCCCCGGGACGTTGCAGGAGTACTTCACCGCTGTAGAAGATGATCGCCTCGACGTGACGGTCTACGAGATTGATGACATCTCGACCGAAGAGATGGATCAACTGCTTTCAGAGCATGACATCAATTGGGATCGGGAGGCCAGTCTCCAGCGCCTCAAGGACGACAAACTGATCTATCCCCTGAATCGCATCGAGTACAGCGACGCGGAAGTCCAGATTGACATCGACGCGCTCGGAATTACAAACAACAAACGTGTACTGGCAGCTTCTGTCTTTGGAGATGTATCTGGCTTTACCCAGTACATCGACCGGACGATGGCAGACGATGATGGCAAGGCTGCGTTGCGGGTGTTGCATGCCATCCGTAAAGAGATGTCTGCCATTGTCAGGCATGATTTCTCCGGAATTCGCATTCAGTTTCAAGGAGACCGAGTGCAGGCGCTCTTTCACATGCCGAAGGGCGATGAAAAATCTATCGCGGCTCGAGCCGTCGACACAGCGATTGCCCTGCAGTCGGCGATGGAACTCGTCATCAAAAAGCTGCTTCCTGAGGCGAAGGAACTGGGCATGGCCACAGGAATCTCCATCGGAACCACGCTGGTCTCAAAGCTCGGCACCCGCGGCCACCGCGACCGAATCTGTATCGCAGACGCGGTAGAAGAGGCTGCAAGGTATCAGGAGGGCAGCGCCGGTGGCGAGATTGCGATACCAGACTCAGTCCATGAACATCTGGAAGAGGAGCTGCAGAACCTGTTCGTTTGGAATAAGGATCGTAGCCTCTACATTGGAACCAATCTCACTCAGGATAAGGCCGAGCGTGCTCGGAAGGCAGTGCTCTTCAAACATCCGGTCTATGTTGCGTCCGGGGCCGCTGGTGCCAGTGTAAGCAGCCAGCCTACGCCAGGGAGTCGTTCCTTTGTACCGTCATCCTCGTTCGGGCACTAAGCCAAAATCGTGGTTTGAACGCCGTGAGGGGCAGCTGCTGCAACAGCAGCTGTTGCTGGTCAAAGCGCACTATCCTGGTCTTGCCTTTCAAGTAGACAGTGAAAGCGGCCGGATGCTTCTTGAAGGAGACTTCGTCCTCAAGGCGGACTGTGGGATCCCGACTGCCATTCGCATTAGGATCAGGTTTCCGTCCAACTACCCGTCATCCGAGCCGACCGCATATGATGCTAGGGCATTCTTCCTAAGAGATGTAGACAGGCACATTCTTTCCACCGGCGCATTTTGCCTCTGGCTGCCGCCATGTTCTCCCTGGGACGAAGCCGACCCGGATGGTAGTCTTTTGCGATTCCTGGATGAAGTGACAGTTTTCCTGGAACGGCAGTTGGTATACGACGCCACCGGAGGCAAACAATGGCCAGGCCCACAGTTCAGGCACGGGAAGTGCGGCTACCTCGACTTCATGCTCTCGATACTGGAAGGCAATGAGGAGCTTCTAAACGCCTTGCTCCCTGCAATTCTAGGAAAGATGTCGCCCGGTCGCAACGAAGACTGTCCCTGCGGGGGCAAACTGAAGTACAAGCGTTGTCACGCGGGCCTGGTCGAACAGATTGTGGGTCGCATTGGGAGGGCCACACTCGATTACTTCTTCAAAGATGCAGGAAACAAGGTTAACTCCGAGGCGAAGGGTCCGCTTGGCGAGGAGAGGAATAGCGCATGATAGACCGACTCACCATCCACAAGCAGCATTATTTGGACTGCGTTGCCCTCGTGGTTGACATCAACAGCTCCGAGAAATTGATCGGAGCGGGAGCCGATGGTCTGACCGCCCAATTCTTCCGCGACCTGCTTTCGGGAGGAATCGAAGCGGTTGAGAAGTGCAATGGTTCCGTCATCAGCTTTACGGGTGATGGGTTTCAGGCCGTGCTGCCAACCGAGAAAGATGCGGCGCATGCGTGTTGGCACATAGCGAAAGATCTCAGAAAGGCCCGGGAGTATCTCTCCGACACCTGTGACGACGGCTCTCCGGTGTGGCCCCAGATGGAGATTGGGGTTGGTCTCAAGATCGCCATTGAAAGGGGGGTGCTTGAAATCAGCACAATCTCCTCGACATTTCTTGGGCAGCAACCTTTTCTCGTGGGGGAACCAACCGTATACGCCTCCCGGATGTTGGCATTTGGCGAGGGAGACCGCTGCCTCGTTGGCCCGAAGGCCGCCGCCAACTGGGAATATGGCGGACTAGATGGACCCTACGAGGGCAGGGGGAAACACAGGGACTTGACCTATACACATTACTTCTATGATCTGGATGATCTTTGGGAAGATTAGTACCGGTGGCCCTAGATGGGGAGCAGATGAAGAACGGAGGAACCGAGAATGATTGAGCGTTTCGAAGGGGAAAGTGGACGTCCGAACCTGATCGAGGCACTTCGTAATCAGAAAATCGTGGCCGGAAATCCCGATCTCGCCGAACGGATTGCAGACACGGGTGTATTGGTCGAGATCAATCAAGGGGTGACGATCATCGATCAGGGTGCAGAAGACACCGATGTTTACCTGATCATTGCCGGCACTTTCGATATTGTGGTTAATGGCCGCAAGGTAGCGCGTCGGTTTGCGAACGATCATGTTGGCGAAATGGCTGCTATTCAGCCGACACAACGGCGCTCCGCCACTGTTGCTGCCACAGAGAAAGCTGTTTTGTGCCGGCTGACCGATTCGCAACTGATTGAGATCGCGAGGGAGTACCCCGATGTTTGGCGATTCATCGCAAAGGAACTCGCACGAAGGCTCGAACAGCGTAATGCGCATGTAACCGCTACCCACGACAAGATCCGGATCTTCATCATCTCGTCTGCCGAGGCACTCGAGATTGCACGTACGATTCAGAATGCTTTCGAGTATGACTTCACGGTCGTTGTCTGGACGGATGGCGTCTTTCGGGCCTCGTGGTATCCGATAGAAAGTCTAGAACGTCAGCTTGATCAATCCGATTTTGCGATTGCAGTCGCGCAACCGGACGACGTCACCCATAGTCGCGGCCAAGCTTCTTCGACCCCTCGCGACAATGTGATCTTCGAGTTGGGGATGTTCATCGGCCGTATCGGCAGACTGCGATCGATTCTCATTGAGCCGCGTGGTGAAGAGGTAAAACTACCGTCCGACCTCTCCGGGATCACTGCACTTGCATATAAATACGATCCTGAGAACCTGGCTGCAGCAATGGGGCCTGCATGCAACCGCATTCGAGCGATTGTACGTGAACTTGGACCAAATAATTGATCGGATCCTATGGCACTCAATGATGATCTTCAAAAGGAAGTTGCGGCCATCTTCAGGGCCGCTTGGGACAGACGGGAGGGCACGGTCGTTCCCGATGATGACTCTCTTAGATTAGGTAACGACGCCGTCGAATTGGACGATACGATTCTGTATGCCGATCTGGCAGATTCAACGAAGCTGGTCGATGGGCACATCTCCGCCTTCGCAGCGGAGATTTATAAGACATTCCTTCACTGTGCGGCAAAGATCATTCGACAGGAGGGCGGAACGATCACGGCATACGACGGCGACCGTATTATGGCGGTTTTTCTTGGGACCGCAAAGAACACGTCCGCGGCTCGGACCGCGTTGAAGATCAATTACGCTGCAACGTACATAATCAATCCCGCAATCCGATCGCAGTATGCGAGTGAAACATATTCTCTAAAGCATGTCGTCGGGATCGACAGCAGTAAGCTATTTGTCGCACGAACTGGCGTGCGCGGCGCAAACGATCTTGTGTGGGTCGGGAGAGCAGCCAATTACGCCGCGAAGCTTGCCGCCCTCCCGGACAAATATACGACTTACATAACGTCGGAGGTCCACAACAATTTGAATGGTCAAGTAAAGACATGGATGGACGGGCGGCCTATCTGGGAAGCAGTTCGAAGGGACAGCTTTGACAATCGAATCATCTACCGCTCCGATTGGTGGTGGAATGTCGACTATGTGCGATGATTCGCTATCAGAAGACAGTTGTGGGACGCTGTGCAGCTAAACTCTCAACGGCATGACAACGTACTTCTGCTGGCACTCCGGATTGAAAGACTCCGGTGTGATCACCGCCGCAGAAGGCGCTTTCTTCAAGGAGGCCTGTACTGCACAATCTGTTCCAATCCACTTGAGAACATTGAATGGCTCGGAGCGGTTGGATCTACATTACCCTACACGTCTCAGGGAAAGCTTCTCTCTATCAGGTATAGCTAATCAAACTGGAGTAGAGTCCCGACCCGAGCCGCTTTGTCCGCATATATCGCTTTGTCATCGTCAATACCGACAGTATTGATGCAGTTGGTGCCCCTTTCCCGTAGAGTTCGAACTCCTTCTAAATGACGGTTCCCGTCCTGAGTCAGTGGAATCTATCACACCTTATTGGAGAAGCGATTTGTGCAAAGCTATAGGCGTAGTTGTCTCGTCTGCTTTGGTGCTTGGTACCGTGAAGCCATCTTGTGTTTACTAGCGATCAATCTTGTTAATCTCTCAGCTGGCGATAACAGGCCAAGGCACTCATTGAGCAATGTTTACGTGACAAAAGTAGGGTACCTACGTGGTTGTTACGATCAACCCACTTCAACTCTACAGCCGGCGTAGACAATAGCCGAGTAGGATCAATATCATTACTAAGTCTCGTATGCTATACCTACCTTCGTTTTTCTAGCAAAGGGCGGAAGAACTCGAACCTCGACCTGTCAAATCACTGGGCACCATGCAGACTTTCCATTACCAATCTCAATATCAGATCTGCGACGCTGGCAACTTCCTCAAGAAGCTGCTCAATGTTCCATAATCGAAGTAATAAGGGCACGCACAACCAAAGAGGATAAGGCATTGATCAAATTCGATGGCTTTGATGAATTGAGCAAGAAACTAGACGAACTGAAGGAGAGTGCCGAATCAATTCAAGGCACTCAGGTGCCATTAGGCGAACTCTTGACCCCAGGATTCCTCGCAAAGCATACACGCTTCCTGTCAGAGGATGAGTTGTTTGAAGCGAGCGGTTTCAGTATCCAGAGCACCGAGGACTTCGAAAAGATTTCCGATGAAGAGTGGGATAACTTCATCCAGAAAAACACGCTGTTCGCTACTTGGAGCGATATGCTTTCTGCCGCAGGAGCTGAGTGGGCGCAGAAGAAGGTCGGTTTCGACGAGGAGTAGGCCCAGAGCCAAGAGCTATCCTAGCGCGCGCTTCATGCTGGGAGATACACTGTAAACGTGCTTGTCCGCAAGCGTATTCGATACCTTTACCCAACCCCGAGACACGAAGAGATCGAGCAGGTTGTCCACGATGAAGGGGGCGATCTGCGTCGCCTCCGCAATCGAAGAGGCTGCCTCCAGTTCTTCGTTGAGGATAGCTATGCCTACTTTGCGGATCATTTCCTCAATCTGCGGCAAATTCGTTCTCGCAAACACCATGAAACCGTTGAGTGTTGGCCGAATGATGCCAATTCCGCGGGGCAGTCCCCCCAAAAGCCGTTTGATCTTGATGTACCCTTGCTCCTCCAGAATTTCAAGCGAGTCAAGCTGGGCTTCCTGAGGCACATCTTCGAGCTTCGGAGAGAAATGCTCTGGGCCCCAAATGAGGCGATTGCGTTCGATCGCGTCTTCGTAGATCACACGAAGCATCCTCGTGTCCAAGGGGTGTAGCCCAGGGATCGGACGGTCTTTGAGATAATCAGGAGCCTTACCGAGGGCAGGCTTTTCGCGATGTTCAAAGATCGCCGCCACAATTCGGTCGAGCGAAGCACCATAGTTATTGAGATTCGCGATTGGCTCCCACACGAGCGACTTAAGAGCTTCCGGGACTACCGCTTTATCGAGAACGACCGGGATCACCTTGATCTGCCGAGTGATACGGTTGATGATGGCCGTGTTGAGCTCTTGACGGATCCATGGCTTGTTGGCGCTGGCAGCAGAAACCACAACGAGAACTGCTTGCGCCTCCTTGAGACCTTCTTCAAATAGTTTGTCGACAAGGCTATCACCTGGAAGAATTTCCCATTTATCGAGCCATACGTCGATTCCTTTCGCCCGTAACGAGGTAGCAAATGAAATCACGAAACGCGCCTTGTCTTCGCTCGCATGGCTGAGAAAAACTTTAGGCGCTGGCGTATTGGCTTCAGACATCAACAACTCCATCTTTGAACTTGATATGCCCCTTCGAGGATACCAGTACGAACGCGCTTCACAAAAATGAAAGCAAGGATGCCGAAGAGAAGCATGGAGAACAATTCTAGGAGGAGATACAACCAACAACAGCGGTTTCAAAACACGGCTGGTGCTGGCCGAGGTTTCAAAGTTGTACTGATGTCGAGGTATTCCTTTGGAGTCTTGAAACCATTGAGATCGTAAAGACCTGTCCAGCCCATAGAGTTCTCCTTTTATGGCGGGAAATAGAAAAGGCGGCACTCAATGAGTGCCGCCTTATTCTGATGAAGAAGCGTTTGATGAATCAAAGCTGTCTGTTAGTCGCCCGAGGCCTGCCCTGTAGCTGCGTTGAAATCAAGCCACGTCCAATTGCGAATATCCATTGGCAGTTCGACAGGACGGCGCTCCGGCTCGGTATGCAGAGAGTAGCCAATCCAGACTATGCCGGCAACAATACCTGATACAGCTTGGACAATGCTGGTCCACGAGTAAACAGTGTGGCTATTGGCTGAGAAAACAGCAGCAACAAAATCCGTGGCCGCAACTAAGCCTAGACCGAAGGAGTATCCAAAGATGCGGCTGCTGAGCGGCAGTTCGAGGGCTTGGGTGGCAAAAACCACAAAAGCTAATAGCAGAATCTCAAGCAGGCTGACCGTGCGCATGAGGGTCATAGCGAAGCTCGCAATATTGAAACCACTGATGCTTGTTGTAGCAACCATGGACAGAGCAAGGATGCTGGCGGCGAAGGCCACCCATTTGAAACAGACTCTCGCAAAGCGGGAGACGTTGGTAATGGGAGCAATCAGGAAAGAAAAAATCTCTCGCATTGCGAGAAGCACAAACACGGAGTAAAGCACGAACACAGACCAGTAGGTGTAGAAGTAAACGGGGTAGAGATTCCAGTGCGTCATGTGTGCAACTTTATAAATCACCTCGAAGAAACACGAAAAAAAAGTAGTTGTTGCGATAACGGCTGTCATCATTGGGTTTGAGCGGTAGATCTTCTTGATTACCACAACTGCAATCAGGACAAGAAATGCCACAACGTTCAAGTAATTCAAAAAAACGGTTGTTTCCTTCATGTGAACTCTCGTAAATCAGGGGGTGAGATTTTTACTAGTCTACCTATTAACAGCCCCTGTAATCAAGGCTTCGACAGCGTTAAATAAGCTGTCCAAAATTTGTACATACAGAAATAATGGCCCATGCCGCTTACATTACTTTTTATGGTTACTTAAGCGGCACGGGAGTTCAAAGTAGCACATTGTTAAGGGAGAGAACCACTCGCGCCTATTTGTTGATGCACGATGCTGCCCAGCCGTAGCCCTTTTCTTCATCTGACCACAGCGTGATGTCAGCCGGGCAGTTGGTTGTATCGAAGGGAACCTCGGTGATGAAGTATCCCATCCTGTTTACGCGGTGGAGCCCTGGCATCACGCAAGTTTTGCCGTCCTCCGTATGAACCATTGTCCAAACCAGACCTGCGCCTGCTGCCCCTACTGATTCAAGGTCTTCTTCGAGCAGATCAAAGAGTTTGATCTCGAACGAATCGCGGTCCCATTCAGGCTTACGCGGGTTGTCGATGGGTTTCCACTGCTCGGCCCACACTGAGTAGGCATCATCGCACGCGGTATCAGAGAGAAGAATCTGGTAGGTGATAGCGCCGCTTGAGGACTTTTCCTTGATCAAGTGAATGGAGCGAAGCGGCTCCAGGTCGGGGAAAGCAATTGAGATTTGCTCGGCTGAAGTGCCTGCCTCCTGAATAGCTTTCAAAAAAATCCCGGCAACATCGGCCAAGGTCTGATTTTCAACGCTGTATATTTTTACTAAAGACACGGAACCTCCTGTAGAGAGTCTGCTGAGGGCGGGAGCCTACAGCTCCCGCAGGATGGTTGTCTTCGCGCGGATGGTGATTAGACAGCCGCAGTTTGGTTGTGGGTTGCTGCTTTGTCGCAGTGATTCTGAGAGTGAAATATCTGGCACTCTTCGCAGTAGGTGTAGTTATTGTGTCCCAGATCGTTTTTGTCCTGCGTGGTGGCCCGGTATTTGCTCTGGGCTGCAAAGTGCGGACGGAAGTGATTTTTCAACGCCCCTGTTCGTCGGTCTATGTTGCTGCCAATGCCCCATACATCATGAACAAAATCGTCATAGCTTGCGCTGAGTAGTTTTTCAAGCAGCAAAGGGCAGCCCCCCGTATGGCAGGTGGTGAGATCGAGAATGCGCTGAAAGTTGTCAATCCCTGCCTGAACTACATTCTGGGATGGTGTTGCGCGAAGTTTGCTTGACCTCTCGGCAATTTTGGCAATGAGCGATTTTTCTTCCGGCGTGAGATGGCGGCTACTGGATGGTGTCATTCCCTTGCTTTCCTGAGTTGTTTGTCCATAGTTGTGGGTTGTGAGAGGCATCATTGAAGGCTTTGGCGGCTTGCCTTCTCTCGTCGCGAAGGCGGCGGAGTTCCGGGGTAGCAAAACCACGCTCGTCGTAGCGGGCATAGTTTGCTTCCTTCTCTCCGTAGGCCTTTATCAAAGCCTCCATCCAAGCCTTAAATGCCTCCATAGTGGACGAGTACAGGTCTTCGATAATGCTCATAATTCAGCCCCTACAGGCCGGAGATAGCAATCAACGCGCCAGCCGTATTTGCAGGCAAGTCTCTGGGCGTACTCCTGGGCCTTCGTAAGATCGGAAAAGTCACCTACTCCATCCACGCCGCCTTCTTTCAGGTGAACGTGTACGCAGAAGTATTCAGGAAATTCGTCCTCCATCTCGTAAATCACTTCGTCACAGATCTCGAATCTTGCGAAGCCATGCAGTTCAATCCCGTCGATATCGTCGGGGGTGAAGGAGCCGCTTTTCAGCATGGAGTCAAAGAGTTCGGCGTTGAGATTGGGAACTTCAAGTTCAAGTGTTGTCATGGACTAACCTCGCTGAGCCTGACAGAGACGGCTTAAAGAACTGTCTCTGCAGGAAGAAAATTGAATGAAGGAAGTTGGTGCTACTGATTGGTGGCGCTACAGGCGAGAGCGCGGAACTCTGGCAGAACAACCACCGGACGGAGCCGCCAAACCCATGAGGTCACGTCCTGCCAGATCGGGTCGGAGGGGCGAGCTATCAGATAGCTGATTCCGAACTTCTGACAGGTATTGGCGGCCTGTTCGGCGGAGGTGTCATCCTCATATAGGGACTCGATAACGGGGCGCATCTGAGTGCAGCCTGACATATTTCCTCCCCAAAGAGAGCCACACTCAAGGTCTCTGGAGAACAGGGCTACTTGGTGATTTACGAGGCTCATATCAACGTCTGTCCACCAGGCCTTATACATATAGCCCCATGTAGAGCGGGCCGGGGCAGGGTTGTATTGGACAACGGCCGTTGCGGGGATGACCTTATTGAGCTGTTTGTAACCAGCAACAGTCCTGTATGCGCTATGAGCCAGTTGCTCGACTTCGGGAGTATGAATCTTGTCCGCGTGGTCATCAACAATGACGAGGTAGTAGCGCAACATGGCAACCTGTGCGACGGTGCTTATCAGACCTATCCAGAGCGCGAGTTTTGCGGCTCTTTGAAACCACTTTGGGGAGTCCCAAATAGCCAGAGATGTTATCCACTCTCCGGCCAGCAGGAGGAGAACAAATTGCAGCAGCAGGGCAGAGCGCCAGCCAAAGTCGTTTGAGTTGAGTATCCACGAGCGTATGAAGGTGATAGGCAGCAGGGAGGCAAGGGCCAGAACAACCAAGGTACGTCGTGCAGCATTGTGCGGCGCTCTCCGATGCCATGCAGGGACAAGGAAGGCCACAAGGACGCAGAGGTAGAAGCCAAGTTCCAGCGTGTATCCCGGTGCGAGTAGCAGGAGATTGGAGAGTGTTCGCGCGAGTTGCGGTTTGGCTATCTGAGCAATTCCCGGCAGATGGAGCAATAGATCTGGTGGCAGCATTTCACGTACAGCAAAAGAGAACACCTTTGTGCCGCCTGCTGAGTTGGCGTGAATCAATTCCGCAACATAAGGAACGAGCAGAGCGCCGGATACGATGCTGGCCGAGGCCAGTGTGATCACAGGCCTCGGTGTACGTTCTACTGCCAGTTGCCAGACGGCCCACAGCGCCGTCACGATCGCAAACGCAAACGTGACATAGATGCTCATACCAAAGGCACTGGCAAGCGCAAATCCGGCGATTATGGCCGCGCGCTGTCGGGCCGCTTTTCCCTCTGCCATCCAGCAGATGAGGAAAGCAAACATCACCGCAATCAGGCCGCTGATGTGGTGTGGCACCCAAAGCAGCGAATCTACCCAACTTGCGATCTGTCCGTTGCTCCACCATTCCATATCGGCAGGCAGGGGAACGCGAAACAGGACGAAGAACAACAGGTTGGGGATGATGTCGAGGCCTGTCACTGTCAGCAGAGCACAGGTGATGAGGAGCTGCCGGCGAAGGTGGTCGCCCGTCTGCAGGAAGTGTTTAAGAAATAGTCCTATCAGAGCCCCAAGGCTGAACCCGGCCCACACGCAGCTTGCGCGAAAGACGGCCTGAACATTCAGGTGCCACATTTGGGCAACAGTCGCGCAGACGGTATTGTGAAAGTAGTAGTAGCGCAAGAGCGAGGGATGCTGAAAAAAGTAGAGTGGGTTGGTTGGTGGTACGCCTGTTCTGAGTATTGTCTCTGTCCAATTGATGCGGTAGGCGTGGTCGAACAGGGTCACAGAGAAGTACAGCTTGTCTCCTGACAGAAAATCTACAAGGGAGAACAGGGCCAGCATTATCCAGCAAATCGCCAGTAGAGCCACAGAAAGAAGATAAGGCTGTTTGTTGAGGGCAAGACCCTTCTTGCGGACTTCGATGGCGAGGAGAGCCACCCAGGCGATGGCACAGGCCCATAGCAGCAAAGCGGCAACGCTTAGAGAAAAGAACTTACCGCACAGCACGAGGATGATAGGCGAAACGGCAACAGATAGAGGTAAACTCCACAGCAATCGCTCAATGAAAGAGCGGCTACGGAAGCCTTCAAGGTCAGTCAGCCATCCGGTTAAGTACCCGGTGGATACGGCAGCAGGGATAATGGCCGCTATAGCGAGCAGCATATCCAGCGATTGAGTCAGAGTAATTGGTGCAATTGGCATAGGCTAGATGACCGGCGAGTGCAACACTTTGCGAAGTGTGGTTCGCAGGTCATCAATAAATTCCTCCGAAAGAGGCTCGTTCGGGTTAGTACCATCAAAGAGAGATTGTTTGAGAGATATCCCGCCAGTCTCAGAGACTTCTACCAAGTTGCTTTCCATCGCCTGCCTGGTATGAAGGTCCTTGCTGATAATTAGATTCCGATAGGCATTTGCAATCAGAAACTCGATAGCACTGCGATTGCCAAAAACTACTGCCCGTCGTAAGAGCAAATCACCTTCACGCGAAGCGCGGGACGAGGCACGCGGGTTATCTGCAAAGGTATCGAGGTCATACACCAACAGCGCCAAGGGGCGGTTGCTTTCCAATGGTGCATAAGCACGAGTAATGGTAGCCATATGAATCATGGAGGGGTAGCGAAGGAACTCCAGAGCTACGAGGAGAATCTGAGAGCTGAGGTGTCCATGTCCAGCAGCTTGAACGAGGTAGTTGAGAGCCTTCTGATCATCCTGTTGCACGCCAATTCCTGAGCGGTAGATGTAGCTGAGGTAGTAGTAGGCCACAGCGACTCCCTTTTTTGCAGCCATATTCAAGCAGTCAAGACTCTCCTCAAAGCCGAGGATACAACCGAGGCCTTTATCGAAACTCCCAATTACTCGGATGAGCGCATCTGAGTGGCCTACCTTAGCCGCGCGAAGAAACCAATGAAAGGCGCGAGATTCGTTTTTCCGGCACACAACTCCCTTCTCGTAGATAAGACCGAGGGTGTAGAGGGCATCCGGGTTGTTTTCCTTGGCCTCTGCCATGAGATAGCCAAGGTAGTAGGCCCGCTCCCGCACAGTACGAAGCCTCGGGAAACGGAAGGAGAGAATGGGGTAACGTACAGCAAGAGAACTGAGGGAGGGCAGAAGTTCCATTTAACGCTCGGTTCTGAAACAAATTAAGCAACCCTGAGATCGCCTGAATTAACGATGGCACAGAGGGTTATCTACCTCCAAGGCTTCCAGCTATTTATTTTGATAATTTTTGTAACGAAGGTTGTAGTACTCAGAGGAGGGGAATGCTTAGTGGCATCCCCCGGTATTATTCACCCCTGTTTTCCCTATATCTAGGGATGCGTTTTATAAAATGCGGATCAACCGCTCAACACCGGGGCAAGCGCCGTGAGGCCAAATTGTTCCCTGTGATCTTGTTTAGGCTGCCAGCTTCTCCTGAAGCTCTGTAGCGGCTTCTTCGTATCCTGACAGACGCTGAATGACAGCAGCGCGCAACGAAGCGCAAAAGCCATAAGAACAACTAGAAGTCCACGCCGGTACCTCTCGGTACTGAAATTCCAACCAATTGAGGGTAGCCAGAGTTTCGACGCAGGAGAGGGTGCGTACGCCTTGCGGAAATCTGTAAGTTTTCTCTGCCAGTTCCAGTGCCACTGGGGAGAACTCTGGCGGTACGTCGAAGTTGTAGCGTGCAAGATAATCGATGGCATCGATATTATCTTGAATAAGCATCTTTCCGAGGGCATCGGAATCAGTTGCGAGTCTGCTGTTCCATACATAACCAGAGTGATCGTCTCTTGGACCGCACAGAGCTGTAGCTACCAGCGCATCGATGATGAATTTTGGTATGAGAAAGAAGTTGGCCATGGGCCTCCTTTGGGAACGGGGAAATGGTGTAGGTCTGAGAGGGAAGAATTATTGTAGGGGTATGAAGGGCAAGGGGTAACCCTGCTGGCGTAGCAGTTTATTCTGATGAGGCAAATTTCCAATGCTTCGTTGCAGTTCACACTGCACTTAAATCCAGCATAACGTACTAGCCATCTGGAGGAATCTCTTTGCCTACAGAATCACCACTCACAAAGAGGAAGGGTTTTGTCCTAAAAGCCAAGCCCAGGCGATGTTCTTTTCAAAGCCCGCCAGCCAACGTATTGCCGAGTGGTTTTTCTGGAAGTCTTCATGATGATGCCTAGCGCACACCGGTCCATTCGGCACAACCTTAACGTGCGTGGCAGACGGCTTCACTAAAGCCATCAGGAGTGGGTCGCTGGCGTTCGGGCTAATGCCCATCGTCACAAGACGCGCTCTGTAATGGACAAGAACGGTGACCAGTAACGTTGTCCCATCAGTTTTTGTGGACACGGTAAATTCACTCATATCCACGTATGGAAGAGGAGCATCGCACTTCGCTTTGATTGCTTGTGAGAGCCAGTGTCGATGCGCAGCAATCGCGAAGTGATTAACTTCATCGATGTGGCTCTGCCGGCAACGACCCGTATTGAGGCAAACATGGTTAAGATACTTCGGACTATCGAGTTTGTTCGTTGACATACTCGGCCCGCCGTTCTGATGTATTGTCTCTATCTCCGAGCCAAGCCTGATAACTGGCCAGAGAGATGGGCACGAGTTGTACAACACCACCCCTGGACTCAAGAATCCGTTGGGCTTTATGAACAACAGAACGGTGATAAGCAAGCGACCATAGATTTTCAGGCACCAGAATGTTTAGTGAATCCTCGTCTTCATAGATCGCAAGCGTGAACCTGGAACCCTCGACTTTCACCCGCGCCAACTCGCCATTGAGTAGCGATGCAACAATCCGCTGTGCGCATTTTTCAGGACTATCTTCGGGCATGATTTCGATTCCCAACGGCAAAGGTATTACAGATTCTAATTGCAGACGAGCCAGAAAACGAGAGTGCAGATATTGATTCCTCTCAGTTGATATCGCCATTCCATCGATAAGGGAGGGAAGGGGAGCCTTATTCAGCTCCCCTCTTTCGGGGTAGGGTGCAAACTGCGAGGGTTAAGGTGAGAAAGTGAAGCGCGGAGGTGCTACGGGGATTGAACAACTGCAGTAAAGCAGCGAGTTTGCAAAATCATGCCATACCGCTGGCCATAAGCCTAGCATCTCGGCACAACAAAATGACGTTTCTGAATGCAATCTGTGCTTACTGAATTACACCAGTACACATCATGCCGCTGTGGATATCTCCGGGCAGAGGTGGGCTGCTATTCGTAGTTCGTCGCGAAGCTGCATGAGCATCTTCCCGCGTATATTCTGACTTACTCCCTTGCAAAGAGCGTGGGCTCCATATTTCAGTGTGGAGGTAGGCGCAGTCTGGCAGAAACAAGTGCCGAGGAAATTGTCATGGTGCAGATTGCCATTGATGAGCAGAGCATCCCCGGTATCGAGCAGCCATTCCCGCGCCGGCGAACAGGTAAATCTTTCACACATGATTTTCCGTAATACATCAACCTGAATACTGGACCAGTCTGGCCGTATCCATTTGCGGGGGATGGTCTTCAACCTCTTCTGCACCTGCCACGGACTACAGTTGCCAGCCATAAAGCTGATGCGGTCTGCGACGTTGATTATCCGGGCGGCGGCAAAAGCGGCGGCTTCGCAGCCGTAGAAGTCGCTTTCGTAGCGGCTGCTTGCAAGGTATGAATCCGAGAGAAAGGCGTATTTGCCTTTGAAAGAGTCTATGCAGTTTGGCATAGTAGCCACCTTTTTTGCGGAGTGGGTCTCCGCCTTGAGGCGGCTAGACCCAATCCGTAGTGAGTGTTTGGCTCATTGCTTCCTCAAATCGCTCTGTTTTCTTGATGCGGATAGTAGCTCTGGGCGAGTCCTGCCGGAGCAGAATCGCACCCACCCTGCCCATTTCGAGCAGGGCGAGGAATGCAGCAGTGAGGATCTGAGGTGAGGCGGTGTTGTTGAGGATGCCGGATAGGGTAACGGTTTGGTTTTCAAATTCAAGTCTGCGGCGCAGATATTCAACCATCTGGCCAACCGTGACAACATCCGATTCTACGTTCAGGGCAGGCCGATTCGCCGCGCGCTCCGCAACCTCACGGAATACGGCTACCAAATCGAAGGTATCGACCTTCCGAATTGGATCCGGTGCGGCGGCGTCTGGTTGCTCATCAAGGAAGTCCTTCATGCCAGGCTTGCTCCATGAGGAGGATTCGACCTGTTGACGGACATTGAGCATTTGCGCGGCCTGCTTGAACTGCTCAAGTTCGAGGAGTCGGTTCACAAGTTCCCGTCGAGGGTCATCTTCTGTGATGGATACCTCACCGGGGTTGGCGGGTAGCAAAATCTTGCTCTTGATATGGATGAGCTGCGCGGCCAGATGGAGAAACTCGCCTGCCAGTTCGGCGTCCTGGGGTCTGAAGTGGCGTATGCAGGCAAGAAACTGAGAGGTAATCAGAGCAATCGGGATATCGTAGATATCGATGTCCTGTTTACGAATCAGTGCCAGCAGCACGTCAAGCGGACCTTCGTAAAGCTCGCCTATGGTAAGAAAAAAAGGAAAAGGCTCCTCCTGCACAACAGCACTCGTAGGCGCGAGCTGTGGGGGAGCCTCAGTGCCTTCAGTGGCGTTTGGTGTAGTGAATTGTTCCGTTTCCATGGAGGTGCCTTTGTTATGGATTGTCTCAGAAATGTGCTCATGTGGGGGAAACCGCAGCATTAAGCAGCCACGGCCTTTTCAGCAAGCAGTTCGGCAAATTGCTCTCTTTCAGATTCTGCCGTGAGAAACCGGCATAGCCCTCCAGATTATGCGGCCGCAAAATACACGCCATCCTCGACAGGCCATTCTTCGGACACAATGAGTGCATCGGCTCTTGTGTAGCCGAAAACCCATGTATCCTCATGCGTCAGAAAAATGCCGTAGCCGTAATGCTGACTGATGAAGTCGGGTACAAAGCCGAGCGCCTCGGACACTGCGTTCTTCAGGCTCTTGCCGTTGGATCGATCAAGGAGCCTTTCCGGGATGTAGCCGTGGTTGTCTTTTGATTCCCCGTAGAAGTAGATCTCGGGGCCGTGAATCTCATATTTGGGCATATTGGTACTCCTCTTCAGATAGAGAGTTTGTGGGGGATGTCTTGTTTTGCAAGACCATTCCTGGTTTGATTTTGGGTAGTTTATAAAGCGGGGTGGGAAAGAGCAGGCCTAGTTGCCTTTAGCCGAATTCTCGAAGTGAGCGCAATCACTTATCCAAACGTGGTGAACGCTGCCAGTGGGGCCGTTGCGTTGTTTGGCAAGAATGATCTCAGCCTTGCCCTTGTACTCTGGGTCTTCGTCTCCGTTCACCTGTCATACCGTGCGAGGAACGTTCATGCTCGCATAGTGGCATGGAATAGAAGACGCTGGAAGGAGTGCAATACCGCCATGAATGGCGGTATTTACCAGATTCTTGTGGATAAACGACCGTAGTAAAACAAGGTGGTTGCCTGATGCCACACTATATGTATGAGCACCTATTGCTTGAGTTCGTGGAAGGTCTGCTCGAATAGCTCTCTTGCATTGACGATCCGGGTCACGCCCCATACATCGGGAAAGTGCTTTTTATTTCCGGTGACAAGGTACTGGGCTTGAGCAGCCTCTGCACATTCAAGGAAAACGTCGTCGTCTGCATCAAGTGATACCTTTAACTTGCGTTTAGATACGACTCGCCGTCCAACGGCACGAAACAGGCTAAAGAATTCGGCTAATTTCGCAGGTGCAATATGGAACTTTGCACGACTCAGGACTTCCTCATACTCCTCAAATATGCTTGCCGAGTAAAAGAGCTGCAAGCGTTTGTTGAGTGCAAGGTCCAGCACGTAGCGCTCGATGCCATCCGTGCGCAGGTGAGCCGAAACAAGGATATTGGTGTCAAGAACGACGCTTGGACGTGGCATTTTTCAAATTCCGTTCTTTTCTATAATCCGCGATCTCGCGGTCAATCTCCCGCATTGTCAACTTGTCAGTTTTGTTCTTCTTTGAGTCCGCGCGAATGGATGCCAGCACTGCTGGCTCCGGGGCTATGGTTTTAAGAAAATCCTCAATCCCAAGAATGATCACTGTGGGTGCCCCGCGCTTTTCGACGATGAAGCGTTCCGGCTTTTTGCCAGAGGCGCGGCGCATGATCTGGCCGAACTGTGTTCGGGCGGTCAAAGCGGTAATAGATTTTGGCATAATGTTTGCAGCTTGGCTCATAACAACCCCTCCGGGATGCGTCTGAACTGATTAATTAGTTCAATGCCAGAATAGGGCAATTCAGCACTTTCGTCAAACGAGTGAAAATCCCGCAACTTCTGCACAGAAGCGATACAAGTATCTTCATTCATGACGTGTTTCCCTCCTTCCGATGATTGACAAGAACTGGCCTAGTAGTCTCTGGCCAGATTCTCGAATCTGGTGCAATCACTCATCCAGACGAGGTGAACGCTGCCGGTGGGGCCGTTGCGTTGCTTGGCAAGAATGATCTCAGCCTTGCCCTTATACTCGGGGTCCTCATCACCGTTCTCGTCCTTGCGGTAGTAGCTTTCGCGGTGAATGAAGGTAACCACGTCAGCATCCTGCTCGATGGAGCCTGATTCGCGCAGATCGCTTAGCATGGGTTTCTTGTCGTCGCCGCGCCGCTCGCTGGCGCGGCTCAACTGCGAGAGAGCGATTACAGGGACATTGAGTTCTTTGGCAAGCGCCTTGAGTCCGCGCGAGATGGCAGAGACCTCCTGTGTGCGGTTCTCATAACGCTTGCCGGAGCCAGGGCTGATAGCACTCATCAGTTGAAGGTAATCAACCACAATGAGTTCGAGGCCTTTTGTCTGTTTAAGGCGGCGGGCCTTGGCGCGCATTTCAGCAAGAGAAATGCCAGCGGTATCGTCTATGTACAGCTTTGAATCAACGAGCTGCTCAAGCGCAAGATTCAGCTTGGAGCGATCTTCTTTGAGAAGAAAGCCCTTCTGAATCTTTTGCTGGTCGACCATAGCCTGTGAGGAGAGCATACGGCGCAGGAGAGATTCCTTGCTCATTTCGAGCGAGAAAATCGCCACAGAAGCATTGCTTTCTAGGGCAGCATTGACGGCGATGTTGATAGCCCAGGCGGTTTTCCCCATAGAAGGTCGAGCGGCGATGATGACTAGCTCGCTGTTTTGGAGGCCGCTGGTCATCTTGTCAAAATCGATATATCCGGTGCTGAGGCCTGTAATCTCGCGGCTGTTGGCAAATAGGTTTTCAATTGTCCCGAAGGAACCCTTCACCACGTCCGCGACGGTCGCAAAGCTGGTGGTTGTGCCTTTTTCACTTATTGCCATGAGTTTAGCTTCAGCGGCGCTGAGTACATCTAGCGCCGAGTCGCTTTGCTCGCCTGCATGGGCAATCGACGTATCAAACACCTTCATTAGCTGGCGAAGCAGGCTCTTGTCTTTGACGATGTGGATGTACTCATCAATGATGAGCTTGCGCGGCAGTCCCTCGGTCAAACCCGCGAGATAGGCAACGCCGCCAACTGCATCAATCTCCTTATGTGTAGAGAGTTCATTGGCGAGGGTCACGATATCTGCATTGCGGCCAGCATCTACGAGTTCGCCAAGCCGTTGAAAGATTCGCCTGTGCGAGTCGAGCGAGAAGTCCTCACCCGTCAGTGTAGAAGCAGCCTCGTTATAGGCATGGTTATCGAGCAGAATGACGCCAAGGATTGCGCGCTCTGCATCAACGTTTGCAGGGAGGGGCTGATCGTTCAGGTTTAGCTCAGTTGTCATAACGCTCCATCCGGTGATGAAGAAAGTCTACAACCGGGCAGGCGCTGAGTGTGTAGAAAGCTCACTCAGCGCCTCGGCCCTATCGCTAGAAGACGGAGGACAGGTCATCCTCACCAACACCTTGCTCATCAAAGGCAACAGCAGCGTCAGCGGAGTTGGTCTCGCCGGAAGCCTGGTTCTTGTGCTCCTTCGGGCGCGACAGCAGCGTGATATCGGAGACCAGAATCTGCGGCTCACTACGAGGCTGGCCGGTGGTTTTGTCGGTCCAGCGATTGAAGGTAAGCCGTCCTTCGATGTGCACGAGATCGCCTTTGTGAACGAAGTCGCGCAGAGTATCTGCGTTGCGCTCAAAGGCAACGATGCGATGCCAGTCAGTGGTATCCACCTTTTGACCTTCGCGCTTGGCTGTGAAGGTTGTTGCCAAAGAAAGTTTGGCTACGTGACGACCTCCCTGAGTAACAGAGAACACCGGGTCTGCACCTGCATGACCAATGATGATTGCGAGGGCTTTTCCTCTCGACATAGTAGATGACTCCTCTCCAGAACGAGTCTGAAGTTGATGTTTGTTTGTGGATAAGAATGAGCAGAGAGCGCATCCAAGGAAGGGTAATTTTAGACAGTTATATTTAGGAAAAAAGGAGTGAGGCCTATCGAGGGACAGGCCTTGTAGGGAAAAGCAGATATCAGGTTATTCTCTTGTTGCAACTTGCATGTTGCACTCTTTTCTAGGTTGCTAAAGAGCAACAATCGTTGGTACGCGCTAGCGGGTGCTGCACTTGTAAAGCCATTGCTACACGAGCCAGCTAATTTCCTAAGTTCGAGGGGGTTGCAGTGAGAACTGCACTTTTTGTTTCTGACAACCTGCTTGCAGAGCAAACATAACCTACCCCCCAACGTTGCAGTGTGAACTGCACTTATTGAATCTGAGAACTAGCCCCCGGCAAACTCCTAGAGTTCGAGAGGTGTTGCAGTGTGAACTGCACTTATTGAATCTGAGAACCCTATACGAACAGGGGTACAAAATGCGGTTCCTGTTGCAGTGTGAACTGCACTTATTGAATCTGAGAACGGGCCTAGGTTTTTGGGCGTGGCCTTTTGCTAAGCGTTGCAGTGTGAACTGCACTTTTTGAATCTGAGAACTCGCTAACGCTAGCGATATTGGTTAATCAACCAACGGCGTTGCAGTGTGAACTGCACTTATTGAATCTGAGAACAAAGCCGTAGCAGTGTGTATCAACACATCAAAAAGTTGCAGTGTGAACTGCACTTATTGAATCTGAGAACCGGGACGACGTGCTTGGATGCAACTTTCATTACATGTTGCAGTGTGAACTGCACTTATTGAATCTGAGAACGCGGAACCCCTGCGCGCAAAGCAAACATAACCTAGTTGCAGTGTGAACTGCACTTATTGAATCTGAGAACAGCACCCATTATAAATCACTGAGTAGAAGCCAGATACAATCCGTTTTGCGCGGACCGCGCAATTTTCTCCCTTCGGTACCCTTTGTTGGTTTCCCGCTCTTATTTAACATCCAATTTCTTAGAGATTTATGTTCCGCGCGAACCTCACAGCAAAACGCTGTTTGCCAGAGGTTCGCGCAGTCCACGCATTTTTTACACAGCTACTTCTTCACCCGTTTCTGTAGCCTTCTCGGTAGAGCGGGAGATGATGATTGCGGCGTTCTGATCTTGATCGATCTCACGACCGCAAGCGCATTCAAAGCGCAGCTTCTGCGTACCTTCATTGACGTTGCCGCAGTAGGAACAGGTGCGTGATGAGTATGCGGCATCGACTTCAACCACTTCGATACCATACTTTTCTGCGACCTCTTTCAACATTGCAACGAAGCCTGCCACGCCGATGAACTGGCGATAGCGTTGGCTATTCTTCAGGCTGTATTCATCGTTGTTGGTCTGGTTGGTGGCGGCGTTTGCCAGAAACTTTGCTTCGACGTTGAGACGGTGGACGCCCTTTGAATGCAAGAACCGGGCCACGTCATGCGCAACCTGATACTTGCCATACTGGATGCGCCGGGTGATGTTCTCAGAGAAGGTACTGAACACCTTGCCGAGTTTCTCATCCTTCACGGCCCATGCAGAGAGAAGCTCAACGATTGCCGGATTGCCCTTGTAGGTTTCATCCTTCATCTTGAGCATCCCGCGCCGGCCAACCTTCTTGATCCAAACCGGGGTTTCATCGCCAAGAACTTCCTGAATCTTGTTCTTGGCCTCATCCTTCACCTTGTCCATGCGACTACGAAGAATCTCACGCAAGTCGATAGCGTTCGGAATCTCGTCCCCTGGCTTCCAGTTCGGCAGGTAATCCGCCGTGTGACGGCGAAGGTGCTTGCCGGGACCGAAATCAATACGGAACGGAGTCCGCTTGGTTGGATCAGCTGCAATCTTTGTCAAATCCACCGTGAGTTCATTGAAGCTCTGCGTCACCGGCTCATAGAGGACACCGAACTTGATGCCTTCGTTATTCCGGCGCCAGCCGATATCAAGTCCAGCGGTATTCATCTGGGCCTCGATCTTCTCCTGCGGAGCGGTGGGGTAGGCAATAATCAGGTTGAGCCACAGATTGCCGTCCTGATGAGTCAGCTTCCATTCCTTGACAAGGGAGCCTTCGGGAAGGTGTCGATGCTCAAGGACGCAGAAGTTATACACCCAGCGTTCCTTGTTTTCGCCTGCAATCGAGATGGTAGCTGGACGGATCATGCGCTTGGCAGCACTACTGGTTGGCAGCATCTTTTTATGGCCGGTGGCGGAGGGAGCCAGATTAGCGCCAAGGTTCAGTCCAGGAACACCCTTTTCGGTCAGCAGTTCAGCGCTATCAACGCCGCCCTGTCCGAAGTTGTAGGAGATGTTCCAGTCGCTCACCTGTAAGGGCAAACGCTCCTTCAATCTTGGCCAGCCTTCACCGAACTTCATCATCTTGGTTTTCCGCAGCTTGAGAGTAGATTCAAAGGACGTGATGACGGACTTCTTTTCCCAGTGCTTCAGACCGTATTTTTTGGCCTCTTCTGCCGCAATGTTGCCACGGTTGTTGAGGAAGGTATTCAGCGGGGAGTAGTCGGTCTTGTACTTTGACGTGAAGGCCTCAACTTTTTCGAGCAGGCCTGGAGGGACGGGTTTGCCCTCTTCGATGCGATGCTTGAGAGATCCCGCGAGCTTCCAGAGTGCATCCGGAGAGGGATTTTCCTCCTTCAGTTTCTTCGGCTCCTTCATCTTCAGTTTTGCGCCCTTTCGCCCGAGCGAGTCATTGTAGGTTTTGAAGGCAGGGAGAACAGTCTCCTTGATGAACAACAGGAACTCATCTTCCGGTACACTGCTGCAGGCGCGCCGGGCATTGCGGCAGAGCGCGGCGAGAGCGTTCCAGAGCAGACGCTGGCGGGTTACGCTGTCCTCAATCCACTTGGGAAGGGGGTCGGTCTTGATGCCTAGGTGTGTGAAATACGCTCTGAATTTGTAATTGGCGTACTTCCATCCCAGCGCGGCCGTATGCAAACTTTCCGTCTTGGATTTGCCAGCAGCGCGAAACTCGCCGGGAACCTTTTCGTTGGCGATCAAAGTGATGGTACGGGTCTGCTTACGCAGTTCGCCGTCCGGGCCAACGAGTTGGAGATCGAGGGTCAGCTTGTCTATGGGGGCAAGGCCAGCGGGCAAGGGCAGGGGAGGAAACGAAGCGAACGTGACGCCTTCGGCGTTGAAAACAACTGTTCCATGCGTGAAAGCCTTGGTGTTCTTGAGGCTAATTTCCTCCGCATGCACATGCAGGATGTTTTCAACCAGAGTGATTTTGCTAAGCATTGAAGCTCCTCTTGTTGAGAGTTGAGTTGGAGGAGGACCAGCGGAATGGTTTCAGATCCGCAGGCAGATACAGTGGGTGAACAGGTGTCCCATCCTGGCTAAGCCGCAGGACAAAAAGTTTATGACCATGAGCTTCGAACATGGCAGCAACATCGAGGCCGCGCGCCCGCAGGGAGGGGTGCGGCTTACCGTAAGCAAAAACGATGGTCTCGGCTTCCTTTGCCATAGCAAGCAGATGAGCGTCATTGTCGGGGCCGATAGGGTCGGGAGTTTCAAGCAGGCGCTTCTGCTGGGTTGCGCGATAAGCAAAGGTGTTGCCTACAAGCAGGCGGCCAGCGCCCCAGGACTCTGCAAATCTGCTGCACCGGGCAACGGTGCGGTCATCTACATCGGCCTCAGCGACGCTCGGATTCATCAACACGAACATCACGGTAGGGAGATTCACATTCCAAGTCCGCGTGAGGCGGTAACGATACTGTTTGTTATAGCCTCCAAACACGGCCGTACCTTTGACCCAGAGGGGTAGGGATAGGGCCACTTTGGAGCCAACCTGATGCTCTTCGTTGCTCAAGGCAGAGGATTCTTTCTGTGTTTTCAAGAGAATATGCTTGAAGATACTTGAGGCCTATTGAATCTCCAAGGCTTCGAGGCAGGAAAAATACAAAAAATAATGATTCTGCAACTCATTTGTTTTTATGCACTTAAAACAGAGCAAGTGCTATGAAAGGTTGCTGATGGCAGGGCATTGACATTGAACGAATAGTAGGGGGAAACTATCAGTGAGGCAGCTAGTTCCCGAAAGGTTGTGTCCCTCTCGGGAGGTTTGTACGAGCTACCTTAGCAGCAGAACTGCAATCAGCAGCACAAGTGCCGCGACAAAGCGCCAGTCAATGACGATTGTCAGGGCCACCCGCAGCCAGGATGGAGAGATTTCCATATTGGCTTCCTCCTTTGCATTGGCACCGGCCCGCAGGTCGTATACAGCGGCATGCGGACCGGACAGCCGATCTTCTGGCTGATCCTTCGCTACCGCGTTCACACTTTGCAAAGAGAGTTCTATACAGGCTGTTGCCTGAATTCCCGTTCGTGAATTTAGCAAAATCTACAGTGTATGCGGCCTTACGCCGCCGCCAGCTTTGCTGGCTTGGCGGCGTGGTTCTGGCTTCATCAGTGGAATTGGCACCATGCGTCCCGTCGCGGCGTTCCAGAAACCTCCCTGATGTGAGATGTTTCCGTAGCGGAATAGGCGGGTGAGCAGAGCGAGAGCTGAGATAGCAAGAGACTGATTTACAAAAGGCTCCTGCGCCTCCAACGCTTCGATTGCGCTGCAACTCGGTTGTGGGTCTTCTTCATGCGCCAGTATCTCTGGATAGAGTTCCGCAACAGTACGCATACGCTCCGCAGATCGCTTGTTGCGCCCGTTCAGGGGTTGTCCAAGGATGTACTGCCCGGTGCTGGCACCATTACCGAGATCGAGGTAGTAACTCACGCCGTACTGGTTACTGGTGACGGCTGCGTTAATTTCCCGCCGTGCTTTACGAGAATCAACGCAGCCGATCACTAGGTCGATGCCGCTTAGTGGCCGGATGCTATTCCCACTCCTATCATTCATCACCTGAGAAAAGTATCTTGGGACGGCCTTCCACTCCAGACCATAGAAGAGGTTGATGCGGTGGATGAGCAGAGTGGCTTTGTTCTTGCCTATATCCGCCTTTGAGAATGCCTGTCGGACACAATTCGTCTCCGTCACGGTATCCCCATCCATCACAGTTACATCGAGGCCATAGGGGAAGCCCCATGCAAGCAGAGCCTGATGCAAAAAGGGCAGGTGGTTCAACAGGCTGCTGCCTGTTCCTCCTGCCCCGATGACGAGAACCCGGAATCCTCGTTTTCCTAATTCCGGGTTGAGGAAGTGCTCAAAGCTAATCTTCTTCATATTCAGCTCCTACAAATAGAGCGAGGTTTTGTTTGCTTTCTACCAAATACTTGCCAGGGAAGGTTTTCTGGCCTTCCATGTTCTCCCACAGAGCAGTGAAGCCGCCCGGATATTTCGTAATTCTGTGGACACCGCTCGGGTGGGTGAACTCACTACCGAAGAAGCCCTTCTCCCAGAGGTGAAGATTTACTACGTCGGCTGTTTGGGGGACGCGCGAAGAACCAAGGCAGACACTGCCGGCCTCATTCACATTCCAGTAGGGGGCCACATAGAGTCGAGTCGTAGCTGTGGGTCGCTTGTTTGCCAGTAAGGCACGAATCTTCAATGTGCCGTTCATCACCGAGAAAACAAGAGGCGGCTGTGGGAACTTCTTGCCATTGAGTTGCTCGAGCTTGTCGAGATTGGAGCCTGAAAAATACATGGGCCTCAAACTGGCCGGTGTCCACCAGACGATCTGCTCTGGCTGCCGAACGAGCACATTCTCCGGCAGAATCTCGATGGGCATCTCAGGCAGCAAACCCTCAGCGAGCTTGCGAACAAAATCAAGGGATGCGGGCTCACCGGGGCCGAGGACGGGAAGCTGGTTTTGATCTAGGGTTACAGAATGAAGTGTCACATACGGCACTCCATTGGTTGCTGAGCTGTAGTTGTTTCCTTCGCATCCACCCGTGTAGACGAGCAGAGCATTCGTTAGACGATAGCGGAAACTTGAACCAATGTCGATGGTGGTGGTAGAAGCGCACATAAATCCTCACAGAGGGACTTGCCGCCGCAGCCGCTTGTCCCAACTGGGCTCAAGCGGCCATGGCGAGTGGTTGAATCGTTGCCGTTGTTTTGGTTGGCTTCTTTGCCTTCTCTTGTTTTTCCTGTACCGATATCCACTTTTCAATATCACTGCAAAGCGCGTGGAAAGCACGATTGAGGGCGAGGAAGTTGTCCATTGCGTTGAATGCGCGTTGAACCTCATCCAGCTTGGCTGGATCAAAAGCCATTGCGAAGCATGGAGCATGATCGACGGAAAGCCAATCTTGAAAATATTGATCCGCACAGCCTCCGATGTCATCATTCCGGTCAAAGACCAGAATCAACGACGGCATAATTTCTCCATCAAAGCAGCCGACCATCGCACCAACGGCGTTGTCTTTGGTTCTCTGTTCGCTCAATCGCTTGATATCAAGCAACTGAGCTATCCACTTGCCATACAGGCCATGCAGATTTGCGCGGAGCTTCTTAAATGAGGTATTTCCATTAGTTTTCTTGCTCTTTTTCCGGCGCTCCTCGATGTGGGCCTTGATGTATGCAGGGATTGCTCCTTCAACATTGGGGACCTCGCAAGCCTCCAGTTCTTCCTCTGGCACGCCCTCGGTTACCATCTCGACGTAGTACTCTGCGTCCCGGTAATCGAAGACGCGTACTGACGTCATGATTGAGTCAGCGAGAGCGAAGAAAAAAGCGCTGCCCAATCCCTTAGTCTGCTTTTCCAAAGCTTCAAGAAACCGGCCAATAGCAACATAGTCAGCTTGGTCACAGTAGGCGGAAAGGACGAGGGGAGCGGCAATCTTTTCTGAGCAATAGGTTTCATCCGGGGGAGCCGCAATCACGAAAGAGTAGACGATATCTTTACCCAATTGTGCGCTACGTTGCCGAATCCACTGGTTAAAGCTCTCTTCTGCAAACCTCAGAGGAGACTGAGCCAGCAAACGTCGGTTCGCTTCCGAAGCAGGCGCAACGCCTGATCTAACGAGACACTTTAGAAGGTCCATGTAGCAGGCATTTTTATCGAGGTAGCTATATTCGGGTGTGATGTTGGAGAGGGAAGGCAGGACAAGCCCTGAGCCCTGTCCTGGATTCAGACAAGAGGCGGCAGAAGCTCGCTTGGCGGATTGAGAAACCGGGTTCGACGGAACCGATTTTCTCTGGCCGCTGTGGAGAGATTTCGACCTACGAGCTGCGATGTTTTGCATTTCAGGTGCCTCACTATTGGATTGGTGGCTGCGTCTTTTTTGTCCTTGAGGGCGAGAGCTTCAATCTCGCCCAACAGGGAACAAATAGCAGCCGAGTCTGGCTTGTTGATCTTGACTGAGCGCGCCATAAACTAGCCTTTTGAGCCAACAGCACGTTCAAAGGAATAAACCTGACCAGTGGCGGTAGTCTCAGGGCCGGTGATGGTGGCGGTGGCCAATTCCGGGTACATCCCGGCGTAGTGGTCACGCACCTGTTCCGGAGTCTGACCGGGCAGATCCGGCAGCTTGCGGCCTTGGAAGTTGAAGATACGGGCGATGGGCTTTGCTTCGAGGGGCATTGAATTTCTCCTGTGGTTGAAAACGAATGAGACTCTGAGACAGGAGCAGTGCAGCCCCCGGAAAGGAGACAGCACTGCTCATATCGTGACAGGGGCCGAGCACAGAGGTTAGGCAGCGATGGCGGTCTGTTCCTCTTCCTCGATCTCTTCGAGGATGCTCTGCTCAACGTCCTCCTCGGTATCGTCAGCGGCGGGGGCTTCAACAGTAGCCGGAGCCGGGCTGTCAAAGAGGCTAACGGCCGGGGGCTCAGCGGATGCAGCATCCGGAGCGGGGTTGTCATCTGCGAAGAGGCTCGGCGGGGCGGGCTTCTTTGGCGGCGTGGGTGGCGCAGGAGGTACGGTTTTGCCGTTGACCTTGGCCTTGCGCTTCTCCTCGGCTTCCTTCTGGAGAGCCTTCTTGGCCTCATCCTGAGCTTTTGTGGCCGCGTCCAGCGCATTCACGGCAATATTCAGCTCGGAGTAGCCAGTGGCGTACTTGAGGATGGCAGCCGGCAGTTCGGCGTCAAGCTCAGCAAGTGTGCCTTTGAGAGAAAAGGGCTCGGTCAGAGCCTTATTCTCGCCGTCCTTCAATGTCTTCGGGACGATGGAGACCTGAAACTGTTCGTCCTTGATGTGGAGGATGGAGAGGGTAACAAGGCGATCCTTGATTACGGGTGCAAGTTCAGTGAACATGAAAAGTCCTTTCGGGCGCGCAGGAGGGCTGCTGCCGTACATGGGTTGAGATAAGTGGGATTGTTATGGGGGAGTACCGCGGGGAGAGTTGTTATCCTCCCCACGGCTTGTTAGGCGAAGAGAGCCAACTGCACGTCATCCTCAACAGAGACTGACTTTGCAGGGCGGCGCTTCTTCTTGTGCTGGTCAAAGGCAAGGACATTGCCCGCGAAGCTGTACAGGTCCGTTTGTGTTTCCACAAGATCCCCAACAGCAACCAGCAGGGGTGGCACTTCTGCTGGCGAGTCAATGACCTCGGTTTCTGGTGGAAGAATTTCAACATCTACCTCGACCGCAGGTTCACCGGCCACACCAGTTGGCGTAATGCTCTCACGCTGCTTTGCGAGGGCTGACCAGACAGCATCGGCAGTTTCGCCAACCTTGCCATCTGACACCAGTTCCCGCGCCAAAGAGGTGAGGATATCGCCGCCGTCATCGCCCATATCCTGCAAGCCCTCCGATGAGAACTTGCCTTCGATAGCCAGCGAGACCATGAGCTTCTTACCCATGAGCCGCAGACACTTCGATTGCATAGTGTCATCGTAGTGCAGGAACTTGACGCGAACCGGGTTGCGCTGACCAATCCTCCACGATCTACGACTCGCCTGACGCAGCGTGTAAAGGCTGTATCCGGTTTCGTCAAAGTAGATTGTCGGGAAGGCAGGCAAGTCCAAACCCGTTTGCACGAGTTTAGGGTGACAAACAACGACGTCAACCCCCTCGCGCAAACGATCCTCCACCCAGGCCTCCCGGCGGTGAGTGGCAACCGTAGAGCGGAGTACGGCAACGCGGAATCCGGCCTGAGTCAGCACCGTATTCAGTCGCTGCGTTACATCATGCTCTCCAGTATAAGTAGCGAAGACGAGGCTGCGACGGCCCAATGCGCGTTCCTTGCGGATATCCTCAATCAGCCACTCCTCTTTGGGATAGAGCGTGTCTTGTTTGAGATTATCGGGCTCCGCAACGGTCACTCTTTCAAGTCCGGGTCCATCTTCACGGGGAACGAGTGCGCGAACCTCATCGAAGCCGAACGGCGTATCCGGGTAGACAAGCAGCGTATTGAGCATGAGACTGACGATGCTTGAAGTAGCTTTTGGGTACTCCCGCAAAGCATCCTTCATCTCTTTTTCAAGAGCGATGTAGGAAGACTGAAGTTCCGAATTCATTTTGATCGGAACTACGATCTCCTCGTAGGAAGGAAGAGCTTCGGCTACGTCTTCAAGGAAGATGAAGGCAGTCGAATCCATGAGAAACTTGCCAAAGAGCAAAGGAGAGGCCCCAGGCATACGCTTGGTTTTTACCGTCTTGGCTTTCGCCTTGCTGCAACGGTTGTCCTTCTCTTTGATCTTTGTTGTGACCTCGATTGTTCCATAGGTTTCCTGAAACTGTCGGCGCCCCTGAGTTCCCCATGCGTGACCTTCGCGCACCATGCGTGGACCAAAAATCCTAAACAAAATCTGGAAAATATCATCGGCAAACCCCCCGATCAAAGTTCCAGTCATCGCCAAAATCTTTCGCGAGATTGTGGTGAGGGTCTGTAAATTCTGGCCTTGAGCCGTGTCGCCGTTGAGTTCGTGAGCTTCATCGGCAATCGCGTAGTCGAACCAACCCTTGAGATAGCGACCCATGTACTCCATAGGAGCCATGCGTTGTATCTTGGCACGGTCGGCAGACCAAAGAGCAGAGAAGATAGAAGTTCCATCCTCTTTGCCATCGGCACCCTTACGCGTAATGGTTTCAGAGCGCTTCGCGTCCTGAAAACTGGTAGCATACAGGCGCTCATCGTCTTTTGACGCATCGCCTGTGGAGATATAGTCGCCGGTATCGATATTGACGACCGAACCGCGAGTATATCCGCATTTGGAAACGCCAAAGACATGCTTCCAGTGATAGCCGAGCTTGCCCTTTTCCTTTCCAACAATGAACCAAGCTGACTGTGGACAGAATTTGGCCCAACCCTTGCGGCCCATACGTCTCAAGTCAGTGAGGCTACCAGTCCATCCCTTGCGGATGATCTTCCCGTTCTGTAGCACTACCTCAGTAATGCCGTGCGGTTGACGCGGATCGCCGCCATTGCGCATATTGTGGACGACGAAGACGCGAGTGCGGGGCAGACTATTGAAAATCTCACGTGCCCACTTCTCCACCAGATGAGGAGCAGCCATAACAACACCGGTATGGCGCTTGCCTTTAGCGTGAACGAAGCAGGTTGCAAGGGACATAAAAGTTTTACCTGTCCCACACTCGCCGTTTAATATTGCCGCATCGGCTTTCTCAAAGCGTTTTGAGAGAGCCATAACAACGAGTTTCTGGGCTGGCAGCAGCTTGCGCTTGAGCTGGTTGAGAACCGGGGAGTCTGGATCGGAAGGTCCATGCACCGGTTTGTAGGTCTCGATTATGCGCTGACTCAGTTGAGCTGAGAAGTGGCGCATATAGGAGTAGATGGAATCCAGTTTTTGCATGGGTTCTCTTTCTGTGGATGTTTGTACGCTGGCACTTGTGTTGAAAGTCCGAGAAAATTCAGTGCCATTGCGCCGCTGGGTTGGAAGCGCCAACGGAATTTTCTCGCCAAGGCCCGAGCGACCAGATCAATATCAGGGCCAAGATGCTGATCGAGGAGTTTGCTGAAACGTGGATAGTCGTAGATGCCACGAATAATCCGACGAATCTTGCCCAGCTTCTCCAGCCGGTAAAATGCGGAATCGATAGAGGGGCGACCTCCGAGATACAGGAAATAGTATGGAGAATGCCTACCCTCCGCCCGTTCCTCGGATTCTATATCTAATATTATTTTCAATCGTTTGACCCATTACGAATCACCACTATTGCAAGAAAGATGCTGTATATTTCTTTCAGATAGAAGCTCCGACAAGTCAACATCTTTACGCAAATCTTGTACTCTCCCGACCGACTAGGTCTGAGAAAGCTTAAGGTGTAATGGGCGTTTAGCCGGACTAATCGAGAACCTCGGGCGTCACTAGCCAGCAGAAGTTCAGGAACGTGCCCACGCGTACTCCACTACCTCGTCTAGTTCCTCTGGAAATCTGCGCTTGAGCTCAAGCAGCTTTCGGTAGAAAGGGTCCTCCGCGGCAGAGGGAAAGATTTCCATTGGGCTTCGCAATTTATGGCACTCGAACTCTGGATGCAGCCTCAGAATGCAGTCGATATCGCAGATTGCGATGTCGCGCTCGTAATCCCCGATCAAAGGAAGACCACAATTTTGGCGCAAAATTCGTTCTGGCGGGTACGTCTTAAACAGGTCGAAGCTCTCGACCAAGAATTCGGACTTTTTGACGGAAGGTTGAGTGAAACGGAAGAGATAAATGACTCCCTTGTGCGCGCCCGTCGCTACGGGGTTCAGGGTGGCGATCCCGTTTGATGTCGCGAATTGGTGCGTGGCAAAGAACAGAGCTGTATTGATGTCAAACGTCAGGTCAAGCCCCGTCGTTTGCGAGGCGTAGTGTTGCTCTACGCGCATGGGGTCGTACGCGAAATGACTGTCGGAATACACATTGAGGTTGTTGGGCTCAAGCTCATGGAACAGCCAGTCCATAGACATCGCGGCCGGGGGTTCGATGGAGAAACGATACTCGGCCCCCGATTGTCGGAACGCACCCGGCAGTATCGATAGCTCCGTTCCATCTGGCGCTCGTCGATAGGGATTTGGGACCGATCTGCGATAACGATATTCCCGCACCTGTCCTCGAAACGTTAGTGATCCGTCTGATAAGTAACGTTGAAGATGAGAGTGTGTAAGAACTTCGTTTATATCCTCCATGCTTCGAACCGTAAATTCCATGAAGGGCGGAGCGGGATCGAAGGCATTATCTCCATTGAGGTACCGAAGAAAAGCGTCGAGCCTGAAGCTGCTCGAAAATTGCTTATTCCCGTACATGAGATCGCTAACAGTCTCATATGTTCCACCCATAAGGTCGGACCAAACCCTCATGTAATATCCCGATTCAACGACGTGTTGTACAACAGGCTCAGCGATCCCAGCGTCTCGGAGCAATTTCATCAGTTTCTGATCAGGACGAAACGACGGCATTAGGGACATTCGTGACATTGATCGAGGATAACGTTATGCAAACGATGAGAGCAATATCGTCCCGATTCTACTCATCAGTACCGTCGGCATGCCGACTTGCATATCAGATCAATGTGTCGCTGTAGTTTTTCCTGTTGCTAGGGCGTTTTTCGTTCCCTATCCTCCATGGGCATGTAAACCACGCTGGATGAGTGCATTGCCCTGAACGCATCAGGCGTGGCTTGGGCAACGGTTTTTGTAAGTTCGTTCCATCTGACAGAATCTTCCCCACTGTGGCATAAAATGGTTGCACTATGCCACTTAGTGCTGATCTCGCCGCCAAATCCGTTCAGGCGGCTGTCGCCGCGATAGAAATCTACAACAAGCCAAGCTTCAGTTATAGGGAAGAGGCGTTTTCGCTGCTGATGGCGAACGCTTGGGAATTGTTGCTGAAGGCGAAATGGCTGGTAGACCATGGCGAGGCGGTAGAGAGCCTATACGAGATGACCAAGGACAAAGCTGGAGATCGCAAACCGAAGGAAAATCGCAGTGGAAATCCCATATCGTTCGGCTTGACCTACCTCGCGTCCGCTATGATCGAGGATAAGAAAACGGGCCTTGAAAAGGCGGCGCAGGAGAATTTGCTTGCGCTTGTTGAAATACGTGACAACGCGGTGCACCTAATGAACAAAGATCCCTATATTGGGCGTCGTGTCCAAGAGATCGGCACAGCGTCTCTGCGAAATTACCTCTTGCTTGCGGCCAGTTGGTTCAAGCTGGACATGTCCAAATACAACTTCTTTTTGATGCCAATTTCGTTCTATCACGGTTTCGAGGCTGCTGAACCTGCCACCCGCGCAGATTATCCGATCCAGGTTCAGAAACTGCTGGCCTATCTCGATGCGCGCGAAGCTACCGATAAAGACGATGCTGGTGGGCTACATGTCGCATTGCGTCTCGAAACCCGTTTAGTCAGAGGAAAAGATGCGGCCGCAGTCGAATTCAGATACACTGACGACGCGAAGGCACTGGCCATTTCGATGAGATTGGAAGACATTCTCAAGAACTATCCTATGACCTATGACAATCTCACTGCCGCACTTGGCAAAAGGTATACGGACTTCGTGGTCAACGCAAAATACCACAAACTACGCCGGGGTCTTGAGACTGAACGTAAGTTTTGCTTTCCACATCCGCTAAATCCTACTAAACCAAAAGGTGCTGTCCAGCGCTTCTACAACAGCAACATCTTCCAAGAATTCGACAGACACTACACGCGCAGATCCTAATGGATCCAAACGAAATAACGGCACAGCCTAAATCGAAGACAGGAAGGGCGATTTGTACCCTTAAAAGGCGCTTGCTCCCGGAATCGCCGCCCACAACGGCAAAGTCTGGCTTTGCTATAAATCGCCCGTGCACTCATTGAAGACGGATAGATCTCGTTAAGTCGGCATGGCGACTGGGATATCGGGCCCTCTGGCCCGCTGAGGAATCCATTCGCAAAGGGCGTTTATGGGTACGAATTTGCGGAGTCTCATCGGCACGTTCGGTTGGGCACCGAATGTGCGAGTGAAACCGCTCCGGTGCTGATCTTTGCTTGAGCGCCGATACACGGTCTATTATCAGATCACTCCCAATGGACCCGCTCAATCAACAACATCGGAAAGCGAACACCGAACGCATTGCGTCGTACACGGTCGGCATTGCTTCTGACCGGAACACTGGAGTCGGGACCGGCACCCTGGCGTTGCTCGATGGTCAGAAATTCATTCTCACAGCTAAACATGTACTCGGCACATCGAAACCAGATGAGCTTCGCTTTTGGCTACGTCCACCTACGGCGATGCACGACAAAGCTGCGAAGGATACGACCAATGAAGAAGTCGGAGGATTCACAATCGGCGAGAAGTTGCCGATTGTTGACGCACAGTTGGATGATGTCCGCGATGTTGCGGCACTGCGTCTTGACCCGCACTACGCACTCCCTGACGGTCCCGAGTTCTACGACATGCGCAGATCGCTGCCATTCATGAAGTGGGATGAGCAGGAACTGGATGAACTCACCCTTCTCATGGTTGGCTTCCCGATTGACAATTCGCGAGAGGTAATCACAGAGGGAAACCGGAAATTCATGTTCATGGGCATCGCTGAGCATATGAGCGACTACTCAGCCGACCTCAACACGAAAATTTGGTCGAAGATCGTATCGAAGTTTTCACGGGACAAGGACTTCGCATTCACCTACAACGGGGACGCAAAGGAATACAAGCCAAAAGGGTTCAGCGGCTGCGGAGTATGGGTGCTGGGTGAAATTCGGAACGCACCAGTCTGGACTCCAGATCCAATCATGATCGGCATCGTACACAATTGGTTTCCAAAACAGGAGATTCTTCTCGCGTTGAAGCTGCCAGCGTTCATTGAGGCGGAACGCGCTTAACGCGCGGCTCGTTCGGGATGCGGGCCGAAGCAGAAGCCCAGTTTCCAGAATAGCCGAATTGCCGGTGATACACCCCCGAGTGTCATGCAATGGCTAAGGTCGGCACGCCGAAACCAACCAGTCTTCGAAGTGTCCTCTGCCAAAAGTGATGATGTTCGAGAATTCTGCGCTCTTGAATTCCGAGGCAATGCGTTCGCTATCACCCCCGGCGACGACTTCGATACTCGCGCTTTTGGGTGGCGTTTCGAATAACAACTCACGAGCACGCTGATCTGCGACAGGTAGGCTGTAACCGCAGACGACTATCTTGCCACAGGCTCTCAAAGCCTCTTCCGCCTGCGACCAAAGACGCCCCCAAAAATCCGCTTGCTCAATGCCAAGCGAAGTTTCGACGTAGAACTGTTTGGACCTCCCCGGCAAGATCATGGAATGCAAGGCTCCGCCGCTCTGGTAGATTCCTGCGCCGGAAGGATCATCGTATCCGAGAAACTTCAAATCGCGCGGGAGCATAATAGGAGCCAGTCCCAACGACGGCCAGCTCCCCGTAAAGAAAGAGCCAGCCCTCGCACCGCCGAAGGGATTCCACACCCAGTTCATGCTACCGTGGAGTTTCAACAGCAGAACGTCAGAAATGTTTTTCCCATTGCCCAGGAGAAAGCCGTACCCTTGCGAGAACGCGTCCCATTTCCCCGCTCGCTTCAGTTCGCGGTCGAGTGCGTCGTCATAGTTGAATGTGATGACGACATCTCCAGCATGCACAATCCTGTCGGCGAACTCACCGTATAAGGGAGCGGTTGATTCGTTTCCGATTCGTCGGAACCATTCCGAGAGGGACTCAATTAACACGCCCAAGCGCGTACCCAGCCTTCGATACTCAAGACCACGATTGGAGTCATTCTTGGCTGCATCACGCTGGGATAGAATTTTGGTTATCCAATCTTCAAAATCGCTTGGCTCCCCGAAGTGATCGCTCAGATACTCCGCAGCGGCCACTTGCCAACTATCAGGAGATCGAAGCATCTCGTTCAATAGCGGACTGCCTAGGGCAGAGGCGAGCGGATATCCGGCGTGGTACGACGCTCCGGCACCAAACACATAAACCGTGCTCATGGATTCACTTTTACCACATCGCTGAGTTACTCGCAGACCCCAAGCAGAAATAGTCGGAAAGTTCACGGAGAGACACACTAAACCCTGCATACAGTGCGGTCTGTTCGCGGCGCATTGGGCCTGTCATCGAATGCGATACGTCTGCCAGCCGCTGCAAACTTTGATTGGTCCCGCAATGTCGGCATCGCAACTGAAATCTCTCGACATAACCGCAGCTCAGGTTACCCTCTTTGTATTCCTCCTTCGTTTCAAAGGGACGTGCAAGGGGGGGGACAAATTGTCCCTCCCCTTTGAAGGCCTCGACCAGAGAAGGATCCCAGACAAGAGGTTCTTAGGATATCGAGCAAGGAAATAGATTTCTTCTTGGACATGGTGGGGCCTTTCTGCCATTTGCAGCATACAAATGAAAAGTCTGGTGAACTACAGGCCGCCGCTAAGCAGCAGCCTGTAGAACAGGTTCGGGGATTTCGACATTGGCAATCAGCATGTCGCTGATGCACCTGTTGGGCCACGTGATAGGGCCATTGAAATCAGGGAAGGCAAGAATCCCTGATTTGACGCCAGCACCAATCCACTCCAGCATCTCCTCGCGGGTGGTGTGGATGCGGACAGGAGAGCAGTTATAGCCAACCATCTCCTTAACGCGCTTCTTCTGGCGGAGACGATCCAGCATATAGCGATGCCAGTCCGGAGAGGCGGGCAGACCCAGACGGTCAACCAGCAGCGCCCATACAAATTCGTCGTTGTCGTCGAAGGAAATGAGACCATCGTTGGCGTCGTTTTTGAAATAGGCATCCGAGACGGCGACGATGTGCCGCATGGGTTGCTTGCGACCCTTGACAGGGATAGAAGCGCGCCAACTGTGTGCGTTCTCCATCAAGGAAAACGAATGTTTGCTCTCTGGCAGGGCAATCACCATACTCATACCCTCGGAGATGGCCGCGCCAAAGGCAGACATAGCCGAGTCGGAGGCAATGAGCGAAACCATGTGGGCCTGGCTACTGTCCCCGATATAGCGATCGCAGTAGGCGCTAATGTTTGTGGTGGTACCGTCCTTACGCCGGTAATTGAGTGTGACCTTTGTGTAGCGAAGATGTGAATTCTTCATGGAATCCTTCAGGGCAACCGTGTGCCTGACGAGACTCTGCCCCTCGCAAGCATCAATACTCGCGAGGAAGCAGAAGCGTAGTCAGGGAGCGGTCAGCGTCGGTGATGATCCAGAGAGTTCCGCGGTTCTCTGGAATGTTGTAGGAGCTGAACAGCTTACCCCCGCGAAAAAGAGCGCGATTGTTTGCTTCCAACTCTTCTTCTGTGCGGTCGTTGCCCCAGTCACCACTGGAATGGCGATCGAGGAAGTGATTGAAATCCAGACCATTGCCAATCAGTTTGCTGGCAACCGGGCTGAAGACAATCCTGCCCAGCGCAAACAGTGGTTTCCCTTCGGCAGATTCTGAGGATGGGTCTGAGTCGTCAGGACTCTCAGCTTCGTCCTCATCATCCTGTTCGGGTTCTTCGCTGAACTGTCTGCGAATGTGAGGAAACGAATCATCCTCATCCTCGACCACCTCTTCATCCTCCGTCCCCGGCAGAGAGGTTTGAACGATGCAACTGTCCGAGTCAGGGGTTGATGCTTCGCTGCCGAGTGACTGCACTTGTCCAGTCTCATAGACGATGGCCAGATCATGGGCAAAACGCTCAACAGACCGTACTACTTTGCTGTCGTCGTCCTGTTCTCCCTCTTCAATGACGGTGGTCACCTTTGTGGTTCTCCAGCGAGCGATATGACGCTCCTCACCCTCACCAAAGACACCGTTCATAAGGCCAGCCGTGCAGAGAAGCCCCACATGACCACCATGAAGCGGGGTGAGGGGATTGCCAACCTGAAGAGTGCCAGCGGGCAGCAGAGTCAACCGCGATTGGAACCACGCTGCAGACTGAATCTGAAGGTCCTCAAGGCTATCGAGGTCAACGCCCTGATGAGCGAACTTGGCCGGGCCAGTAACAGGTACGGTAAGCCTCCATGGATCCTGAGCATAGGACTCCAACTCTGGCAATTTGTTGTAATTGACATAGCTGAGGTGCTTCAGTTCGCGGGCATCTTGATAAACAGCCCTGTCGCTCTGGTCCTTGCGGTAGGCAAAAACCACTATCTGGTTGTACTTTTCCGATTCGGGGTCGGTAAGCCGAAAGACGCGGTGATTACTGAACCGCGCGGCAAGTGAGTCGCAGCAGTAATAGAGTGCTTTCTGCGGAATCACGAATACCAGAACTCCGCCCGGAACAAGCCAGCGGCTGGAGAAGCGAAGGAACACGTTTTCGAGGCGGTCATTGTCGTATGAGCCACACTCAAAATCATAGGGAGGGTTGAGATAGAGCAGGGAGACCTGCTTGCCTTCGCCAGTTACTTCGTTGGCATCGGCGCGGATTGTCTCGATTCCTGCGGCTTGAGATGCTTCGGCGCGGTCTGCGTCAAGCTCAATGCCATATCTGTTTGCAGGCACTCCACTGGATACGGCCAGCAGGGCGGCTCCTGTGCCAGCACAGGGATCGAGTACGCTTGCGGGGCCAAGATAATCCAGCCGCTCGCGCAGCAGTGGCCCAACAGAGGTCGGGAGAGGGAAGTAGCCCAGCCGCAATTTTCCTGCGTTGCGCATGGTGAGTCCTCGCTTGAGTTGGTTATTTGTGGAAAAGGCACGTTTAGGGTGAGCCAGTAAGGCGAAGATATAAGGCAGATCCCATAGCTATTCGATAGGGAATCCAGTCCAACTCTCGACCTTGGCTCTGCTGGCATAGGTCCAGGTTGGATTGTGGAGCACGCCATTTTTAGCATTACGGGAGAGCTTGACGAAGGAAAAGGATTCTTCGTTGGTAGGCGTGGCGAGCAACTGGTATGGTTCAAAATGCTCTACGATGACTAACCGCTCAAAGCGGAACCGAGAAAATTGACGAAGGAACTCCTCTACAAGAGGTTCAACACTGTTGGTAACACTGATGCAGGCATTTTTTTTGCTGGAATCGGTGATTACCAGCGTTGCCCATGAATCCGTTTCGTAGACTCGAATACGGTGAGCAGCGGGCTTTCCTGCTGCCAGATAGGGGAGTTCTTCATCAATGAGCAGTGTAGAGGATTGAGTTGCAGATGCAGTAGTCACGAGCAGTCTCCGCAAAGGAATGAGGCTAATGCCAATCAGCTTAGGATGGCAGGCGGTTTGAAACAAGAGTTCAAAGGCAGCAAAATGCCATATGTGAAAGTCAACTCTGGATAGGGTTAATCTCCACGGTTGACGGATCTTCTGAGGAGCCGTCCCAAACGTGGACTTTCAGCTTGCCTTCGTAGATTTCGATGTAGACCTGGGTGCGCTCACTGTCTGCATCGGTAGGGCTACTCTTGAAGCCCTTCACTCCAATCTCCAAGCCAGCGCCATCGGAGCCGAGGGAGTTCTTATCCAATACCAGTCTCATGGGGTCTCTTTTCTGCGCCTCACAGGAGAATCTTTTCCTTGCGCGCGGTTGTAGTGTTGCTGCCGGTAGTCTGGCCCCTTCAGAAGCCAAAGATTGTTTTCAGGAATAGCTTTTTTTTGCTGGAGGGCTTTGTGAATATGAGGGCTTAAGCTAGTTTGTTCCTGAAAGCCGCAAAAGCGGCCAGAAAGGACGGCCATGAACATTTCAATTTCACCGGACACGCTTCGCTGGCTGATGATTGTGCCTGCGATCCTCATACCCCTTGTTATTCCAATCCTGCCGAGCTTATATGGTGGTAGCGAAAAGACAACCAAGGATGAGTAAGTCCCGACGCTACAAAAGCAGGTTGAGTTGCTCATCCTTGGATATATTCGATTTCTTGACACTGTGAGCCTTCTGAACGGGCACAGTGGCTGGAACCAAGGGCATACTGTTGATTGGCTGCTCTGGAACCTCGTGCCAAGCCTGAGTGGACTCGGGTGTAAGGTTGATGAAGTTCTTGAGGACAACCTTGTAAATCTGCTCAAGAGAGCCGGTCTGAGGATCGCGCCACGGCCGTTGCTGCAATTCGCCCTGCACCCAGATACGGTCTCCATTCTTCACCGATTTGAACAAATCATCGGCAGTGTTTCTGAAGGCTAGAACCTGGTGAGACTGAACGTATTGTGTGGAACTCTCACGATTCATCCCGTTGACATCTGTGTAAATTACCAGCTTTAAGCTGGCAACTCGCTCCCCGCCACGGAGAGCAATAATTTGTGGGGGACCATCGACCATGCCGATAGCCTCTGCATGGAAAAAGCACTTTTCCATAGGACTCTCCATTTTCAGAATTGAGATCTGGAATTGTTATTGCACTGTCCCGACCCCCTCAGAGGAAGCCGGGCGCGTTGTTTTGCGCTGAGAGAAGCGCGAAACTCAAGGAAGAGAGTTTTTCGTAGGTAAATCGAACGTCCACCAGAGTCAACCATCTTGACCATGGCCTGCGGCCTATTGGCAAAGAGGACATATTGGTTTTCGATGCGATATGCGCGCACTTGACCGGTGCGCTCGTTGAACCATTGTTTCAAACCGCATAAATCCACGGCATCACCTCGAACGACAACCAAAATGCTAGTTGACCGTTTCTGGAGTTGAATGCAAAGCAAACAGAGACAGAGTAAAGGACATATCACGCATATCCTGTTCGAGTACCTTCTGCAGCGCGATCGAGTGTTTATCTTTGGGGTTGATAGAATTCAGGAGGTCCACGAGGCATCTCAGACGAGAGAAAATCGTCCTCTCATAATGAGGAACCTCGTTGAGGAGGCGTTGCAGTTCCAAGTCATCAAAATCTCCGGCAAACTGTTTGAGAACCAGATAGTCCTGACTGTTTGTTTTGTCGTAGAGTTCGAGCAACTCTACCGTCCGCCGAATATCGTGAATAATGCGCGCGATCATCAAAATCCCAAATAGAGCAGCCCTTTTACCAGTGTTCTAAGCGTCGGAGGCTTATACTCTCCAGCAATCATCCCCTGAAAAAGTTATATCTACCAAGTGCTCAGCAAGAAAAAGTGTACTTAGTGAATGCAAAAATGCAGTTCACGCGATGCAGGGAGAATTTTGCATCGCGTGAACTGGTTAACAAGCCCGCTGCTAGGTAAAACTAACAGCGCATGGGCATGCAGACGTACTTCAAGGATGTTGAGGTGTCCTCACCATCGGGCCGCAGTTGGATGGCAGAGAGACTGTCCTTGACCTCAAGGCGAACCTCGCTCTTACCAATCACCTTCAGGGCATCCAAAAGGTAGTCGGCATTGAGCCCAACGGTTACAGGCTCGGCTGTGTAGGTGACATCGAGGATTTCGACGGATTCACCAAGCTCGGAGGAGGCACCGCTGACCTTCAACTGATTCTTGTCGAGATGCAGTTGAATGCTGTTCTGCTTTTCGTCAGCAAACTGCGCCACACGCAGAACAGTCTCCGTGAAGTCCTTGACCCCTACCCGAACAACCTTGTTGTTGGCTTGTGGCAAAACCGCCGCATAGTTCGGGAAACTGCCGGAGAGCTTGCGAACTGAGTATGTGCGCAGCGGGCCACAGCGGAAGAACAGCAAGTTGTCCTTTTCTGCAAACTCAACCTCCGGCTCTGAGCTAGCAGCCAGCAGATCGCGCAGAGCTTCAAGTCCCTTCTTTGAGACGAGAAACTTCTTTGCGGAGCCATCTTCGTTTGGCACAAAGCCCGCAATAGACGCTTTGGTATTGGCCAAAGACAGACGGTGGCCATCGGTTGCAACAAGGGTCATCTCATTGGCGGTCAGTTCCAACTGAGCACCGTTGAGGATATACCGAGAGGAATCCGAGGAAACGGCCATCATCACGCGCGCAATCAACTGCTGGAGCGCCGGGACGGGCAGCTTGGCCACAATCGTTGCCGGGAAGGGAATCTGCTTTGGAAAGCTGGCGGCACTCATTCCGACCATTTTGGTATTCGAGCGGCCTGCGCGAATCTGAATCCAGTTGTTCTCCTTGCCACGGAGACCAACCAATTCGCCCTCAAGCAGCCGGATATAGCTCAGCAGCTTGCGTGCCGGTGCGGTCACGATACCAGGCTTTGCGACCTGCGCCGGACAAGAGGTTTCAATTGTCTCGTCGAGGTTGGTGGCAGTGATGGTGATTGTGCCGTTTTCTGCTTTGAGCAGAAGGTTGGTAAGGATGGGGGTAGTCGTCTTGGTCTCGACTATGGACGCCGCGAGCAGAAGCTCCTGCAGTAATTCCTTGCGACCAAGCTGAAACTCCAAAGGAGCCACAGCAGGGACAACAGTAGGAACGGCAGGGGCTGCAACGGGTGGCGCTGTGGTGGGTAGGGCTGCTACAGCAGTTGCCATTGTTACCTCTTACTTTTATGGGGTGGGATGGTGGTGCATCAGCACCATGAGGCCTTGATGCCTTCGGCCTCACAGCGCAGAAAGGAAGATTCGAGATATTCGCGAGACCGGTCAGAACCAATCCCGTAACGTCCGAGCTTCATAGCCGCTACGGGAGTTGAGTGAGCATAGAAAACCTTCTGTTTTAACAAAGGCAGATCTCAAATTGATAGTTATTCTGTGGAGTGGTGCTTACTGAGGGCGCTTCAGACTGGCGTCTTTGTACTCGCGGATGGCCTCATGCCACTTGGCCATGTTCGACTCACTATGAAGCAAGTGATTCGATTCAGAAACATAGATTCCGGTTTTACGGACGGCATAACAAACTTCCGGGGGGGTGCCTTTCCAGGCAAGGGACTCTGCAAACTCGTTCCAAGCTTTACGGTCATCCTCGGCGCTCAAGTCTACAGGGGTGTCTTTATCGGGATCAAACCATACAGGATCTGTGGCTTTGGGTTCCCGCCCAAATTTAGCAATAAACTCTTGGCGACGGGCCTCCATCGCATTCAAGATTTCATCGTTTCTCACGCGAATACGCTGCACTGTGGCTCCCTGAAAGTTCATCTTTTAAGTAATAAATGAGAAACTAGCAAATCCAAAGAGCACGAGGCCTAAAAAGTGTAGTTCCCCAATACAAATACGCTAACACAAAAATAAAAATGTACATACAAAAAAAGCAGGGAAAGCGCAGGGGATTTACATCCCCAGCGCTTTGATTTGAAACGGGTTACAGGCCACTTGCCATGGCCGTATCGAGGGCCAGAAACAAGTCCTCAAGGTGTTCTCTGGTGTCAATGGAATCGAAGTTTTCGATCTTGTACATCTCGAAGGCTTCGTTCACGGTTGACTCACTCAGTTCGCCTGCCAGGCGGCGGGCGTCGGAGAGAGTCTTATAGGCGGCGGAGAGTTCCTTGAGTATCTCGTTCACCCTTTCTACCGGTGTAAGTGCAGGGTCAAGATTCTGCTTGGCATAGGTAGAAACAGAGTCGTAGAGATTCTGGCCGAGGGCTTTGACATACCATGCCCTTTTTTCAAGCAATTCCTGCTTGATGGCAGAATTTGTAACCGTGATTTGGCCTTGCGTCTGAGGGCTCTTGCTCGGATTCGAGGCTGGAGCTGTCGTGACGGGCGGCTTTGTCTGGGCGCTCTGCGAGACCGCTGGTTTCGTATTCGGCTGTACCTTGTTCGCTTGTGCGTCTACAACCAGTTGCGGTCCCTTATGGGAATCAATCGGGGTTGCAGTCGCGGTTGGAGGCAGAAAAGCAGCAGGCACGGCGGGAAATTTGACCGGGGCGTGATTCTGATCGAGTTCGACCCACGGCTTGTCCATAGACCGCAGATAGAGACCAACACCAAACGATTCAGCAGCACGTTTGAATGCCTGCGAGTCGGCGGAGGTAAAAGCATTCATATCGTCTGCCCATGCCTCGCCGGAGCCGCTGTTTATGCCGATGCCATACAGTTCCAGCTTGCAAATCAGCACAAGTTTGGAACGGATCTGCGTCTTGTTGTCTTTCGTCTGAACACTGATGTTGGAGATGGTGTGCTGCTCGTAGGAACGGTTCCAGCCGCCAACGCCTAGCACTGCATTGAGAAAATTAATGTACTCGGCTGCCTTGATGTACGGTGCAACTTGGCCACGCTTACCGTCGCGTGTTTTCTGAATCACGCGCCAGTGAATGCACTCGGCAGGGAAGAAGACGCGGAGCTTCTTAATCAGCTCTTCCTTCTTAATCTGGTTCTGAATGGCAGGGGCCTCTGAGACAGGCAGGACCGCGCCGCGCGAATCAAACAATACGGACATACAAATCCTCGGGCCGGGGGCTGCCTGGCCAGCGTTGAAAAGAAATTGTGTTGTGAGAAAAGGACGGAGAAGATCAAATAGCGAACTCTCACATAACTTTCGTCTTGTGAGAGTCTGATTGCTTGTTTGGTTATTATTAGTGGAGCAGAACAGGTTCTGCTCTTCCGTTCACACAAAAAGTTAAATTAGCTATTTAGTTGCTGGATTTCGGTCCAGAGCATACCTAGTATCTTCCTCATCTTTCTTGAAACGCCGCTGCCATGAGTCTTTGCTCGGCTTCTGGAATTTTAAGTCTCGCCGCTTCAGCGCGCCATCCTGAGACTGCGGACTTTACCTGCTTCAGAACATCGTTCGCTTCCTGTAGAGTCAGGCCATAGTCTTTGCATGCGTCCATTGCAATTGATGGATCGCAAGCCGTCTCCACCTCGTTAATTGCAAGAGACAGTTCCCTTCGGTCAATAGAGGGGTTCATATCGTAGGCTGGCGACAGGCGAATACCTTTTTCATCAAGGAAGAATCCGTGGTTGCGTAGATGATCGTCAGTATTATGAATCAGAGTGTTGAAGACCACGCGGCGGAAGAGTTGCTCACAGTCCGCTTGTGTATCCGCACCTTGCCTTTGAAGCAGATCAACTAATTCAAGATAGCTTGCACCAGCTTCGCCATCGGCGCGCTGTGTAAGTGTCATTGCTGAAACAAAGGCTAGTCGTCCTCCCGACTTTGTGCGATCAAAGCGCTTTACGAGGAAAGTTGAATAGGGGCTTTCGGCCATACGCAAACATCTTGCTTCCGGCACATGAATTCCTGCCTTTGCAGCGAGCCGATTCGTAACCAACTCCCAGCCACCCATATCGAGCGTATCCTGTCGGCTCGGAAATTTTGCCATGCACAATGTGCCAGTCTCATCACGCACAGAGGCCTTCGGCCTTGCACCGCCAAGCGATGTTCCAGGCGCGATCAACTGCGTCAACCACCTCTCGTAGTTCGGGTGCTCTTCCTCGTTGATGTGCAACTCAAACGCCATGCTGGTGGCTTGCAATTCCCGCAGAGATGTTATGGGCGGTGCAGCAAGACGGTTGTCAGAGTCGATAAAAAGTTCGCTGTTGGCTGCACGAAAACGTAAAGCACCTAAACGTGTCTCGTCGTGAACCCCGAGTAGAAAATCCCACTCGGTCAGGTTACGCGGACTTTGAAGTTCATGCCGCGCACGAATGTTTTCTCGCCGCTGCATTAATACCCTGCCCCAACGGTCTGGAGCGGAGTCCATAAAGATGCCGAAGTTCGCCCGGCTGGGTGCGGGATACTGAGGCCCTTTGCTCCATACAAGGTCTGGATCAAAGGTAAAGACCTCTGGACGCCTGAGCCAGTCCTGGTCATACTCGAATGAAAAAATCTCGCCATTGCCGCTAGGCTGACAGTGGAGCGTACCCAACAATGTTGGTTGACCGTGACTCTGTAGATCAACATAAACCAGTACCGAATTGTAGCGAGCCATCAGAAGTTCTCCTTCAAGTTATCAGAATCAACGTCACCAGATACAGCCGAGGATTGCCGCTTGGGAGCTCTCCGCCGGGGAGTTAAATCTGCATCCTGCAATTTGCGGCCAAGCACATCATCAACGGCTAATCTAGCTAAGTCGTCCTCAAGGCGCAGCACCTGCATGACGCGAGCGTAAATACCCAAAGCAACTGTTGGATCGCCCTGCTCAACCTTGTACAGGGTTTTCCGCGAAATGCCGGCACGTTGCGCAACCGTCTCCGCCGAAAACTTGCGGCGTAGTCTGGCCAGCTTCAGATTGCTGCCATAGCCCTCCAGAAGGCGGGAAAGGCGTGGTAACAAGGATGGGGTGATTCGACTCATAATGAGTAATATAATACCCAATAATGTGACATTATGCAACTTATATTACTGTTTATAAACTTGGGCAAAGGCGGTTGATCTAGTGCCGGTTCATCTCCATCTGCAACTTGTTCTACCCCAACCAGTAGGATCACCCTCGCTTTACCACTGTAAACCACCCCTCAAAAAGTTGAAGGCCGGAGCTACGGCTCCGGCCGCTTTGCTTGGCATACTCAAGTCGATTTCCATCTTATGGTGTCTCACATATGCTCCACTAAAAGTATGTAAAAGTTGTTAACTGCATACGCTGGATGTGCTGCACTGTTCGCAAACAAAGCATGAACCCGAGCGCCCGCACTGCGATCCGCAGATATGTCAGATTGGCGCATCACCGAAATCAAACATATCGTTGATACTGTAGCCTTCGGTGCTCGCAGCGCGTTCGATTGCGCTGCTGGCTCCGAGAACATAGTCATTTGCTCACCCGTCAGGAAGCACATCTCCAACCAGCGGAAGATGTAATCGGGAATGGATTTAGCAAAGCCAATTTTTTATTCCCGGTCCATCCAGATGACTCGAACCGTATATGTGAAAACTTCTTGCAGAGCTATTTGAGAGGCACACCTTGCTGTAGTGAAGTAGATACTGTAATGGCAAACGCAGACACCTATGCAGTGGTTGGGGAAGGAAGAGGGGGATTACAACGGGGGGTGCCGGTCAGTTAAAGAATAGATCCACGCAGGACTTCGCCATTGACTTCCAGGCTTTCTGGCAGGCGAGCCATATCGTAGTCATAGGGAAGAATCAGGTTCTCTCCAATGACTCCGGACTCAGGCAACACAATTTCAGGAGAGCAACTGGAGAGATTCAGTTCACGGCCAACTGTGAGGTTGCGGCCTATCTTCTTCAAGGAGGTACATCCTGACAGGTCGCAGTCTTTATCAACGAGCAAGTCGGACCCAATCTCAGTAAGGGCCAGGCATCCATACAGAAGCATGGAGCCATCCACTCGAAGAGAGTTGCCTACGAGGCAGAGCGCTGGGTTATCTGGAATTTCAAGAGGGCCATGAAAATGTGCGCCTTCTGGCAGGAAAACAACAGGGTAGCGGGAGACAACACGCAGACCGGCTGAAATAACAGCATTTGCACCTAATTTTCCTTGAATCAGAAGAGTGCGGGCGTAAGCGGGAGATACAACGTTGATGCCAGCGTAGGCCTGTAGTTCGCCCCATTGCATATTCCGCTTCAAGGGGAGAAGTGTTGCAAAAGCCTCAAATTCGGGTGATGGCATCTGGCTTAAGCGCTCCCGGTCGCCCTTAACTCGTTTTTGCCTGCGCGAGCAATGCGCAACCAATCAATGTCTGAAATTACTTCGCGCAGCGAAACGCGGCTGCGATTTCTGACCACTACAGCCCGCGTTGGCTTAGCAGCCAGCTTCCCATTTTTGTACATCTCATAGACGATTGCAACCTCTTTTTCGCCCTCCGCAAACGCGCGTAAATCCACATAATCATGAAGCATTTCCTTAATTGTCATGTCACCAGGTATTCGTGAGGAACAGGTTGTACTGTTGGCAGCTTCGGTGACGACAATGACGCGCTTCCCAAGGTTTACGCGAACCCCATCAACCCACTCTGGGTCGTTAGGATTAAAGCATGGCAAAATAAAAGACTGAGCAGAAGATTGCAAGGCTTTTCTCCACTTGGCAGACCGTCCCACTCTTCCCCGGAAGTTAGGAATGGATCTTCGGCTGCATTTTGGTACCGCGAACGGTAACCGTATTTTGAATCGTGAAGAAATGCTAACGAACCAACCGCCTTCAATTCAAGGGGATAAGGAGCATAAAAAAAGGAGCTAGGTTACCTATTTACTCTATGGTTAATAACCTTAAACAGGTTACCTGGCAGACAAATAATATTAGAAAATCCTCATCCTTACAGGCAAAAACAGCCATTACTGTCAAATCACACATTGGAGAGAAAACCGGCGCAGAGCAGTTATGATGTGTTACCTCGCGTTAAAAAATAAAGGAGAACAAAGGAAAAAGGGAGCCTTCCACGCCACGTTCAGCATGGAAGGCATACTAACGGTTCAGGCTGCGATCGGTGTAGTGCGATTGCTCGTGAAATGGCGCAGTTCCAAAAACAACTCTGCAACATCGGTGCGAAGGGCGCGGGCAAATGTCTCGAGCGAATTGATTGATGGTACGACCTGCTCCCGCTCGACAGCGGATACATAGGCCCGAGTGGTTCCCATCATTCCGGCGAGAACGTTCTGTGTCATGCCAGCATTAATGCGCTTCGACTTGATTGCAGCCCCGATGTGGATTGCCGATGAAGGGTAGTCATTCTTCATGGATTCTGTGATGGTTTGTACTTTTTTGAATGCTTGTTTGCAGCGTCTGCAGCAGCCCTTCTCTGGAAGGAACTGGTTAAGGTTGCAATGAGGGCAACGAATCGTGGCACGAGTGGTTGCAGCGATTTTCATGGGACACTCCGGGTCAATGCAGGCGCGAGCCCGCATTGAGATTGCATGGTAGGGGAAGAGGGTGATTGTCAGTATGGCGTTGTACAGAAAGAGTCGGATTACTGGATGATGATGTTGCTTGTTCTGGCCCACATGGCTTCATAGACGGCCTCGAAGTCAGCAACCGACTTCTTATCTGTACTTAACGTGAGGGTATTGTCTTGGGACTTTTCGCCCGAAGGACTCCAGTTTGCGCTGCCCTCTCTGACGAGGCACAGATCGGTAAACCCTTTGATGTGCATCAACTCTTTAGAGCCTTTGACGCGGATTGAAATGTTTGGGTTCCCATGGAAGAGGGTCGCTACATAGGAGTTGCGTCTGATCTCCTGCTCGTATTGTTCGCGGTCGCGATAGATACGAACTTTACGACCGGAGTTTGCAAAGGCGACGACGGCGCGGGCGATTTCCCAATCAGTGAAGGAATAGGCAGCTATGTCGAGTTGTTGACACCTCGAAGACTCGATGACCTTGATATCAAGGTGTTCGAGATTCTCCCAGGGGGAGTAGTGAATAGCTCCCTTGAAATTATTCAAATTCTCGGTTGGGGCATATCCGGCCTGAGCAGCGGCTTTGCCTTTCTGTAAACCCTGAGATACGAGTCCAAGCAGGTTACCGCTGAAACCATTTTCACTTCCGGCAGAACTGTGGCTTTCGTAAAAACGAAAACCTCCAATTGCCAAACTAACCGCAGCGACGACCGTCAATAACAGGCGCATTTTGGCGGGACTCCTCTTTATTTTTCTCTCTGCAGAAACTCAGAGCATCCTTGTTGGCCTCAAGACCAACAAAGAATGCAATTGGAACAGGCTGCGGCGGCTTATGGTCTTTCACATAGACCATGCCGTTAACTTTGGTATTCTCAACCTTATACCTTAGTCTCTTGAGCATCTTCATCCTTTGAGAGTTTCACTTTTTTGTCGGCTCTTTGGCGGGAGTTGGAACCTCTGGTATCAGGTTTTGCGGTGCAGCTACAGGCTTCGCAATCCTTGCCGCGAGTTTGAGAGCTTCAAGCAATCCCTGCGGCATGATGATGGGTGACAAACTTGCAAAGTGCGCTTCATGAGGCTGGTTTTTGCTATCCCCACAATTACGACAGCGGCTGCCAGCGAGAGCGCGGAGAAAGCCGGGCTTGAGAAAGTCTGGGATGTCAATCCGATCACCGGCCGGAGAGAAAAAGGTAGCAATATTCTTCTCGTCAATCTCGCCAAAACGTCCTTCAAAGAGGATGCGTCGGACATGGGTTTCCTGATCTTTGCCGTCGACCTTTGCGACGTTGACGAGGTGAACTGAAATCTGTGTGTGGACGTTGTTCTTCGAGTAGCGAAACACTTCAAAGCGAACCATCACATTGCCATAGACGCGGCGGTGCTGTGCGTTTGGTGCCAGCGCCTTCATTGGTTGCACTACTTGAAAGGGGTGACCTTCAATCGAGTTGTAGCCGATGTAATGGCCAACCAACTTGCCAGCACCACCGGTCTCCTCTCCGCGCAGGCGCATCTTTCCCGTCTCTGGGCGGACCGAGTAGACGCGGGAATCGGCATGGACGCTGTTCTCGTGAAGTGCGTTAAGTTCTGCGGCTGAGAGACTCAGACCGAGACCTGGTGCGGGAGGACGATTGGTGGTTTTCTGTGGCATCTGGTGTTGGCTCCTATGAGTTCCTTCGGGGCCGGCGTTTGCAGGCCTCGATTACAGCAATTCGTGGGCATCCCGCAAAGCAGATGAAGCTCGGAATTCCCTTGCTCTCTTCGTTTGTGATGCTGAGGTTATCGCGGCCCCTATCTTTGCCTGCTTCAGCACAGGAAGGGCATTGAATCTTGCCTTCGAGACCTTTCCTTCCACGCGTCCAGCGCCTGGGCATTTGCAGATACTTCCGAATATCAAATTCACGGCCTTTGTGGTTGGAGTCTTGCCACTCTACTGCCTGCTCGCGAACAACCTCGTTGCAGTCATCCGGCATAGATATGCCTTCTGTAAGACTCTCCATCTGCTCATAACTGGCACGGGGAAGCCAACGCAGAAACTTGAACTGGTCCTCGATATTTGGTGCAGCAGCACGAAACCAGAAGCGTTGCCACGCTTTGCGATGGATTCCTAGCGGTCCACGCAGACCATTTCCATACGATCCTTCGGCAAGAGTGGATTGCTTTGGGAAAATCTCGACTCCTTCTTTTTTCCCGCGTTCTCCTCGTATAGCGAAGCCTTTGCTGTCGAGCAGGTTATAAAGGTAGGTTCTTACAACTGAACCTGGAATCGGAGTCGCGAACAAAACCCATATATGCCCGCCGCGCCGCGAGTCTTCAAGCGCAGGGGAGAGTCCATCGGCCTCCATCTCCTTGGCAATCATGTCCAAATGGCCGTCGCACATATCGTAATCAACATCGAGAGCCATCCACTTACAGGAGGAAAACCCCGACGCAAGTGCATAGCAGGCAATCGTGTGATGCCCTTCAAGGTGGCGGCGGACGTGTTCGGATCGGAGAGGAACTTCAACGCGCAGATAGGCGGCAGTGTTGGAACCTTCAAGATCAGCGGGGAGCAAATAGGGATGCTGCATGTTGAAGTCGGGTCCATTGAAGAACCAATCTACATACTCATCAACCATGAGATCGGTCACCCGACTTGGCTCAATGAGCAGCGGGGCAATGTCTCGAATGTCTTGCAGGGTATCCATGTCGGATTCACAATAACGCAAGCCCGACAAATTCCCAATGCTTCAAGACCGAAAAAATGAGATAACTAAAAACAATTTTTGTGGGGAGGAGGGGGTGTTTCAGGCAGGAGATACCTGTCAGAAATTCAGAGGATAGCCTCAGATACCGCTCCCACCGTTACTCTCGGCCATGTTTCAATCCACGCCCCCCGCGTGGGGGGCGACGAGTGATCTTTTTCGTACCACTCGCGAGAATCAGAGTTTCAATCCACGCCCCCCGCGTGGGGGGCGACCGAGTACGAGGTCACGATTCAACAAGAGAATACGTTTCAATCCACGCCCCCCGCGTGGGGGGCGACCTCCTTAGCATGGTTAAGGTTGACGCAGAACATGTTTCAATCCACGCCCCCCGCGTGGGGGGCGACGCAAGCTGTCTATCACGGATTACGTCTCCATTGTGTTTCAATCCACGCCCCCCGCGTGGGGGGCGACGGTTGCTCATTTGTTCACCCCATTGGCTACGATGTTTCAATCCACGCCCCCCGCGTGGGGGGCGACGATTCGCCTCCGCGCCAGTGCTCTAAGTGTCGAAGTTTCAATCCACGCCCCCCGCGTGGGGGGCGACGACGGACGAGGTTGCTCCTTGGCACCCCAACGACGTTTCAATCCACGCCCCCCGCGTGGGGGGCGACCCCGCAGCGACGATTGCGCAGTTTTATAATGACCTCGGTTTCAATCCACGCCCCCCGCGTGGGGGGCGACGCAACGGGGTGAGGCTCGGCGACGGGGTGGAATTTGTTTCAATCCACGCCCCCCGCGTGGGGGGCGACCTCTCCTGCCTGGA
>Ga0326728_10000760_pt1 | contig 122299 bp, 91 predicted proteins | sample MB3enrmetagenome_FD_207602 | JGI IMG/M metagenome (GOLD analysis project Ga0326728, IMG submission 207602) | Lab enriched peat soil microbial communities from McLean, Ithaca, NY, United States - MB31MN | ecosystem: Environmental > Terrestrial > Soil > Wetlands > Peat | place: USA: New York... | reverse complement strand
CATAAGGAGCGGGTTTAAGGCCCTCAGGAGAAAGCGCGTGCTTGGGCAGTTGCAAAGGCTGATCGAGAGCCACCAGCATCAGCGGTCCCCGCATGAGCGCAACCGTGTCCGTGTGTTGCTCGTCGATCGGCTCTAGACGGAAAGAGAAGGGAAGTTGAACCTGGATTGTATCGTTCATCTGCCAGCGCCGCCTGAGCGCCGCAAAACTCTTTGGCTCAGCAGGAATGGAAAGAGGCTTTCCGTTTACAGCCAGTCGCCCCGGGAGCTTTAGCCAGCCTGGCATCCGGACGTACACGGTGAACTCCGCAGGAGCCGGAACCTCAACCCGCAATTCTGTGGAGTCTTCCTCCGGAAACTTGGTAGTTTGGGTCAGCTTGATCGGCATTCCCTGAAAGTCCCAGCCCACTTCCGAGGGCGCGAACAGGTTTACGTACAGCCCGCCCGGGCTATGGAAGTAACAATTCAGAACATAATCCGCGACGACCTGGGGAAGCGTTCCCGAGCAACAGTGATACTTAGCCTCGGGGTAGGTTTTGTGCGCTAAGGCATGGTAATCTGAGTAATAGAAAAAGTGGCCGTTGCCACTTGGATCCTTTGCTCCCAGAACGCCGTTATAGACCACGCGCTCGAGCCCATCCACGTATCGCGATTCACCCGTAATGCCCAGCAGATATCGAGCCAGTTTGGTGTGCGCGTAACAGCCGCAGGGCGTCTCAAAATGGGCGTGGGTGGAAGTAAGGCTGTCGCCGAGCAGTCCTTTATGCGGCTCGACGAACGCCTCGTCTGGTCCCCATCCCCCCGAAGCAAATTGCTGAGTTTGCTCGATCATATCCCAGGCATTACGCGCCGCGTCAAGGTACTTCGGGTCGCCCAAGACCAAGTACGCTTTGGCCGCCGAACTAAGTGCATTCACGTGACTGTAGGCATGAAGGCCGGGCAACACGTTTACGCCACGCGCCAGCGGGTCAAAATAGGTCCGGTCCATCAAAAAGCGTTTGGCCAATTCCAGAAAGTCGCGGTCTCCGGTCGCCTCGAAGGTGTAAAACAAGTTCTCGGGAAGCGTGTAGGATTCATCCACGGGCGACTGTCGCAGGGCCTCATCGCGGTCCAAGGCGCGAGGAGGCAGAAAGGGTACAGCGCCTCGAACCACGCGTCCGAGGAGGTCGAGAGCAGGCTGAACGCCGGCCCAGCGATAAGCATCCAGGAGTCCCCTAGCAGTCTTATCGAGGTCATAAGCCGGGCAGCAGGTCGAGGCGCGCGTGTCGGCATAAGAAAACCCATCCGTCCCAACCGTGGCGGCAAAGCCCTCCACCAGGGCCTTAACCTTTTCGCGCGTCACGGCGTCACCTGTGACCGCGGCGAAACGCGCCAGCCCGGAAAGGTATTGGCCGAAGCCTTGGCCGGGATTCCCGTCATCCCCGCTGTACCAGCCGCCCAAATCCTCGCCTGGATTCGGCAGGCCGGCACGGCGGCGAAAGGGCTTCAGGAGTCGGTCGTTGTCCAGCGCCAGATAAGCCTTGTGGATGCGGCCGAACTGCGCTCCCAGTGGACCGCCGGTCAGCTTCACGCGAGCGTAGCTGAACGGGAAAAGTACTTCTCGCCCTGGAGTCGCTGATGCCGCCTGACGGCGTAAACTCGCCGCTGCCGATTGCCCGGTGACTGCACCGCGCGCTAGCGCCGTCGCCGCGATGCCGGCCAGGAAATCTCTTCTCGAGATACTGCCTGTTTTCCCCATCTGTTTTGCCCCTCCTCTTTCTGCCCCCCCCACGGCTCGCAGTGTACTACTTTTGGCCAGTTTTTTCGCAGCTTGCAGAGATTCCGCACAATGGTTGTTGCCGCGAATCATTCTCGTTACATGCTCTTGAATTTGGAATTTTGAACTCGGAATCTTGAATTCGGAATTCGGAATCCGGAATTCTGAATTGCCGCTCTGCCGCGCTGTCCTCACTGCGTTTGGCTGAATATCGTTTCTCCCACGTTCTGACCATGTCGCGCGGCCCCCCGGCGGAGCGCGGGCTTCCAGCCGCAGCATGCAGCCAAGCGCCCCGGCCCGTAGAAACGCCCTTCTGCTGGCTAGAAGCCCGCGCTCCCGCAGGGGTCCGCGCTACCCGCGTGCGTGCTGTCACTTTGAGCACTATATTCTACGTTATCGTTAGCGTATAAAAAAAGCCCCAAAAACCACTTGACAGCCGTTTTACGTTGATGTATAGCTTGGCTGTTGTGCGTTACAGTAAGCGGTATAGGGCCGCCTAGCTCGAGGCCAGGGGGTGTGCGAATCAGCGCCTTATGACCGCTGACCGGTCAATTCCCAAACAAGCCTAAGGGTAGACTTGGGTTAATCAGAGAGAGAAGTAGGGCAGCCCTTGTGGCCGCCCGAAGTTCGACTGGCAGTTCTGCTTGTGCGTCGGGTGAAGTGAAATCGTAAGCCGGAATGGCTTGCGTAAATTCCAGTTGCAGGAGGCTACATGTTTACGTATCAAGCAGAAAGTGTGGGAAGGGGGCCTGTAGTTCTTGCCAAGCGCGTGGCGCTGATGGCGGCAGTTGCCGCCCTCTTTGCGGCGCTGGGCGCCCAAGGGCTACTTGGCCAGACTGGCCGCGCCACCATCACGGGCGTAGTGACGGACGCGCAAGGCGCAGTCATTCCGGATGCAACCGTCACCGCCATCAACCAAGGCACCAGCGTGGCTACCAAAACAGCCACCAACCAATCAGGCGAGTATACCCTGGCGTTTCTGACTGTCGGGGCCTACACCATCCAAGTGGAAAAGGAAGGTTTCGCCACGCAGGCTAAGACGGATTTCGTGCTTACCGCGGAACAGAACGTGGGTCTCAACTTCACCCTGCAAGTGGGCCAAGTGAGCCAAAAGGTCGAGGTTCGGGCCACAAATCAAACCATTGAGACCGAGTCGGCTGCCTTGGGGCAAGTCGTGAACGAGGATACGGTCCTCGAACTGCCCCTCAATGGGCGGGACCCGGCTGACTTGGTGTTCCTCACCCCGGGCACGGTCAACGTCTTAAACACGGACACCGGCCAGCACCAAAGCTACACCACCTTCCCGGTCGAAAGCGGCGCCGGAAGTTCCGGAGGGCGCCAGGGCAGCACGTTGTATTTATTGGATGGGGCTTACAACGAGGATAATTATCACCTGCTGGCTTCGCCCTTTCCCAATCCCGACGCAACTCAGGAATTCAAGGTCATCGGCAATAACTTCGATGCGCGTTACGGCTTTGCTGCGGGCGGCGTGGTGAGTATCGTCACCAAATCGGGAACCAACGACTGGCATGGGGACGCGTTTGAGTTCCTGCGCAACTACGATTTGAATTCTGCGGACTTCTTCACGCACCAGACGGACTCGATTAAGCGGAATCAGTTCGGGGGTTCGATCGGCGGGCCGATCAAAAAGGATAAGCTCTTTATCTTTGGTAACTATCAGGGCACCAGGCAGCTCAGCACTAACCTCCCCGCCAACGGCTACGTCCCGACGGCGGCGATGCGCAATGGCGATTTCTCTGCCTACTGCCAATCCGGGTTCAATGCGGAAGGGTTTTGCCAGGACACCAACCCCAATCCCAACAATCCATCGGACCCCTACGTCAACGATCAGCTCTGGGTTGCGAACGCGCACGGGGCCAACGGTGAAGCCTACACGGTGTCGCAGGTAATGGCCGATCCCAGTCTCTATTACGCGCATAATTACATCAACCCTTCGACGTTCAACGCCTCCTCGGTGAAACTGGCAAACCTTTTCCCCACCACCGGTATCCTTGACCAGTACGGCCACTACATCGGGAGCGGTTATGACACCGACGACGACTACAACGAAGAGACGATTCACGCCGATTACAATATTTCCGATCACCAGCGCATCACCGGCCGCGCCTTCATCAACTTCTTTGACCAACCCACCTACAGCGCGAGCCTCTTCAATTCGAACCGCTCGTGGATTGCGCATTGGCAAAGCTACTCGGGAACGTACACCTGGACGTTGAGCCCTAGGATCGTCAACAATCTAACCGGGTCGTACAGCCGGCTGTTCGACAATAGCGGCAGCGGCTTGGCCAAATTGTATAGCGGCAAGGGGATCTGCTACTCGCAGTTCATACAAACAAGCGACCCCGCGAACGGTGACTGCTCGATCGAAAGCATTGGCATTGGCGGCGGGTACGATCGCGGAGGCGTCCCCATCAACGCTCAGAACTTCAACGCCATTAACCGTTACACGTGGGGAATATCGGACTCCCTGAACATTTCCAAGGGAAGGCACCTGATCGTTGCCGGCGTCGACATTCTGCGCCAGTGGTGGTATGAGAATACCGACTGGCTGGCGCTGCCCCTCGTGAGCTTCTCCGGAGGACCCGAAGGCCAGTTCACCGGCTCGAGCTTTGCGGATTTCCTCCTCGGTGATCTGGGCTCCTGGGAGCAGGGCGGAGGTGAGTCCAATGAGGTCCGCCAATGGATGATTGCCCCCTACGCGGCCGACCAAATCAAGGTAAAGCCGAACTTGACGGTATCCGTCGGGCTGCGTTACGAGCCCTGGGTCGCCCCGGTCGTCGCGGGCGGGCGAATCTCCACCTATATTCCCGGAGAGCAGAGCACCCGCTACCCGAATGCGCCGCTGGGCATGGTATTCCCAGGCGACAAGGGTGTGCCCGGCGCCGGCTTACCGAGCGACTACCATCGGTTCTTCGACCCGCGTGTGGGCGTTGCCTGGCAACCCTCGGCATTGCCGAATACCTCCGTTCGGGCGGCCATCGGCATGTTCGCTACGGCCATGGATTATGCCAATTTCAACCATGCCTCGGACCTTGCGCCCTTTAGTCCGACTTACAGCTTCTACACGGGTCAGATTGTTAACGGTAGCTCAATTCCCATTATTCCTTTCACGAACCCCTGGTCGGTCTTTGCCCCCACGGGCAATGCCAACCCGTTCCCGCCGTTCTCCAGCCCCGGCACGGTGCCCGGTCCCAGCGCCACTATTGCGACGCCGGTAACCGTCCCTGACGGCTTTGCTCCCAACTTTACTGACGGCCACACCTACACCTGGAACGTTAGTATCGAGCACCAGTTTGCCAGCGACTGGCTGATCAGAGGAGCATACGTGGGCAGCGAGTCGGACCACCAATCCATCGCCTCGAACATCAACTGGGGCCAGTTCTTTGGCGCAGGAAACCCGGCAAACGGGACTCCGCTGAACCCAAACTTTGGCACGGTCTTGTTGGTCAGTTCCCCCGGGACAGCCAGCTACCAAGCGGCCCAATTCACGCTGGACAAGAAATTGACCCACGGCCTGCTCTTCACCGCCAACTATACTTTCGCCCACACCATTGACTGGTTCTCCACGGCCACCACTGCCTTTACCGGCTCCATCTACAATCCACGCTGCCTGCGCTGCAACCGCGGCAATTCCACCTTGGACGTTCCGCAGACCTTCACCCTCGACTTCATCTATACCACCCCGCGACTGGCGGGATGGAACCGAGCAGCTCGAGCAGCTCTGGGCGGCTGGGAACTCAGTGGCATCTGGTCGGCCCTCTCGGGATCATCAACCCAGATTTATTCCGGCGAGAACACGTCCTGGGACGACGGAGGCGGAGATTTCCCCGATTACGCGTCGGGTTACCATGGCGTGGTTACCCACCCGGGGCAGGCTGTCGCGGGAACCAACCTGTTCTACCTCGACAAGGCCAATTTCGTGATTCCAGCCCAGGGAAGCAAAGGCGACGTCGGCCGCGGCCCGTCGGGATTGTATTATCCCGGAGTCGTCAACCTCGATTTGGGTTTGGATAAGAACTTCAAATTCCAGGAGCGCTACCGCCTGCAAGTTCGGTGGGAAATGTTCAATTCGTTGAACCACCCCATCATGGGTTGCCTCGACGAGACGCTTACGGACAACACGTTTGGACAGTTCTACTGTGCCTTTAACACGCCACGCGTGATGCAACTGGCTCTGAAGCTCTACTTCTAACTCCAGCGCGTCGTAGGGGCGGCCCTTGTGGCCGCCCCTCGCGCTTGAATTTGGAATCTTGAATTTCAAATTGCGGCTCTACGGTGGTTGTGCCCTGCAGCCCTCACCGGCGTGTCGTAGGGGCGGCTCTTGTGGCTGCCCTTCGCTCTTGAATTTGGAATCTTGAATTTCAAATTGCGGCTCTGCCGCGCTGTGCCTCAGCGCCTCTGTGGTTCAAAGTACCTTTACTGATCTGTTCACACCTTCTCTGCGGAGGCCACGGTGTCCCGCTCCGCGGGACGGCTGCCGTTCCTGTTGTCGTACCCGCTTCGCAGGGCAAGACGCAGGAACCCAGCAGAATCCCAAAACCCAACTTTTATTTCGTGCCCCGGACTTCCTGTCTCTTGACAAACGCCCAAAGATAGGCTAGAATTGTGCGTCGGAATCGCCGGGTAGCGCGGACCCCCGGTTTTGGGGTCCGCGGCCTTCCCCACGCGCTATTAAAACGAGGGAACAAACCGGGAATGTATATCAAAACAAAGGCCAGGGTCAAAAAGTCGAGGAGTCGAGAAGTCGAAAGTCGAATGCGAGAGCGTGATCGACCAGTGTCCTGGAGCGTGCTTGTTAACTCATCGAGCCTCAAAATTGACGGAACAAACCGGGAATCTCTATGAAAACAAAGCATGGAGTTAAGAAATCGAGCTGTCGAACGAGTCGTACTGCGCGGTTCGGTCGCCAAAACCAAAACAAACTTCTCCGTCTCCTCTGTGCCTATAGAGCCTCATCACAGAGGCCACGGAGGGTCTCAGTGACCTCTGTGTTCGGTCTTTCGACGCACAGAGAACGCGGAGAAGAAATCTTCGCAAAATAACAACGTCCCTGAACGAGGGCTATAGGGAAAATCGAAAGTCAGTCCAAACGACCGTCTGTGACCTGTTTGTTAGCTCCTCGGTTCTGATAATTGAAGGAACGAACCGGGAATGTACATGAAAACAAAGCGAGAAGACAAAAAGTCGATGATCGGGGTAGCGCGGACCCCCGGTTTTGGGGTCCGCGGGTTTTCCGACGCCTGTGGACGGGCCGCAGACCCCAAAAGCGGGGGTCTGCGCTACGAAAATGAAGGAACAAACCGGGAATGTATATGAAAACAAAGGCCAGTGTGAAAAAGTCGATGCGTCCAGAAGTCGGCATTGGACAACCACAGACCACAACTAGTTGCCAGGAACGGTTGACAACTGCTCGACTCCCCGACTCCTCGACTTCTAAACTTTTCCCTCCTCGACTCCTCGGCTCCTTGACTTCTCGACTCTTGCTGGCGAGCATGCTTCTCGCGACCTTCGCAACCGCCCAACAAGACTCCCGTGCTAACCTCGCACTCTCCGCGCGCGCTACCGCCTCCAGCCAGTCGGAAGGGACCCGGGCGGAAAACCTCATCGATGGTGACATCTCCGGCACCCAATGGACTGCCAAAGAAGGGACCAACCCGGCCGAGACCTGGGTGGAGCTGAACTGGCCCAATGCGGTGCAGTTGCAGGAAGTGGTGATACGGCAGGAAGGCGATTCCCTTTTTCGCCTCGACCTCGAGACTCGAGATGCAAACGGCCAGTGGCGCCCGCTTCGTTCGATCGGCAGCTCGCCGCGCCTTCTTCCGCGCGTTATCCTGGCGCAGTTCCCTCCACAGAGTACTTCCGGGCTCCGCTTGTCGCACTTTGCAGGCAGAGTCAGCTTGATGGAGGTCGAGGCCTACAACCGGATCGATCCGCCGGTCGTCGTGCTAGCCTCCGATCTCCTCAATCATATTTTCGGTATTGTGACTGACGCGTTTGGATCCGAGGCGTTTGCAAATGTCCAGGTGCAATTGCGAGGGACCGCGGGAGGAAAAGCGTGGCAGGATTCCGCCCGCACCGGCGCAAATGGAGTCTTTCAAGTCGACATGCCTGTGGGGTTGGAAGGGGCTGTAACAGCTACGGCTCGCCTTTCGAGCGGCGACTTGCCCGAGCAAACCGTCCAAGCCGGGGATCTCACTCCAGGGTTGAGCCTGCCTGATGACACCGCTCGCGCGGTCGATCTGGATGGTGCTTGGCGATTCAAACCTGATCCTGACGAGGACTTTTACCAAACGACTTTCTCCGACTCGGATTGGAAGGAGATTACCGTCCCCTCGCATTGGATGATGGAGGGATTCGACGCCAAGACTGGCGTCGGGGGATACCGGCGGCGCGTCGAGATACCGGCCGACTTTCGCGACCGCCGCATCAAGCTGGTGTTCGACGGCGTTTATAGCGGCGCGGAGGTCTGGCTCAATGGCGTGCGAATCGGCTCGCACGAAGGCGGCTTCTCTCCCTTCGAGATGGATGTTACGAGGGCGGCGCACATCGGCGGGGAGAACCTGTTAGCTGTGCGGGTGCGGGAGAAAACCCTCTCCTCTCACTTGGACAACATGAGTTACTACGCCAACTTTCCGCTCACGGGAATATTCCGCCCGGTGAGATTGCTGGCTCTGCCGGACGTTCACGTTCGCCGATTCCACGTGCAAACTACGTTCGACGCAGGCTATCGAAATGCCACTTTGGGCGTTGACCTGTCGATTGAGAACGAATCGGATCGTGAAATCAATGGCGCGCAACTGGTGTTTTCGCTGAAAGATCCGCAGGGTCATGCGGTTGCGCTTTCGAGCGGAAATCTCAACTTCAGGCTTGCGCCCTGGTCACGCCTCGAAAAGCGAATCGACTTTCGCGTGGCCGGCCCGCAGCATTGGGAAGCCGAGCACCCCCGCCTCTACGCGCTGAGCGCACAGCTCTCCGGCGGCTCGGGCGCGGCTGAGGTGGTCACTCGCCGCGTGGGGTTCCGCCAGGTCGAACTCCGCGGAACCGAGTTCCTGATTAATGGAGTTGCGGTCAAGTTGCGCGGCGCCAACCACTACGAGATGGAGCCTCTGGGAGGCAGGGTCGTCGAGCCCGAGCGTACCCGCCAGGATTTGCAAATGATGAAAGAGGCCAATCTGGACGCGATTCGCACCTCGACCTTTCCCGCCGTCAAGGACCTGTACGACGACGCTGATGAAATGGGTTTTTACATCGAGGAGGAAGGGCCGTTCTGCTGGGTAAACGAAAGCTCAGACCTGCGCTACTTACCCACCTTTGTGCAGCGCACGGCTGAAATGTTGGACCGTGACAAGTCCCATCCCAGTGTCGTTTACTGGTCGGTTGGCAACGAAAGTTCCTGGGGACCGGATTTTGAAGCCGCGCACCAATTCGTGAAAAAACACGACCTCACTCGGCCCGCCAGCGCCGGCCAAAGCGCCACGCTCGAGCTTGCTACCATGCACAACCCCATTACGCTCGAGCGCATGCGGGAGCGGGAGGACGTGAAGGCGCCCATCATCTGGGATGAAGCCTTGTGCATCTTCCAGGGAATCTGGGGCGACGCCCGGGAATTGTGGCTCGATCCCGGCGACCGCGACTACTACATTGAACCGCTGATTCCCGTTTGGGACGCCGTCCAGACCAGCAAGAACGTGCAGGGCACGATGATCTGGGCCTGGGTGGACGACGCGTTTCTGGTCCCAGGGCGCGACTCGGAATATGCGCGTGGGACCATCGTGCGCCCACAGCACGCGCTCGACGGTATCTACCACATGCCCGGACGCGGCATCGTCGGCGACGCTCCCTGGGGAATCGTGGACGGATGGCGCCGCAAGAAGCCGGAGTTTTGGCATGTCAAGATGCTGATGTCGCCGGTTCATCCGCGGGAACGGGATTTGCCGGCTTGGAAACCCGGCGAATCCGCTATATTTACAGTTGATAATCGTTATGAGTTTAGTAATATCTCGGAGTTGACGCTGGACTGGTCGATTGGTCCGCAGCGCGGCACACTTCACCCCGACATTCCTCCCCATTCCAGCGGCAAGATCTCCGTTCCCGTTGGACCACAAACCAAGCCGGGCGACTCGCTGCTGCTGGGTTTTCTCGATGCCCGCGGGCAGTTGGTGATTCCGCATCGCATGCAGCTCGGAGCCGCCCCTCGCCTGGCCCCGCAGCCTGTCTCGAAGCCAGGGCCGCTGCGCTACTTGCACGAGGCCTCCTGGTTAGGTGGTCCGATGGAGAGGATTATCGGCGGCAACTTCGAGATCGCATTCGACGGCGCGAACGGCCGCATTCGGCGCGCGCTCATCGACCGCCATTCGGTGTTGTACGCCACACCGAAGCTCCACGTGCAGCCGATCGAAGCCACCCTCGACGAATTTCCCATCTTTGAAACTTGGCGCTTAACCAGGCCCCTCGATATCCATCCCGTAGGGGATGACTACGAAGTGATTGAGACCGGCGCCTACCGTGACTTTGCCGGAGAACTGCGTTTTCACATCACACCTGAGGGAGGACTGCGCGTGAGCTACGAGTTTACTTATAGCGGGGCCGATACTCGGGCGCGGGAAGTCGGCCTGCAATTCGGCGTGCCGTTGTGGTGCGACAAGTTGCAATGGCAGCGGCGCGGCGAGTGGACCGTGTACCCGGAAGACCACATCGGGCGTACCAATGGCGTGGCCATGGCCCACGCTCCCGGCCCGCAGACAGTACCTCCCACTCAGCCCTTCGCGTTCGACGACACGCCCCTCGGGACCAACGATTTCCGCAGCACCAAGCGCAATCTCGAATTTGCCAGCCTCACCGGCAAAGATGGCTATGGGATCGGCATCGAAGCGGTGGGCGCCCAGCATCTGCGCGCCAAGGTCGCGACCGACGTGATCGAGGTTAACGTCAACGACTGGTTCGGAGGCGTGGCGGCCACCGCCTGGGGCGAATGGTGGCAAAACTACGGGCAAGGACGCGACATACGCCCGGACGATCCGAATGAAGGCGTGGCGCACAACAAACTCGCAGGCAGCATGCAGTTGTACCTTTTGAGCCCCGGAAATGCCGAGACATGGCTGCAGCGCGAAAGCAAGGCATCCGGTTATTAACCCTCACGGTGCATTCGTGGATTCGCGAACGATCGTTCCCTCAGTCGGAATCACAGGTGGGTTGGTTCCGCGCCGCTTAACTAACCGGGTTGCGGCGCGAAGCTGGAAACACAGCCCTCTCCCTTGGGGAGAGGGTGTCCCGCTGCCGGCGTTTTCATCAGCCGGAGCGGGACGGGTGAGGGGTCAGTTCGGTGGCGAGGAGGTCCCCCTTCGTGGAACTTCACTCCGCATCCAGCGGTAGACGGGCGAGGTGGTAAAATCTTGTTATGTTTTTAGTGCATTTGCTCTTATTCGTAGGGTTTATTCAAATTGAACCGAACGGACCGGCGGTGGATTCCACTGCCGCCCAAGCAATCCAAGCTCATGCCTATTCGCTGATGAGGTCAGGCAAATTCTGCGAAGCCATCGGCCCCCTGCAAGAGCTCAAAGAAGCGAACAACAATGACGTCCCGGGCAGAGCTGCCCTGGTCGAATCGCTCTTCAAATGCGGAAAACGGCAAGAAGGTGAAGAGGAGCTGAAACAGTTCTGGGGCTTGCCTTCTGCGACGCCGGCGGACCAGCTCAATATGGCCAAGATCCTTGCGGGGGACCATTTCCCCGCTGAATCGCAGCAAACGCTGGAGCGCTTGCTTGCTGCTTCCCCTGACAACGCGGAGGCGCACGCCAGGCTGGGAACGCTTCTCTTTAACCAGAACCAGTACGAGCCGGCGGTGCGACATCTGGGGCGAGCGGTGCAGCTCGATCCAAGCTCGGCTCGCTTCGCGATGCAATTGGCGGAAGCTCTGCTCCGCGCAAAACAGTTTCCGGTGGCGCTGGAGTTCTTGTCTGCTGTCAAGGACCGCTTCGGCGCTCTTCCCGAGTATCAGTACAAGCTGGCCTGGGCGCATTATGGGATGCGTCAACTTCCACAGGCGGCCACAGAACTGGAAGCGCTAGTCCGGCAACACCCCGATTTGGATTTGCCTCACTATTCGCTGGGCAACTGCTATATCGTTCTCGGACGCCTGGGGGAAGCGGAGCAGCAATACCGAACGGCGATCCGGCTCCAACCGAGCAGGGCTTCCTACTACGACGCGCTCGCGCAAGTGTTGAGGAAACAGGGCGCAGGGAAAGTCGACGAGGCCATGGCAAACCTCGAGCAGGCGCTGCGCCTGGCTCCTCACGATGCGCAGGCTCAGGTGCAACTCGCTCTTTGTTACGAGCAGAAGGGAAACCTCGGCAAGGCTCAACAGAACCTGGAAGCCGCCATCCGCAATGAGCCCGATCTTGTCGATGCCCACCGTGTGCTGGCGCGAGTCTATTATCGCCAAGGGAACGCGCCGCAGGGCGACCGCGAAGCGGCTGTAGTTTCAAAACTCGATTCCCAGCAACTTCACCATCGATCCCAGGAATTGGGATTTGGGACTTCCGACGACTCCTTCTGAGTCAGAGCCAGCTTGCTCGCGGAGTTTACCGAGGGTGGGCAGGGTGAGATCCTTCGCTCAGGATGGCAGCGAACGGGCGCGGAATGACTGATTCGAGTTCTTTCACACCTTTTGCCGTTGCTTAGATTCCCCTCTTTAGATCCTGAACCGCGGCGCGCACTTTAGGTATCAGCGCGCTGTAATCCTCGGGCGAAGCCTTAGCGAGGAATTGCTGGTAATAGTGCAGCGCCTGAGTCTTGTCGCCTGCCTTATCAAAGAGCACACCGAGGTTCAAGAGCGGCTCGACCTGAGCGGAATCGAGTTCAATGGCCTTCTCGAAGTCGTGGCGGGCCGTGTCGGCGTCACCGCGGTGAATGGCCACCAGGCCCAAGCCGTTATACGCCGCGCTATGGTGATCGTTCTGCAGGATGATCGCCTTGAAGGCCCTTTCCGCTTCATCGACGTGTCCCAACTGGAGTTGCGCGGTGCCCAAATTCCGCAAGTTGTCGAGGTTGGTGGGATTAATCTCCCGGGCGCGCGTCATGGCGTCCACAGCCTTATCCAGTTTGTGAAGACGCAAGTAGAGCTTACCTAACCGTGAATAGACGATATCCGTGAGCATGTGCAGCTTGATCGCGTTCTGGTAAACCTCGGCAGCCCGCTCGAACTGGCCGGCGCGCTCATAAGCCGCCGCGAGGTCAACAGCAGCCCGGGCATTGCCGGGGTCCAGGCGGACCACCTGCTCCATCGTCTGCGCGGCGCGGGCGTTGTCGTGCGCATTCAGGAAGTCTTCCGCCCGCTGGATGATCTTCAGAACCGGGATGCGATCCTTGGGGTCAGCGGCGGCCGAACCGAGCTGGACTTCGCTCGACGCGCCCCCGCTAACATATCCCAGAGACGCCAGCTCCCGGCGCGTCTGCTCATCCAGGGGAACCGTGGTGAGGTTTTCCGTCTTGCCCTGCGTGCCGGCAATTTTCCAGACGAGCTTTTCGAACTGGGCGGCTTCCGCCGGATGTTGCGTGATCAGGTTTTGGAGTTCGCCGGGGTCCCGATGCAGGTCATAGAGCTCAGGGTGCGGCGCCAGGATGAACTTCCAACCGTCCGTGCGCATGGCGCGCAGTTCCGACCATCCCATGTTAGTCCGTGGGTAAAGCGTCTCCCCGTAAGAATAATCCGACCGTACGTGAGTTCCCTGTTGCATGAGGGGCCAAAGGCTGACCCCTTGTGCTTCGCGCGACGCCGGCAGGTGCAGGAACTCCATCACCGTGGGGTGGAGGTCGATGGAGCGAACCTGCTCTTCAATCACTTTGCCGCGCGGAACGTCCGGGCCCGCAACCAGAAGCGGGATGTGCAGTGTAGCGTCGTAGAGGAAAACGCCATGCGTTGTTTCCCCGTGTTCACCCAGGCTCTCGCCGTGATCGCCCACGGCGATAACCAACGTGCGCGAAGCGAGCCCAAGCTGGTCGAGGCCCTCGACCAGACGGCCAACCTGCTCGTCCATATAAGCGATCTCGCCGTCGTAGAGGCTCTTCGCGTACTCACGCTTGTAAGGCTCGGGAGGGTCGTAGGGCTGGTGGGGGTCGTAGTAGTGCGCCCAGAGGATGAACTTCCTTTGGGCGTTCTGCTTCAGCCAGTCGAGGGCGCGGTCCGTCACCACGCTGGCGCGCCGCTCCGGAAAAACTCCAGGAAGTTTTCCCTCCTCCGTCTGGGGTCCCATGTCATCGTCGTAGGTATCAAAGCCGTGGGAAAGGCCGAAACGGTGGGCCACCGCGCGCGAGCCCACAAAGGCAGCCGTTTGAAACCCCGCCGCCTGGGTGAGCGAAGCGATGGTGGGATGGGACTTGTCGAGAACGAAGCCGCCCATGTCGCGCAGGCCATGGACAGTGGGATATGCCCCGGTCATGATGCAGGCGTGGGAAGGAAGGGTCAGCGGCACTTGCGCCGTAGCATGCAAGAACCGAACGCCGCGCGCGGCCAGCGAATCAAGGTGCGGCGTCCGCGCCCGGCCCGGGTTGTAGCAGCTCAGGTGGTCAGCGCGGGTGGTGTCAAGAGTGATGAGCAAAACGTTGGCGTCACGCGGCGCGGCGGTTGCCCGCTCCGGCTCCTGGTGGCGACAACCGCCAAGGCATAGAAGCAGCCCAGCGGAAACAGCGATCGCCAGCGCTGTTCCTGAACTTCGATACCGCAACCCGTACTTTGGCGATTCACGCATACTCCTTGGCTATTCTACACCGAAACAGGCAGTCACACTGTGTTCCCCGAAGGGAAACAATAGCTGTGTTCCCCAAAGGGGGAACAGTACGATAAGCGAACATCCGTTCGCTTTCCGGGTCACTGCGGGCGAACCCATAACGTACGACAAGTACGTGGCGCCCTTTATCCTCGGGGCGACCGCAAGGCTATACTTTCTGACCGCTTGCGGAGTATCCTCGTCTGTCACGGTTGCCTCGGTTTTCTCGATCGAGTCCTGACCGATGGTGACCCGCTGCGATCGAATCCCGGAGGTGAAGGAAAGGTGAAGGTCCGAACTCTTGCCCTCGCGGCCGCCTGGCTTTGCGCGGCGCTGCATCTCCTCGGGCAAGCCAGTGCTCCGCCACCCCCCGGAACCTCTCGGGTAACTCCCTCCGAGCCACTCCTGGTCCAGGCGCAGTTGCTCGTGCGCGACGGGAAGCTGGACGAGGCGCTTCCTGTCATCCACCGTTTTCTGGAGCAACGCCCAGATTCCCCGGACGGACACGCCGTGCTCGGGTTTATCCTATTCAAACAATCGAAACCCTCAGAGGCGTTGCGCGAGTATGGGGAAGCCGCGAAGTATCGCCGTCCCTCTGCTTTTGAGTCGAAAGTCATTGGCTTGAGCGAGGCGATGCTCAACGACTATGTGAGCGCCGACCAATGGCTCGCCCGATCGCTCGAGCAGAATCCCAAAGATCTCCAGGCCTGCAATGAACTAGGACAGATAAAACTCCTGCGCGAGGCATACAGCGAGGCCGTGGGCGTTTTTCGAGAGTGTCTGAAGCTGGACGTGAGGAACGTGTTTGCGGAGAATGGCATGGGCAGTGCCTACGAGCGAATGAATCATCTGGACGAGGCGGCGGCAGCGTATCGGGACGTCATTGCGTGGCAATCGGCGAAAACGGTTCAGGACCCTACACCCTTTTGGAATCTCGGCCGCGTCCTCACGAAGCAGAACAAACGCGAGGAGGCATTGACGTACGTTACGCGCGCGGTCGAGCTTGGACCGGACCTCGCCGAGGCGCTGGCGCGGCGCTACCTCGAGACCAGCGGGGATTCCGGGGATGGTCATGCATTGCTGGGGTTCATTCACTTCAACCAACAGAGATGGAAGGAATCGATGGCGGAGTACCTCGAGGCCTCCAAATACCGCGACCTCACGGCTTCGGAGCGCATGACGCTCGCGCTCGATTGCGCTGAGCTGCACCTTGCCGGCGATGCCGATAAGTGGCTCACGCGCTCCCTGGAAATAAACCCCGAGAATGCCAAGGGCTGGGAGGCGCTGGGACAGATCAAGGGCGACGAGCAACGATTCGAAGAGGCCATCAAGGCGTATCAACGTTCTCTCGCGCTCACCCCGCGGGTCGTTTCCGCCGAAACCGGCATCGGGCTGTCCTATGAGCTGTTGAGCCGGTTAGAGGACGCCAAGACGGCGTACAAAACGGCGATCGGCTGGGAAGCGCCCAAGCCGCGCGATCCCACGCCGTTCCTTGGCCTCGGCCGCGCGCTCCTGAAACAGAACCGACCGGCAGAGGCTTTGCCCTATCTCCGGCAGGCGGTCGAGCTGGGTCCCGCGGTGGCCGAGGCACATGAAGAGCTGGGGAAAGCTTACTCTTCACTGAATCAGCTCGTCGCCGCTCAGAAGGAGATCGAGAAAGCGGTTGAGCTTGCTCCCAAGGTCACGCGATTGCACTTTATGCTGGGACAGTTGTATCGCAAGGCTGGGCTAATGGAGAAGGCAAGAGCGGAACTCGATTCCTACGCGGCCCTGGTGGGCACGAGTTCGACACCCTCTGTGGACCCGAGGTGATATGAGCTTCCGGCACGCCGCGACCGCTGCCACACTCTTTGCTCTTTGTCTCTGGTTTCTGGCTGCGAGGGCGAAGCCCGGCTCGCCGGACCAGCGACCGGATATCGTGCCGGGGAATTTCGTGGACGTGACGGCCTCGAGCGGCGTGCAATTTCATCATTGCGCCTCCCAAACCGCGAAGAAATACATGCTGGAAATCATGGGCTCAGGCGTCGCCCTGTTCGACTACGACAATGACGGCCGGTTGGACATTTTCCTCGTGAACGGAGCGCCCATCAGCGATCCGACTCCGCTGGGCACTATCCCGCGCAAGACCGACCCCAAGTACTGGCACCGTCTGTACCACCAGAAACCTGACGGCACGTTCGAAGACGTGACCGAGAGAGCCGGGGTGCAAGGGTTGGGCTATGGATTCGGCGTGGCTGTCGGTGATTACGACAACGACGGCTTCGAAGACTTGTTTGTCACCGAATACGGAGGCAACCGGCTGTACCACAACAACGGTAACGGAACATTCACCGATGTCACCGAAAAAGCGGGCGTGGGCGGCAGCGGCTGGTCCACCAGCGCGGCTTGGGTAGACCTCGATAATGACGGCCTACTCGACTTGGTGGTCCTTCGTTACGTGCAGTGGGACTTCGAGGACCGGCTGTGCATGGTGAACGGGACCATCCAGACTTACTGCCGCCCGGACAGTTTCCAGCCCATCGCACCCCTGGTGTACCACAACAACGGTGATGGAACGTTCACCGAGGTGTCGCGCCAGATCGGACTCTCCAAGCCGGGCAAGGGCTTGGGGATTGCGATCGCGGATTACGACCGCGACGGGCACATCGACATCTATGTTGCCAATGACTCGATGCCGGGCTTCCTGTACCACAACAAGGGCAACGGCACTTTCGAAGAAGTCGCGCTGCTGGCCGGGGTCGGTGTGACGGAAAGCGGGCGTACCTACGCCGGCATGGGCGTTGACTTTGCCGACTACAACAACGACGGACTCCCGGACCTGGCGGTCGCTGACTTGGCGCTGGAAACGTATGCGCTTTACGAGAATGTGGGCAAGGGTTTTTTTCAGTATGCTACTGACTCGAGCGGGCTCGGAAACATCACGATGCAGCATTCTGGCATGGGCCTGCGCTTCATCGATTACGACAACGACGGCAGGAAGGACCTGCTCGTTTCTCAAGGGCACGTGATGGACACGGTGGACCTAATCAACCCCAATCTTCACTATCGCGAGCCGCTGCTTCTCGCCCGGAACACCGGCAAAGGTTTCGTGGATGTCTCGGCGATGTCGGGTGAAATCTTCCATCAGGCGTGGGCGGGCCGGGGGCTGGCGGTGGGTGACATCAATAATGACGGCCGCATGGATGCTGTGGTATCGACAAGCGAAGGCCCGGCTCACGTGATCCTCAACGAGACGGCCACGCCGAACCACTGGCTGATTTTGAAACTGACGGGACACAGGAGCAATCGTGACGCCATCGGTGCGGAAGTAAAGGTGGTCACAGCTCGAGGCGCGCAGTATGCGACGGTGACCACCGCCGGCAGTTATCTTTCCTCCAGCGACAAGCGGGTGCACTTCGGTCTCGGACCGGAGACGATGGTACAGAAAGTGGAGATACGCTGGCCCAGCGGGATTTTGCAAACAATTCGCGCCGTCAAGGCGGACCAGATTCTGGCGGTGGAAGAGCCCCGGTGATCGCTACTGGGCCTGGATCGTTCCGGTCACCACAACTTCAAAAGCGCTCCCAGGTACAGTTTTAAGTTGGTCGAGGTCCGTGTCGTCCCATCCGGGATCGGGCGCGCCGGTGATGTACCAACTGCTGCCATTATCCGCAACCATCATGCCGTACTTCTTAAGAGCAGTTAAGATAACGAGGGATTGACCGGTGAAGGAAGATATGTCGTAGGACGCCTTCAAGCGCAGGCGCAGCCCCATGGGGGGCAAGGCGGGATTAGTAGAACTGCTCGCATAATGGGTGGCAGGGTGAATGAAACCAGCCTGTGTTTGGGAGACGGTGAAACGTAAGGCGTGGGTGATTGCGCCCGCGGCCACCTCATCATAGCGCGCCAGGCCGGGAAGGATTGGTAACCCGGCGGCGTCAGCGGAAGTCCAACCGTCGGGCCGCAGCTTGTCAGAATACAAGTTGAAAATAGCGCCGTTGGCCGCCGTCCAACCATTGTTGGGCAGGTTCTGATAGCCTTCCCAAACTTCGTACAGCGTGCAGTTTTGGTTATTGGGATCGGCTAAGAGCGTCAGGACGTGGCGGTCTCCGGTGGAATCGCTTCCGCCCTCCACAGGGGCAGTCGGTGGAAAGGGATAACAGCCGCTGGTTGCGGTTACGGTGCAGTTGGGTCCGGAAGACCCAAAGTCGCTCTCGGCAGGATACTGATTGAAGACAACCGTCACCATCGGCTGGGCGCCCGGCACGACGACGTAAGGTATTCCATAGGTGGCTTCGGAGCCGAAGTCGGGATGCAGATACTGCTTGTCCTGATTGATGCTCGAGATATACGCGTCCGAGTTGAGATCAACACAGTAGTTGGAGACGTCGGCGTTCCAGAGGTTGTCGGTGGGAAACACCGGGCAGCCGGAAATTGTTGGGCTAGTGCTGTAGTTGGTAGAGCTGCCGGTCGCGGCATTGCTGCAGTTCGCCTGGGGAGGAGTGGTCGGCGGGGCCGGGCTGGGGGAGGAGCCGGAGCCGCAGGAAAGCAAGAAAATCGTGCCCACCATGATGCCGGCGAAGCAAGTATGATTACGTTTTGCGGAATGCTTTGTCATGGCTCCTCCGCCGCGGCATAGCTGTGCCGAAGGCACGACGTCGGGCTGGCGCAGACATCTGGTTTTTGATGTCTGCGAGGTTCGCGGCAGCGAACCACGATTGTGCATCGCATGGCCGCCAAGCGCTTCGCTTCGCGAAGTCGCAGACCTCAGAGGGCGGAGGTCTGCGCCAGCCCGAATGGCGGCCTGAAGCCGCCTCTACATCAAGTTGACCCACTACCGGGCCGGAAATAAACGGCCCGCCGCAGGGCGGGCCGTGTCGAGAAAGTTCAATAACCAATCATCAGAAACAACCATCAGAACCGGCAATCAGAAAGTGAGGTGTGCACTCATTTGGATCAGCCGCGGTCCGTTCATTGCGCCGTAGATCAGGCCAAAGGTCCCGTCGTTGACGCCCGTATCCGGGTTCCCCCGTCCGACGCGGTTGAAGACGTTTTCGAAGTCCCCGCGGATCTGGAACTTTAGCCTTTCCGTGATATTGGTGTTTTTGATAAGGCTAAAGTCCTCCTCCTGGTGAGCGGGGCCCCGGATGTTCGGGAGGTAGCGGGGCGCCGTTCCCACTCGCAGCGGGAAGGCGTTATTGGGAGACAAGGGAGGATCGGCAAACGCTGCCTCATTCAGATAGGGTGTTCCATTGATCGCATCCAATCCCTGTAGAGGGAGGGTCTGTTTTACTCCCGCGACGACGTCCGGCCGAACGTAGGGTGTGATGATCGTACTGGCATCATAATCCGAGAGTGACAGTGGAGCGCCGGAGCCATACCGTTGATTCGCCGACACCTGCCAACCGCCGAAGACCCGGTTGACAACGCCGCCGGAATTCAACCACTTCTGGCCGCTGCCTAAGGGTAGCGAGTAGATCCAGGTGAGCTTCAGAACCTGCGGAAAGTCGAACGACGTAATCGACCTTTCCAATTTGCGATTATAGAAATCCTGGATCCCAGAGGGGCTGTTGTACAAGACGGAGTCGCTGTCGCTGATATTTTTGGAGAGCGTGTAGGCAGCGATGAACGTCAAGCCGTGCGCCGAGTTCTTGCGCGCCTGGACTTGGAGAGAGTGATAGATGGACATGCCCATCGAGCTTTGGTCGTTGATCAGGCCGCCGTACTGCGGGAAGGGCGTCAAGCCATTGGCCACAAGGGTACCGGGGGATCCGTTGTCTTGCTCGAAAGCGGCATAGGGCAACTTCGTGATGCCGTATTGCGCCAGGATGGCTGCGGTGGTGGGGTTGTTCAAATCCCCCTGGAAGTCATCTACAAGCAAATCGCCCAAGCCCATGTATTTCGAGTTCGCCTGGTTCCAATCGCCGCCGAAGTTCTTATTGAAGAGGCGCGTCCCCCTGGTTCCCACGTAGTTCGCCTCCAGGAGGACCTTATGCGGGAGTTCGTACTGCAATCCGGCGCTCCAGGTTTGGACAAGGGGCATGTCCAGCGAGTGGGCCGGCATGAAGTCGGGGGTGTAACCGTTCATGCCCTCAGGGTTCATGTTTGGCAAGACAGGCTGATTAACGCCAGCAAGCCCCAGCGGGCCCGGCGCTGAACCACCCGAGAAGTTAGTGAGGTACAGTATCGGCTGCTCCAAAGCCAGTTGGCCAGCCTGACGGAAACGGGCATAACCCTGGTTGAAGCCAAAAAAGGTCTGGGGACCCCAACCGTTTTCAGTGGGAGGTTGATAGGAGATGCCGTAGCCGCCACGGAAGACCGTTTTCGAGTTAATCTGGTAGGCCAGGCCGAGGCGCGGCGCAAAGTCCCTAAAGTACCAATCCTGGAAGGAGGAGCGGTGGATGCAGGTCGAGCAATTGCCCAGCCAGACGAGCGCGCCCGGAAGGGTCGTGCCTTGCGTGTCCATCACGTCAGGAGCCGTGGCGTCGAATTCGGCCATCCGGTTATGGGCTTCTGTCCTGGGCTGCGGGATTTCCCAACGTATGCCCAAGTTGAGGGTGAGCCTCGAGTTGACCCGCCAGTCGTCTTGAGCGAAGAAGGAGAACACTCCCGCGCGATAGCCCGGTTCCGTGGTGAATTCCTGCGCAGATCCGGCGTTCACGGCGCCCATGATCCAACTCGCGAAAGCGGCCCCCGTATTATGACGGAAACCGGGGAGTTCGGTTTGAATGCTGCTGAAGTTGAAAGCGCCTCCCTGGGCGCCGGGTTCATAGGTGTCGTAACGATAGCGGAGGTATTGTGCCCCGAACTTCAGGCTATGCTTGCCGCGCGTGGTGGCGAAAGCGTCCTGGTAAGAGTAGCTCTCCGTAGGATCCCGGCTGGGGCACGACGGGTACCCGACCGTTTTTAGGGTTCCCATCTTGTCAGAGTTCGCTAAGTTCATCTGCGGAAAGCAGGCACTGGGGGCGTATACCCCCGGGATGCCCATCGCCACACCAAACGGGGCATCGGGAGTTTGGTTGTTGCTGTTGCCAAATCGGTTGTAACCTAACGAGAAGGTATTAACCGAGTGGTCGTTAACCGTCCAGGTCTCCAAGATGCGTGCTTGTGGACCACCCACACTCTGAGTCTTTTCATGCACGACGGGGAAACCAGTGTACCAGGGGAACCAGGTGTCGGTCCCGGTACCCATCGTGCGGTGCCGGACCGCCTCCATGAAAGTGCCGGACAGCTTATGCTTGTCGTTGATGACTTCATCCATCTTGAGCGTATAGGCGTTGCGGTTCATAGTCGGGCAGCAAGTTCCGCCGGCATAAGGCAAGTTGTTCATCAGGTTGCCGTTCACAAAGCCCTTGGTGGGAAACTTGCTGAGCAACTGAGCAGTCGCGGTGCTGAATTCTCCTGACGGAATGGTGTTGTTGGGGAAGGGATCGCGGATGATTGCGGGGTTTGCGGTGTTATTGCGCAGTCCCGTCACCGGATCCAGTGCGCCCGCCGCAACAGTACGGGTGGTGGTGGGGTCAAAGATTTCCCATTCGTCAACTGGCCGCCCCAAGGCATCGGTGCCAACTTGGGTCGGCGTCGAGTTGTAGTTCGCTTGGCCGGGTAGTGCGCCGGGGTTGGCCACGGGGTTGCTGGCCAGGAGCCATCCACTAAAGTCACCTGTGAGCATGCTCGCGGTCGGCGCCGATTGGAGGCCGGCCACGTCGAATATAGCCTTGCGATCACCCTCGTAATCGAAGAAGAAGAAGGTCTTGTTCTTGCGGATGGGGCCGCCGAGAGTGGCGCCGAAATTGTTTTCCTTGTCATCGGTCTTCGTCCCGCCAACCGCGTTGGACTCCCAACCGTTGGCATTAAACAGCGGGTTGTTGTTGACCTCGAACGCCGAGCCGTGGAATTGATTGGTGCCCGATTTGATGGAGAAGCTTTCGACGCCACCACCCGTTGTTCCGAACTCAGCGGAGTAGTTGGCGCTCTGGACCTTGAATTCGGAAATGGCGTCCATTCCGGGATTCTGCTCGCCCAAGTCGGACCCAAAGTCGAAACGGCCAATGGTAACACCGTCGACGAGGACGGTTTGGGCACCGCCTTGGCCGCCGCTGATTGAACCATAATTGGGCGCCCAGTCAGGCGTAGTTCCCGGCATGCTGTTCCAGATGAAGGTGTCGGGCTGCCGGCCGCCGTCACTAATGAAGACGGGAAGCTCTGCATACTCGTCTGGGGACAAGGCGCCTCCCACTTCCGCCGTGGAGGGCGTAAGCAGGGGTGCTTCGGTGGTTACGGTTATTGATTGCGTGGCGCTGCCGACCTGCAACGTCAGGTCAACGGTTATAACCTGAGATACTGGCACCACGATGCCTTTGGCCAAGGAGGCCTTGAAACCCTCCTTGACAGCTTCTACCTGATACTTTCCTGGTGGGACCGCGACGCGGTAGTAACCGGAAGTGGAACTCTTCACCTTCCAGTTGACCCCCGTGTCCGTGTTGGTGATGGTGACCTGCGCCTCCGGGACTAACGCCCGCGTAGTATCGAAAATTGATCCCGTCAAGGCGCCCAACTGGCCCTGGGCGCAAATCCATCTGGGTATGAGGAAGAGCCCCAAACACAGGACTAAGATGCGTAACAACCTGGGCATATCGTTGCCTCCTTGAATTCTTCCTAAATTCCCACCCGACGCTTGGAAAGTGAAGCGGGCACCTTGCGGAGGTGTCCGGAAAAGGACAAGAAGTTCCCTGTTGCACTTCGCCTGCGAACTTTCGGAAACTCACTCAGTGGTTTCCAAATAGGTCAAATCGCACTTACGAATTCTTTCGACTTTCAACGCGCATTAGTAGAAAGCCCTCTACCGTGGGACCGCAAGGTTATTGCGGTTACCGACGCCGTTAAATGCCCTCGCGGTCGCACTTCCTGCGGATAACCCGTTGTAAATACATCGGTTGTTGAAAGCCGACCACGGATGGTCGTAAGTGGATTTTCTCCTTTGCTATATCCAACTTCCCGGACAACAACTCATGTCCATGTATATGCCTGAAAGCAAAGCCGCTGAGGCACGCCCTAAAAACGGGTCGCGAGTCGTAAGGCAAGGCCGACAGCCCGCTATTAACGTTGCAATTTACGGTTATCTGCAGCTCAGGATCGATGCTGAAGGACCGTTGACTGTGCCGACATGCGCGTATATAATCGCCGGGTGATAAGCTCACCGTGAGGACTAACTACCGGTCGTGAGCAATTCCGATGGAATCACGCAACCCTCCCGAATCCGATTCCTTGACGCTTTATGAAAAGCGCAGTGAACTGAAGCGGATTCTCGAAAGTAAATACTTCTCCAAGGCTCCGAAAAGACGGCGTTTCCTGGAATTTACGAGTGGACAGGCTTTTCTCGGCGAGGAAAGTAAACTCAATGAATACCTCATTGGCGTCGAAGTCTACGAGAGGGGTTCGGATTTCGACCCTCAACAAGACCCCATAGTGCGTGTTCAGGCGCACGAAATTCGCCGCCTGCTCAAGAACTATTACGAGAAAGAAGGCAAGAACAGTTTGGTGCGGGTTGAACTCCACCCGGGCCAATACGCCCCAGTCTTTAGGAGAGTCAAGATAGATTCCGAGAGGCCGGCAACTTCCCCCGCGCAGGGAGCATCCCGCGCCGCCAGCTTCAAATGGCTGGCATCCCAATGGCAATATGCCGTCATGGTGTTCCTGGGTTTGGCGTGTACTACGCTCGGCCTGTTGTTCGTCCGCGAGCACTACTTCTCGCGTCAACCTACAGAGCCACGGGCGCCGGCGGCCGCTCTGCCGGAAAGCGAAGAATGGTTCTGGAGGCCGTTTCTCGTGGACGGAAGCCAGCCTCTTGTCGTCGTACCCACGCCTCCACTGCTCCGCCTCGGTACGGGTGGAGACAGTCCCCAGACTCTCCAGGATGGTTATGCTATCCCCAAAAACAAGATGCCGCAGTTCCACGATACGGTCCATTTCAGTGAGATGAGGAGTTTTACTTTCGTTCCTACGACGACTGACTTCACAGGAATAGGGGAGGCGCTCGGCCTGCTCGATCTTTCCCAGCTCCTTACCGGCCAAGGCATAATGATCCGTGTGAAAACCGGACGGCTTACAGACTACAAAGAAATCCAAGGTGGCAATGCCATTATTCTAGGCGGGGGGAATACATGGTCGAATCGGGTGTTCGTCAGTCCCCCAGGATTCTACGTCGGCGAAGGGGTTTTCAAGAACAACGCCCCAGGATCTACGGAGGCGTCCGTGTATGCTCCTAAATTTGACCCCGTCACGAACCGCCTGACCCAAGACTACGCCCTGATTCTCATGGAGCCCAACCATACAAAGCAGGAGCGTTTGCTTCTCCTCTATGGGCTTTACACACAAGGGACCGAGGCCGCCGCCGAATACGTGACCAATCCCGACCGGCTGGCGGAACTCCGCAGAGCCCTCGTCGCTGTCTCCCCCGATAAGAAGAGCCCTCCTCCTTTCTTCGAGGCGCTCATCTCCGTCCCCGTAGAGAATTACGTTCCCGGGGCCGCTTCCTTAGTGGCCGCGAGAATTATTCCGTACTGACGGGTTCCCTCAGGGCTTGGACACCAAATCCCCAAAAGCCGGCAGCAACTGGTACTTATTCTCCCAGGTCGTATACATGATGCCGACGGCGCCGGATGTGCGGTCCAGGGATTCGATCCAGCCTTTGGGGTTTTCGAGGTCGTCGGCGTCGTAGTAGGCGGCGCCTAGAGTGGGGTATCCAAGCTTCGAAAAGAAGGAGAGACTCAGGTCGCGCCTTTCGTAATACCAGCAGGCGATGGTGAGATCCTTAGGAATGTACTTCCACGTGCCGTCGAAGCTCCCATCGATCAAGTAGTATTTGTCCCGAGCGTTGTGATTGGGATCGAACATGTCGGACCAGACGTAAACTTCCGCCTGGGGGTTTGCAGCGCGAATCATCTTGTACTGCCGGGTAACGCAGTCTCCGAGTATCTGGGCCATGGAGAGATGCCGGCGCTGGCAGGCCTCGCAAAAACCGCCCACCCGCACTTCATCCATGCTGAGGAAATACTTCTTGGGCGCGAGATACTTTTCGATGAGCGGAATCTGGCGCTGCCAAACCTCGTAAACAGCGGGTTCCGACATGTCGATCGTGGTCTGATCTCGATAGATCGTGGTGCCGTGATAATAGTCAACACGCAAACGGTCGCCGGTGCGGATGCGGCTGCCCGGCAGAAGCTTGATAGCCGGCCCTTCGTGGTCCCACTGAAAGTTCAACTTCGGGTCTGAAATGGCCGCGAAATCCCTTCCCTCCTCGTAAACCATGCCCGTCTTCTCATTGCGAACTGTCACAGGGGTACCTGGGCGGCGCAACACGTTGGTCAGGCCCACTTCCTCAATGGCGACGTCGTCCACCCAGACCTTGCCGGTCTTGCCGTCCGAAACGCCGACACGAAACTCCACGCTGTCGGCATACCAACTATTGAAACCCCAGACCACTTCATGCCAGTCGCTGGTCTCAGGCAATGGCGGTTCCATGTAAGAAAGGTCGCGCCCGTCGGGGGCCACGGCGAGCAGGTGGATCGCCATGCGCGGCCCCGCGCCTTCCGTCTTCACCCAGGCCCGCAAGCGATAGGAGCGATAAGGATGCACACGGACGGACTGCGCAACGTAGACTCCGTTTTCCGGGTCGCTGAACTCTTCGAAGCGCACCGAGGCCTTTCCGGAATGAGCGACCGAGGTATCGAGCACGGCCCGCGCCCCGTGCGCGGTGAAGCCAGCCGGCAAGCCGCCTTCCACTTGCTCAAAGCCGCCATTCGCGATTTTGACCCCCGGGTCCGCAACGAAGGATGCTACTTGCCCTTTCGCCACGAACAGCGCGCCGCGCACGGGTTGGCCCGCGGCCAAGTTCTTATTGTGAGAGAGCACGCCGCCGCCGTAGCCGACGCCGAAACCTGTAGGGATGATCTCGACGCCCAGGCGATCGCATGCTTGCTTCAGGCGCGCCAAGCGCTCGAGATTCTGGGGCGACTTCAAGTCCATGGCGTCGAAGCCCGCGGAAAGCAGAATGCCGTTGAGGCCATGCTCGCTCGCGGTGCGAGCGATGCCTTCCACGCGCTCGAGTTGCTGCTCATTGTCGAGACCTGATGAGACGTACACCCAGCGGTCGCGATACACGTGGGATTGGCTGAACATCACTGCGGTCGTGACGATGACTGCGCAACTGACTAAGATGAGAATAGCTGTCCTTTTCATTGCAAGCCTCCTTTGCTTCGTCGAAAAGCTCTACCACAGAGGCCACAGCGACCGCAGAGATCACGCCAGCGCTACCTGTACGCCAGCGAGGGCGTGACAATATCCTCGACGGCCTGCGGATCGCCCGTGGCGGGGCCGTACCACAGGCTGCCGCCGAAGGTGGTGATGTAAATCGAGCCGGGATCGCGGGGGTCGGGAATCACCCGGTGACCCCATTTGAAATTGAAGCCGGGGATGCGCTGCCAGGTTTCGCCGCGATCGGTGGAGCGCCAGGTGGAAGACTCGAAACCGCAAGCGTAGAGAATCCGGGCATCGCGCGGGTCAACTGTGATGTCGTAAACGTGCTGGTCCTGCGCGAGCACATTGCGCCAGTCGTGACCGCCATCTACGGACAGAAAGATGCCGCCATCCACCGCCCCGTCCGGCCCGTGGCGTCCCCAGGCGGCCAGATAAAGCCGATTCGGATCCTCACTATCGATGGCCAGGCCGTTCGGGCCATTCACGCCGTCGGGCAGAGTGATTCTCTCCCAATGGTCGGCTCCATCGCGCGAACGGAAGAGTGCGCCATCCTTGTCGTTACGAAAGCTGCCGTCTTCGCTGCGGCGCGCCAGGATCACATAGAGAATTCCGTTCTTGTCGCGAACCAGCCGCCAGGCGAAAGGCTCACGTCCAGGCAATCCCTGGTTGCGGGGTCCCCAGTTGCGGCCGCCATCCGTGGATTTGAACACGCCTGTGCCGAAACCGGTTACGTAAAGGACTCGCGCATAAACAGGGCTCGCGGGATCGAGCAGGATGTGGGTGGCTGCTGTTCGAGGCATGCCTTGGTTGGAGGGCCGCCAGGTTTTGCCGCCGTCTTCGCTCAGGCATACTCCGCCATCGAAGCTGGCCGGAGAAGCGCGACGCCACATCTTAGGCCGCGGCAGGTCGTGGACGTAACTCATCACGCCCCAAACGCGACCGCGCACCTCAGGATCAAAGGTGATCCAATAGGTGGTGTTCGTCCACCGGTCCGGCACGCCGGAAGTCGAGCTTGTCCAACTCTGGCCACCATCTTCGCTACGAAACAAGCCAATGTCCGTATAGGCAATAAACATGCGTCGCTCATCGAAGGGGTCAAAGAAGACGCCGTAATTGGTGGTGACGTCAATGCCGGTAGTGGTGTAAGTCCCCGCACCCACGCGCCTGGAATAAACGGCATCCCAGGTGCGCCCGCCATCCAGCGTCCGCATGGTGCGGCCGTCATCGGTGCGATAACAGACATCGGGATTGCCGGGAGCCACTCCCAGCGAGATGCCTGGTTCACCCCAATCTGTCCCGAAGCGCTCGGAGATCCAAGCGTCGTGGACATTGGGGGCGGGCTCGTTTCCCTCCTTCCAAACCAGTTCCCAACTGGCGCCGGTGTCCTGTGTCTTGGCCACTCCGTGGACGATTCCGCTAACGCTCGAGCGTAGGTCTTCGTAGGAAACGTAAGCAGTCTCCGCGTGGTTCAGGCTGGTGGCCACGCTTGTCAATTCCCCAATGTGCGCGAATTGGTCGGCGTTCCTCAACGCGCGTGCATTCACTTCATCCCAGGAGTCGCCGCCGTCCTTGGAAATGAAGATGCCACGCGGGGAAACGCGTCGCCGTTCTCCATTGGCCGCAAGGTAAATGATCAATTGCCCTGTGGAGCTAAAACCAGCGGACATCCCGGCAACTTGCGACACGCCCTCCGGCGACCGGCCCGGTATAAACTGGCCGCCCCTGCGGACAGTCACAGAGTTATCTCCTAGAATGTAGAGCGTGCGGTCGGAAGTCGGCGAATGCGGATCAATGAGAATCTTCTGGCCGCCTCCACGCAGCTCACGTTCCCCCACGCGATGCCACTGCGCGCCCCGGTCGCCGGAGAAGTAGAGCCCGACACTGCCTCCCTCCTGAATTGTCGCGTAGAGCTTTTGCGAATCGTCCGGATCTACGGCCAGCGCCAGCACGCGCCCCGCTGGTTCGTGGGGGGCGAGGTAGACAGGACTGGCATGATCATCCGGCATGATGAGCCTGACGTCCGGGCTGGAAGGGTAGACCAGGCTCCAGGTGCGGCCGCGATCCTCGCTTCGCCACAGCGCGTCCGCGCCGGCGTAAATCACCTTGGGATCCAATGGGTCGAAGGCAAAGAAGGTCACTGGGCTGCGAAGGTCAAACAGTCGCCAGGATTTGCCGCCATTCTCCGATATGTAGGCGCCCGTCATGTCGCAAGCCACCAGGACCAGGTTCGGATCGTGCGGGCTGACGGCCGGGTAAAACTGCGCGCCCCCGCCCCCAGGCCCCAGAATGCGCCACGCGTCCAGACGCGGCGCGGAATAGCTGGGCCCATTCTGCGCCCGGGGAATGGTAAGGTGAGAAGTAAGAAAAACAACCAGAGCCAGGCAAAGAATCGTAAGTTGGATAAGAGTTCTTTTCATGTTGGGCCGCTCGTGTAGCCCCCCCCTTTCACTCGGTTGCGCACCGAGGTCTTTCGGCTCGAGAAATCGAGTTCGATTGCGTGCAATGGGTGCTATATTGGGCTCTTTTGGGAGTTCGTTTGGGGTTTATTAGCACGAAAAATGAGTTCGTTTTGAGCACTGAAAATTGATAAGTCTTGTATTTACAATAGATGGGTAAGTTCGTTTCGTCAAAAAACATCTTTTTCCCGATTTCCCCGGCCTTTCTTTGCTCCGGGCCATTCCACCTTACATTGCCGGGGCTCCGGGCAGGCGTTCACTTTCGGCCGGCCCGCTCCCTTTTGACAACTGCGATAGGCTACCATGAGCCGGTTGGCCTGTCAAGAGAAAAATGCGGAATCGTGCTATAAAATCGGATGTCACTGCTGCGAGAGACATAGTGTCTCAGTTTGAAGTTGTAGCGGCGAGTTTACCTCGCCACGTGGCGGCGTAAAGCCGCCTCTACGTCAAACTGAGGCGGAGACTTGCTTGTGAATACAATCGTCATTCCATGTTCTCCCAAGGAGATGCCATGTTGCGAAGAATCCTGATACTGGGCCTGCTCTGTTGGGCAGCTCCATTCGCCGCATCCCAGAGCAATCAATCCAAAACCATCCTGCTCGAGGCAGGACGGTTGTTGGACGTGCGCGCCGGGCGGTATCTTGCCGGACAAGCCCTGCTGATCGAGGCGGGGAAGATCAAGGAACTTGGCCCGATGGCCGAAGTCCAGGCGCACGCGCCAAAGGACGCCACGCTGATCGACCTACGCGGGGCCACCCTCTTGCCCGGGTTGATTGATGCGCACGCGCATTTACTGGCAGCGGTAGGGCCGGAAAATCAGCGTCTGCTTCCGGAGGTGGCAGGAATGAGCCCGGCGCGGCGAGCGCTGCTGGGAGCGCGCCTGGCGGGCGAAGACCTGGAGGCCGGCTTCACCACAGTGCGAGTGGTTGGCCATTCGGGCTTCGACGGCGACGCCGCCCTGCGCGATGCGATCAATCAGGGCTGGGTTCCGGGCCCGCGTATTCTGGCCTCCTGCCGCAAACTTACGCCTCCGGGCGGGCAGGCGCTGGCCCTCAATCCCGCCATCGCCCAACAGGTTCTCGAGCAGGAATTCCTCGAAGTGGGCAGCGCGGATGAGGCGCGAACGGCCGTTCGGCGGAACATTTATTATGGGGCGGATTTCATCAAGGTGGTGGCGGACGCCGACGGAAGATTTATCACTCCTGAGGAGATGAAAGCCATCGTGGAAGAGGCGCGGCGTTCGAAAATCAAGGTCACCGTCCATGCCACCACAACCACGGGAATCCAGACTGCCGTGGACGCGCGGGTAGACTCGATAGAGCATGGCGACGAGGTTACCGACGAGCAGCTCAAGACCATGCGCGAGGCGGGTATTTTTCTGGTTATGACGGAGGCTTTTTATGGGGGCCGGCTGCGGGCGTGGTTGGGCAAGAGCACCGTCCTCGCGCCTGAGGATGAACAATGGCTCGAGAATTATGAGAAGGACGAGAATCAAAAGGCGCCCGCACGCTTGCAGCGCATTCTGCGCTCCGGAGTGAAGTATGCCGCCGGATCAGACATGTGGTTTGATTATCCGGGCAGGACCAGGGGTCAAGCCACGGCCATCATGTTCGGGGCGCTGTCCGATCTGGGCATGCAACCCATCGATGTGATTCGCGCCACTACCAGTTCGGCCGCCGAATTGATCGGCTGGCAAGACCGCGTAGGGGCCATCGAGCCGGGCGAGTTTGCGGACCTTATCGCCACCTCAGGCGATCCGCTCCAGGACATCACAGAACTCGAGCGCGTTAAGTTCGTGATGAAGAACGGCGCAGTGGTGCGGAACGATTGGCACGGTAAGTAAGTAGATGCCCATGATTTTGCACACCACCCATTAGGTACTGGCCTCTGGAACGTCTTCATCGCGTTCACACGGCAACGCACCTTGACGCGGAGGCTCTCGAGGTGATAGGAAACACAGCGCGGCAGAGCGGCAATTCCGGATTCCGAATTCCGGAAGATGGATTGAGAACGAATTCCGGCGCGGAAGTTTTTTGCGAGCCGCGAGGAAGTTTAGCAATAGTGCACAGCGCGGGTCGACCGCCGCAACCAAAACTAACTTCTCCGCGTCCTCTGAGCCATTAGCGCCTCAACACAGAGAACACGGAGAGTCTCAGTGATCTCTGTGTTCAGTCTTTCGAGGCACAGAGAACATGGAGAAGAAATCTTCGCAGAATAACAACGTTCCGTGAACTAATGCTACAGGGGAGGCCGGAACAATGCATCGACGGGATTTGCTGAAAGGCGCGACGGCTACGGCGTTTGGGATTTATCTCGAGTCACTTTCCCAACGGCTTCGGGCTGAGGAAACAGATCGCCAGGTTAAGACGGTCTACGTGCTTTATAAGTGCCATCTGGACGTCGGCTTCACGGATACCGAGCACGGAGTGATCCGCACTTATTTCGAGGACTATTTTCCCCGCGCCATGAACATTGCCGAGACGCTTCGGCAGTCGGATGGCGAGGAGCGTTACGTGTGGACGGTGGCGGCGTGGTTGCTTTACGAATACCTGGAGCAAGCATCCCCTGAACAACGCCGGCGCATGGAAAAAGCGATTGCCGACGGAGATTTTGCTTGGCATGCCATGCCTTTCACCTGGAACTCCGAGATGCTGGATCGCTCGTTGATCACATCCGCATTGAGGCTGTCCGCGTCGCTGGACCAGCGTTTTGGCAGGAAGACGGTTGCCGGCAAGCTTACCGATGTCCCCTGCCACACCCGCGGTATCGTGTGCCCGCTTGCGCAGGCAGGTGTCCGCTTTCTGGATATCGGCGACAATGCGGGCTGCAAAGCGCCTGAAGTCCCATTCATGAATGATGACGGGGCTACTCTCCCTCAGCCCAGCAAGGATGCGCAGGAGGCGGAAGAAGACCCGCACGCGTATTTGTTCAACTGGCGCGACCCGGAAGCAGAAACGGACGTCGCGGCAGAAATCATGGTGTTGTATCACCCCTTCGACTATGGGAGCACGGTGGCCATTCTGGGGACCGACATTGCCGTCTCCATTCGAGTGAGAGGCGACAACTCCGGTCCGCACACAATCGCGGAGATCAAAGATTCGTACCGCCAACTACATAGCCTTTATCCGGGCGCGCGGATCATTCCTACGAATCTAAGCGTCATCGCGGACGCTCTCGAGCCTCTGCGTCCCCAGTTGCCGGTGGTGACCAAGGAGATGGGCGACACCTGGATCTATGGAGTGGGCAGCGACCCAGGCAAGGTGGCACGATACCGTGAGTTGTGCCGGCTGCGGGGCGAGTGGTTGTCAAACGGCAGATTGAAGCCCGGTGACGCTATCGACTTGGCCATGACACGAAAGCTTATCCTGGCTCCCGAGCACAATTGGGGGCTCAGCGTTGGACAATATTTGGAGCATCCGGAAGTGTACTCGCCGAAGGAACTCGCCAGCGCCCGCTCCACCCTTCCCGCCTTCAAGAAGATGGATGAGGGGTGGGCGGAAAAGCGCGCGGATATGGACCGGGCCGTAGCGGTTCTGCCTGCCGCGCTGCGGGAAGAAGCAGAGCAGCGCCTGGAAAAACTTGCGCCCCAGCCGCCGCACACCCAGGGCTTGGCGGCTCTTGTCCCGGGTACGGAAATCCGAGGAACGCATTTCATCCTGGCGTTGGATGAGGCGACGGGGGCAATCCAGCGGCTTCAGGACCGCAAGACGGGGCGCGAATGGGCTTCCGCACCGCACCTCCTGGCCGGCTTCCGCTATCAGACTTTCAGCAGTGCGGATTTTGCGCGCTTCAACAAAGCCTACAACACCAGGCCCATGGGCTACGACTTCAGCAAGCCTGGCCTCGAGAAATACCCGGTCCAAAGCCGGATATGGCAGCCCACCCTGAAGGGAGCATGGGCAGGGGAAGAGGCGGAGGGGCGCCGGATCGTAGCGGAACTGCGTATGCCCCAAGCCGAGGCCGCACTGGCCGGCCTGGTTAGTTGGCCGGAAAGATTGACGATGGAGATTCTGCTGCCCGCCGCGCAGCCGGCCGTGATGATCACTTTTCAGTGTTTCAACAAGCGCGCCAACCGCCTCCCCGAAGCCATGTGGCTGTCGTTCTCGCCGCCGGCCCCGGAAGAGCACGGGTGGCGGTTTGTCAAGGTGGACCGTCCGGTTTCACCGCACGATGTCATTGCCGGGGGCGGTCTGCACCTGCATGCCGTGACTCGCACGGTCAGCTATCGTGATGCCCAGGGAACGTTTACGCTTGAAACGCTCGATGCCCCCCTGGTGTCCCCGGGGCAGCGCGGGCTGTTGGTGTTCGATAACGATCTCCCGCAGATGCAGGAAGGCGTTCACGTCAACCTCTATAACAACCTCTGGGGCACAGCCTTCCCGCAGTGGTATGGAGAGGATATGCGGTTTCGATTTGTGATCAGGGTGTAAGCCTTTTGTTATCTTGTTAAAATAAATGTTAAAATAAATAGCTTGACAAGTATCCATCAAAAATTGACAATGGCGTTCTGTAAGCTTGACAATTCAAGCATAAAGCTTGACAAAGTCGTCGAGGGAGCTTCCAAATGGCGAGGGTTCGGGCTCGTGGTGAAGAGATTAGACGCTATATACTTGAAAAAATTGACCAACATCCAAGTGATATAAGCAAGTTAACATCAGATCGCTTCAACATCACACGCCAAGCGGTTAATCTACATCTTCGCAAACTTACTTTGGAAAAGGTTCTAACCAATTCCGGGGCTACAAGGAACCACTCATACAAACTCGCTCCATTAGTTCAATGGAGCCAAGCCTATGAAATAACTCCAGATTTATCCGAGGGTGACATCTGGTCCCACGAGATAAAGCCGGTATTCGGCCTACAGCCAGAAAATGTTACGGATATCTGGCAGTACGGTTTCACCGAGATGTTTAATAACGCGAAAGACCACTCAGGGTCTCCCACTATTTTAGTTTCTATATCCAGGACAGCTATGCTATCCGAGATGATCATATTGGATAAAGGGGTAGGGATTTTCAGGAAGATTCAGCAGGCCTTAAATCTTTTGGACGAGCGCTATGCCGTTTTAGAATTGGCAAAGGGGAAATTCACAACGGACCCCGACCATCACACAGGAGAAGGAATTTTCTTTGCCTCCCGTATGTTTGATTCGTTCAATATACGTTCTGGAGGTTGTTTTTTCACTCATACGGTAGGCGGGTCTCAAGACTGGCTTCTGGAAACGCAGGAGGGAACAGGAACTGCCGTATTTATGAAGCTAAGCAATCACACCTCGCGCACTTCCAAGGAGATTTTTGACCAATATAGCTCAGGAGAAGACTATGGTTTCACTAGAACGGTCGTCCCAGTGAAAATGGCGCAGTATGGAGACGATAAACTCATCTCGCGGTCGCAGGCCAAGCGTGTTCTTGCAAGAGTCGAATTGTTCAAGACTGTAGTGTTCGACTTTAGCGGTGTTGATACTGTAGGTCAGGCCTTCGCAGATGAAATTTTTAGAGTTTTCCCTTTACAGCATCCTGAAATAAATCTGGTTCCAATCAGTATGTCCGAAGGCGTGGAGCAGATGGTTAAGCGGGCCAGGCTTGAAGCATATGTATCCGGTCTTGCCAAGCCTGCGATCGTCGAATCGTCTCCTGGAGGGACCGAAAAGCCGCCTGATTAAAGCCCTCTTTTGGCGGGCCGGCGCGGGCCCCTGCACATGGGCGTCTGCGATTTCGCGAAGCGACGTGTGGGAGCTGACGGCTCATTCGAATCGTCTTGGAGGAGGGCACACTGCGGGCGGGTATGCCCGCGCCAAAGCCATGCCCGCGAACAATCGAAACTCGAAAGTCGAAAATCGAAATTCGAGATCGCAGGGTCGAAAATACGATTTTCATGAGTTTTCGCGGGCCGAAGGCCCTAAGGGACAGACCCCAAAGTACGGGGGTCTGCGCCAGCCGGCCAATGGCACCAAATGAGGTCGGGCTAATCCTCTGGTAAACAAAGTGCAAATGTGCCGATTGGAGTAACGCCGGCATTTTTCGGGACCTATGTACCGGTGTGGGCGCCAGGGTGCAATCCGGCCTGCGTTGTGGTATTCTCCCCATCAATGGACAGGAAGAACAAGCTCTATTTCGGCGATAATTTGGGCATTCTGCGGCGCGAGGTGCCGGGCTCGAGCGTTGACCTCATCTACCTCGACCCGCCCTTCAACTCCAACGCCACTTACAACGTCCTCTTCAAGGAAAAGAGCGGCGAGGAATCCGCCGCGCAAATCACGGCCTTCGAGGACACCTGGCAGTGGAGCATGGAAGCCGAGGCGGTATACAAGGAAATCGTAACCAGCGGCCCCCGCAAGCTCGCCGACCTGATGCAAGCGCTGCTGGCCTTCCTGGGCCGCAACGACATGATGGCGTATCTCGTGATGATGGCGATTCGGCTGGTCGAGCTTCACCGGGCCCTCAAGCCCACGGGGAGCATTTATCTGCATTGCGACCCAACGGCAAGCCACTACTTAAAGCTTGTCTTGGATGCAATCTTCGGCCACGGCAGGTTCCTGAATGAGGTTGCGTGGAAGCGTTCGAGCGCGCACAGTGACACGAAGCAAGGAATGAAACGCTGTGGCCGGATTCACGATGTTCTTTTTATCTACACCAAGTCCGAGAGTTACACTTGGCGCTCGATCTATACGCCCTACACGAAGGAATACCTCGAGTCGGAGTACCGACACGTGTCAGAGGATGGTCGTAGGTACAAGGAGACGGACCTCACGGCAGCAAAGCCCGGCGGAGACGTAAAGTACAAGTGGCGAGTGAAACGTCTGATGGCGAAGGGCAGACGCTGGGAAGCAGACCTGACGGATGAGTACATGAGGCCTCGAAAAGGCTTCGAGTACAAGGCGGTTTCCCCTTACGGAGGACGCTTTTGGGCATACTCAAAGCAAAACCTGGTAGAGTTTGCAAGGAGCGGGCATCTCATTCACAGAAGCACCGGCATGCCCAGGTTGGTTCAGTATGCCGATGAAATGCCCGGTATACCCGTTCAGGATCTCTGGAGCGATATCAGCCCCGCCATGGGCACAGAAGATCTTGGGTATCCCACGCAGAAGCCGAACGCTCTCCTGAAAAGGATAATCAACCTGAGCAGCAACGAGGGCGATTTAGTCCTCGATCCTTTCTGTGGCTGTGGGACGGCCATCGCGGCCGCCGAAGAACTCAAGCGCCGCTGGATCGGAATCGACATCACCTACCTAGCCATCAACCTCGTGCAGCGCCGGTTGCGCGACAGTTTCGCGGAACAGCTCAGCCCTTACGAAATCATCGGCGCGCCCACAGACGTGCAGGGCGCCGAGGCGCTCAAAGAAATCAGCCCGCACCAGTTCGAATGGTGGGCGGTGGACCTGGTGAATGCGCGGCCCGCCAAAGACCACAAGAAAGGCGCGGACACCGGCATCGACGGCTACATCAACTTCTTCGACGACAGGAGCGGCCAAGCCAAGCAGGTCATCGTCCAGGTGAAGAGCGGTTACGTGGGCGTGAACCACGTGCGCGATCTGAAAGGGGTGCTCGACCGTGAGAAAGCCGCCATCGGTGCGCTTATCACCTTGCGTGAACCCACCAAGCCCATGCTCACGGAAGCCGCCGCCACGGGCTTCTACGAGTCAAAAGACTTTCCGGGCCGCTATCCCCGCCTCCAAATCCTCACCATCGCCGAACTGCTGGCCGGAAAGAAACTCGAATACCCCACCCACCGCGTCGAGACCTTCGCCAAAGCGGAGCGCAAAACGAAAACCCAGCAGGAAGGGCTCTTTTAGGCAAGACAGTTCGCTCGGAGCGCATTATGAATTACTGGCTTGACCTCTTCACAGGGACAACATGGGACGAATTCCGCGGAGCCGGCTCCGGAGTGACGGGCTTCCGTTCGACACAGACTAAATACGCGAAGAACATCAAGCCCGGGGATGTCCTGCTCTGCTACTTGACTGGCGTGATGCGCTGGGTCGGAGCGCTTGAGGTGATCGGGCCGACCGAGGACAAAACGCTGATCTGGAAATCTGACGATTTTCCAGTCCGTTTTGCGGTGCGCCCCCTAGTGTTGCTCGATCCCGAAATCGGTGTACCCATGGGCGAGCTTGAGGGGCGAGTCGCGTTCTACGAGAGCCACAAGGACAAAGGCGGGTACAGAGGATTCGTCCGAGGGAGCCCTAGCCGATTTCACCGGAGCGAAGACGGAGTCCTGATCCTTGATTTGTTAAGGCGAGCCGAACGCAGCCCCGTCTCTCGCCCCGTCGATCCCAAGAAACTTGCCCGAAGGCCGCTCTTCAAAGCCGAACGTAAGAAAGGCAAGACGCTGGTCCCCACTCTCGTCAGCGTCCCTGAGGCCGACGAAGCCCCTGTGCCGATCCCTGAGACGGAGCCTCCGGGCACGGAGGCAGCGGCCAGTACGACACGCCACACCGAGATTCAGTATCACCTGCTCTCCCTCGGCGCCGAGATGGGCTTCGACGTTTGGGTGGCGCGGAACGACAGGAGCAAGAGGTGGAAGAACCAAAGCCTGGGCGACCTGCCACGAATGGTGACCGAGCTTCCGACGCAGTTCAATCCTGCTACTAACCAGACAATAGAGCTGATCGATGTGCTATGGCTCAGAGGCAACTCAATTGTTGTTGCTTTTGAGGTGGAAAGCACCACGTCCATCTACTCGGGTCTGCTACGCATGAGCGACCTTTTAGCTCTTCAGCCTAACCTGGAGATCAATCTTTACTTGGTCGCGCCCGACGAACGAAGGGACAAGGTGGAACAGGAACTGATGCGCCCGACGTTCAAGATACGAGAAAAGCCACTCCTCAATGTGTGCGGGTTTCTCGCATTTTCCAGATTGATGGAGAAAATCGAGGCCATTCGAAAGCTTGGCCTCGCGGCGTCATTGAAGCCCACATTTTTGGAGCAAACAGCAGAATTCTTTGGCGACGAGGAGCCTGACGCTTGAGATCGGGCCGGTGGTGCAGGCATACACCGAAATCAATGCATGCGCCGCCTGAGAACTCACCGCCTCAATGCACCGCTCGTTCACAAGCAGAAGTGCGTGGTAGCATATAGGTAGTATGGTGTTTCACGTTACCCTCACTCCCGCGGAAGATGGCTGGATCGTGGCCGAGTGCCCGGCCTTGCCGGGATGTGTCTCGCAGGGCAAAGACGAACAAGAGGCCATTGCCAACATCAGAGAGGCCATTGCTGCGTGGCTGTGGGCTGAGGATCAAAAAGCCACAGCGCAACTTCCACGCACCAACCAGCCCGAAATACTAGTATCTGTCTAATTGTGTGGCACGCCTTGCCAACATTTCCGGCAAAGAAGCGGTAAAGGCTTTCGAAAAGGCCGGGTGGCGCGTCGTCGGCCAAGTCGGAAGTCACGTGGTCGTGACCAAGCTGGGTGTGCGCGCGAATCTTTCTATTTTTCAACATAAGGAGCTTGAAGATGCACCACAGAGGGCACAGAGATCACGGAGAAAAGGGTTCCGCACTTCTCTGTGAACTCTGTGGCCACTGTGGTGAGACTTCTGTTGGGTTGCGGCGACGGGCCGCGCTGTACTACTTCGATGTCTCGTTAATCTCCGTATCACGCTTCAGTACGTCGGTCAGGAGCTCCGACAGATTGATGCCTTTCCGTTCGGCCTTACCGGAGAAGTACTCCCAGACGCTTCGCTCAATCGCGGGGCTGGCGCGGAGCGTAGCTCTGCGATGCGCGACGTCGTCGGTCAACAAGGCTTTCCCGTTAGGGAGCATCTCCATATTAGCGCTGGGGCAAGCCGGGACCGGGCTGGCGGTTGACAATCGGTCAGCCTCGGCCCAGACTTCAAGCATGGAAGTAACTCTTCGCCCCGATGTGCAATCCAAGCTCGCGCGCCTTGCCGCTAAGCGCGGACGTGAGGCAGAAGTGCTGGCACGGGAGGCCATAGAGCGTTTCGTTGACTACGACGAGTGGTTCGTCAATGAGGTTGAAAAAGGAGTGGCGCAAATCGCTCGGGGCGAAGTGCTGACCCATGAGGAAGTGGGGGCGCGCCTTGAAAAGTCGTTGACCGGAAAGCAGTCCCGCGCCTAAAAATGGAGCTTCGCTCGACAGAGCAAGCTTCCTCCGACCTGGAACACATCACGGATTATTTATTTCAGAACGCACCGGAGCGAGCAGGGGAATTGGTGCGCGGAATTTACAATGCGCCCGCCGCGTTGCTGGCGTTCCCGTACCGTGGACGTGCAGGTAAGAAAGAGGGGACCCGCGAACTCGTACTTTCGTCGCTTCTGTACATCGTGGTCTACCAAATCACCGGAGAGGTCATTCACATCGTACGCATCCTGCACGGCGCGCAGAAGTGGCCTTGAAGAATCTGCCGCGGTGGAACTGGCGCGGGAGCACGGGGTACTCCGTGTGGAGGCTGGGGGGAGAGCGGAGAGAGGGCGCAGGATCACGATTTCTTCTTGCGGCGGGGGGAGTGGCGAAGCTCGCGGCTGATGGCCTTGAGGAAGTCGCGTCCCCAAAGGCCAATTAACAGCAAGGCCCCGAAGAGCAACACAGCGTCCAGGCTGGCTCGGTCCCGCCGGGTCCAATAAACGCCTTCCTGGAGGTTCAGCCAGATAGCGAACTCGTCCAGAGTGAGAGCGGCGCCGACACCGTAGAGCAAGGACATCAAACGGCTGGCGAGGAGAGAGGACGACCTGCTGCCCGTGCCCACTTCGATCAGCCAGCCAAACCCCACAGCCAGCAGAAGGAGAATCCCCCAGACCAAGTGGTGGACATGCGTCCCGCGAATGTAAATGTAACGAAAGGGGCTGATGTTGCGGGAAGCCAAGAAAGCCAGCGAACGGGCCAGGGCGAAGGTGGTAAAGAAGCCGACCGCAGCAAGGAAAAGGCGGCGTTTGGGGCGATCGGGGACGTGCTGATGAAAAAGCTCACCCACGCGTGGAACGTACAGAATCAGGAGGAGGGCAGCAGTGGCAACAATAATCGAAACAGCGAAGAGCCAGGTTGTGGGCGACATGCGCGCGATTATAGCCAAAAGCCGCAGAGGAACGCAAAGGACGCGTACCTCTGCGCTGCTGAACCACTACCCGATTTTCGGCTTCGTTGTGGCAGGCGTCGGTCCGGTGTATATTACCGGGTTGGCGGAGAAATGAAAGAAGAGAACTTTCGCAGATGGGCACTCTGCATTCCACTGCTGATTGCCTCCTGTTTCACACTCGCAAGTTGTGCGCGCCCGAACCGTGAAGCTGCACGCCACAAGGTGATTGTGCTGGGAATTGACGGCCTTGACCCGCAGCTTCTGCACCAGTACATGCGCGACGGGCGCATGCCCAACTTCCAGCGGCTGGAGCGTGAAGGCAGTTTTAGCGAACTGCGCACCAGCATTCCACCGCAGAGCCCGGTGGCGTGGTCGAACGTGATCACCGGGATGAACCCGGGCGGACATGGCGTCTTTGATTTCATCGAGCGCGACCCGAAAACCATGCTGCCCGAGTTCTCGATGGCGCGTGTGGAAGCTCCTGCGCACACACTCACGCTGGGCAATTGGGTGATTCCTCTCTCGAGTGGCAAGGCGGAGTTGTTGAGGCAAGGCAAGGCATTCTGGCAAATCCTGGATGAATACGGAATCCCCGCCACGGTGCTTCACATTCCTGCCAACTTCCCTCCCGCGGAATCCCGCTCCCGAACCCTGGCCGGCATGGGAACGCCGGACATGCAGGGCACCTACGGGATTTTCTCTTTCTATACCGATGACCCGCTGGATGGAGAAGGGGACCGCAGCGGGGGTCATATCTACCCGGTGGAAGTTCGAGATCATCGAGTTTCCGCAAAACTGTTCGGGCCGCCCAACACCTTCCGCAAAGGCGCTCCACAAGTGGCGGTTGACTTCACGGTTTGGGTTGATCCCACGCAGCCGGTAGCGAAGATCGCGATCCAGGACCAAGAGATTGTGCTTCGTGAGGGCGAATGGAGCAATTGGGTGCAGGTAAAGTTCTCGCTGATTCCGGGCCTCGAGAGCGCTACCGGAATTTGCAGACTGTACATGAAGCAGCTCGATCCTTTTTTCAAGCTCTACATCTCGCCGGTGAACATCGACCCTTCGCAACCCGCTTTGCCGCTCTCCACACCTTCAAACTATGCCAAGGAACTGTGGAAGCAAGTCGGCTTCTATTACACGCAGGGCATTGCTGAGGACACCAAGGCGCTTTCCGACCGGGTGCTCAGCGACGGAGAATATCTGGAACAGGCGCGTCTGGTGCTGGCGGAGCAGTTGCGGTTCTTCGATCTGGAACTGGCCAGGCTGCACGCTGGTCTGCTGTTCGCCTACTTCTCCAGCCTGGACCAGAACGCGCATATGTTCTGGCGCACTTTCGACCAGCGTAGTCCGGCCTACGATCCTGATGTTGCCGCGAAATACTCGGGCACGCTCGAGTGGTTCTACGAACAGATGGACCAGATGCTAGGAAGGGCGCTGGCCAAGGAGGACGGAAACACAACGCTTATCGTCATGTCCGATCACGGGTTCGCTCCCTACGATCGCTCGTTCAACCTGGATACGTGGCTGTTGGATAATGGTTATATCGCGCTGAAGCCCGGCTCCAGAGGGCGATCGGGGGACCTCTTCGCGGACGTCGACTGGTTGCACACTCGCGCTTATGGCCTGGGCCTCAACGGGCTGTATCTCAATCTGCGCGGGCGCGAGCACTGGGGAACGGTGGCGCCCGGGGCGGAGGCTGAAGCGCTGGAAGACGAAATCCGGGACAAGCTCCTGGCGGTGCGCGACCCGGTGACGGGCCTGGCGCCCATAACCCGCGTGGACAAGGCCCAGGACGTTTACACGGGCGACCGGGTTCGCGATGCTCCGGATTTGGTGGTAGGATACAACCGTGGGTACCGAGCGGGATGGAAGACCGACTTGGGAGAATTTACCTCCGAAGTTCTGGAACCCAACACAGAGCCCTGGAGCGGCGATCATTGCATCGACTACACCCTCGTGCCGGGTGTACTGCTGAGCAACAAGCGTGTTCGGATGCAAGGGCCCGCGCTGACCGATATTGCCCCAACTATCCTGGCTGAATACGGAATTGCCAAGCCGAAAAATATGGTGGGGCAGTCGGTATTCTAATCGGGGGCTGAAGGAGGCAGGCAGGTGCTTGGAAATCGAATTAAGCTGGATGATGAGCTATTTGAGAAAGTAAAGAAATGCGCCGAGATTGCCGGCTACTCTTCTCCGGATGAGTTCGTCACACACGTTCTCGAAAAGGAAGTCACGGCCATCTTGGGGTCGGGCGCAGAGTCGGACGACGAAGAAGAAGTGAGAAAACGCCTGAAGGGCCTCGGCTACATCGAATGATGCGCTTCGCTCTTCCGGCCCGCGCAACTGCCCCGAAAATGACTCCCCTCCTCAGCGGGAGGAGGGGCAGGGGGTGGTGGGTGGCAGCATCGCGTTCCGGTCAACCACCCCTAACCCCTCCTTAACAAGGGAGGGGAATCATCGGGAGGTGCTTTTCTGAGGCTGATCGACGGCGCATTCGATTTGTTGTTTCGGCCCTTTCGTGCTGCCAATCCTATCTACGGACTTACGGTGATCTCGGTCCTGACCGGCCTGGCAGCGCTGGCGGTTTTCCGCTACGTTTCGAACCAGGAGGCGCTGCGCAGGATCAAGAATCGCATCCAAGCGCATCTTTTGGAGCTTCGCCTTTTCCCTGACCAACTCGGCATCGTCTCGAGGGCGCATGGCCGCATTCTGCGATGGACGGCGGTTTACCTTGCCTATAACTTGAAGCCGTTCGCGGTGCTTCTGGTCCCCTTAGCGATTGTTATGGTCCAACTGGACCTGCGCTACGGGCGGTTGCCTTTCGAGAAGGAAAATTCGTTTATCCTTACTGCCAAGCTGGCGCAACCAAGTGCACTGGACTCTGATTCGCTCAAACTCCCGAAAGGGTTGACGCTCACTGCTCCTCCCGTGAACGTGCCGGCGCTCGGAGAAGTAAGCTGGCGGATTCGAGCGGAGGATTACGGCGTATTCTTGCCGGCGGTGGTTGTGGCCGGACAGACGTTCACCAAGCAAGTGGTTGTGTCAAAGGAGATTAGTGCGCTGCCGGTTGAGCGGGCGCGGGCGGACTTGCTCGAGTGGTTCCTGAATCCGGTGGAACAGCCCCTTCCCAAGGGCGGCGCTGTGCAATCGCTCGAAGTGAACTATGCGCCGCGCTCGATTGACCTGGGGTACTTCGCTACCAACTGGCTGGTTTTCTTCCTGGTTGTTTCGCTGGTTGCTGGGTTGATACTGAAAATGATACTGGGGATTGAGATTTGAAGATGTTTGGTTGCGGAGGGGAGAATTGCCGGATGCGAGGTCTTAGCCGGGAGCGAGAGCGAGTGTTAACCAGGGAAAAGACCCCTCACCCGTCCCGCGCCGGCTGGAGAGAACGCCGTCGCGGGACACCCTCTCCCCAAGGGAGAGGGCTGCATTTCTCGGGGAGAGAGCTGGATTTCTCTGGGGGATGGGTAGATTTCTGGAGGAGAAGGGGAAGCGTAAGCATTCTGCTGGTCTTTGCGATTCTCCTGTTGACTCCAGCCGTCGCGCAGGCTTATGTGGGACCGGGAGCTGGCTTTGCGTTTCTTTCCTCGTTTCTGACTCTTTTCTTGGCGTTCCTGTACTCTTTGTTAGCCTTCATCACCTGGCCGGTTCGCCGGCTCTATCGCCTGATTCGCGGCTGGAATGCGTATCGCCGCGCCCAGGTGACGCGCGTGGCGATTGTGGGCTTCGATGGCATGGACCCGGACTTGGCCTCGAGATTTATGCAGGAAGGAAAGATGCCCAACTTTGCCAAACTTCGGGACCAGGGAACGTTCCGTCGTTTAGCAACAACATGCCCTCCTGATTCGCCGGTCGCCTGGTCTTCGTTCATGACCGGAGTCAATCCAGGCAAACACAATATCTATGATTTCCTGGGGCGCGATTTGCGCAGTTATCTGCCGTTTCTATCTTCGGCCGAGATTCGCGACGCCAAGAAGACCTTGCAGATTGGCAAGTACACTATTCCACTTGGCCGGCCGCGGGTGAAGTTGCTGCGCAAGGGCGTTCCGTTCTGGAACTTCTTGGGGAAAGCCGGCATCTTTTGTTCCGTGATCCGTATTCCCATTACCTTTCCGCCGGAGAAATTCGAAGGCGTGCTGCTGTCGGGTATGTGCGTGCCTGACTTGCAAGGAAGCCAGGGAACCTTCTCCTTCTACTCGAGCCAGCCGGTGGACGGCGAGAGACCGGAGGGAGGCGCACGTTTTTCGCTCCAGCCGGACGGGGAGCGCTTTCGTTCGTACATTCTGGGACCCGAAAACCCTCTGCGGAGGAACCCTAGCACGCCATTGCGCCTGGAGTTCAGCATCAAGCCGAACGCCACTGACCAAAAAGCTGAAATTGAAATTGACGGCCGGCGCATGGAGCTTCGCAAAGGCGACTACTCCGAGTGGGTGGAGCTAAAATTCAAGCCGGGGCTAGGAATCCGGGTTCACGGCCTCTGCCGCTTTTACCTGAAGTCTCTTACTCCCCATCTCGAACTCTATGTCAGCCCCGTGAATATTGATCCCAGCCGGCCCGCCCTGCCCATCTCGCACCCTCTCATCTACTCGGTCTATTTAGCGAAGCTTTTTGGGCCATTCGCGACACTCGGCCTGGCTGAGGACACCTGGGCGCTTAACGAGGGAGTTCTGGATGAGGAGGCTTTTCTCAAACAATGCTTCCTGATCCACGAGGAGCGCGAGCGGATGTTCTTCGACGCGCTCGAGAAGACGCCGCGTGGAGTCTGCGCCTGCGTATTTGACGCCACGGATCGTATCCAACACATGTTTTGGCGCTTCCTGGTCGCGAAACACCCCGCAGCAAACTCCTGGTCACAGGCAGGAGTGCCTGTGCCACCTCGACGCTTTGAGGGTGTAATCGAGGATTTGTACCGGCGCATCGATGACTTGGTGGGCCGCATTCTCGAACAAATCGGCGATGGAGTTCTGGTGGTGGTGTCCGACCACGGATTCAAATCCTTTGCGCGGGGAGTGAATGTCAATAGCTGGCTGTGGTGCAATGGCTACCTGGCCCTGAAAGATGGCATCGAGCGGAGTGGGGAGTGGTTTGCGAACGTCGATTGGGAACGCACGCGCGCCTACGCCCTGGGTCTTAACGGACTCTACATTAACCAACGCGGGCGGGAGCGTGGCGGGATTGTTGCGCCTGGAGAAGACACGCGAGGCCTCAAGCGCGAACTCCAGGAGAAATTGCAAGCGCTCATCGATCCGCAGACCGGCGGCGCGCCCATCAGCCGCGTGAGGGACAGGGATGTTGTCTATAAGGGGCCATACCGGGAAAATGCGCCGGACCTGATTATCGGCTATGCGGAAGGGTATCGGGTGGGTTGGGATTCAGCCAAGGGCAAAGTTACTGAGGCGGTGTTGGAGGACAACTGCAAAGCTTGGAGCGGAGATCACTGCATCGATCCGTTGTTGGTGCCCGGGGTTCTTTTCTCCAACCGGAAGCTGGATTGTGATCATCCAGCTATCATGGATGTGGCGCCCTCTGTGCTGGCTTGGTTCGGACTTTCCTTGCCATCCCAGATGGACGGCAAACCGTGGAAGCTCGAGTAGGGGCGAGTTTACCTCGCCAATAGCTTACCGCTGTCATTCCGAGCGAAGCGAGGAATCTGGCATTGTGTCCAGGCGGATTGCGGAACAAAGAACCAGAGCGAGATTCCTCGCTTCGCTCGGAATGACAGGGTTGGCAAGGCGGCAGCTCCGCAAGCTCCGCTGCCGCACTCCAAAGATGGTGGTTATGCAATGAAAATCTGCGTTCTGGGACTCGATTGCGCTGCACCGGAGGTCGTTTTCGGCGACGCGCGCCTGAAGAATATCCGGCGCCTGATGAACAAGGGGGTGTGGGGGCGCCTGGAGAGCGTGATTCCGCCCATCACCGTTCCTGCCTGGATGTGCATGTGTACCAGCCAGGACCCAGGGTCATTGGGCGTCTACGGTTTCCGTAATCGCGCGGATTACTCTTACAGCCCTCTGCGTTTTGCGGACTCGCGTTCAGTGCAAGCTCTAGCCATCTGGGACTACCTGGCGCTCGAGGGAAAGAAATCCATTGTTTTCGCTGTTCCGCCCAATTATCCGCCGCGCAAGCTCAACGGCATCAGCCTGGGTTGCTTCCTCACTCCCAACACACAAAAAAACGAGTATACGTACCCTGCCGAGATCAAGAACGAGATCACCGAGTTGGTGGGCGATTATCCGCCGGACGTCAAAGGTTTTCGCACCGATGATAAAGCCTGGCTTAAAGCCCAGATCTTCGAGATGAGTCGAAAGCAGTGGAAAGTGGTGCATTGGCTGCTTACCCGGCAGGAATGGGACTATTTCCACTACGTGGATATCGGGCTGGACCGAGTACACCACGGCTTTTGGAGTTTTTTCGACAAGGCGCACTGGCAATACCAAGCGGGCAATCCCTATGAGGATGTGATTCCGGAATACTACCAGTGGCTGGATGAGCAGATCGGGATTGCGCTCGAATCGCTTCCGCCGGACACGATCGTATTGGTGGTTTCCGATCATGGCGCCCAGCGCCTGGACGGCGGCTTCGCCGTCAACGAATGGTTGGTGAAGGAAGGCTTGCTGGTGCTCGACGAGCATCCCAGCGAATTGACGCCGTTTGCGAAGCTAAAGGTCAATTGGGCAAAGACGCGAGTCTGGAGCGAGGGGGGATACTATGCGCGCGTATTCTTCAACGTCCAAGGGCGCGAGCCGCAGGGCGTCATCCCACCGGGCGATTACGAAACCTTCCGGGATGAGATCAAGTCCCGCCTCGAGGCTCTGACGGATGATTCCGGGCGTCCGCTCAAGTCGCCGGTATTCAAGCCCGAGGAAATCTATCGCAGCGTGCGCAACGTGCCGCCCGACCTGATTGTCCACTTTGGCGGGCTGCTTTGGCGTTCCATCGGCAGCGTGGGGCACGGCAAATTGCACGTTCAGGAGAATGACACGGGGCCGGATGCGTGCAACCACGCCCAGTTCGGGATGTTTGTGCTTGCGGCGCCGAATTGGTCGCAGCGCGGCGAGTACCACGGCGCGCGCCTTCTCGATGTTGCCCCAACCCTGCTCGACTTGGCCGGCTACCCCATCCCGAAAGCGATGCAGGGGCGGTCGTGGGTGACGGCCGGCCGGTAGTGCCTGGCGCCCTGGATCCCCTCATCCGGCCAGCGCCGGCGGATGAAAGCGCCGGTGCGGTCCACTCTCCCCGAGGGGGAGTGGGCTGAAGTCCCGAGCGGTGCGAGGGTGGAAATCCAGCCCCTAACCATTGAGCACTAGCCACAAGCCGCGGTTCTTATCAGCCTCCGAATCTGTTGCCGCAGCGCCAACCCCCCAGCGATTAGACCAGACAAGCGAGGCGATGGATTGTTGAAGGCGGGCGCGGACCCGTCCAAGCACTCCACAAACCCGCCCCCAGCCTTAACCAGCGCGACGCCGGCCGCAACATCCCACTCGTGCTTGGGGGTCAAAGTCCAGGTCGCATCGGCTAGGCCCGCAGCGACCAAGGCGAGTTTGTAGGCCACCGACCCCGTAGGTCGAATAACAATGGGCCCATTCCGAAAAGCGTCCCAGTCACCCCTCTTCACTTCGCTACGGCTGGCCAGGACGACTGCCCCCTGAAGCCTGTCAAGGGCACTGGCATGGGTCCGCTTCCCGTTGTAGGTTAAGCCGCTCGCCACGGAGCCAAGCAAGGTTTCGCCCGTCGCGGGATTCGAAACCCCGCCGGCAATAACCTGACCCTTTTCCACTAAAGCTATTGAGACGCACCACTCCGGAATTCCCGCCACAAACTCGAGCGTTCCATCCAGGGGGTCAACTACCCAGACCCGCTGCTTGTCCAGACGGGTAAGGTCATCGGTGCTTTCTTCGGAAAGCCATCCTTCTCCTTCGCGCAGCAGCGCCTCTCGCAAAATCCGGTCTGCGGCCCGGTCAGCCTCCGTGACAGGGCCGCGACCTAACGGTTTCTGATCTGCTTTCACCGACCCTGGGACGAATAAAGAAATGGCGGCTACAGCCTTCTGCAACGCTTCGTGAATACGTTCTAGATCGTTCATAGTCGTGTGTCGATGAGTGATGGTCAACGGGAGGCGCGCATACGCCTAGGCGCATACGTCCCAACCAAAATCGTCGGGACGTATGCGCCACCCGCCCCTCTACAGAAGAGCTTGGATAGCTTTGCTTCCTTCAATCGATCGCCGATTTTCTCCCGGATCGGTCGCGCCAGCATTCCGGTTGATTTCATATGTCCGTTGCGCAACCAGAGTGACCGGACAATGTCGGTTGTCTCGTAGACCTTCTTTCCATCTTTGTCCGTCAGCCAGAAGTGAATCTTGCAGTTTTCGCGTCCCGCCACTGAGCCCGCAGCAATCAACATTCGTTCTGCCGTGTTGCGTTTGTGCCACTACGTTCACCGATAGCTCACAATCAGCCGGAGCGATGTTAGTTCGCTGGCGGTTTGTCGGTGTCTTTCGTTCCTGGTTTCGCTTCTTCCTTGTCGTCAACGGGCTTGGAGAGATGGAGTTTGCGCATCTCTTTGGCTCCCTTCTCGGGATCCACAGGGGTGACCTTGATCCCAGTTGCAAAGGCTCCGGCGGTCCATTTGAAGTAATAGGTTTGGCCCGCCTCCGCCTCAAACCGGGCGCGCTCGTTTTCTTTCTGCCTGGCTTGATTGGCGGCCGCCGCGGCGGACATGATGATGCTTCCGTAGTACTCCTTGGGCAATCCGGAGATCACAACAGTACCCGGCGGCACTTCCATGAATGCGTATTCGCTGTTGAGGAGTTTGGCAAGGTGAGTGCCGTTGACATAAAGCTCGTCGTGTGAGGACGAGCCGGTAAATCTGTACGTGCGGTAGATACAAACGATGGCTTTGCCGCTGGATGGCGCGGGCACTACGGCGGGAGTTTTGGAATCCTGTGCAACGGAGATGGGCCCGGTGAAGAGAAACGCCATCGCACCGAACGCGAGCAGAAGGCTTGCGAGTGACCTGCAAGCTCCCCTGAGGCAAAACGCCGTGACGCCACTGAAAACATTGTTACGCAGGGGAGCGCTCGTTTCCCTAGGTTCGGAATCTGGTGAGCAGTATTGCATTAACCTCAAATCCGCCACTTTAAGTCTATTCATTGCCTGCCTCCTAGTAAGTATTTCTCTCAAAGAATGCAAACTCGAATATTGATTCTTACTCCGGGTGCGCGATCCGGCTGCCAACATACACTCAGCCGCTTCGCGACGCAAGTCCAATCCGGCAAGCGTAACCGATTCGTATCACCCCGACGTGCCGGTGGCGCCTGCCGAACCTTCGCTACGTTCGCCACCATTATCCCTACGGGGAAAGGGAGACTCTGCTGGGAAAAGGAGGGGGGGAAGGGGGCATCGGATGAACTGCGGACGACCCCATCCCCCAACCTAGCCCCTAGCTCTAGTTGTCTGTCCCTCCGTTAACTACCAGGATGGTCGGATAAGCATTGCTCTGGCCGTCTACCTGGATGAGCTGGGAATCGGAAATGATCACGCCCATGACGACCCCGGGATTGATCGAGGTGCTGAAGGTTCCGTCGGCATTGACCGTCAGCGTAGCGCTTAGGGGTAGTCCGCCTTTCTGCACCGCGCTGAGCGATGTGCTGTCGCCGGTGCCCGTCACGCTGCCGCTGCTGGTAATGGTGGCCTCCCCGGTCAGCGTTTCGTTGACACTCTGGTTGACCACCTCTTGCGTGCCGATGTCATAAGTGCCGGCGGTGATCGAGGTCGCCGACTGCGGTACGAGCTGTCCGATTAGGACCCCGGGGTCGTCCGTCCCGAGCATGACGCCCGTGTTATTCCCGGTCAGGTAGAAGACTGGAGGATAGCTCCAGCTTGTGCCATTAAAGTACAATCCGCAATCGGTGCCGCTGGGTGCAACCCTGCCGTACGTGTCGATTGTGTAGTCGCACGTTGCCGTGCTCGGACTGGGCGATGTCCAACTCCCCTCAACATCGTGGTATATGTTGGCGGTGAGGGTGCTGGAACTGGCAATGTTGACCACGGCAAACTCAGCATCTTCCAGCCCCGTCCCATAGAATACGAGATTCTGGCCGGTAGTTAAGGTCAAGGAGCCGCTCTGCGTCCGGCCGTCGCCGATCGCAAGGAAGATCCCGTTTGCAAGTGTATCCGTAGTGAGTTCGATGAGGTATGTACTGGACACCAAGTAGCCCACCAAGTTCAAAGTGGTACCCTTCGCCAGCGTAGTGGACGCGGTGCCACGGCCGGTGGTTGGATCGAAAGTGGAGATGCTTGTTCCGGAGACGCTCGTGTAATTAAAGTGCCTACTCTCGACGTTTACGTCATATTCTCCATTCCCGCCTGAGCCCTGGCCGCCCGAGCCGATGAAGCCAATACGGTACTGGTTTGACAGACCGTAGATGCCGTGTGCCTGGAAAACCCAGTTGCCTCCGGGAGCCTGGCTGGGAACGTTCTGCAAGAATATCTGCCCCGAAGCAATGAACGGACTCGAGCCGGACTCCCATTCCTGCACGGTGCCCGCCGACGCCACACTCGACGTAGGTGCAAGGGCGAAGCGAGTCGTGTAAGTGTAGAACGGTGTTTCGATGGTGGCGCAACCGCGGCCGTCCGAGCCGACGGAGTAGGAACTACCGCTGGCCGTGACGCTGCCCGAGTTGACGCCCGGTGAGACGCCGTTGGAATCCACCATGCCGGCGGTGATGTGCCCTGTCCCGTCCGCCGTGAAGGAGCCGATGGTGGCCTGGAAGCCCGAGGAGTTAAAGCCGCTCAGGGTGAAAGCGTACTGCCCTTTGAAAATCTTCTCGTTCCCCGTGCCGCAGGCGGTGGAAGGAGCAACGATTGTGATGCTCAGCGCTACAGTCTTACTCTGGGTTGGCGAGCTTGAATCTGTCACCGTGAGCGAGAAGTTCGCGGTTCCGGCAGCCGTGGGGCTCCCGGTGAGGTTCCAATTCGTACTAGAACCACTCAGAGTCAACCACCCGGGGAGTGTTGATCCGCTGGCCACAGTCCAGGTATACGGTGGCGTACCCCCAGACGCTTGAAGCGGCGCGCTGTAGGCCGCGCCCACCGTAGCGTTGGGCAAGCTAGTCGTGGTGATGCTGAGAGCTACATTATTGATCACGAGCGTGAACTGCTGATTGACGCTTTGCGGCGGAGTACTAGAATCCTTCGCCGTGACGGTGAAGGTGTTGCTGCCGTAGGCAGTGGGCGTGCCTGAAATCACACCCTCGCCGCTCGAGTTGCCTGCCAGCGTCAGCCCCGCAGGCAAGGTTCCCGCCGTTACGGTCCAAGCGATCGGGAGTGTGCCACCGCTGGTCTGAATGTTTTGGCTGTATGCTGTTCCGACGGTGTCGCTCGGCAAACTCGTGGTGGTAATGCTCAATGCGGGATTGACCGTGATGCTCAGTGCCTGAGTCTTGGTCTGCGGCGGAGTGCTGGAATCGGTGGCGGAAACGGTAAAATTCGCTGTGCCCGCCGCGGTAGGCGTTCCGGAGATCTTCCCTGAAGCGCTCAGATTCAGACCGGTTGGCAAACTGCCTTGGCTAATACTCCAGGTGATAGTTCCTGAACCGCCAACGCTCTTCAGCGTGGCGCTGTAAGTGGAATTCACCGTGCCGTTGGGCAAGGAGGTGGTGGAGATCGTCAAGCCCGTGTAGACCGCGATGCTGAGTGCTTGCTTCACGGACTGCTGGGGAGTGCCTGAATCTTTGGCCTGGACGGTGAAACTCGCAGTTCCGGCCGTGGTGGGCGTGCCGGAAATCACCCCGGAATTGCTCATCGCCAACCCTGCCGGCAAGCTGCCGGAGGATACGGTCCAAGTGATGGTTCCCACGCCGCCGCTGGACTGGAGGCTGGCGCTATATGCCGCGCTGACCACGCCGGAAGGCAGGGTCGTGGTGGTAATGACCAGTTCGGGATTGATGGTGATGGTCAATGCCTGCTTTGCGGTCTGGGGTGGGGTGCCGGAATCGGTGGCGGTGACGGTGAAGTTCGTGGTGCCCGCAGCCGTGGGCGTGCCGGAGATGTCGCCCGCACCGCTCAGAGTCAACCCTGCCGGCAGTTTTCCGGTGGTCACGCTCCAACTGATAGCTCCCGTGCCGCCCGAGGCAGCCAGCGAGGCGGTGTAAGCCGTACCAGCAACCCCGTCCGCGAGCGATGTCGTGGTGATGGTCAACGCAATGGGATTGATCGTAAGGCTCAACTTTTGCGTTGCCGAGGCCGCCCCGCCTTGTGCTCCCGAAGAATCGGTTACCTTCACCGTGAAGGTGGTGGTCGCCGCAGCGGTGGGCGTGCCGGAAATCGTTCCCGTGCCGCTCAAGGAAAGGCCCGCAGGCAACGACGAGCCGGAGGCCAAGCTCCAGGTAAGCGTGCCCGCGCCGCCACTGGCCTGCAAGGTGGCGCTGTAGGCTGTGCCCACGGTGCCGCTGGCGAGCGAGGTGGTGGTAATGCTGGGCGCCGGGGTAACGATCACTGGCGAAGTCACGGACTTTGTTGTGTCAGTGACAGAGGTTGCCATGACCGTTACGGTCATATTTGCGGAAACGGTTGTGGGTGCATTATAGGTGGCCGAGGTCGCGGTTTTATTCGAGAAGGTCCCGCAAGCGGTCCCGCTGCACGATGTTCCGGACATGCTCCAGGTTACGCCACTGCCACTGGTGTCGTTGGCCACCGTGGCAGTGAAATTCAAGCTCTGCCCCTGATCGATGGTTGTCTGAGCAGACGGAGTGAGTGAAACGGATATCGCGGGTGCGGGCTGGTTGTTCCCCCCGCAAGCGCAATAGAGAAATATGGCTGATAGTATCAAAACAAGCTTTTTCATGATTAGGTCACCCTCCCATTCTCGATTTCACTCAGACTGCGTAAAGGGGAGGAGAAATGCCTCATCTTTTTTGCGCTACCCGGTTCCGATCTAGACCTTCAACGCATCACCGCCAAATTGCCCGCGCCACTCTTGAGCAGGGCTACCGAGTCCTGGTACTAACGAGTGATGTAAGTGGTAGGGGAAAGTGGTATGCTGTGGCAGAAATAGCGCGCAGATGGAGGCAGCTTTGGAACCCGCGAAGGGAGAAATCACCTTACTGTTGGCGAAGTGGAAGGGTGGCGACCTATCAGCTTTTGAGGAATTGATGCCGCTCGTCTACCCCCACCTTCGTGAGGTGGCCGCGGCTTATATTCGGCGCGAGCGCAATCCCGACGTTCTTCAGGCTACAGCGTTGGTCCACGAGCTCTATCTGCGGCTGTTGAAACAGAGGAAGGCCGCGTGGGACGACCGTCAACATTTCTACACCTTCGCAGCCAAAGTTATGCGGATGATCCTGATCGACCACGCACGCGAAAACCAGGCCCAGATGCGCGGCGGCGGCTTTGATCGCATCCCTCTCAGTGACGACCTCACGTGGGTGAGCATCGGCAGCCCCGAACTGCTGGATCTGAACCACGCACTCGACGAACTGGGCGTGCTCGATGCTTACAAGGTGCAACTCGTCGAATTGCGCTACTTTCTTGGGTGCACCGCCGAGGAGACAGCGTCTCTGATGCAGGTATCCAAGGCCACCGTGGATCGCGACCTGAGATTCACCAAGAGTTGGTTGTACCGGCGCATCCACCCGGGCATGGTTGAGAACGTAGCCTGATGAACCCCACCACGGAACGCTTTTTACAGATTGAGGCGATCTTCCACGAGGCCCTCGAGGCTGCGGAGGAAACGCGCGAAGGATTGATTGATGCCCGATGCCACGGGGACAGCGAACTTGCAGCCGAGGTGCGCTCGCTGCTCAAGGCCTGCCAGGCGCAAGAACAATTGACGGCATCCCACCGGTTGCAGCCGGAGCCCAGCCCGGACAACCAATCTCGTCGCAAGCGTGTCGGCCCTTATGAGCTTGACCGCCTCCTGGGACGCGGCGGCATGGGCGCCGTCTATCTGGCGCGCCGCGCCGATGGGCAGTTCGAGCAAAAGGTCGCCATCAAGCTCATCGACCTGCCCCTGGCCACCGATCTGTTCCGCGAAAGGTTCCGCCAGGAACGCCAGATTCTGGCGGAGCTCCAGCATCCGTATATTGCTCGACTTCTGGATGGCGGCGTCACCCCGCAAGGTGACTTGTATCTGGTGATGGAGTACGTGGATGGAGTTCCCATTCATCGTTTCTGCGAAGAGCGGGGCCTTTCTGTGCCCCATCGGATCGAGCTGTTCCTGCGAGCTTGCGAGGCCGTCCAGTTTGCCCATCAGCATTTCGTCGTCCACCGCGACTTGAAGCCGGACAACATCCTGGTGGCCGCAGACGGCACTCCCCGATTACTGGACTTCGGAACAGCCAAGCTCCTTTCTCCCTCTCCATTAGGGCCCGACAGCAAACTTACTCGCGAGGGATATCAATCGTTCACGCCGCAGTATGCAAGCCCGGAGCAGGTGCTCGGCAATCCTATTACGACTGCCTCGGACACCTATTCGCTGGGCGTTCTGTTGTACCTCTTGCTGGCCGGAACGGTGCCTTATGAACTTAAGGAACTTACCACCGCTGAGATGCTGCGCGTGATCTGTGAAGAACCTCCGCGCAAGCCACACCGAGAGGCGGGTTCCAACCGGCACCTCGACGCCGACTTGGAGGCGATCCTGCTCAAGGCGCTGCGCAAGGAACCACAGGAGCGCTATCTCAGCGCCGAACAGCTCAGCGCCGACCTTCGCGCTTATCTCGATGGCCTGCCGGTGGCGGCGCGCCGCGGCACTCTTCGGTATCGAGCCGGCAAGTTCATCCGCCGCCGCCGGTTCAGCGTGGCGGCAGCGGCGCTGCTGGCTGCCTCTCTGGTCGCAGGCGTCGTCGGCGTGTTGTGGCAGGCTCGAGTGGCCAATGCGGAGCGGCGCAAAGCTGAGGCGCGCTCCGCGGATCTGCGCCAATTGAGCAACAGCCTGCTCTCCGAATTGGACGAAGCCATCAAGGAACTTCCGGGTTCCACCGGCGTGCAGAAACTACTCGTCACGCGCGTACTCGAACACCTGGACCGAATGGCCGGAGACGCGCGCGGCGACCGCCAAACCCAATTGGATCTTGTAGACGCCTACACGCGATTGGGGAATATTCAAGGAAATGCCTACGATCAGAACTTGGGCGATCCTGTGGGCGCGCTGGTCAGTCTCAGTAAGGCTCTGGCCATTGCGCAGCCGCTCGCGGCCTCCAATTCGCAGGATCGCGAAGCCATTCGGGCGCTCGCGTTGGTCCAGCAATCGCGCAGCGAGATTCTTTGGCAGACCGACAGGACCCCGGAAGCAATTCCCGTCATGCGGGAAGCCGTGAAGAACTTTGACGCGCTGATTCGAGACCCGCGTGCCCCTGCCGCGCGGGTCTGCGACGTTGCTTCAGCCTATGGCACACTCGGCGACGAATTAGGGCAGAACGGTACCGCCAGCCTTGCGGATTCCGCCGGCGCGATTTCCGCCTACCGGCACTCTGTGGCATTGGACAATCGCGTGCTCAGCATCGACCCCAATTTCGTGCGCGCCAAGCGGGGTCTCTCCATCAACGGACTCAAAATCGGCAGTGTGGAAATGGAGACCGATCCGGCGGAAGCTCTGAAGGAGTTTCAGCTAGCTTTGCAGCGTATCGAAACTATGCCCAGGGCCGACCAGGACAGCCTTTCCAACGTGCGAATTCGCCACATGCTGCTTCGCAAGGAGGCAAACGCTCTGGGGCGATTGGGCGAGTTTGAGCAGGCTGTTCCTCTCTTCGAGCAGTCCCTTGTGCTCGTGACGCGCATTGCTGCCCAGGACCAGAAGGACACGCGGGCTCTATTCGATTTAATAACTGTGCTGGACGATGAAGCAAAATGCTACGAGGACGCCGCCGATCCGCTCTTGGCTTCGAACCCTGGCGATCGGCGCGCGAACCTGATCCTTGCTGAGAAGAAGCTGGCAGAGGCGGCGGCTGGTATGGATCTCCTGCTGAAACAAGATCCCGCAAACGACGTCTGGACCGCGTTTCACGCCAGTGTGCAGGTGCGAATCTCCGTAATCCAAAGCAGCCTGCACACTGCTGGAGCTTGGGAGGAATCAGCGAGAAAGGCGCTCGTCGTCTTGAGGGATGTGGTTGCGAAGCCCCACGCATCCCCCATGGTGCTCGACCAGGCGGCAAATGCCTTCTTAACTGTCCAACCTGCAGCCCTTCGAGATCCACGGTTGGCAATCTCCTGCGCCGAGCGCGAGGTGGCCATGAGTCACGCCAAAGAGCCCTCAAAGCTGCTTACCCTCGCTCAAGCCTACCGGGCCTCCGGCCAGATCGAAAAAAGCCGTGGCACAGCAATGGAAGGCTTGGCGCTGCTGCCAACGCTGCCGCCGGGAAGCCCCAAGCCGAACATCCGTAAGCTGCTCGAAAAGGCGAGCCAGTAACGTGGGCGTCCGATCAGATCCTCACGTTAAAGCAGCGTCTCCGGTCACTTGCCTTCTGATTGCTGGGCTCCGCGTTCCAGGGCGCTGTGGCTGAGGTCGAGCGTTTGCACGGCCGGCGCCGGCTCTTCTTCGAACACAAGGGGAATTCCCTGCCTTAGGAAACGGCGGTTGTAGACTCTCAGCCAGGCCAGTCCCGTAAGGAGAAACGCCACCGAAACCACAAGTCCGGTTGGATGGCGCAAGGCCCAGTCTTCCGCGCGGGCCAGCGTGTAGGCGTAGCTCGAGAACATGAACCAGCACGCAAGCCAGACGGCAAAGTTCCCGGACTTGCTGGCGAGGTACGAGCAAGTGAAAGGGATTTTCCGGAAGCGGAGCAGCATGACTTCGATGAGAATCAAGGAAAGGATGCAATCCAGTAAGAAAGCGGCGGCGGTTTCTCCAAAACTCAGGTGCAGAGCGTAACTCGGGAATGCGAGCGTCAAGATTGGAATCGTGCCCAGGACGATCATGGCCTTGCGGACTCCGGAGAGGAGGGCCGGGCTGGTTTGCCTTTCGGTAAGCTGGAAGATCCAGTTGGCGGGGACCTCCGCCGGTATCTCGAATATCAGCCTCGTCCCGGACAGCACGAAGAAAGAGGTGATGAGCGGCACGGAAAGTAAAATAGCGGCGCGGGCCGTCGCGGTCACATCCACTTCGCGCGACAGAAGTGTGGCAGCGCCTTCCATTGCCAGTGCCACCCCCACGCCGGTGTAGGCGGAAAACAGGAGCCGATGACGGCGGCTCCCGAGTAGGGTCTTGAAGACAAAGCTGAACGTGACGCGCTCCAAGTTCTCACGCAGAAATACCCGTTGTGCGAGCCTGCGCAGGACCCGCGCGGCATGCCAGGGCTCCCGCGGTTCAACCTCGCCGGCCTCCAGCGTGCGCCTCAGATGCCTCCGGTAGCTCACCAGGTAAGTCGCGATCGAAATCCCGAGAACGGCAGCCAAGCCCAGGAGCGCTTTCCGTGCCAGGGGGAGGTAGGCGGGGTCGGAATACTGGAGCATCGCCCGGTACAGCCCCAAAAACCACAGAGGAGGGAGCCAGCGGTTGAGCGGGCCATGCGAGTGGAGCAGTACGAACAGATCACCTACCAGCTTTGGCAAGAGCAGAGAAAACATCAGTACCGAGGCAATCAACACCCCCTGGACGTAAGCGGAGATTCTCTCGAACCAGCGATAACTCAGCACTGTCAGCAGCACCCCTTCGAGCGCGACGAAAAAGAGAAAACCGAATGTGCTTGCCGCGCCCATGGTCAGCCCGTGAACTACGGCCCACCAGCACATTTCGCCGAAGGTGACGTGCTTTCCCCCGGAGGCTGCCAGCGGAAACAGGAAAGCGCCGGGTCCTCCGACCGCCGCAGCAAACAGAAAAAGGAACACGACCAGGGCCGCTGCTTTTGCAAGAAAGATATTTCCGGCCTGGATGGGAAGCGGTACGAGTGTAAGGAAGTCCACGCGATCAGGAAAGAAGGAGTCCCACTCGAGGACAGCTATCAGCCCGATTACCAGCATGGACAGGCACACATAGATGAACTCGTCCCGCATCGACGTAGGGTCAAATAGGCCAGGAGCGAGTTCCGCCATTTGCGAATAGGCCGTATACAGGAAGAAAAAGTAGATCAAACCAGGCGCGGTCAGAAAGATGACGAAGTGCGCGACACCGAGGGTGGATTCTCCCTGTTGCGAAACAAACTCGTTGTCAAAAAACCGTCCGAAGAAATGCTTGGTCAGTTCGATCAGGTGTGTCTCGTCCTCGTGGACGAGCCGGCGAAAGGCGTCGAATCGGGGCATGGCGGTCCTACTGAGCCAGCTTCATGGCTTCGACCATCTGCTGCGCGGCGGCCTCCGAATCAGCTTGTGGAACGAGCTGGGAAAAGATGCCCTCCAGCGTAGGAACTTTGGTTAGGTCGCGCAAGCGCTCGACGGAATCGTCGGCCACGACACGGCCCTTGTGCAGGATCACCACTCGCGTAGCGACCCGCTCGACAACTTCCAGGAGGTGAGAGCTGTACAGGATAGTTTTTCCCTGGCTTGCCAGGAGCTTTAGCAAGTCACGGAAAACCTGCGCCGCACCGACGTCGAGGCCGGATAGCGGTTCGTCGAAAATCAAGACCTCGGGGTCGTGGAGAAGTGCGGCGGAAATCAGGATTTTCTGCCTCATGCCTCGAGAGTAGGATGAGCTGAGGGCGTGGCGGTGCTGATGCATCGAGAAAAGACGCAGCAGCCGCTCTACTTTCTCCTCCAGAACGCGCTCCGGAATGGATCGCAAACGGCCGACGAGAAGAAGGTAGTCCCATCCCGAAAGGTAAGGGTAGAGGTAGGGTTCTTCGGGGACATACCCCAGGCGGCGCTTGAAATCTAGCAGCTCAGCACGGATATCCCGGTCTTTGTAGAGAATGCTCCCATGCGTGGGCTCAAGCAGGCCCACGATCATCTTCATGGTGGTGGTCTTGCCGGACCCGTTGGGGCCGAGATAGGCAGTGATCTCGCCGGGCGACACTGCAAACGTAACAGCATCCACCGCCGGCAGCCGCGTGTAGCACTTTGTCAGCCCTCTTACTTCCAGCATGGACGCTGCCTCGAGGCAAGAATTCCAAATGGCGGGTCGTCGTACGGTTAGATGTGGCGGGGGCTTTACGCCCCCAATAGGCGAAGTAAACCCGGCGCCACCATCACAGACTGTACCAAAACCAAATGGCAAGCTCCCCGCCAAGTGTACAAGGTTTGATGAGCGCGTACACTCTTAAGTTGTACCTCATCACCTAACCCTTTCAAACCTCGCAAGCTCGAGCCTGGGAGCTACGAAGCAAAATGGTTCAATGCTAACACGGGCGATACGGCGACGCTGCCGCCGGTCGCTGGGCCGGAGTGGACCTCGCCCCAGGCTCCAGGCTGGCTGGACTGGGCGTTGCTGTTGCAGAGACGCCGCTAGCCTGGCTTTCCCTGGGGCTTAATTGAGCTTCCTTTCCGTTGACTTCCTGCTACCGGGACGGGATAATGCCTGTGATCCAGCCGAAACAATTGGTCTTGAGTGGGGGTGCGGGATGTCTCCAAACGCTGATGCAACCACGGGGAACGCGTACCAGAAGTTTTTGCAGAGGATAATGTTCTTTCTTGCCGCTCTGGTTGTAGCCCGATTCGTTTTGGAAGTTACAGGTACGCCCGTCGCGGTGACTCGCTATCTATCGAGCACTGCGGGCTTGCTTTTTGCGGCTATATACCTTGCGGCAATAGGGCCATTGAAACGAGGAGCGCTGAAGTTTTCGCAACTTCTTCTACCCGCCCTCCTATTGTCTGCCTGGATGGTAGGCTGGGTGATTCTGGCTACCTTGTTCTCCGGCGTATTTCGCCTCGAGAGAAGCCACTTTGCAGCGCAGGCAGATTACGGAAACTGGAGGCACCTGGGCCTGCACGTCTTCCACCACTTGCTATCGATTATTGTCCTTTTCGTTGTGGCTTTGTTGCTCATGTCGTTGGTTCACCTCCTGTGGCGCTGGCCTGTTACGGTTGGGCCAGGGGCGATCTTGGGTGCGCTGGTCATCATCCGTTACTGGTTAGAGGCGATGGGAGTGCACTCGTCGAACACCGCCGCGTGGAGTTCCACAGTGGGGGTCTTGATTGCCAGTTTCTATTTAGGTGGCGTGGGACCACGCTTGGGCCTGGCCGGGGCCCGGCAACTCCTCGCCCCGGCATTGGTGCTCGGTTGGACTTGGAGGGTGTGGGTCTTTATCGCTATGTTGGTGGGCGCCCTCATGCCCTTCTATAAGACTCACTTCTTCGACCCCACCCGAGGCAAGGTGGCAGTGCGATTGCTGGAAGCTTTGGGCGGTGCCGTAGTGGAAGGCTTTATTGCGGGTTTAATCGTCTGGGGAATTGCGACTTGGATCGCGAGTGCCACGCGGCGCGAGGCAACAGTTTAGAAAAGCAGAAGGCAGAGGGCAGAAGGCAGAAAGAAGAAAGCAGGAGGCGGAAAGCAGAAGGCAGAAGGCAGAGGGCAGCAGGCAGAAAAGAAGAAGTAGTAGCAATCAGGCAGAAATCAGAACGGTGTGGGCCGGTTTCGGGTGGCTGTTCACTGCCTACTGCCCACTGCCTATTGGCCACTGCCCACTGCCTACTGCCTACTGCTTTCTGCCTACTGTCCTACAGGGGGTTTTGCGGCGCATTATGAATAGAGTTTTGGTGACTGGGGGCGCGGGCTTCATCGGATCGCATTTGTGCGAGCATCTGCTGCGCACCGGACGGGGCGTTGTGGTTGTGGATAATCTCGATGACTTCTACGACCCACAGCTCAAGCACTCCAATCTTGAAGCTATAAACGCTGTCGGTGAGTACGATTTCCACCTCGTGGATATTCGCGATTCCACCCGGCTGGAGGAAGTCTTTCAAAAGGCTCGGCCCGATGCCGTGGTCCACCTGGCGGCGCGAGCGGGCGTGCGAGCTTCGCTTCTTTATCCGGAGCTTTACGCTTCAGTCAATATCGAAGGGACGCTGTGCCTCCTGGAACTCAGCCGGAAATATCAGGTGCAACGGTTTGTTTTCGCCTCTTCGAGCTCGGTGTATGGTCAATACAATCGCGTACCGTTTTCTGAAGACGATCCTATAAGCAAGCCACTTTCCGTGTATGCCGCCACAAAAGCGGCGGGCGAGATGCTTGTTTTCACATACTCGCATTTGTATCAGCTTCCCGCCATTTGTCTCCGCATCTTCACCGTCTTCGGCCCGCGACAACGTCCCGATCTTGCGATCCGGAAATTCGCACAGATCATTGAAGAGGGAAGAGTATTGCCCGTTTATGGTGACGGTAGCATGAGCCGCGATTATACCTATATTAGCGACGCCGTGGCGGCCATCGACCAGGCACTGGCGTGTAGCCACCCATTCGAGATATTTAATCTCGGCAATTCCCGCCCCATTCGACTGGATTATATGATTGGCGCCCTGGAAACCGGCTTGGGCAAGACCGCAACCAGAACCTACTCGCCCCCGGGTCCGGCAGAGATGCCGATTACTTTCGCCAACCTCGATAAATCGCGAAAGCTGCTGGGTTACTCTCCCAAGGTTCCCTTCGACGAGGGCATGAGTCTGTTTGTTGATTGGTTCAGAAAGCAGCGGCTAGGGGCTAGGGGCTAGGGGCTGGGGGAAAGCAGAAAGCAGCAGTCGCTTAAACGTAGTTCCCGTGCCTTGAACTAGCGCCTATGCCCCCGAGGGGCGCCCCTGCGTCGCGTCATGTTAAAATGCAATTCTATGCCGCTGAGCCTTTTCGGATCGAAAGAAAAAGAGAAAAAGCCGGGCCTTTTCGAACGCCTCAAGCAAGCCGTTGCTTCCACCAAGGCCCAACTTGTAGAACGCATCGAGGAGATTGTCGAGGGGAAGCAGACGATCGATCAGTCGGTTCTCGACGGCCTCGAGACCACGCTGATCACTGCCGACCTGGGGGTAAAGACGACGGGCGAGATCCTCGATCGGCTACAGGAGCAGGTCAGTCACCAGAAACTTACTGAGCCCCGGCAGCTTCGCGCTGCGCTCGAGCAGGAAATTCTGAAGATAATCGAAAATCCCACCCAAGGCCGGGCGGCCACCGCACCTGCGCCCCGGCAACCGCCTGCGGGCATGCCGGCCGTCATCTTTGTGGTGGGAGTGAATGGGGTGGGCAAGACCACAAGCATTGCCAAGCTGGCGAACCTTCATCTCCAGCAGGGCCGCAAGCCGCTGCTGTGTGCGGGCGATACTTTTCGCGCTGCCGCCACCGAGCAGCTCGAGGTTTGGGCAAGCAGGCTGAACCTGGACATCGTCAAGCAGAAGTCGGGCGCTGATCCCGCCGCTGTGCTCTTTGACGCGCTGACCGCCGCCCGCACTCGCCATTACGATCTGGTGATTGTGGACACCGCCGGCCGGCTTCACACCAAGTACAACCTGATGGCTGAGCTCCAGAAAATGTGCCGCATCGCGGCGCGGGAAATCCCCAACGCGCCGCATGAGGTCCTGTTGGTGATTGACGCCACGACCGGCCAGAATGGCCTCGCGCAGGCCCGCCAGTTCATCGACCACGGCGGGGCCACCGGCATCATTCTCACCAAGCTTGACGGCACGGCTAAGGGCGGGGTAGTGATCGCCATCGCGCGCGAGCTCGGCCTGCCCATCCTGTTTGTGGGCGTTGGCGAAAAGGTGGACGATCTTCTCCCGTTTGATCCGCGAGCGTTCGTGGAATCACTGTTCGAAACTTGACAGCCTATCGGAAATCCTTGCAAGCGGTGTCATTCCGAGCGAAGCGAGGAATCTCGCTCTGCTTCGTTACCGCGGATTCGAGGGCCGAAGGATCTCAGAGCGAGATTCCTCGCTTCGCTCGGAATGACCGGTTTACGGCTATTATTCAGTTTGAACATATGGGCATCAATATCACTACTGTGATCTTCGATTTCGGTTATGTTCTGAGCCTTCCCCCGCAGACCTCCGACTATCAGAAGCTGGCCGCCCTGGCAGGGATTGAGGGGAGGTCATTCGAGCAGGTTTATTGGGGCCAGCGCGCCGACTACGATCGAGGAACCATCGATGGTCCTGCTTACTGGCGGCGGGTTGCGGAAGCCGCGGGCAGGGAAGTGACTCCGGCGCAAATTGAAAGCCTTATCGCGGCTGACATTGCCATCTGGATGCGCGCCAACCCCATTATGATGGAGTGGGTCCGCGCGCTGAAAACTCGAGGCTTGAAAATCGCCGTGCTCTCCAATATGCCTATTGAAATGTCCACTCACATGCGGCAACACGCTCCCTGGTTCCGAGAATTCGACTACGTCTGCTTTTCCGCAGAAGTGCAGCTTGCCAAGCCGGAAGCCGCCATTTTCCACGCTTGCTTGAACGTCGTGGGCTCGAAGCCTGGAGAGTGCCTTTTTATCGACGATCGCGCGGAGAATGTGGAGGCTGCGCGCGAGCTCGGCATGCATGTGGTGAAGTTCATCTCGGTCGAGGAGCTGGCTGTCGAGGTCCAGACCTTCAATCTTCCCCCACCGGGGGTTGCTGCCGGGACAGAAATCGCGTCCCGGCCCTTGGGCATGTATCGTGGCCAATTCAAGGTCCCCGATGACTTTAACGCTTCGCTGCCCGATGAAGTCCTGGCGTTGTTCGAGGGGGAGAAACCCAAGCCCGCACGCCGAACGGGGAAGAGCAATCGGCGGCGTCGGTGAGTATGAAATACCTTCCGGACAAAGAGGCGTAGCAATCAAGGCCAGGAGCAAAGAGGGTTCAGAGTGGATTCCCGCTTCCGCGGGAATGACAGGGAGTGCGGTTGCGCCCTATTCTTCCCCGGCTATCTCTTCGAACTTTGCCATGTAGAGGTAGATGATGAGGCCGCAGATGACCCCCACGGCAACCAGCCATTCCAAATGCGTCAACATCAACTGTTTGAGCCAGTCTGCCGGCAGCAGAGGCCCGTGCGAACGCGCTTCATTGATTCCCAGGTTGATGCGAGCGGCGAAATAGCAACTGACCAGGGCAGCGTGCAGCGCCATCAACTCCCGCAGTGAGGGTAGAATGCGCTCGCGTTGCTCCGGCGTGTAGCGGCTCAGGCGCCACCTGCCGAAGTGAATGCTGTCAGCGGCAACGTAAGGTGCACCTATGAGCAAAGCGGACAGAAGGAGTTGCAAGAACAAGCAGAAATATAACTCGGTGCTGAGCGCTTGACTGACGGGTGCCGTTCCAGCGTGGGTCGGAATGCGCGCGGTCAGCAAAGGCAGGCCGGTCTTGATTTCGAAGTAGGAGTAAATGGCCAGCGCGACCGTTAGAGCCGTGAATAGGAACCGTGACATTCCCAGTTCGCCTCCCTTCTAGAATTAAGCTTAGAATAAGGCGGACTCGTACAATGGGATGGTGCGGAAGGGCGGTCGAGTGGCGGTGAAAAGGGCTTCAATGTGGTCGGGACTCGTAAGCCGCAATCCCCTTCAAAGGAATGGCAGGCAGACGCTTCAGCGTCCGGCCGGCCGGATCGATCGTAATACCCACCGATTCAAGAGCCGTGACCCCCAGCACAGGCTCCACGCCCTCGGGGCCGAAAATTACCCTGCCAGCAGTGATTTCGCCCATGAATCTTATCTCAACTAAACCGAAAGCATATTCGTGTTTGGTTCCGTCCGCCAACTCGTACACCATTGTCCCCACGGGCTGCACTTCGATCTGCCTAAGCTTGCCGGAAGGGGCCAAGGAATCGGTCGCCCCAGTATCGACGAGAAAGTCTGCTTCGTAAGTGCCGGCGGAAGTTCTCAGATCCCTCAAAGCGACGGTCACGTGTGTTGGTCCCATTAGAGAACCCCTTGTTTCTTGTTCCAAATTCAGTTTTTGCGGAGCGCCGCCACTTCGCTGGGCGTCAGTTCGCGCCACTTTCCGACTTCCAGCCCAGCCAAGGTGAGCGGGCCAATGCCGGTGCGCACCAGTTTCAAGACCTTAAATCCCACCGCTTCGATCATGCGCCGGACCTCGCGGTTTTTGCCTTCCGAGAGGACGACTTCCAACCATGTGTATTTTCCCCGGTCCTCGAGGCGTCGAACGCTGATGGGGCTCGCGATATCACCCCGTTTCATCTCGACGCCGGCGTTGAGCTTGGTGACGGTTTCATCGCTCAAAATCCCGCTGGTCTTCACCAGGTAGGTTTTCAGAACCTTGCTCTGGGGATTGGTGACGCGGTCGGCGAACTCAGTGTCGTTCGTCAGGAGGAGAAGGCCAGAAGTGTCCTTGTCCAGCCGCCCGACGGGCGCCACCCACTTGCCGATCTCCTTCAGGTAATCGTATACCGTCTTGCGCTCGCCGGGATCACCGTGGCTGGTGATGATGCCTTTGGGCTTGTAAAAGAGCAGGTAGGCCTTGCGCGCCCGCTTCAGCCGCTGGCCGTCGAAATGCAAAGTCGCCTGACCCGGCCGTACCCACAGGTCCGGGTCGCGCACCACCTTGCCGTTTACCTTCAGCCGCCCCGCAAGTATGGCTTCTCGCGCGGCGGTGCGCGAAGCGAGGCCAAACCGCGAAAGCACGCGGTCGAGAGTCATGGTGGGTTTGGATTTCACGTTGCGGGTGACGGCAATTTGAAATTTGAAATTGGAAATTCGAAAATCGAAAAGCGAAAATGGAAAATCGAAACTAGAAACCGGAAAATCGAAACTGAAAAATCGAACCAGATAAATGGGAGTCGGTTAGTCGAGATTCACAATCGCCGACCCGCTCGCTGTCATCCCGCAGTCGCGGGAGGGGAATCCCTGCAGTTGAAGGTTCCGGAACTGCGGAGATTCTCCCCCGCGACTGCGGAATCACAATGACAGTCAGCCAGCTTCCCATTTTGAAGTTCGCTTTTCGGATTTCGGTTTTCGAGTCTCGATTTTCCATTTCCGAATTTCGAACTTCGCTTTTCGAATTTCGCTTTTCGATTTTCCCGTCTCAAAGCTGGATTTCCCTGCCCACTCCTTGCCGAATGGCTGCCTCGAGCACCAGGTGGGCGGCGACGGCGTCTTCGACCGCGACCCCCACGGACTTGTAGAGCGTAATCTGTTCGGGCGAGGTTCGTCCGGGCCGCGCGCCTGAAATCACCTCGCCAATCTCCGCATGAATGTGCTCTTCCCCGACCAGTCCGTCACGGATTGCCCAGAGCAGATCGTTCGAGCCTGAAGGCGCTTTGGCGAGCGCTGCCCCACGAGATTCCACCACCACCAAGGCTCGCTTGATCGTCTCTCCGTCCAATTCTCGGCCCTTCGCGTTGAGCCCGACGGAGTTGATGTGGACGCCTGGTTCGAGCCATTCGCCCCTCACCACGGGCTCAGCGGAATGAGTGGTGGCGCAAATGACGTCGACGCCCGCAAAAGCCCCTTGCGCCAGGTCGAACGCCTTGGCCGGAACGCCCAGGTGGTGAGCAACTTCTTCCGCAAGGGCGGTGGCTCGGTCCTGGTTGCGACCCACCACTCGAATCTCGCGGATAGGTCGCACACGCGGAATGGCCCTGGCATGCGCTCGCGCCTGAACTCCCGTCCCCACAATCGCCAGGATGCGCGCCTCGGGCCGTGCCAGCAGGCTGGTAGCAAGGGCAGAGCCGGCGGCAGTTCGCGCCGCAGTGATCGCCGTTCCGTCCAGCATGGCGCGCGGAGAGCCGGTGCTTGGGTCGAAAACCAGAATTACGGCCTGATGGCTTGGCAAACCCCGCGCCGCGTTTTGCGGAAAGACACTCACCAGTTTGGTTGAGAGGACTTGCGGTCGGTTCAGGAAAGCGGGCATGGCGGCCAGCAAGCCTTCCTGCTCGGGGACTTGCGCCACCACTCGCGGCGGCATCGAGACGCGACCGGCGCTCAGTTCGACCATCGCCGGGCCGAGCGCTTCCACCAGGCGGTCCAACTCCAGAAGGCGTTCGACTTCATGTCGGTTGAGGAAGAGCATGGTTGAGAGTCGAGAGTCAAGAGCCGAGAGTCCAAAAACACCTTCCAGGTACCCTACGCACTGCGCTTTCACGCGCGCCGGGTTCTAACTCTGGACTGTCGACTGTTGACTGTTAACTTCCTTTCAGGAACGATACCTCGTCAAGCCAAATAAACGCTTGCACCATCGGTTCCTCAGAAACATCCAGTTCGTTCACGGGACCGAAGAACGCCACACGCCCGTCCACGAGGAACACGACCCTGTCCGCGAGCTTACGTGCCAGTTTCATATCGTGAGTCACCACCACCGAGGTAAGGCCCTTCTTGCGCTTTAGTTTCAGAATCAGGTCCGCGATGGTCTGCGCCATCAACGGGTCCACCATGGTGGTAGGTTCGTCGTAAAGAACCGCTTCCGGCTCGGCAGCCAAGGCGCGCGCGATGGCCACGGCACGCTTCATTCCTGTGCTCAGGCCGGAGGGCATGAGGTCGCCGACGCCTTCGAGTTCCACCATCGCGAGGAGTTCAGCAACCTGCTCCTGAATCTTGGATTCATCCAGCGCCAAGCCACGTTCGGCGCGTTCCCGCAGAGGATAGGCAACATTCTCCCCCACGGTCAGAGAATCAAAAAGGGCGCCCGACTGAAAAACCATGGTCACGCGACGCCGTACATCAATCAGTTCCTCTTCGGGCAGCTTGGAAACTTCCCGGCCGGCAACGAAAACCTGTCCCGCGTCCGGTTGTAGAAACCCCAGAATGTGCTTGAGGGTTACGCTCTTCCCCACGCCGCTCTTTCCCAACACCACCACCATCTCGCCTCGTCGAACTTCAAAACTGACGTCATGAAGCACCGGCGTTTCGCGGAACGACTTGTAAACGTGGACGAACTGGATGTAGGGGGGATCCGAGCTCCGGGGTTTCGGGCTGCTCACTGCGCCCATTGTTGTCGCATCCTCTCATATTCCTCAGGCGTGTTCAGATTAGAAAAGATGCGCGTGGAGAATCCTGCGTGCGCGAATTCCGGCTTGCTGATGGTGCGGCGCGGGGAGCGCGAGAAGAATCGTCCCACTTGGTATTGTCCCGACTCGAGGCAGGAACCGACCCTGGCCAGGGCGCCGCGTCGCAACACGGCGCAAAGCGGATAGCGTCCCGCGGCCCAGGGGGGAGCAAGCGTGGTCAAGGCCCGGCTGGCGAGTGCCTGCTCAAAAAGGTAACGGAGAAAGCGCTCTTCCATCAAGGGCATATCACAGCCCAAAAACAAGCTGAACTCGGTGCGCGCCTTGCGCAATCCGGCATGGATGCCACCCAGCGGCCCCTTGCCTGAGATCTCATCCTCGTAAACCTGAATCCGTGTGCCGTCGAATCTGTCGCGAGGGCCGATGATCGCTACAGAACGACAGAGGGCGCTCAGGAGGCGAACCTGCCGGTCCACCAAGCTCTCCGGGCCAAATGGCAAGCGAGCTTTGTCACATCCCATGCGCCGGCTCGCCCCGCCCGCCAGGACAAAGCCCGAAAGTTCACTGAACCGGCGTCGCCTGCTCATGGCGAATCTCCGGCCGACTCTGCACCCGGCGCTTCGATATCGCGCTCCAGTCCGGTCAGCAGGAACTTGCCATCGTTGCTGAGGGTGGGCCGATACACATAATGCTTATCAGGAAGCTCGAAGGCAAGCGCGTCCGAAGAGCCGGCTTTGGCCTCTCGGGCATGGAATACCTGATCGTCCAGGAACTCCGGCCATTGTGTCTCAACCATGTGTCGAAACTGCTCCAGGCTGGGTGCATCTGACTTCAGAAATTTGCTGGGGTCGATCAAGGAATAAGCACTGCGAAAATCGTGCAGGTGCAGTGCCGCTATGAAACGGTAGAGGCTGTTGTCAGGGCCGGGGGAGTACTCCGTCCGCTCAGGAATATAGCTTTCCCCATCCCAGTGATAGACACATCTGGCGCTGAACCCGCGTTGCCCGTCGGGCTCAAATTCCAGCAGTCCGGGGTCTGCCCGCCCGGTTACGATCATCACGGTTTGGTCAAGCTTCGGGTCATCTTGAAATTCAATGTGGCCGTGCTCGAGGGCGTTATATCGGTTGTCGCCGATCTGGCTGTCCCAAAGTACTACCGCCTCATGCTCCTGCAACCGAAATATGGTCGGGTAAGGTAGGGCCCCTTCCCCGATCACGTTCACAACGGCGATACCAGACCCCGTGCTTTTCCCCAGTCTGACGACATTTAACTGAGAATTCTGTGCTGCGGCGGCGAGCGACGAGGCTTTCCAGCGAGTTCCATCCCAAGAAAGCAGGTAAAGCCCTCGCCAAGGAGCGGGGGAGGCATCCGTCTGGGCATCCTCTCGACTCGCTTCGCCTGTTCCGAGCTTTAAGGCAACTTCCGGAACCCCGTCACCATCCAGGTCCCCCAATTCAATTAGCTCGACGGAGGAGGATCCACTGGGGGACTCATCTGGCTTCCTTACCGTCGTGTCGAATGCCTGACCCAAAGTGCCGAGATCGGGAGTCGAAACGTTCGCCAAGGCGGCCCGAATCCCCGCTATCAATTCGTCCGGCTGCTCAGTCCCGGAGGGCTGTGGCGGCTGGGACTGCCACGAGGCAGCGGCGGATGGGATTACTAATCCCATGCCCAGGGCCACCAGCCATCTCCCAAAGCCATTCCTGAGGCGAGAACTCCTGGGGCGCTCGCTGATGATTGGGATAAGTTGCATAATCAAAGACATTATAGAACATCGATGTCTGTATCACCAACTCCCGCGTGGCGCGGGGCATGTGCGAGATGGAAGTCAGGTTACGGGACTTTGCCTCCTTTGTAGGTGTCCCTTGCGGGCCCGGATCGTCGATAGGCGCATTTCAACCTGTGCGCGTTCACGGCAAGCGTGCGCCAGCGGTGCCCAACATGTGATTAGCACTCTGCCTGGAAGAGTGCTAACAGGGTTCGAGCTTTGTCCGACGGCCTTTTATTGACGCTTGACAAATTAGGTTTGAAATGGTACCTTAGCAGTCGGCAATCAAGAGTGCTAAACGCTCGATTTGATGGCCGACTGGCGTCGCCCGAAGCACCAGCGCGAGTATGACACTTCGGGCAAGATCTGAGACTGAGATTAACGTTCACCTGAATTCGAGTAACCAATAAAAACGCGAACGAAAGGAGATTCAAATATGAAGGTAAAGCCCCTTCATGATCGGATTTTGATCAAGCGAGTGGAAGAGAAAGAAACCATAAAAGGTGGAATCATCATCCCTGACACCGCAAAGGAGAAGCCCCAGGAGGGTGAGGTGATCGCGGTCGGCGGCGGGAAGAAGACCGAGGAAGGCAAGATCATTCCTCTCGACGTGAAGGCTGGGGACCGTATCCTTTTCGGAAAGTACTCCGGCACCGAAATCAAGATCGACGAGGAAGAGTACCTGATCATCCGCGAAGACGAAGTGCTGGGGATCCTTGAGGCGGCAAAGCAGTCTGCTGCGGGGGGGAAGAAATAACCCGTTCTAATGGCGCGCCACGGCATGCCGCAAGGCACGACGTACCGCGCAATCAAACATGGGCTCGATAAAGTCCGCAACCTGCCAACGAGCAGGGCGGAGCCAAAAATCTGGAGGGAGTAAAGATGGCAAATGCAAAACAGATTGTGTTAGGCGAAGATAGCCGCCAGGCAATTCTGCGCGGGGTGAATAAGCTGGCGGACGCTGTAAAAGTCACGTTGGGTCCCAAGGGCCGCAACGTGGTTCTGGATAAGAAATTCGGGTCCCCCACCTCCACCAAAGACGGTGTGACCGTGGCCAAGGAGATCGAATTGAAGGATCCGCTGGAGAACATGGGCGCTCAGATGGTCCGCGAGGTGGCGTCCAAGACTTCCGATGTGGCTGGTGACGGTACGACGACGGCGACAGTCCTGGCGCAGGCAATTTTCCGCGAGGGCGTGAAAACTGTGGCGGCGGGCGCTAACCCGATGGCCATCAAGCGGGGGATCGAGATGGCTGTGCGTCAGGTCTGTGGTTATGACGAACTCCAAAAGGACGGCTCGAAGAAGCACGTGAAGGGCGAGCTCGAGAAGCTTTCGAAGCCCGTCGAGGGCGCGATGATCGCCCAGGTGGGCGCCGTGTCTGCCAATAACGACATCGCCATCGGCGAGATCATCGCCGAGGCCATGAAGAAGGTGGGCAAGGACGGCGTTATCACCGTCGAGGAATCCAAGACCATGGAGACGGCGCTGGAAGTGGTCGAGGGAATGCAGTTTGACCGCGGATACCTCTCCCCGTACTTCGTGACCGATCCGGACCGGATGGAGTGCGTGCTCGAGGATCCCTATATCCTGATTCATGAAAAGAAGATCAGCTCAATGAAAGACCTCCTGCCCTTGCTGGAGCAGATTGCCAAGTCGGGTAAGCCGCTGTTGATCGTGGCGGAGGAGGTAGAGGGCGAAGCGCTGGCCACCCTGGTGGTCAACAAGCTGCGCGGAACGCTGCATTGCTCCGCCGTCAAAGCCCCTGGCTTTGGTGATCGCCGCAAGGCCATGCTGGAGGATATCGCCATCCTGACGGGCGGCAAGGCCATTACAGAAGACTTGGGCATCAAGCTCGAGAACGTCAGGCTCGAGGACCTTGGCCGGGCCAAGAAAATCACCGTGGACAAGGACAACACCACCATCGTCGAGGGGTATGGAAAGAGCTCTGCGATCGAAGGCCGCGTCAAGCAGATCCGCACCCAGATCGAAGACACTACTTCCGATTACGACCGCGAGAAGCTGCAAGAGCGGCTGGCGAAACTGGTGGGCGGCGTGGCTCAGATCAAGGTGGGCGCTGCAACCGAGTCCGAGATGAAAGAGAAGAAGGCTCGGGTCGAGGATGCCATGCACGCTACTAAAGCTGCTGTCGAGGAGGGCATCGTTCCGGGCGGCGGCATCGCTTTGATCCGCAGCATCCCGGCCCTGGATAAACTCAAGGCGGCAGGGGATGAGCAGATCGGCATCGACATCGTGAAGCGCGCTCTCGAAGAGCCCCTGCGGCTGATCGTACAGAACGCCGGGGAGGAAGGCGCCGTAGTGGCGGAAAAGGTGCGTCAGAATTCCAATCCTAACTTCGGCTTTGACGCTCAGGCCGAAACATACGGAGATCTGGTTGAGGCAGGCGTCATCGATCCCACCAAAGTCGCCCGCACGGCACTCCAGAACGCCTCTTCTATCGCTTCACTCATGCTCACCACCGAGGCGCTGATCTGCGAGATCCCGGAGAAAGAAGAGAAGCATCCGATGCCTCCGGGCGGTGGCGGTATGGGCGGCGGGATGTACTGAGGTAGTTGACAGTTGACAGTGAACAGTTGACAGTAAGAATAGAGGGCGGGGAGAACATTTCCCCGCCCCTGCTGTTTCCAGCCGAAAAGTCGAACGAAAGCCCTCTCCCACCTGGAAGAGTGTGACCCGCAGCCGGCGTTTTCATCAGCCGGGGCCGGCTCAGTAACGGACTGTTCCTTGCTTGTCGTTGCGGGGCTGCCGTGCTAACCTACGCGACAGCTTGCGGTTCAGGAGGTCATTATGAAACCTGTTTTTGTTGTCGATAACGGCGAACCGAAACCGATGCAGTCAATCCGTTGTACCGACGAGGACGAGCAACTGCAAAAACTTCTTGAGAAGAATCCCGACTTGCTCGCTGGCGAACAAATCGACCCAGAGCAACCGAGGCGCTGGCTGCTTGTCAAAAGAGAAATGCCTATCCCCGACCCCGCATCGGGTGGTGGTGGAAGGTGGGCAGTGGATTTTTTGTTCGTCGATCAGGATGCCATTCCAACGTTCGTTGAGTGCAAGCGGTTCAACGATACGCGTTCCCGACGTGAGGTCGTTGGACAAGTGATGGAATATGCCGCCAATGGGCAATTCTACTGGAACCATGAAATCTTGAAGGGCTTTGCGCGTAGTGCGACTCGACCACACAATGAGTCACTTGAGGATGCGTTGAAACAACTCCTACAGGCCGAGCAACTCAATGTCGAGGATTTTTTCAAGAAGGCCGAAGCGAATCTCAAAGATGGCACTATCCGGATTGTGTTCTTCATGGAAGAGGCGCCGGTAGAACTGAAATGCATCGTGGAATTCCTCAACGACCAGCTTGAACACACCGACATTTTCATCGTTGAGGCCCATCAATATACCAAGGGTGAATTACGACTTGTCGTTCCGAGTCTGTTTGGGTATTCCGAGAAGGCGCGGCGTGTGAAAACCGCGACCTCAACCGGAACATCTGCGCAACGCCGTTCTTGGAACAGACCCTCCGTTCTTGCACACTTCTCCAGTCCGGCATCCAAAGAACTGCTGGCGCGGTTCACGGAGATTCTGAAGTTCGTAGACGAGCACGCGGATCGCCTTCGCGAAGGCTATGGAACAGGTCAGAGTCCAACACTTGTAATCCGCAACATTGATGGCGACGCCATGTTGTACATCTACGGTTCGGGAGATGTCCAACTCCCTATTCCGTATATCATCAAGTCTATGGATTTTGCATCGCTAGAGTCATTGGCAAAGAAGTACGCGCCCGTACTCTCCTGGAAGGCCAGCTTTGAAGTCGGGAAGTACGTGACCCTCTCCAAGAAGATTCAGGCCGCTAACTTGGAAGAGCAAAACGCCCTCAAGCAGTTCTTACTTGACATCGCATCCGCTCAGCGAGGATAACCGCGCGGGTCGTTAGTGCATAAGCCCCTGATCGGGCGCGTTCATTCCCGCGAAAGCGGGAATCCATATTGAAAATTCAGACAAGCCACCAATGAAAAACTGGATTCTCGCTACCGCGGAATGACTGGCTCTGTGAATTCCATATCATTTGTGTATAATGCGGACAGGCTCGAGTATGACCAGAGAAGAGCGGGATAAGCTAATCCGTCTTATTTCATCGCCGCCACCAGGCAGCAAGATTGCTGCTGCCAAGGATTTCGGGATTGACCTCACCTTACTCATCCGGACCCTCGAGATGACACCTACGGAGCGTCTTCAGGAGCTTGCCGCTGCGCAGGCCTTTGTCCAACAATTGCAAGCCGCCAGGAAGACTCGGGTTCATGAATGATTTCCTAGGAACCATAAGGGCCCTTTGCGATGCCGAGGTCCGTTTCGTAGTCATCGGCGGTGCCGCAGCTTCGGCTCACGGATCGCGCCAACTGACGTATGATCTGGACATCTGCTACGATCGGGGCCACGATAACATCGAGCGCGTTGCAAAGGCCCTGGAGCCCTTCCATCCGCGTTTGCGCGGCGTCCCGGACGACCTGCCGTTTTGTCTTGACGCCGTAACTATTGCGCGCGGGATGAACTTCACTCTGGCAACCGACATCGGAGACGTCGACCTGTTTGGTGAGGTCGCCGGCATCGGTGGGTATGAAGACGTAAAGGCCTTATCGGTCACCCTCCTTCTATTCGGGTTCCAATGCGCCGTACTTTCACTTGAGGGTTTAGTTCGGTGCAAGCGCGCCACGGCTCGCCCCAAGGACCTCCTGATCTTGCCTGAGATTGAAGCCTTGCGCGAAATGGAAACACAGGTTAAAGGCCAGTCACGGCCTGCGGATGATCGAAACCAAGGTCGGATCGAACCCAAGCAAACGAAAACCTAGTTGCGATGCGGCTCGATAACTACGGCAGTTCCGTAGCAGAGGACTTCCGTGGCGGACTCTCGTCCAACGACCTCGGAAGCGTCGTAATGGAGACCCACGACGGCATTGGCACCGAGCTCTCTGGCATGCTCGATCATCAAATCGTAGGCCTGCTGGCGAGCCTGCTCGCACATCTCGGTGTAGGCGCCGATGCGCCCCCCGATAATGCTCTTTAATCCTCCCAAGACGCCCTGCTTGATGGTCGGCGCGCGCACGATGATGCCGCGCACAATCCCCTTGTATTCTCTTATACGGTAACCGTCGATGCCGAATGTTGTCGTGACTGGGATACCCATTGTGACCTCCTCAATGGCGGGTCAATTCTAACAGAGCTTTGCCCAAGTTCAGGAGTAAGTTCCTGATTCCTGCGTTCGAAGAAACTGGATTCCCGCCTTCGCGGGAATGACGAGTGCAAAACGAAGAAACTGGATTCCCGCCTTCGCGGGAATGACGAGTGCAAGAACGAAGAAGCTGGATTCCCGCCTTCGCGGGAATGACGAGTGCAAAACGAAGAAACTGGATTCCCGCCTTCGCGGGAATGACGAGTGCAAAACGAAGAAACTGGATTCCCGCCTTCGCGGGAATGACGAGTGCAAGAACGAAGAAGCTGGATTCCCGCCTTCGCGGGAATGACGAGTGCAAGAACGAAGAAACTGGATTCCCGCCTTCGCGGGAATGACGAGCCTCGGCGGCGGGAATGACCGGTGTAATGCGGGGGGCCCGCGCTACCCTGCTTTCTGAACCCTCACATAGGGCCGAATCTCTTTCCACTTTTTGAATCCATACCCTTAATCACCATCAAGTCCTCGACGAGTTTGAAAGGGTCGTTCTTCTCGCGGTAGGCTACGATTTGCTTCGCCAAGCGCGGCCCGATTCCGGGGAGCTTTTGCAGGTCATTCAGCGTGGCCTTGTTAATGTCGATCGCCATCGCCGGGGGGTTGGCGGTCTTCTCATGTGGAACACTCTTGACTCTCGACTCTCGACTGTCAACTTCTTTAGAGTGGCATTGCCGTCTTTTCTTTCAGAGCCTTGATGCGGTCGCGGAGCTGAGCAGCCTTCTCAAACTCGAACTGCTTGGCGGCTTCCCGCATCTGGCTCTCGAGATTCTTGGTGAGCTGCTCGAGTTGGTCGGGAGATACGGGCTCCTCCGGCAGATCGACAGGCACCGTCACGTAATCTGCCGCCACGATCGAGGCCAGAACCATATCGACGGGCCTGACGATGCTCTCGGGGGTGATGCCATTATCCTCGTTGAAGCGAGTCTGCTTGGCCCGCCGCCGATTGGTTTCGGAGATTGCCTGGCGCATGGACTCCGTCATGCGGTCGGCGTAGAGGATTGCTTTACCGTGCAGGTTCCGCGCCGCTCGTCCCATGGTTTGTATCAGCGCTCCGGCCGAGCGCAGATAACCTTCCTTGTCGGCGTCCAGAATAGCCACCAGGGAAACCTCCGGCAGGTCAAGCCCCTCGCGGAGAAGGTTGATGCCGATCAGCACGTCAAACTCACCGCGCCGCAAGTCGCGCAAGATCTTCACGCGCTCGAGAGTCTCGATCTCGGAGTGAAGGTAGCGGCAGCGCACGCCGACTTCGGCGTAGTATTCTGCCAGGTCTTCGGCCATGCGCTTGGTGAGCGTGGTCACCAGAATTCGTTCGTTGGCGGCAGTACGGCTGCGAATATCACTCAGCAGGTCCTCGATCTGGTGGCGTGTAGGCCGGACTTCCACCTCGGGGTCAATGAGTCCCGTGGGGCGGATAATCTGCTCCACCACTTCTCCGCCGGATTTGGTCAGTTCGTAGGGGCCGGGTGTGGCCGAGACGTAGATCAACTGTCCCACCCGATGCTCGAATTCCTCGAAAGAGAGGGGGCGGTTGTCCAGGGCGGAGGGTAGCCGGAAACCGTAGTCTACAAGAGTCTGTTTGCGGGAGCGGTCGCCATGGTACATGCCGCGCAGTTGGGGCACCGTCTGGTGGCTTTCGTCGATGAAGATCAGCGCATCCTGCGGCAGGTAGTCCAGCAAGGTAGGCGGCGGCTCGCCCGGCAGCCGTCCGGAAAGGTGGCGCGAGTAGTTCTCGATGCCATGACAGTAGCCGATCTCCTTCATCATCTCGAGGTCGAACATGGTGCGTTGCTGGACGCGCTGCGCTTCTACCAGCTTTCCCTGCTTCTCGAGTTCGCCCCGCCACCATTCCAGTTCGTTGAGGATGCGCTCGACCGCTTCCTCTTTCCGCTCGGCCGGCAAAACATAATGGGTGCGCGGATAAATGGGCAGGCGGGAGTAAGTTTGCTTCACCTGGCCGAGCAGCGGGTCAATCTGCGCCAGGTTCTCCACCTGGTCGCCCCACATTTCGATCCTGTAGGCGACATCCTCATAAGTGGGAAAAACCTCAATCACGTCGCCGCGCACTCGGAAGGCCCCACGGCGGAAGTCTGCGTCATTGCGTTCGTACTGAATCTCGACCAACCGCCGCAGGATGTCCCGCCGCGCAATCTTCTGCCCCTTTTCCAGCAGCAGGACCATTCCATAGTAGGCCTCCGGCGAGCCCAAGCCGTAAATGCAGCTCACGCTGGCCACGATGACGCAATCGCGACGCTCGAAAAGCGAGCGCGTGGCGGACATGCGCAGCTTGTCCAGCTCATCGTTGATAGTCGCTTCTTTCTCGATGTAGACGTCGCTGGCGGGGATGTAAGCTTCCGGCTGATAGTAATCGTAGTAGCTCACAAAGTACTCGACGGCGTTGCGCGGGAAGAAGGAACGGAACTCGTGGTAAAGCTGGGCGGCGAGGGTTTTGTTGTGAGCCAGAATCAGGGTGGGGCGATGCACGGCCTCAATCACTTTGGCCACGGTGAAGGTCTTGCCGGATCCGGTGACCCCAAGCAGAACTTGATGGGGCTTGCCTTCCTCGACTCCCCGCACCAGTTCCTGAATGGCCGTCACTTGGTCGCCCCGCGGCTGGTAGTCGCTCGAGAGATTGAAATCCATGGAGCCAAGTTCGTGTCGCGTCATGACAGAATTATACCAAGGAGTGGACTTCGTGGGGTGTAGCGCGGGCATCCCGCCCGCGCGCGGGAGCGGGAGGCTTGCGCTCCGCGCGATGCGAAGTGGATACCCGCTTTTGCGGGGATGACGCGCGTTTGGGAAAGGATGGCATTCCGAACGAGACCGGTACGACTACCGGAGGACAGGCCACCGGCAAGCGGCGAATTGTGTTAACATAGGTAGGTTTTGCAGCAGTCAATACGGATTGTGAGGCAGGGTCAATGGAACAGATCAGGTGGGGGCGAGGATATTGGTTGGCAAGTGGGCCGTTGGTGGCGGGACTTTTGGTGAGTCTCGCGTACGGGCAGACAGCGGGCGAGAAGCCGCCTGCGGGGGCAACGCCGAGTCCCGCTCCGGCCGCCCAAGCTTCTTCGCCCGATAAGGTAGTTTTGAAGGTCGGCGACATGTCGATTACGCAGGAGCAGATTGAAAGAGCTATCCGAAATCTTACTCCGCAGGCGCAAAACAACCTGGCCCACCAGGGCCGCAAAGCTTTCGGAGATGAGTATGTGCTGATGCTCGTTCTCTCACAGGAAGCCCTCAGCCAGCATCTCGACTCGACTCCTGCTTACCAGGATATGATCGCCCTGAGTCGCCTCAAAATCCTGGCCTCGCAAGAGTACCAGGAGATTCTGAAGCAGGTTGCAGTGAAGCCCGAAGAAGTTAGCACGTACTTTTCCGGGCACCAGAGCGAATTCGAAGAACTCCAAGTCCTCCAAGTCGTCGTTCGCCAGAAACCCGCAGGGGCCAAAGAGGGGACCCCTGGGTTTACGCCGGAAGAAGCCAAAGCGCGCGCGGAGGAAATCCGCAAGGCTTTTGTCGCAGGGGACGATCCGAAGCAAATCGCCGACAAATATAAAATGCAAAATGTCGTGCGAGTGGACACCCAGCCTTTTGCGGTTCATCGGGGCGCCATGCGAGGAGACCTGGAGAAGGCAGCGTTCGAGCTCAAGCCGGGAGGGGTGACTGAGGTTTTTGACCTCGGACAGGCGCTGGCATTCGTCAAGGTTGTATCCCACGAGACAGAGGACTTGAAGAGTGTCTCCACAAGAATTGAAAACACTCTGCAAAAGCAGAAGATCGACTCCGCCCTGGACGCGCTCAAGAAGAATGCCAAGGTGTGGATGGATGACGCTTACTTTGCCCCACCTGCCGGACCACCGCCTCAGGCTCCGCCCAAGGAGACGATTCAGATACCGGTGGGTCCTAAATAATTTCACACCAGGAAGAGGGTAATAGTACCCCGGAGAGTCTCACTCTGAACAGGTAATGGTACTAGGACCGTAGGTTGCGATCCCGGGGTACCACTAACCTGCCGCTTCCCCAAAGGTTGACTATCTTTTCGCCAGCGTCTGACATTTGTCAGTGTGTCATCGAAGTTATTTTTCAACAACTCTGTTGAAAACCTTGTGGAAAAGGCGCCTCTTTGTTACGGGAAGGTTAAGGATTGGAAGACCTTTGAACTCTTTGCACCAACCTGTAGCATCTTCAAACCGAAGCTGGAAGGCCGCCGACAGTTATTCCCTGTCTTCGGCACTGTCTGCTGTTACGGTGCCCTCTGGGCACAGTAAGTCCTTGAGAATTAGGGACCGGCGGTCAGAAACCGCCCTGCAAGCTCCACAAGTTGCTTCGGGGCAGCGACGGGTCCAACCGGGTTCGCCATTAAAGTTGAGGCTGCGGCTTCTTAAGCTTAACCTCGAATTCTTGATTGTCTTCTTCTAGCTCAATTTCCTTGCCAAAACTTTGGTGATGCTCAGCCGTCACGAACAAATGCATTGTTCCTTTAGGAATGTTGGTGAATTGGTACCGCCCTTGAGCGTTGGTTTTGGCCCCGTACGAAACCAAACGATGAAGCTTTCCGGATTTGAACGTGAGCGTAAGTCGTGCTTGACTGACGGCATCCCCCGTTTCGGCTTCTTTCACCACCACGCTAAAGCTGAACTCGGGTGTTGGCGGTTGTTGCGCGGGTTGGCACAACCCGCAGATCACCAGCAATGCCGCGCCGGTGAAAATCCAAGTTCGAGATTTCGGACCATTCGAGCCCAACATGCAGTCGTCACTCCTTTCCAGATTCTCCTTTTATCACAGAATATCGACGTATGTCTTTAACGATTCGTTTTCGGCAGCGGTTCATTTTACTATAGCGCCGCTCCTTGAGCGCCGGAAGTTCTTGAGAATTCAAGACCGGCGGTCCAAGACCGCCGCTTCGGGATTTAAGACTCCGCAGCGCCGGGGGGCTTCACCGAATCGGAGATCCACTGTAAGTAGTTGCGCGAACCCTCGACGACAGGGAGGCAGATGATCTCGGGCGTCTGATAACTGTGGAGTTTTGAGATCTCGGTTCTTATCTCAGGGAACAATTCCCTGACGCTCTTGATGATCAGTAGATACTCCACCTCCTCCGCCATCTTCCCTTCCCAGCGATACACTGACTCGATCGACGGCGAGATGTTCACGCAGGCTGCCAGCCGACTCTCCACCAGATGGCGTGCGATTTTCTTGCCTTCGTCCCGGCTGGCGGTGGTGACGAGTATGACGACTTTATCGGTCACAGTTCCTCCCTCCACTGTGTCTACTTACTTGCTCGAAGGCCCCGCACAGGATACAATACCGCCTTAGACCATGGATAAGCTCCCTTGGGACGCCGCGACCTTACGCCGTTACGCAACCTACGCCTTGGTGTTGGTTTGCGTCGGCCTGCTCGGTCACGAGATATTCGGGCCGCACGGTTTTCTGGCTTTGCGCCAGGAAAAGAAGGAAATTGAAAGTCTCCGCCAACAGATTCTTCAACTCGAGCAGGAAAACGAGCAATTGGATAAGCGCATCAAGGCGCTTCAGTCCAACCCCAAGGCTATCGAACGTCTGGCGCGGGAGCAAATGCGTTTGGCGCGCCCAGGTGAACTCATCTACACCCTGCCGCAAAAGGATCAGAAAAGGGACCAAGCTCCTGTTGCCGCCCCGGACAGCACCCTGAAGTGAAGCCCTTCACTTTCGGGGAACGTATTTCACTCCTTCGATCCTTTCTTATCGGACCACGCCTTCGAGCGGGCTGGAGGCCGCGGCGTAAAGTTTCCTTTGCATGCGGCCGGCGAGGTAGGCCTGGCGGCCGGCGATAACGGCGTGCTGCATAGCTTGCGCCATCAGGATCGGGTCCTGCGCGCCGGCAATGCCGGTGTTCATCAGGACTGCATCGGCGCCTAGTTCCATCGCTATCGTGGCGTCAGATGCCGTTCCCACGCCTGCGTCCAGGATGAGAGGCACGCTCGTGATCATCTCCCGTAAGATGCGGATGTTGGCGGGATTCTGGATGCCCAATCCCGAGCCGATCGGCGCTCCCAACGGCATCACCGCCGCAGCCCCTGCATCGATCAGCCGCCGAGCCGAAATCAGATCGTCGTTCGTATAGGGCAGTACCACAAATCCTTCCTTGACCAGCGCCTCCGTCGCCCGCACCAGCTCGAAATTGTCGGGAAAGAGCGTCTTCTCGTCCCCGATCACTTCCAATTTGATCCAGTTGGATAGACCCACTTCCCTAGCTAAACGCGCCGTGCGTATAGCCTCATCGCCGGTGTAACATCCGGCCGTATTGGGCAGAATGAAGAACTTCTTCCGGTCCACATAATCGAGCAATGATTCCTTGCTGCGGTCGGTGAGATTCACGCGCCGAACGGCAACCGTCACCATTTCTGCGCCGGAAGCCTCGTGGGCCCGCGCCATGTCTTGAAAGCTCTTGTACTTTCCAGTGCCGATGATCAGTCGCGAACGGAATTCTCTGCCGGCAATTCGCAGAACGTCGTTATCCATTTTTAGCTCCTTCACTCTGATTCTAGATGCCGACGGATGAAATTGCAATGAACCAGTGCCAGGCGGCTGGGTCGTGGCGTCGTTTGGAATTACCTCCCCCACGAACTACTCGTCATTCCCGCGAAGGCGGGAATCCAGCCCGTAGGATGGAAGGTAGTGGTGTCGTTTGCGAGACACGCACACTCATGGGTACAGTCATTCCCGCTCCCACGCCTTCGCGGAGGACAGGCTTCGCGGGAACGACGAGAGCCTGCAGCGCCGATGTCTCGCAAATGGCGCCACTACCGGCGGCTGAATTGGCTTGTCTTCAGGCTCCATTCGCAGGTACAATTAGTCTGGTCAGGGCAAGGAATCAACAGGTCGAATTCGGGCGAAGCGGGACCACCCGCCGAAGGGGGACGTCCCTGATGCTTAACTCGGATTTACAACCGGTTTCAGGGCTAGTACTTCGCCACCGCTCGGGTGGCCAAAACTTGATGAAAAGAGGAGGCACACGATGATCAAGAGAATTACCATGGTGGGGTTGATGTTGTTCGCTTTTGGGTGTCTGAGTTGGGCTCAAAACAAAACGTTCACGGGAACGGTTAGCGATGAACATTGTGGGGCCAAGCACGCCAAGGCCAGCGCGGCGGCCGAGACTTGCGTTGAAAAGTGTGTGTCAGGCGGCGCTAAGTATGTTCTGGTCAGCCATGGCAAAGTGTACCAACTTGACGATCAGGACAAGTTCAAGGGTATGGGCGGTAAGGCCGTGAAGGTGACGGGCAGCGTAACCGACAGCACTATTACCGTCGCCGATGTTAGCCCAGCCAGCGGCAAGATGTAGAGTCGCATGAGTCTGTCCATCGTCTGTTCAAAGAAAATGGGGGCTGGGGACTGCGGGCCGGATGCTGGCGACTAGCGCCTGGGTGCCGGGGACTGCGGAATAGAGCTTGACCCTTCTCGGGCGCCCATTGCCCCTTCGTCGCAGGTCGCCTTCCGCCGGCGGGCGATTGCGCAGCGCTCGTCCCTTGCCTTCCATCTTCTCTCTCACGACTTCTTGTTTTCAGCTACAATAGTGTGGAGGTGACGCAGATGCGGAGAATCACTATTTACGTTTTCGCATTCTTGCTTGCTGCCAGCTTGGGCTTGGCCGCGACGGCGAAGGCTGCGGCAAGAACCTTTGTCGGGAACATCAGTGACTCGATGTGCGGCCTGAAACACATGATGCCGGGACAGAGTGACAAGGATTGTACGCTGGAGTGCGTAAAGGCCGGCAGCAAGTATGTGCTTGCTGACGTAGCCAACGGAAAGGTTTATCAGCTCAGCGACCAGAAGAAGCCTGCGGAATTCGCGGGCCAGAAGGTGAAGGTCACCGGAACACTCAAGGGCGACACGATTAGTGTCACTACAATTGAAGCCGCAAAGTAGGTGTAGCGGCGAGTTTACCTCGCCATCCGGCGGCGTAACGCCGCTTCGAGTACGGCGAGTTTACCTCACCAAAAGGCGGTGTACAGCCGCTTCATAAGTAAAAGGAATCGAGACCACATTATGGAACCAGAAGGCAAGACCACGCCGGCGGAAGAATGGAAGGTTCGTCGAGTGGGAACGGTTACGTTCGCAATTTCAAAGCCCAAGCGCAAGGCTAACAAAGTGCGCCAAATGCGGCTCAAGAATAGACGCCGGGCGCGCTGAGGATCGTTATGTGCAGCCCCGGGGCTCACACAAGGCCAACACCCACCTCCGAGAGTCAGCAGGGCATACGCGTAAGATCTCTCCATTCCGCCACGGATCTACGATAGGTCGGCATGGTCCAGGTTCTGAGACATTGCGGGTATCCGTTCATCTTCCTCGTGGTGCTGGCAGAGAGCCTGGGGCTGCCAGTTCCTAGTTTCCCATTCATCCTGATTGGCGCCGCGCTGGCGGCGGAATTGCATTTCCGCTTGGTAGGCGTTGTGGCGCTCAGCGTGCTCTCCGCGCTTTCGGGAGACTCTGTCTGGTACCTTCTTGGAAAACGTCGTGGCCGGTCGATTCTCCGGAAATTATGTTCCCTGTCCCTCAATCCTGATTCCTGCGTAGGCCGCACGGAAGATTTCTTCGCCCGAAACGGTCTGAAGACGCTGCTGTTCGCCAAGTTCATACCCGGTTTGGCTACGATTGCCTCCCCTTTGGCGGGGATGCTCAACACCTCCTACGCTCGCTTTGTGCTATTCGATCTGGGTGGGATTAGCCTCTGGGTAACGTCCGCCGTATTGTTGGGGCTAGGATTTCGGACTCAGGTTGAGTGGCTGATCGACTGGTTGGGGGCACTCGGAAGGACCAGCGCCTTCATCTTGTCTGTCCTCCTGGCCGGTTGGTTTCTTTTGAAATGGGTTGAGCGCCGGCGATTCTTTCGGCTGCTCGAGCGGTCGCGCATTTCTCCGCAGGACCTGAAGCAGCGCCTCGCGCAAGGCGAGAATCTGGCCATCGTCGATTTGCGGTCTGACCTCGCCTATCAGCAACAAGGCTCGAGGATTCCAGGCGCGATCCACATTCCTCCCGGCGAATTCCATCTTCGCAACGGCGAAATCCCAAAAGACCGCCCGGTGGTCATGTACTGTACTTGACCGAACGAGGCTACCAGCGCCAGGATGGCGCTCCTACTCAAGAGAAAAGGCTACAAGGTTATTTGGCCACTGCTTGGCGGCTTTGACGCTTGGCTGGAGCTTGGCTACCCCACGGAAACCCCTAACGCGGGGGACGGTTTTCCTGATCGCGTCTCTGCCCCGGATTCCCAAGTCTCAAAAGAGCAAGACAACTCTTGGGCTTGAGGTGTACTCTATCCATTAAGGGGATGTTGCCGCCACATTAGTGGGTAGGGCTCGAGGGAGGATCACCAACCTATGACCAGGAAAGCAGCTTTCGGATTTCTGACGGTGGTAGTCGCGGGCTTGTTCGCCCTCCTCGCTGCGGCAGCGGATCAACCCTTGAGCGCCGACGACGTAACTCTGCTTCTGCTTGGAGGCTCCCCGCCGCAGAAGATCATTACGCTCGTTGAACAACGGGGCGTCAGCTTTGAGATGAACCCCGATCTGGCAAAGAAGTTTCATGACGCTGGAGCCAGTGATGATCTGATCGACGCTCTTACCAAGGCAAGCTCGAAAGCCCACCAGGCTCCCTCTGGTTCTGCGGCGTCGGCGCCTTCACCTGTTTCCTCCTCTCAAAATGCTCCTGCTCCGCAAACTCCATCCACCAATACCCCGGCTCCCAACTCCAATCCCGCCGAGGTGGATCGGAAGGTTGCTGAGACGCTAAGCGGGCTGGAAAGTAGTCCGGCCGAGAACGAGAACGACCGTCCGTACGCGGCGCGTTTTTCACTGGTGGCGCTCTCTGGGCAAAAAATTGACCTGGCGGATTACAAAGGCAAAGTAGTCCTGCTCAATTTTTGGGCCAGTTGGTGCCCGCATTGCCGAAACTTGATTCCCGCCTTAGTGGGATTTCAAGATGAGTATTACGGCAAGGGCCTGCGGATTGTTGGCATTGCGGTTGGAGATCGCAAGCCGGCAGTGCAGGCTTATTACCAACATGGCAACATAAACTATCCCGTCGCCATGGGCGATGCTTTTACGCGCAGGCTCTATGGGGGAGTATCAGGCCTGCCCACCACCATTCTGATCGGGCGGGATGGCCGCATTTACTCCAGATTTGAAGGCGAGCCGCGCGACATCGGCGCCTTCGAGGAAAGGATCAAGCGGCTGTTAGATCGTCCCGCTGCGAGCCCGGAGGCTAACCCACAAGCAGTTGCCCAAGCTGCCCCTGCCTCGGCAATCGTTGTCGGCGCTTCTTCACCTTTGCCGGCGGCTGCAACCGAGGTGGCAAGTTCTTCCGCGCCTGCGCGCGCTGCTGCCCCTTCACAACAGGCTCCCACTACACCAGCTCCCAGCTCCAAACCTGCGGACGTGAATCAGAAGGTCGCAGAAACCTTGAGCAACCTTACCTCGCCGTCTGAAACGACTGCCAAACCGTCGTCTAACACTGATCTGTCCGATCCCAGCCCGGATCAAATTCAGCGGATCATCCAGGAATTCGCCGCCAAGGAGAAACTCTTCCGGGAGGCGCGCGACAACTACACTTACCATCAAATCAACAAGGTGGAGGAACTGGGACCGGATAACGAAGTCACGGGTGTGTACGAGCAGGAGTGGGACATCCTCTTCGACGATTCCGGCAAACGCATCGAGCGTGTTACGTACGCCCCTGCGGATACTCTGAAGAAGATCATCATGACCCAGGAAGATCTCACTTCCTTCCGCAACACTCAGCCTTTCGTTCTTACCACGGATGAGCTGCCGGAATACGAAGTGAAGTATTTGGGGCACGTGAAGGTTGATGAACTTACGGCTTATGTGTTTTCCATCCGGCCTAAAGAAATCCAGAAAGGCCACCAGTATTTTCAGGGCGTTGTGTGGGTTGATGACCAGGACCTACAGATCGTAAAGTCGGAAGGCAAGCCCGTGCCCGAGTTGTTACACACCAAGCATGGTGAAAACCTGTTTCCGCGTTTTACCACCTGGCGCGAGCAGATCGACGGCAAATATTGGTTTCCCACCTACACCATGGCTGATGACACCCTCTATTTCTCCAACGGCCCGGTGCACATCAAAGAGATCCTTCGTTACACCGACTACAAACAATTCAAGTCGAAGGTCCGCATCGTGAGCGCGAGTCCCGCCGATCAGCCCGGTGCGAAGGCAACTCCCGCGTCGCCAAACAAGCAGTGAGCCGGCGGCCGTCCGTTCCCCTCGCAACCATGCGCTGCCTGGGACTGCAAGCCGGCGCAGGAATCCTTCTGGGGCGGCTATTCGGGGTGCTTTTCTGACCCGGATGGGCTTCTGTGGGAAGTCGCTTGGAATCCCCACTTCCCGATCGCAGACGACGGAAGTCTCCGAATTCCCGGGCAGTTTTGCGCCAGCCGATGTGCCGACCCGGCAGGCGCGGGGTCGGCACTACGTTGCCAAATCCGCGGTGGGAAGAAACTGTGGAGCGCGGCGATGCCGGGTCGCTTGCTCGAAGGCGTAGCCAAGCTTGAGCAAAGTCGGCTCGCTATTCATTAAACGGTCCACAGCTTCGCTAGTTAACTTGCTAGCAGTATCCACGTAGCCCAAGGTAATCGTCCTCCTCCTCACGCCAAGTGTCATTCCGACTCACCCCAACTGTCATTCCGAGCGGAGCGAGGAATCTCGCTCTGCGGAACGACACCTCCAACGGATCGCTCCGCCATTTTTGCCATTTGCCATTTGACTTGCTCTTAATTCGAAACCTCTCGAATAGCCTGAATCAGCCCCCTAAGATCCTCGACCGTGGTGCGCGGATTCATGAGTGTTGTCCTCAGGTAAACCCTGTCGCGCAAAACGGTGCGCACCAGGAAGTACTTCCCAGAGGCGACCACTTTTTGCCTCACCTGTAGTTGATGCGCGTCGAGTCTTTCCAGTGCGTTCTCGGGGGCCTTGAGCGCCGGGGGAACGTGGCGAAAGCAGAGAATGTTGCTTGCCGGCTGGGTAGCCAGCTCAAAATCGGGTTGGGCTTCCAGCAGGGCTGCGAAGTGGCGTGCCAAGTCAAACGTGTTGGTAACCAATTGGCCGATGGCCTTTGCTCCATGGACGCGCAGGGGGAGCCAGAGCTTGATTCCCATGGTTCTCTTTGTACACTCGAGGGTGCGAAGCGCGATGTCGAACCCGGCTTCCTCGGGGCGCCGGGCGAAAAGATAACTCGCCTCTTGAGAGAAGGCGCCGTAGTTGTGTTCGCGGCGCCGAAAGAGGACGGCGGTGACCAGGCTGGGTGCAAAAAGCATTTTATGCATGTCCCACACCAGGGAGGAGGCCAGCTCGATTCCGTCCGTGAGGCAGCGGTACTTTTCTGAATAGAGCGCCGAGGCTCCGTGCGAGCCGTCGACGTGAAACCACGTTCCTTTCTCCTGGCAGAATTCTCCCATCTCGCGCAAGGGATCGAAGGACCCCGTGGCAGTAGTGCCGGCGGTTCCCACGATGGCCATCACCCTTTTCCCTTCTTGGGTAGTCTGCCGGTACAGGTCGCTGAGCGCGGAGACGTTCATTCGAAACCGGCTGTCGGTGGGAATCGTGACCAGGGACGCCTGGCCAAGGCCAAGGACCCCGGCCGCGCGTGCGACCGAATAATGCGCCTGGTCAGAAACCAGCAGGGCAAGAGGCGGGCCAGCGTGGAGTCCCTGCCGCCACGCCAAACCTTGCGTGGCGTGGTTGCGAGCGGCGAGCAGCGCCGTCAGGTTCCCCAAAGAACCTCCGGAAGTCAGGATGCCGTCGGAGTCTTGGCCCCACCCGAGCGAGGAGCACAGCCAGCGAACCACTTGCCTCTCGATCTGTGTGCCGGCCTGCGCCATTTCGTGGACCGCTACGCTGTTATTCAGCAGACTTGAGATCAGGTCCGCCAGTGCTGCCAGCGGCAAGACAGGGGGAAGTTGATGGCCCATGTAGCCGGGATGATGAAGGTGGATGCTCTGCCCGATGATTTGCGTAAGACATCTCGAGACTTCCGCCTCCGCGTCGGCGGCCGAGTCCAGGGGCAGAGCGTCCTGGTATTGCTGGGCAAGTTCAAGCGGGGCCTGGAGCGAAAGCACGGGCAGTCCACCCGCAAGGGCGGAATCAAGATAAGCTGCCAATGCCTCGACCACTTGCTGGCCGTTGCGCCGGAACAACTCAGGGTCGTAAGGATCAGTAGGCATAGGGGCTAATGGTAACAGTGGCTGGTGGCTAGTGGCTAGTCATAAAGCAGTGGCTAGTGGTTAGTGGCTAGTGGCTAGTCACAAAGCAGTCGCTCGTGCCGCCAGCGGCACGCAGAAACCATGAAAGGACCTTGTCATTCCGAGCGGAACGAGGAATCTTGCTCTGGCTCTTTCTTCCGGGATGCCCCTGAACGCAGAGCGAGATTCCTCGCTCCGCTCGGAATGACGGGACATTTTCAAAGCAGAAGGGAGAAGGCAGAAGGCAATAGAGGACACCTCTGGTGGGGCCGCTGCCACAGTTTCACCAACCGCCAGTTGTCTACTGCCCACTGACCACTGCGCACTTCCGACTGCCTACTGCTCACTGACCACTGCCTACTGCCGACTGCCTACTGCCCTCCAACAGCCACGGAAATCTCGGTGCGGAAATTATGCATCAATAGTGAAGATATCCTTCCCAAACTCGAAACGGTTTGTGGAACTTTTCGAAGGTGCGATGGGAATATCGTACGGGGGAGTGGCGGTAGTTGGTCAGTTTCAAGTTGTAGTGGCGAATTCTTTTCGCCCAGTCTCGGCGTAAAGCTGTCTCTCTTGGCGAGTTTATCTCGCCCAATGGCGGCGTCAAGCGCAATGGCGGCGCGAGAGTGGCTCTGCTTCAGACTGAGCACGAAAGAGTAGTGTGTCAGGCAGAAATCCTTTACAATAAAGGTCACTGGTAGGGGTAGGTCATTGGAGGACGCATGAAAACCGGAAGAACAATAGCGGTACGTACGGCTTTAGTCTGCGCACTTGTTTTGTCATTTGCGTTGATATCTAAAGGGCAACAAAGCGCGGCGGTCCAGGCGCGCGTGACGCAGCCCGTGGACCTGCGGAATGTCGTCACACTGCGAGGGAATACTCACCCGCTGGCGCGCCCCAAATTTGATCAAGGCGTCGCGCCAGATGGTCTGCCCACGGAACGGATGTTGCTCGTTTTGAAGCGCTCGGCTGACCAGGAAACCGCGCTGCGTAAACTTCTGGACGATCAGCAGACTAAACCCTCGGCCAGCTATCACATGTGGCTCACTCCTGAGCAGTTTGGGCAGCAATTCGGCCCGGCCGATGCGGATATTCAGGCGGTGACCGATTGGCTTACGTCACAAGGCTTCCAAGTCAGTCACGTGGCAGCCGGCCGGACGGTGATTGAGTTCTCCGGGACGGCAGGCACCGTCCGACGGGCCCTCCACACGGAGATTCACAAGTACGTGGTGAACGGCGAGGAACACTGGGCCAACGCTACTGACCCGCAGATTCCCGCCGCCCTTGCGCCGGTAGTTGCCGGGTTTGCCTCGCTGAACAATTTCCCTCGAAAGCCTATGATCCACCGATTGGGCACGTTTCTAAAGGAGAAAGCCACCGGAGTGGTAAAGCCGCTTTTCACGTACCCTTACATGAGTGGTTACCTCCTGGGCGTCGGCCCCGGGGACTTTGCCACGATTTACAACCTTTCCCCGCTGTATAGCGCAAGCACTAACGGTTCCGGGCAGTCGATTGCCGTAGTCGCTGAGACCAACATTAATCTTCAGGACGTATCGGACTTTCGCACTATGTTCCACGTGCTTCCCCTAAACAACTTGCCGACAGTCATTCTGAACGGCCCCGACCCTGGTATCCTCTCCGAAACGGGAGACGAATCTGAGTCCGACCTCGATGTCGAGTGGGCCGGCGCGGTGGCGCCATCCGCCACGATTGACCTTGTTGTCTCGGAGTCAACCGAGGTTACAGCGGGCGTCGATCTCTCTGCCCTTTATGTCATCGACAATAACCTCGCTCCGATCATGAGTGAGAGCTACGGCGGCTGCGAGGCTGCCTTGGGGGCAGGTGGCAATGCCTTTTACAGCACTGTATGGGAGCAAGGGGCTGCGGAGGGCATCACGATAATTGAGGCCGCAGGTGACGACGGCTCGGCAGGGTGCGATGTCTACGGGCCGAGCCAGGGCGACACTGCAGCCGAATTTGGCTTGGCCGTCAGCGGGAACGCTTCCACACCCTTCAACGTTGCCGTGGGTGGGACGGACTTTAACGACTCCAGCAGTATCTCTACGTATTGGTCTCAGACCAACAATTCCACCACGCAATCCTCCGCCAAATCTTACATACCCGAAATGACTTGGAATGATTCCTGCGCAAGCACCGGGTCCTTGAGTGCCTGCACGACGGTATCCGCTGAGGGAACTGATGTCGTGGGTGGAGGCGGTGGTGAAAGCAACTGTACCAATTACATTGGCACCTTCACTCCCCTCGGCTACGAATGCACTGCAGGCTATACCAAACCTGTCTGGCAGACCGGAACCGGGGTGCCTGCCGACGGCGCGCGCGACGTACCGGACGTTTCGATGTTCGCCGGCGATGGCTTTGTTAGCGGCAGCTTCTACGTTTTCTGCCAAACGGACGCCAACGACGTGTCGGCAGGCGCCAGCGCCACCTCTTGCGATTTGAACTCGCCCTACTTGGATTTTCAGGGGGCCGGGGGAACGTCTGCGTCAACTCAGGTCTTCGGCGGCATCATGGCGCTGGTCAACCAGAAGTATGGGCGGCAAGGCGTCGCGAATTACGTCCTGTACCCCCTGGCGGCGTCGAGCGGCGCGAGCTGTGCGTCGAATTCGGCTGCCGTCACTACCACCTCCTGCATCTTCTACGACACGCAGACCGGCAACAACTCGGTGGCCTGTGTGCTCGACTATCCGAACTGCAGCAGCTCATCCACCATCAGCCAATACGGCATCCTGGTCAGTCCCATCAGCTTGACTCCCCAGGCAGCCTGGACCACAACGCCCGGCTATGACCTAGCCACCGGGCTCGGCACGGTTAATGCGGCGAATCTGGTGAGTAAGTGGAATTCGGTCAGTTTCACGCCCACCACGACCGCCCTCACCCTCACACCGCCCACGGGTTACACCTTATCCACCATCCCGCATGGCCAGCCGGTGGGCGTCTCGGTAAGCGTGAGTCCGGCGGCTTCCACCGGCGATGTTGCGCTGTTAGGGGGCCCGGCTGGCTACAACGCAACCTGTGCTTCAACTCCCTGCAACCTTGGCATCGATTTCGCCACTTTGTCCAGCGGCTCCGTTTCCGGATCCACCACTCTTCTTCCCGGTGGGACCTACAATGTGACGGCGCGTTATGCCGGTGACGGAACCCACGCGGCAAGCACTTCTTCCCCAGTCGCGGTCACCGTAGCGCCGGAAAACAGCGACACAATTCTCCAGTTAGCTACTGAGGATTGCAATGAGAATGTCACCTACGTCACCACAGGTTCTTTTCCCTACGGGAACAGCATCAGTTGTTCCACCGGTCACATCCCACAATACTGGTTGCGCATGGACGTGACCAACAGTTCAGGCAATCTATGCTTCAGCAGCACTACCGGGAATACGACTTATCAATGTCCTACAGGGCAGGTGACGGTGACGCTTAACGGGGGTACTATGCCAGCCAGTACGGACGTGGGCGCACCCACAGATAATACCCCTGGGACGTATACGTTGAACAGCCAGGGTACCGCCGAAGATCAATTCCTCCAACTTCCCGTGGGGACGGACGCCCTGGTTGCTACCTATAACCCCCACCCAATCCCACCCAACAACAGCTACAATACCAGTACATCCACCGCCGATTCGGTTACCATCACGCAGGCTGCCACGACGACCGCAGTTTCAGCTCCTTCAACCACGACGTCCGGCGCCAGCGTAACCCTGACCGCAAGCGTGAACACCGGCAGCCTCGGACTCGCGCCTGCCGGCACCGTGACGTTCTACAACGGGAACCTTCAGATCAGTGGCACGCCGACTTACACCTATGTCGCCGGCTCGTTCGCAGGTCTCGCTTCGCTAACCGCGACCCTCTCGACATCGTTCACGGCGAATGCCAGCATTACGGCGAAGTACAGCGGCAATGTGAATTATGCGGCGTCGACCTCGCCGGCGGTTACGATCACGATCTCAACGACGCAGGACTTCAGCCTGAGCGCATCGCCGGCCAATTTCACGATCACTTCGCCGGGCCAATCCGGGGGTACAACGGTTTCGGCAAGTTCTATCGCGGGCTTCAGCGGCACAGTGACCATCACTTGTGCGCTGCCGTCGTCGATGACTTATAGCACTTGCACACTGAGCACCAACACGCTTACTCCGGGCGGCGCCGGTTCGCTGCTGACGGTGGCCACCACAGCTCCCTCAATAGCGTTAAGGCCGGTCAATCGTCCGCGCTGGTTCATGCCCAGCGCCGGGGCTCTCCTTGCCTGCATCATGTTGCTGCTTATCTCGCGAAAGAATCGCCGGCATAAGCTGGCCTTTGGCCTGCTCGTCTTTGCTCTGTTGGCCGCCGCCTTCGTCGCGTGTGGCGGAGGAAGCAGCACGACGGGTCCGAGCAGCCCTGGCACGCCCACTGGAAGTTACACCGTAACTGTAACGGGTACGAGCGGCCAGCTATCACATCCTCTCAATATCCCGGTCACGGTGCAGTAAGCGGTTGGGAGTCGCTTCATGCATTCTGAGCCGCCGGGCGCGGCTCTCGAGAGGTGCGCCGATGGTTGCTTCCATGCAAGAGGGAAGGGAACGCGAATTCCTGCGGCGTGGTTTTTCCCGCCGCGATTTCACGCGCATTTCGTTGCTTCTGGGCGCCGCAGCCGCGCTCCCCTTTTATAACGAGCCGGCCTTGGCGCAATTATCCGAGGTTGGCCCCATACCGCCGGATGCGACAAAACTGAACGCGAACGAGAACCCCATGGGCCCATGCCCGGAGGCTGCCGAGGCCATTCACAACGTGGTACAGAAGTGCGGGCGCTATATGTTCCAAGAGGGCTTGAAGATGGCCCAGACGCTGGCCGAACAGGAGGGCTTGCAATCTCCTTATGCTATCGCGTTTCCGGGCTCGAGCGATCCTTTGCATCGCGCCGTCCTAGCCCATACTTCTCCAACACGTCCGCTCGTGATCGCTGATCCAAGCTACGAAGCCCCTGAGCGCGCGGCGAGTTTCATCGGCGCGCCAGTCATCCATGTTCCTTTGCGCCAGGACTACTCCCACGACGTGAAAGCCATGGCGGCGGCTTCGCCTGATGCCGGGCTCATCTATGTCTGTAATCCTAACAATCCGACAGGGACCATCACCAGCAAATCCGACATCGAATGGCTTGTGGCCAACAAGCCGGCAGGCGCGGTGGTGATGATCGACGAAGCCTATATCCATATAAGCGGGGAATCGTCGTCGGTCGACCTGGTCCGCGCGGACAAAGACGTCATCATGCTGCGCACATTCTCGAAGATCTATGGAATGGCGGGCCTTCGCGCCGGCGTAGCTCTGGGCCGGCCCGACTTGGTGAATAAGCTGAAAGAATACGGCATGCCCACCATGCCTGTTACCGCCATGGTAGGGGCTACAGCCAGCCTGAACGTTAAGAACCTGGTTCCCGAACGCCGTAAGATTATCGCCGACATCCGAAACGATGTCTTCGATTGGATGACCAGGAAGAACTATTCTTTCATCCCGTCGGTCTCCAACAAGTTCATGGTGGATGTAAAGCGTCCGGGCCAGGAATTCATGCAGGCCATGGCCCAAGAAAAGGTGTACATCGGGCGAGTCTGGCCCATCTGGCCAACCCGCGTTCGCGTCACCGTAGGCTCGCGCGAAGATATGGAGAAGTTCAAGGCGGCGTTTGAGAAGGTGATGAGCTCGTGAGGAGGGAATAGGGAACAGGGAATAGGGAACAGGGGACAGGGGAGAGGGAACAGGGGACAGGGGAGAGGGAACAGGGGACAGGGAACAGGCTTTGATGATGGCTAATCCCAAATCCAAGTCCAAATCCTAATCCAAGTCCAAATCCAAATCCTGTTCTTTGTCCTAATCTCTATTCACTATCCCCTCTTCTCTATATCCTGTTCCCTGTTCCCTGTTCCCTAATCCCTATTCCCTCTTCCCGTTCACTCAACTGCAAACGCGACGTACTTCCCCCCTGACGGCGAGCCCCACTTGCCCCCTCCGGCCGCAATAACCACATACTGTCTGCCGTTTATTTCGTAGGTTGCCGGCGTGGCGTTGCCGGCGGCAGGCAGCACAGTTTCCCAGAGTAACTCGCCGGTTGCCTTGTCGAAAGCGCGGAACTTACGGTCGCGGTTTGTGGCGGCGATAAAAAGGAGTCCGCCCGCTGTCACCAGCGGCCCGCCGTAGTTCTCGCTCCCGGTATTGCGCATTCCTTTCGCGACCAGCTCAGGGAACTCGCCAAAAGTGTTCTTCCAAACGTAGTCGCCAGTCTCGAGGTTGATGGCGTTCAGAGTTCCCCAAGGCGGCTCAACGGCGGGGTAACCTTCCGGATCGAGGAATTTGTTGTACCCGTCGTGCGTGTATTTAAGCGGTCGGGGCAACTGCTCATTGAGGGGCGTTCGAAACTCTGTGTCTTTACCGGTGGCCAGGAAGAGAGCCATCGCCTCGATCACGTTTTTCCTCAGGGATGCGAAACTCGGCATGCGGCCGCGGCCTTCGCGAATGACCTTGGCGATCGCTTCTTGCTTGTACTTCTTTCCCAATTCTATAAGAGCAGGAAACTCGGGCGGAGTGCCGCGCATGTCCGTACGGTGGCAGTTCGCGCAGTGGGCGGCATAGACCTGCCGGGTACTCGCGAGATCTGTCGTCCCGGGTCGCAGTACGAGCCTCAAGATCCAGGCCATTTCGTTCGAGTTCACGTACAGCACCCCAGTTTCAGGATCGAAGGCCGGCCCGCCCCATTCGCCGCCGCCGTCGAATCCGGGGAGGACCACCGTGCCTTGTAAGCTGGGAGGCGTGAACTGGCCGCCGCTTCGAAAGGTTTGCAGTTGTTCGAGAACTGCCTGGTGCGCCGCCGGAGTCCGGTTGGTGACGATGTCCGGCGTGAGCATTTGGCGAGCGAAAGGCGCCGGGCTCGAGGGAAACGGTTGCGCGGCCGCCGTCACTTCGCCATCCACATCCGATGCGGGCACTTTCCGGTATTCGATAGGGAAGAGCGGCCGTCCGGTCTCCCGCTCGAGAACGAAGACAAAGCCGGACTTGGTGATTTGGGCCACCGCATCAATCGCTTGTCCATCTCTCTTTACGGTTACGAGGGTGGGCGCGGCGGGGAAGTCTCGGTCCCAGAGATCGTGCTTGACGCCTTGAAAATGCCAGACGCGCTCCCCGGTGTCGGCTTGGAGAGCGATGACGCAGTTGGCAAAGAGATCGTCACCGAGCCGGTTGGCGCCATAGAAATCGAAGGAGGCGGACCCGGTGGCGGCGAACACCCAGCCGCGCTTCTCATCCAGGCTCATGCCGGCCCAATCGTTCACGCCGCCAATGTACGTCCAGGCGTCCTTTGGCCAGGTGTCGTACCCGTATTCGCCGGGGTGAGGAATGGTATGAAACGTCCAGCGAATCTTTCCCGTGTGAACGTCGAAGGCGCGAATGTCGCCGGGCGATGCAGGCAAGTCTTCGCTAACGATGCTGCCGAGAATAAGCAGATCCTTGTAAACCACGCCGGGGCTGGTGGCGGAAATGGACTGCGTTTTGGGGTCGCGGCCAAGGCCTTCCCGCAGGTCCACTCGCCCGGAGTCACCGAAACTGGTAATAGGCTTCCCGCTCGCCGCGTCTATGGCGTATAGATACTGGCGGGCAACGAGGAAGACCCTGCGATCGGTCCCATCTTCCCAGTACGTGACGCCGCGGTTGCGAAGCTTGGTTGCGACCTCCTCTCCCTGATTGGGGTCGAAGCTCCAGCGCAGTTGGCCGCTGGCGGCATCGACAGCGATTAAGCGCAACTTGGGAGTGGTGGCGAACAAGGTGCCGTGGACCACAATGGGGTTGCACTCCATCTCCGACTCAGGGAACGCATCGCCTGAATCGTAAGTCCACGCCACGGCGAGGTTGCGGACGTTGTCGCGATTGATCTGGCGAAGAGTCGAATAATGGATGTTGTCCGGAGCTCCCCCATAGACCTTCCAATCGCTGTAGTCCGAGGAGGAGGACATGCGTTGCCCGGACGAGGTCAGATGAACCACGAGCAGCACGACAGGCAGCAAGGCAAGCTTCCAACGACGGTTTAGCATTGTCCCTCCGACTTTCGGCTCATCGCACGCCAAGGCTCTTTCGCGCACTGTGGATTTTACCACTTCGACTGGATCAACGGATCGATGCAGGCGCCACCCGCGTTTTGCAGCAAGATGAGCGCGTGTCATAATCTAGGGTGTATGGGTCGCATTTGGATCTGGGGCTTTCGGGTTTTCATTGCTATGCTCTTGTGCGGAACCCCTGCTCACGGGCAAGAGATTCCGATATCCAAACCGGTCTGGAGAACAGATCTTCGGCAGGCGGGCCTTACCGTGCCGAGCTTTCAATTCTCCCTTTCCGTCCACCCTCTCCGGACCGAATCGATCTTGAGTCCGGAATCGCTGGCTTTCGGTCGTGGCGGCCACATTGTTCTGGCGTTTATAAGCCAAGAAATCGGCGGCAGGGGTTCTTCAATTCTTTCAGTGGAAGCGTCCCGTAAGCTACGTCTCATCTCATTGGACGCAGCGACTGGAAGAATCGTCGCCAACCGAATATGGCCTGTTCCTGGACCGACCTTAGGCGAGCTCTGTGTGGGAGCGACCGAGGACGGGAATTTCGTGGTGCTGAGTCGAAATGCGCTCTGTGTCTACGCCCCCGACCTTCAAGAAATAGACAGGATCGATTTGCCGGCTGATCCTGAGAATTCCACGAGCGGTTGGAAGTTACGAGTTCCGCCCGGCGGAGACGTGGTTTTCCTCGAGCACTACTTGAACGGTAGCCGGACTCTCCGGATGCTAACCGCGACACCGCTTCGCGAGGTCCGTACCTGGCACAAATCAGAAGTCCTTAGTTCGGTCTCCGAGAAGTACTTCGCGAAGGTGGGAAGGAACAACGATTTGTATGTCCGGGCGTTCGACACTCCGTGGCATGCCATCGCCGAATTAGGACGCTACCGTGCTCTTTGGGGGAGCGGGGCGAGGTTCATGAACGAGGATTCGCTGATTGTGGCTCGCCGCGACTCTGTTCAGTTGATAAGGGTGGACGGGCAGATTCTCTTTACGGCGCACCCTCCCAAAGGCCGTCTTGTCGCCTCTGCTTGGGGATCGCTTGACGGGAGATTTGTGGCGGTGGCGGCTGACAGGATGACGGGCATTACGATGGAAACTCTTGACATGTACAGGCATCCCTCTCCCTGGCGGATCTTGGTCTATGACACCAAGAGCGGCAACACCGTGAGCGCCCTGAGGTTCACTTGGGGGCTTGCGTGTGCGTTCTCGCCCGATAGCTCCGCGTTGGCTGTGCTCAGCGGTGGGATCATCGAACTGCTCAGCCTTCCTCAACGGAACAAGGCAGGAGCCGCGGATTAGCAAGAGGCTCAGATCTACGCTACCCGTTTTTAGGAGCTCATGTGGCCACTGTCCAAAACCCGGTGACCAAGGCTTCTGCGTTGCCGCAGCAAAGCGCGCCCACCCGATCGAGAATTCTGTCCGTCGATGCTTTGCGGGGCGCGATCATGATTCTGATGGCCATCGATCATATCCGCGACTTCATCAACTTATGAGCGCTCAGTGGCTGTAGAAAACGTACCGTGAATACTCCTCCTCGAGTTCCTTGTCCTCTGCCGACTTTTCTTGCAGAATCCAGAGCCCGTCTTTGTCCACCATGTAGATGAGCCCTCGCCCTTCGTCCATCCGAATCGCGGTGACATTGCTGAATCTTCGGAGTGTGGCCGGATGGTCAGGGTCGGCGAAGTTGACCAGGGCTGCCGAACTGATGTGCACTGCAGGGGGCTGGGTATCCGTTACTAGCGCAACATCGCCGTCCAGAGCAGCCAGAGTGCAATCTGCCGGCTCCGACGGTAGATGGAATTGCTTGACGACAGCGGGGCGGGCTGCGTTGGTAACATCCACCAGTATGAGCGTCCTGTGCTGGGTGTCTTGGAGTTCGAGGAACTGCCGTCTACGATGCGCAGAGGTCTTCAAGCTCGTGACCGAGGCATTCGGCAGAGCGATGTGGCCGATCACGAGGATGTTATCAGCAGGAACGGCCTCTTTATCGTGACGTACGGCTCGAGCGAAGATCATTGCGGGAAGAAGGAGCAGCGATATAATTGCTCCAAGCAATACCTGTTCGAATAATACCTTTTTAATCGAATTTCCCTCCTTGTCAAGGCAGGATAACGGACGGTCCGCGGCGCCGCGGCCAACTCTTCCGGGGAGCGTGGCCAGCCTGTGCGTCCGGAAATGGGCAGACGTGGGTACAAGATCCACCCCCAGGCTCGCAAGGTAATTCTAGCACCGGGGAATCAGCAGGATTAGTGAAAGTTGCAAGGAGATTAAGGAACTGTTACGAGAGTGTTACATTCTACGACATATTGTCTGAATATGGCAGGGAGTTGTAGGGGCAACCCTTGTGGTTGCCCCAGGGCGGCCACAAGGGCCGCCCCTCCAACAAGGCAGAGCGGCAGAGCCGCACTCGGCGAGAACCGCAGCTCTTGATTTGGACAGCTTTGCGCAAACCGCTAAGGTCCGCACAAGCGCCTATCCACTGCCGACCGCCTACTGCCCACTGCCTACTGCCTACAAGGGCACTCCCTTCATGGAGTAAGAACTAAGCACGCGCACGTAGTTGGCCCGCTGGAAGGCGGAGGGGTCGGATACGGCGCGCTGGCTCATGCTGCCTTGCATCTGGCGGATGGAATTGTACTCGTGTTCTTCCATCCAAGCCACCATGTCGTTGCGCAGGGTAGCGAGGTGGCCGATGCCGTTGCGAAGCAATGCCGAGGTGATGGCCACCACACGCGCCCCGGCCATCATGGCTTTCAGAACATCCGCGGCGGTGTGCACGCCGCCGGTGACGCAGAGATCAGCCTTGACATGCCCGAACAGGATGGCGACCCAATTCAGGCGCAGCAGCAGTTCGTGCGAGGTGCTGAGCATAAGGTTGGGCACCACCTCGAGGTTATCGATGTCGAAGTCGGGCTGGTAAAAACGGTTGAAGAGAACCAGGGCGTCCGCCCCGGCCTGGTCCAGGCGTTTGGCCATGTGCGCGAGCGAACTGAAGTAGGCGCCGATCTTGACGGCCACAGGAATGCGCAGGCTGGATTTCACCCTGGCCACGAGGTCGCAATAGAGCTTTTCGACCTCGTCGCAGGTCGTCTCCGTGCTGGTGGGGATGTAGTAGATGTTGAGCTCGAGGGCGTCCGCGCCGGCATCTTGAATCTTCCTGGCGTACTCGGTCCAGCCACCGAGGGACGAGCCGTTGAGGCTGGCGATGATGGGGATGCCGACCGCAGCCTTAGCGCGCCGGACATGCTCGCAATAGCCTTCCGGGCCGAGATTGTAGCCCGTCAAATCGGGGAAATAGGTAAGTGATTCGGCAAAGCTTTCGGTGCCTTGCTGAAGAAACTGGTCGAGCACGGTGCTTTCGATATTGATCTGTTCCTCGAAGAGCGAGGGAAGAACGATAGCCGCGGCGCCGCTGTCTTCCATGCGCCGGAGGTTTTTGAGTTCTTCGGCGAGCGGAGACGCAGAGACGACCAGGGGATTCTTCAGATCGATGCCGTGATAGGAAGTGGTGAGGTCAATCATTATTTTACCTCCTTCGCCGCGCCATTGGCGGGCATGGCTGCCATATTTTGATAGACTCGCCAGCGATTGCGAACGTCCTCCTCGGCAAACTGCAACAGGAGCTTGGCCGCCTGAGGATCGCTATGTTTCAGCATAGTATAACGAGTTTCATTATATATGTATTTGTCAAGAGGCAAGGCGGGCGGCTTGGAATCAAGCTGGAAGGGGTTCTTTCCCAGCCGGGCGAGCTCCGGATTGTACCGGTAGAGCGGCCAGTAGCCGGACTGGACGGCGGCCTTCTGTTGCTCCAGGCCATAGGCCAAGTCGTAGCCGTGCGCGATGCAATGCGAGTAAGCAATCAGCAGCGAGGGCCCATCATAGGCCTCCGCCTCGAGGAAGGCCTTGAGCGTGTGCATGTCGCTCGAGCCCATGGCCAGGGCCGCCACGTAGACGTTGCCATAGCTCATGGCCATCATGCCCAGGTCTTTCTTGGGCCGGGGTTTGCCGCCCGCCGCGAACTTGGCCACCGCGCCGCGCGGCGTGGCTTTGGACATCTGGCCGCCCGTATTCGAGTAGACCTCGGTGTCGAGGACCAGCACGTTCACGTTGCGGCCGGAAGCCAGAACGTGATCCAGGCCGCCGTAGCCGATGTCGTAGGCCCAGCCGTCCCCGCCCACAATCCAGACGCTTTTCTTGACCAGGGAGTCCGCCAGGCTGGCGAGGTCGCGGGCTTCGGCGCCCTCGAGGCCGGCGAGCTTGGCCTTAAGCGCCTGCACGCGCTCGCGCTGCTCGCGAATTCCAGACTCGGTGGTCTGGTCGGCGCCGAGGAGGGCAAGGACCAACTGATCTCCCAGGCTGGATGAGAGGCGAGCAAGCAACTCGCGCGCGTATTCGGTTTGCTTGTCGATTGCCAAGCGCAGCCCCAAGCCGAACTCGGCGTTGTCTTCAAACAAGGAGTTCGTCCACGCCGGGCCACGCCCCTCCCGGTTCTGCGCGTAGGGGGTCGTGGGCAAGTTGCCGCCGTATATGGACGAGCAGCCGGTGGCGTTGGTAATAAGAGCGCGGTCGCCGAAGAGTTGGCTCATCAATTTGATGTAGGGCGTCTCGCCGCAGCCCGCGCAGGCGCCGGAGAATTCGAATAAGGGTTGCAATAACTGCACGTCCTTCACTTGCCCCAGGCTGAGGGTGCGCCGGTCGACTTCGGGGAGGTTGAGGAAGAAGTTCCAGTTGTCGCGTTCGGCTTCCCGGAGCGGCGGTTGAGCCGCCATGTTGATGGCTTTGTGCTTCGCCTCGCTCTTGCTCTTCACCGGGCAGACTTGCACGCAGAGGGTGCAGCCGGTGCAATCTTCCGGGGCTATCTGGAGCGTGTATTTCAGTTCCTTGAATTCCTTCCAGCGCGCCGCGGCCGATTTGAACGTCGCGGGCGCGCCTTCGAGAAGCCGGGAATCGTAGATCTTGGAACGAATGACAGCGTGGGGGCAGACCAGGATGCACTTGCCGCACTGGATGCAGATTTCTTCATCCCATACCGGAATCTCGAGCGCGATGTTTCGCTTTTCCCACTGCGCCGTGGCGCTGGGGAAAGTGCCGTCGATCGGCATGGCGCTTACGGGCAGGTCGTCGCCTTCCCCGGTGATCATCTTGGCCAGCACCTTCTGGACGAATTCCGGGGCTTCTTCCGGCACGGGCCGTCTGAGGTCGAAGGTGCTCGAGACTCGATCCGGAACCTTGACCTCGTGCAAGTGGCTGAGAGCCTGATCCACAGCGGCGAAATTCTTCTGCACGACAGCTTCGCCGCGCTTGCCGTAGGTCTTCTCGATAGCGTGCTTGATGGCCTGGATGGCCTCGTCACGGGGAAGAACGCCGCTGATGGCAAAGAAGCAGGTTTGCATCACCGTATTGATGCGGCCCCCCATGCCGGCGGCGTGGGCCACTTTGACGGCGTCGATCACGAAGAAGCGGAGTTGCTTCTTGATGATCTCTTGCTGCGCAGTCCGGGGCAGGTTATCCCAGACTTCCTCCGGGCCGAAGGGGCTGTTCAGCAGGAACGTGGCGCCGGGTTGCGCGGCCTTCAGCATGTCAAGCCGCTCGAGGAAACTGAACTGGTGGCAGGCCACGAAGTTGGCTTTGGAAATCAGATAAGTGGAATGGATGGGCTTGGGGCCAAAGCGCAAGTGAGAGATGGTGACAGCTCCGGACTTTTTCGAGTCATACACGAAATAACCTTGCGCGTAGTTTTCCGTATCCTCGCCGATGATCTTGATGGAGTTCTTATTGGCGCCCACCGTACCATCCGCCCCAAGGCCATAGAACATGGCGCGAACTGTCTTCGGATCTTCGGTCGAAAAAGCCGGGTCGTATTTGAGGCTGGTGTGGGTGACGTCGTCGTCGATGCCGATGGTGAAGTGGTTGTGGGGTTTTTCCCGGAGCATCTCGTCGAAGACCGCTTTGACCATGGCCGGCGTAAATTCCTTCGAGGAGAGCCCATAACGCCCACCGATGATGCGCGGAAACGCGTGGAAGGGCGCCTTGCCGGTTGCGATGCCTTCGCTCACAGCGGTCGTGACGTCGGTGTAGAGCGGCTCGCCCAGGCTACCGGGTTCTTTGGTGCGGTCTAACGTGGCGAGAGTCTTCACGGTGGCGGGGAGTGAGTTGAGGAAGTGCTCGAGGGAGAATGGACGATACAATCGCACTTTCAGAACCCCTACCTTCTCTCCCTGCGCAGTCAAGTGGTCAACGGTTTCCTGGGCCGCTTCGGCGCCCGATCCCATCAGGATGACGACGCGCCCGGCGTCCGGCGCGCCCACATAGTCAAACAAGTGGTAGGAACGCCCCACCAGGCGCGCGAATTTATCCATCTCTTCCTGGACGACAGCCGGGCAGGCGTCGTAAAAGGGGTTCACGGTCTCGCGTGCCTGGAAGAAAACATCGGGGTTCTGTGCCGTGCCGCGGATAAAGGGGTGGTCCGGAGACAAGGCGCGTTTCCGATGCGCCTTCACGAGCTCTTCGTCGATCATCTCGAGCATATCTTCATTGGTTAATTGCTCCACCTTGCCCACTTCGTGCGAGGTGCGAAAGCCGTCGAAGAAATGCAGGAAGGGCACGCGCGCGCGCAAGGTGGCAGCCGATGCGATCAGCGCAAAATCCATTACCTCCTGCACCGAGTTGGAAGCGATCAGAGCGAAGCCCGTCTGGCGAGTCGCCATTACGTCGCTCTGGTCCCCGAAGATAGAGAGGGCATGCGCGGCCAGAGTTCTGGCCGAGACGTGGAACACTGTGGGAGTGAGCTCCCCGGCGATTTTGTACATGTTGGGGATCATCAAGAGCAGGCCTTGCGAGGCCGTAAAGGTGGTGGCAAGAGAGCCGGCCTGCAATGCCCCATGCAGAGCGCCGGCGGCCCCACCCTCGCTTTGCAGCTCCACCACGCGAGGTATGGTCCCCCAGAGGTTCGGCTTATTCTCCGCCGACCATTGGTCCGCCCATTCGCCCATGGGGGAAGAAGGCGTAATGGGGTAGATGGCGATTACCTCGTTAACCCGGAAGGCTACATAGGCGGCGGCTTCGTTGCCGTCGATCGTTACCTTGCTTCTAGTCATCTATTTGCTCCATTCGGTTCTGAAATGAACACATGATTGACTGCAATCTTAGATCCAGCGTGCGCTACGCAGTTTTTTGTAGGGGCGGCCCTTGTGGCCGCCCTCGGGCAACCACAAGGGTTGCCCCTACAACCATGGCGCTAGGCAGCACGCGCGCCTCCCTGGCTTGCGAGGCTTGCCCCGATCCGCAATGCTTGTGAAACATCCTCGCGGCGCTCCACCGGGAGTGACACGAGCACGCCCTCCCACGCCGCGCTGGGGAATAGAGGCTCGATATCCAGCCAGAAAGCAATGGCGGCGAGTGCTGCCCGCTTGGGCGTCGCGTCGCGCCGGAAGGGTTGGCGGAGGAGGCGGCCGGTGGGATTCGCGATCTCGAGTTCTGAATCGAGAAGCAGAAGCGTGCTCGGCGTCACCTGGGCCAATGTCCCGTTAGCTCGGAGCTCATTCCATCCATCCTGGCTCACTCCGATGACAACATCGACGCTTTCCATCCCGGTGTACTCGATAGGCTGTGGGCTCAAGCAAATCTCAGAAAGCGAGAATCCGGAACCCTGAGTTACGGGATTGTCGTTCTTTTGTGTACTGTAAAGGCCCACGCTCAAGGCTGCCCGGCAGAGTAGAGCCGCTGAAGACTGTACCCTCTCGCCAGCCGTGCCCGCAATCACGATGTGCAGCCTCTTGGCATTCTGAGCCTGGAATCTTGAATCTTGAGTTTTGAATTCTGGTTCAGCGGCATGCTGGTCCGGCATGGAAGCAGAGCGAGATTCCTCGCTGCGCTCGGAATGACACAAGACGGGTTGGTTTGGCCTCTCGGCGGTTTCCTCAGACTTTGGAAATTGCGGCTTGCGCGCTCGACGTGATTCGACTTCCTGCTGAAAGAGCTGGCGAAATGTAGAGCGCGGCCGCTCGGCTTCCATTCGCCCGACCGAATATCCCTGGCGGCTGATGACATCGCGCAGCGCCGCTCCTGTGGCCTTGTTTTTGAACGCGCCATAGCCTGTGCAAGTCTCCAGAATCTCGACTAGAGAAAACCCTGGAAAGGCGATCGCCTCCGCTATCACGGCGTCGAGGTTGCTGTCCGTGGCGAAGTGGCGGGCTAAGAACCCAGCTTGCGCCGTGCGAAGGAGCGCGAGAAGATCGAGCGGGGGTATGCAGTTTCCCCGCGGCGTTGTGGCCGTAACCCAGCCGAGAGGCGTGAAGGCGGAATGCTGGCCTCCCGTCATCCCAAACAGGAAATTGTTATGAACGAGCACGGTGACGTCCACATTCAACTGCGCCGCATGAACCAGATGCAGCAAGCCGATCATAGCCCCGCCATCGCCAATCATGACCACGGGCTTCAGCCCGGCGGCGGGGAACACGGCATCAGCCAGCGCCATGCCGGTGGCCACGGCGGTTGACCGGCCGTGAGTGGTGTGGACAGTATGCAAATAAGGAAAAAGGGAATCCGCCAGGCCCACACAACCGATATCAGTGGCAAGCACTACCGAACATGGCGGGAGACTGAGCCTTTCGAGGGCGTGGCTTAGCTGCCGGACCACCAGCGCGTGGCCGCAACCCCGGCAGTAGGGAAGCTTTGCGTCGCCTGCGAGGTAAGTGGAGTTCCCCATCACGCCCCCGCCTTCCTTTGCAGGGGTGGTTCGCGAAGCGCACCTGCCGGCGAGTACTCACACGGCCAGTCGGCGCGGGGAATTGTGCCGCCTGCCCTGGCGATGGCGCGAACAATCTCACCAGGCGAGATCATGCCGCCAATCCTGTTGATCCCCAAGACGCGTTGGCCCGTGAGGTAAGGCGCAAGGACGCTGCGGTATTGCCCGGTGAGGTTTTCCTCGGCGACGAAGATGGTGCGTATTCCAGCCGTCGCCATATGAAGCGCTTCGACAGGTACCGGGAAGAGGGTCTGAATCTGCAAGAAGGAGATGGGAAAGCCCTCTTTGCGCAAGATGCCGACAGCTTCGCGACCGGCGCGCGCCGTGATTCCATAACTGATCAGCAGGCAGGAGGCATCAGGGTCCAGATCGGGACGAACCAAGGCCATTTCAGTTGCATGCGCTTCGATCTTGCGCTGCAAGTGAACCAGCATCTCGACGACCTCGGGCGAAGCCTTTCTCAGCCGTCCTTGGCGATCGTGAGCCGATCCCGTCACGGTCACCTTAGCTCGGCCGCCGACGGGGGCAAAGCCCGGCGCCTCCTCAGCCCTCTCGATGTCATAGGCCGCGGTGGAGGCTTTGGCGTCGACTCCAGTTCGCTCCACAGGAGCCAATTTTGCCAGAGCGGCTTCGTCGACCAACTCGGTGGTCATTCCCACTTCCTTATCGGAAAGAAGTACGACTGGCGTACGGAGGTGCTCCGACCAATTGAATGCCTGCTGAGCAAGTTCGTAACACTCGGCGGCGTTGCTGGGAGCGAATACCGGTATCGAGTAGCCCCCCGACGTCGAGAATTCAGCGAGAAGAACATCACCCTGTGCTCCCTGGGTAGCACCACCCGTACTCGGACCAAGCCTTTGAATCAGTGCGATGACCACTGGCGTTTCGGTCATCAGTGCATACTGGACGGTTTCGGACATCAGTGCCCATCCGGGGCCGGAGGTCGCCGTCATCGATTTCAGGCCTCGCAAGCTCGCGCCTACGCAATAACATAACGAGGATATTTCGTCCGGGGCGGAGAGCGCCAAGCCACCCAGCGCAACGAGTTCGCGCATCATGACTTCATAGATCTCCGAGGCCGGGGTTATGGGATAGCCGGCAAAGAAACGGCAACCGGCTGCCAGCGCGCCTTCCGCTACCATTCGATTTCCAGAGCAAAGCCTGAGAGACATCCCAATTAGCCTGCATCAAGGTGGAGCAACACGAGGGCCAAGAGTTGATCTCGAATCCAGCACGTAAGCCATGTCTTTACAACAGATTGCAAGCGTTCCAGAGCCGTATGTCGTTTCGTCGGGGCAATCCGAGTGCCAGAATACACGCCGGTGGGTGGAAATCCACCGTGCAGTCGAGGAGTCGAGGAGTCGAGAAGTCGCGGTTTAGGAGTTAACAAACGCGTTCCCGGCTGCGGCTCGACTTTGGTGTCGCATTCAGCTCTCGACTTCTTGACCCTGCCATTTGTTTTCATATACATTCCCGGTTTGTTCCGTCGTTTTCGTGGCGCGGAAAGTCGAGAAGTGCGAACCACCGGTCATTCCCGCGAAGGCGGGAATCCAGCTCCTGGACTGGGAGGTTCTGCGAGGTTTGCGGAGTGGATTCCCGCCTTCGCGGGAATGACGGCAGGGTGGAGCGCCGATGCCTCGCAAATGACGCCACTACCCGAGTTTTCAACTTCTTGCCCGCACGTTTTTTTGGCCCCTCCCTTTGTTTTCATATACATTCCCGGTTTGTTCCGTCATTTTCGCAGCGCGGGAAGTCGGGAAGTGCGAACCACCGGTCATTCCCGCGAAGGCGGGAATCCGGCCCCTGGATTGGCAGGTTCTGCGAGGTTAGCGGAGTGGATTCCCGCCTTCGCGGGAATGACGACAGAGGCCGTCTTTTTGGCCCCTCCCTTTGTTTTCATATACATTCCCGGTTTGTTCCGTCGTTTTTTGGTAGCCCGCAGAGCGGGCGCAAGAATGTAGCCCACGGTGTAAGAAGGTGTGAAAAGATCGCGCTGTAGGGGCGGCCCTTGTGGCCGCCCTGGGGCAACCACAAGGGTTGCCCCTACAACGTCGTGAAAAAACGTGATTTTTTCACACCTTCTCGGGCTTTGTGCTACTATCTTTCGCCCCTGACGGGGCTGAACTCAGAATTATAGCCTAGCTAACTGTGTTTGTCAAGAGACAGAAAGCCAATATATAGAAAGTCACGGCAGGTCGAGCGTGTAGTGAGTTGGATTGCGCCCGGGACGGGAATAGCTACTTAGCTGGGCCAGGAGGTCCCAAGCGCTTATAGGCTTTGCGGGCGATCTTCTCGACGGCGGCTTCGGCCTTTGGGCCGCTGGGCATTCCGTAGACCGAAACAACCAGAGCATCGCCGCCCCGATATATGCTGAGCATGGTGGGACCTTTAGGAGCCTGAACCAAGAGAGCCTTATCTCCTAATCCCGGGAGCTCCCGAATCTTCGCATCCGGTACTCCCTTTTTAGCTTGCTCGACGGCGTGGCTGAGATCGCGTTTCTTGGGGGAGCGAGAAAGAAGAATGTTGACTTTGCTGCCCTTCGGATTGGAGTAGGAGCAGACGTCGGCGTCGTGTGCCATCTGGGGCACTGGGTAGCCGATCGACACGCCGAGAGCTTGCTCGATATCGGCTTTGGTGACCAGGCCGCACACGCCGGCCGGATTCGGGACGGGAATAACTTTGGGAGCTTTGGGCTGTTGTGCGGCAGCGACGGCGCCCACAGAGATCAAGAAGATTGAGAGCAGGTTAGATGGCGTCTTATGCATGGTGTCAATCATCTTACCACGGAAGATGTTGTCACGACATTCTGCCAGGGACATTCTGTCAGTTGAAAACCTCTCTCTTCCAGCATAACATCTGTCCTCGTCCTGGTCTCGGCAGACTTTGCTGCTCACGAGGTTCGCTGATGAATTATCCGGTTTGGGAACCCTTCATGTTAGGCGGGGGATTGGTGATTGGGATCATTGCCATTCTCCACGTCTTTGTTTCGCACTTTGCCGTAGGAGGGGGTCTCTTTCTGCCCCTCACTGAGCGCAAGGCCTATCGCGAAAACAATCCCGCGCTGCTCGAATACGTGAAGTCCCACTCGAAGTTTTTCGTCCTGGTGGTCCTGGTATTTGGTGCGGTGAGCGGGGTCGGCATCTGGTGGAGCATCGCCTTGGTGAATCCCGAAGCCACAGCGACGCTCATTCACGTCTTTGTTTGGGGATGGGCCATCGAGTGGGTTTTCTTCATTGTGGAGATTGCCGCGGCATTCATCTACTACTATGGTTGGGACCGGCTTGATCCTAAGACGCACCTCCTGGTGGGATGGATTTATTTTGGGGCAGCCTGGGCCAGCCTGCTGGTGATCAATGGCATTCTGACGTTCATGCTGACGCCGGGGAGATGGATCAAGACGCAGACGTTCGCGTCAGCCTACTTCAATCCCGGCATGCTGCCGTCGCTGGTGGTGCGCACGGCTGTGTGCATCGCGCTGGCCGGCGTTTATGCCTTGATTACCTCCTCTGCGGTCGCCGATGTAGCGTTGCGAAACCAAGTTATCGCCTATGCCGCCAAGTGGCTGTTGGCCGGCACACTGATAATCCCCTTTGCGGGAATCTGGTACATCTCGACGATTCCAGCGTTGGCGCGGGAAATCTCGATGGGCGGGGCTCCCGCGGTCACTATCTTCGCCGGGCTCTCGATATTCTTTTCCGCCCTCGTCATGGCCTTCACCTACTTCGGCCCCCACCAGCGCCCACGCCATTTCAATATGGTCTTTGCTTTTCTGCTGGCCGTCCTCGCGCTTTCCACCACCGCCGTCACAGAGTGGGTGCGGGAGGCAGTGCGCAAGCCCTACATCATTTATGGCTACATGTACTCGAACGGCATACGCGTGTCGGACGTGGAGCGCACACGGGAGGTGGGTTTATTGAAGTCGGCACGTTGGGTTCGCCACCATGAGGTGGACCCCCAGGCTCTGGAGCGAACCGGCGAGGAAGTCTATCGGGTGCAGTGCGCGAGTTGCCACACGGTAGATGGCTACAATAGCATCCGCTTTGCCGTCAAAGGCTGGAGCTGGGCGATGATTGACTACCAGTTGGCCCACCTCAGTTCCTTGAAGGGCTTTATGCCGGGCTTCGTAGGGACCGACGCGGAGCGTCAGGCTCTAGGCGCTTGGCTGGCAAGTTTGAATCCGGTGCCCACCAACATTGCTATCGAGCCAGCATCTTCCGCGGTAAGAGGCCAGGCGACGGACGCGACTGGAGAAGGAGCATCGCAACCATGAATCCTGTCATACCCGCGCCAGTCCCCGTGCCTTTGCCGGCGCCCCCGTGGCTGTTGGAGTTTCTACTGGTGTTTACATTTGTGTTGCACTTACTGGCGATGGACTTTCTCCTGGGTGGGGTCATCATCCTTAGCGTCTCGAGCTTCCTGGGCCGGCACGACTCGGGGCACCATGAACTGGCGCGTCGTGTTTCCCACGCCCTGCCCCCCGTGACGGCCTTTACCATCACGCTCGGCGTGGCTCCGCTGCTGTTCGTACAACTCCTATATGGCCAGCTCTTTTACACATCTTCTGATCTCATGGCATGGTACTGGCTTGCCGTGGTGTTTTTGGTCATGCTCGGCTACTACGGAATTTATTGGTACCAAATGCAGCACGACGAACTGGGGACGAGAGCGGCATGGGTGATGCTGTCGACGGCCATCCTCTTTATGCTTGTGGCCTTCATTTTTACGCAGAACATCACCACCATGCTGCATCCTCAGGATTTCTACCGCCTCTTCCTGAACGGGCAGGTAGGCACAATCCTCGGCTCTGTCACGTCTCTGAACATTGCACGTCTGGCTCACTTCGTAGTGGCCGCGGCAGCCTTGGCAGGCTTGGGGATTGCTCTGCTTTCGGCGCGCTGGCGAACCGAATCGCCGGAACTGGCGCGCTGGGGAAGACGTTACGGCGTGACGTGGTTCATGGGTGCAACCCTTGTGCAATTTCTAGTGGGGCTCTGGTTTTTGTTCAGCCTCCCGGTGGAGATCAGGCAGTCCCTGGTGGGAGACAAGCTCGCTGTGGGTCTTCTTGTTTCGGGTATTTTCCTGGCTTTGTTGGGTCTGCTGATGGCTCCCAGGAGTCTCTTGGCAGCGAGCGTAGCTATGCTTGGCGCGGTCAGCGCGATGGCCGTATTGCGGCACCTCGTGCGCGTTGCTTACTTGCGCCCTTATTTTGATCCACACTCGCTGGCCGTCCGGGGCCAATGGGTGGTTTTTTCCATATTTGTGGTGCTGTTGTTGGCTGGGCTGGCTACGGTGGGTTGGATGCTCTACGTCTTCTATCGCCCTGCCGCTCGTAGGGCATGACGCCAGTTGTACTTCGGCTGCATTCCCGGTAAGATGCGACAGGGGGAAAGACACAGTGGGTCGGTGCAATAGCTAGCTGTAAGCGGAGGTGGAATGCGAAGACTTCTTATCGGCGTGATCCTTACGTTTGTTCTGACTTTTCCTCTAGCCCGCGCCGCCGCGGGACAGAACCGGTCAGATTTCAGGGCGGAGAGAAAAACGCTCAAGACGCGACAAAAGCGGGAATGGAAGGCGCTCAAGGCCCAGCAGAAAGTCCAGAGACATTCCTGGAAGGGCGCGCATATGACCAGAGCGACCCGCGCGCAGGCGAAGCACCAAATGAAGCGTGACAAGCAGGCTCTCCACCAGCAACAGAAGAACGACCGCCAGGACCTGAAAGATCGCGAGCGGTTGATCAATGAAAGGATGAAACAGGCGCGTTAGTCGTCATGGGAGGTCGCCATGAAGCCAAGCGTCGTGTTGTTGGCGCTAGCACTCGTGTTCGTTCCGCTGTTGGCAGCGCAGGACGCCCAACAGCAAGGAGGGGAACAGGAGGAAAGGCCCACTCTCGGTCCCAAGCCGGGGCCCAACGAGCCTGCTGGCCCTCGGACCGCCACGGTGAACGACTACCGGAAGCTCATGCGAATTCGCACCCTCTACATCGAGAGAATGGACAATGCGCTAGATGAAAAGCTGGTGGTGAGCCTTGGGAAACTGGGCCGTTTCAAGATCGCCTCCAAGGCTAAAGAAGCCGATGCCATAGTGACCGGCTCATGTTTGGAATCGCGCCGGCTGAAACGCTTGCACTCCGAGGTATTTATTACCGGCCGCGGTGGCGGGTCAATTTGGCAGGACACCGTTTTGCGGCCTTACAACCCGCCTTCCCTCGACCAGGCCGTCAATGAAACCGCGCAGGTGGTGGCGGAACACTTGGGTGAGAGTATCAACGAAGCGGCAATGAAGTGAAGATCAGGAGTCAGCAGTCAGGAATCAGACGTCACTAGAAGCAAGGATCGGCCAGAAACTCGGCGCCGGGGAGCCGCACTGCCAGGGTGGTTCTCTTGCTCTTGCGACAGACAAGCGACCACTGGCTTCTGACTCCTGACTTCTGACTCCTGAATTCTGACTCCTGACTCCTGACTTCTGACTCCTGAATCCTGTTCTTATGCACTTGCGCGCGTTCCGTTCCGAGGATCTCGAGACCCTCTACAAGATTGATCAAGCTTGTTTCGCGCCCGGGATTTCGTACTCTCGGGAGGAGATGAAAGGGTTCATCGGCCAGCGGCGAAGCAGGACGTGGGTCGCGGAAGAGAGCGGGCAAGTCGTTGGATTCCTTATTGCCCAGCGCCTGGCACAGAAAGTGGCGCATATTGTGACCATCGACGTGGTGGACCGCTGGCGCCGGCGACGCGTGGGAAGCTTACTGATGGACGCCGCCGAGCAATGGGCGTTCGAGCAGAAACTGCTGCTGGTTTACTTGGAAGCCGCGGAGAACAACACCCCGGCGCAAGGCTTCTATGAGGCTCGAGGCTACAAGAAGGTGGACCGCCTCGAGAACTATTACGCGGACGGCGCCTCGGCCTGGGTCATGTTGAAGTGGTTGAAAGATAAAGCGCCGTAGCGCGGGCGTCCCGCCCGCTGTCACGTGGGCATGCTGCCCGCGTCACTCCTGGGGGAGCGAGCCGCTGCCGCGACAGCGGGCGAGACGCCCGCGCTACCTGATGCTGAGGAGCCCATGCCCATTAAACTACAATCCTCCGACAGCAAGACCATTGGCGTTGCCGTGCTCATTGCGGCTGGTTCTCTCGCCATCGGCGTCAAGTACTTCTCTCGTGCATTTCCGGAAGCTTCGATTCAGTTCCGCGTGAACCGGGACGATTCTGCTCCCGTAGCCCGAAGGTTCCTCACCGAACGTGGCTTCAAGCTGGAGAATTACCGGCACGCTGCGGAATTCGACTACAACGACCAGGCAAAGGTCTACCTGGAGCGCACGCAGGGGCTGGAACGGATGAACCGTCTGACCCGCGGCCCGATTCATTTGTGGCGTTGGTCGCATCGCTGGTTCAAGCCGCTCCAGGAGGAAGAATTCCGCGCGGACGTCACACCCGCGGGCGAGGTGGTCGGCTTTGACCACGAGATCCCCGAAGCTGCGGCAGGCGCCTCCCTCGAGCAGGCTGCTGCACGGACCATCGCGGAGAGCTTTCTCACTCAAGTGATGAAGCGGAACCTGGCTGATCTCGAGTTCGTCGAGACCGAGACGGAGAAGCGCCCGGCGCGCACGGATCATGATTTCACCTGGAAGCAGAAGAATCTGGATTTGGGCGACGGCAGCCTGCGCCTGGAAGTGATGGTCGATGGCGACCAAGTGGCAGGTTACCGGGAGTTCGTGAAGGTCCCCGAGCAATGGACTCGCGATTACGAGAAGCTGCGCTCGCGCAATGATGCCGCCCAAATCGTGGACGAGGTCTTCTGGATTTTGCTGAGCGTGGCCATGCTGGTGATTTTGATCCGGCGCCTGCGCGATCGTGATGTACCGGTCTGGATGGCTCTAGCTTTCGGCGGGGTAGCTGCGGCCCTGTATTTTCTTGGACAGCTCAACGGCTTTTCCTTGACTGAATTCGGCTACCAAACCACCGACTCCTACTCGAGCTTCCTGACCAGATTCCTGTGGGACGCCCTCCTGGCGGCGGTTGGTACGGGCGCAGCTATATTCCTGCTTGTTGCTGCTTCGGAGCCGATGTACCGAGAGAGTTTTCCGAACCAAATCTCTCTGCGAAGATACTTCAGTTGGCAGGGGCTCAGAAGCCGCTCGTTCTTTATGGCCAACGTCGTGGGAATCACCCTCACCTTCTTTTTCTTCGCTTACCAGACTGTCTTCTATCTTGCCGCCAATAAATTGGGGGCGTGGGCGCCCGCTGATGTGCCCTTTACTGACTTGCTGAATACACGATTCCCATGGATTACCGTGCTTTTCATCGGCTTCTTTCCAGCCGTTTCCGAAGAATTCCAGTTCCGGGCTTTCTCCATTCCCTTCCTGAAGAGGTTGCTGCGCTCCTGGCCTTTGGCGTTGGTGCTCGCGGCTTTCATGTGGGGGTTTCTGCACGCGGCCTACCCGAACGAGCCGTTTTTCATCCGCGGCCTCGAGGTGGGGCTGGGAGGCATCGTCATGGGCTTGGTCATGCTCCGCTTCGGCATCATGGCCACCTTGATCTGGCACTATTCCGTGGATGCGCTTTACACGGCCTTCCTCCTGATTCGCTCTCCCAATCATTACCTTTCGGTGTCCGGCGCCGTTTCCGCGGGCATCATGTTAATTCCGCTGGTAATCGCCGGGCTTGCCTATTGGCGCACCGGCACATTCAGCGATGGCGAATCCCTTACTAACGCGCGGGAGGGCGTTTCCAGGCCGGTTCGCAAAGAGGCTGCCGAACCCGAAGTGGCTCTTGTTTATCATTCCTTGTCTCGGGGCCGCCTGGCAGTGGCCGGAGTCCTTACTCTGGTATTTGTTCTACTGGCACTAATTCCTGTCTATCGTTTTGGGCAGGGCTTCTCGTTGCAGGTTACCCGCGCCCAAGCCATCCGCGCTGCGGATGCCTATCTGCGGCAGCAGCACGTGGACCCCAGTCGTTACCATGTGGTGGCGTGGGTCCACGATAACATTGACCCCTTGGCCCTTCGTTATTTGTTCGAGCACAAATCCATCCAGGAGTCCGACCAGATTTACCGGCGGGCCACCCGCCTTGCAGTCTATGAAGCGCGTTACTTCCGCCCGCTGGAAAAGGAGGAGCACCACGTCTTCTTGGATCCCACCACGGGCCAGGTGTTCGGCTATAGGACGTTGTTGGACGATAACGCGCCCGGCGCTTCGCTTGCTCCTGAACAGGCTCAGACCCTGGCAGCAAACTTTGTCGAGCAACAAGGCTACCATCTTTCGGATTTCGACCTCCAGAGTTCGGAAGCGGAGAAACGGAAGGCGCGGGAAGATTATACGCTTGTGTGGCAGGCGAAAGCCGGCGATCCCCGCAATGTGGCAGATGCGCATTATCGCCTCGAGGTGGACGTGGCGGGCGACCAGGTGGTGGGGTTCGCGCGCTTGTTTAAGCTGCCTGAGGCCTGGGAGCGGGAGCAGCGCTCTTCGAGTTTGGTGAATTCCATGCTCTCCTTTGCGGGAATTCTGGTGGGCCTGGTTTTGGTTGGGGCCGGTGTGGTCTTGTTGGTCATGCAAATCAGGTCCGGCCACATTGCTTGGCGGCCGGCAGCGATGGCGGGAGCTCTGATTTTGGCCCTGACGGTTCTTACCGAGCTCAACCAGTGGTCGGGGCTGGACCGCCAGTACACGACTTCCCTGCCTTTCGCCACCTGGCGGCTTTTTGAGGTGGTCAGCCTGGTCGTCGTTCCCTTGCTGGCCGGTCTGCTTTGTTGGCTTTTGGTGGGCCTTGCGGCCAGCCTTTATCCGCAGGCTTGGCTTCTGTTGAAAGACAGTGCCCGGCGTTTATGGCGGCGAGATGCGGCGGTTTGCATCGTGCTCGCTCTGGCCGTTGAGCTTGGCTTGGACAAGCTGGGTGCGCTTTTCGTTAGCCATTTTCACGCCTTCGCCCCCGTGGCTAGCGACGTCGTTTCAGGGACATTCAATGCTGCTATTCCGGGCGCCGGAGTTTTCCTGCACGCGCTTGGATTCAGCATCGTTGACATTTGCGGGCTGGGACTGGTTATCTACGTTTTCCGTTTTGGCTGGAGCAGGCACGCCTGGTGGCTATGGGCAGGAATACTGCTGGTGCTGGTGGGACTGGGGCCGGCAGGCGCGCATTCCGTGCGCGAGTACTTCGCCGGCTGGATCATGAGCTTTGTGCCACTTGCCGTTGGGGCGGCGATTGTCTTCTGGTTCTTACGGGATAACCTGTTGGCATACTGGGGCGCGGCTTTCTGCTTGGAGGTTGCGCAGCCTTTGCTTTCCTTGCTCTCGCCACAATCGGGTGTCTACCGGTGGAATGGGTTACTGCTTGGCCTGCTGGCGTTTCTCTTCCTGGCGGGGTTGTTCCTTGCCGGTAAGGCAGGCGAGGTTCCGGGCGAGCCATGATCAAGCTGGATGAAATCGAAGTGCGAGTCGTCGGCGCTCTTCTCGAGAAGGAGATCACCACACCGGAGTACTATCCGCTCTCCTTGAATGCCCTTGTTAATGCGTGCAACCAGAAGTCTAACCGCGATCCGGTCATGGCCCTGGATGAAAGCGCAGTGCGGCAGGCGCTGGAGACCCTGAGTGAAAAAAACCTCGCAGGCCAGGCCACCAGCGCGGACAGCCGCGTTCCAAAATTCGTGCACCACTTGCAGGAAGTCTTTAACTTTGATCGTCGAGAAACGGCGGTGCTCTGCGTGCTCCTGCTGCGCGGTCCGCAGACTCCGGGCGAATTGCGCGGTCGCACCGAAAGGATGTACAAGTTCGATGACCTCAGCGTGGTGGAGTCCGCGCTGCATCGCTTGATGGAGCGAGAGCCTCCACTGGTGAAGAAATTGGCGCGCCAGCCGGGTACCAAAGAGTCCCGTTATGCGCACTTGCTGGCAGGGGAGTTGGAAAGCTGGAGCGCGCCGGAGGAGACTCAGCCGGCAGCCGCGCCAGCCGGCCAAGACGAAGAGCGGATCACGCGGCTCGAGAATGGGCTCGAGAGCCTGCGGAAAGAAGTCGCGGACCTTCGACAACAACTGGAAGACTTTCGTAAGCAGTTTGAATGAGCCTGGCCCGGGCGGTCATTCTGAGCGAAGCGCGCGGCAAGCAAGCGCTTTTCGCCAGGCAGTCGCCGCAGAAGCTCAAGGCGCTGCGGGAGAGCGCATTGATCGAAAGTGCAGTTTCATCCAACCGCATAGAGGGCGTTGAGGCGGATCAGGCTCGAATCACTACGGTCATTTTCGGCAAGGGTCATCTGCGCGACCATCAGAGGGCTGGCAAGATCGTGTGTCTCGCACGCGGCCCTGGCGCGACCTGGCGGAAAGAGGGTAGTACCCTTAAATGAGGGTAAGAGAGAGGGTACTGACCGTCCCCTTACACGTTGCAGGGGCAGAGCGAAGCCGCTTAGCGTGGGAAGTTACTGCCGTTAGTCCGCTTCTCCTGTGGCTCGATCCACGGGGAAGATCTTCAGCGCGACAGGGTAACGACTCGGCTTCGCGCTGGGAAGTTCGACGATCAGGCCGTCGGCGCTGCGGGTCCACTTGACTTGGACTCTTGAGCCCAACAGTTGAATGGTCTTGATCTCTCGCTTCGTCAACTCGGAACCTGCGGCCAGCGATTTGATCCTCAGCTTGCCATCCTCCGGCCATGCCAGCGCAATCGCATAGAGTGTGTCGCCCTTGGCCGTGAAGCGAATGTCCTCTGCGGTGTATCCACGGGTGGCGGTATCTTTGAAGGAGCCGCCCACCACTTTGGTCGGACCCTCGCCGGAAACTTTCCAGGGCCGCGTGGCGTAAATGGCTTCCCCATTGACGGCGAGCCACCTGCCCATGTCAAGTAGGATCCTCTGGGCCTCGTCAGGAATAGTTCCATCGGACTTGGGCCCGATGTTCAACAGCAGGCAGCCATTCTTGCTTACAATATCCACCAGTTCGTCGATGAGCGATTCCGGCGTGCGAAAGGTTTCGTCTTTGATGTATCCCCATGACTTCTCGCCCACGGAAGTATCCGTCTGCCAGAAGATGGGACGCAGCGTGTCGAGTTGCCCCCGCTCGATGTCGAGCACCGCGGCGCGCTCGGGAAAGGCTTTGTTCTTGTAATTGATGGCGACCTCGCGTTCCCATTCGGCGGCGCGATTGTAGTAGAAGGCGCCAAACTTCCGGAGGTAAGGCGCGAATGCAGGTTGCTCGATCCACCAATCGAACCAGACGAGATCGGGGTGATACTTGTCCACAATCTCGCCGATGCGCGCCAGCCAATTGTCCAGATAGGAGCGATCGGGCTGAATCTTATCCGATTGTGCCGGGCCATAAAAGCTTTGGAAGCGGGCATCATTGACGTCGGAATCGAAGCTTCTGCCGCCGTTGAAGAACCACCAGTGCTCGGCGCGGTGCGAGGAAGCGCCAAAATGCAATCCTTGTTTGCGCACGCTCACCGCCAACTCGCCCACCACGTCGCGCTTTGGGCCCATCTTCGCGGCGCACCAATCCGTAAGCTCCGACGCATACATGGGAAAGCCATCATGATGCTCCGCCACGGGCACCACGTACTTCGCCCCGGACTTCTTGAATAATTCCGCCCACTGATCAGGGTTGAACTTCTCGGCCTTGAACATGGGGATGAAGTCTTTGTAACCGAACTTCGATTGCGGGCCGTAAGTCTCCAGGTGGCGCCGGGAGACGGGACTATCGATCAGGTACATGTTGCGGGGATACCATTCGCTATCGAAAGCCGGGACGCTATAGACGCCCCAATGGATGAAGATTCCGAACTTGGCGTCTTCGTACCACTTCGGAACTCTAAACTTCTCCAGCGAATCCCAGGATGCGCTAAAAGGACCTTTCGCAGCCACGTCCTCGATTTTTTTGACGGATTCCCCAACGTTTTTATTCTCGGATATTGCCCAAATGCTTAGCATCACAATAAGCAAAGCCGAAAGTGTGACGCGCGTAACCCAGTGGCTGAAGCCTGTCTCGAGTCTGTGCTCTGTAATGAGGGTAACAAAAGTACGACGGCGGTTTTTCACGTTGGCCCCCTTGTAGCGCCAATTGCGATCGGCTTCGCCCGCGCTGCTTTTCCTGCGGGTGTGCGGGCTGAGTCCGGGAGTGAAATCTTAGCAGGATGTTTGCGAATGGAACAGCTTAGTTAGCAGGCTCCAGAAAAACCATGACCTCCTCGGGCGTAGCGGCAATTTTACGTCGCCATAAGCTGAATCGCTGCCAGACGCAAGTGGCGGCATGAAGCCGCTGCTGCGCCTTTTCCGCAGCGTGTGGGACTTGATGATTCCCGGCACAATTCTAAGGGTCGTGGCCTGCGCTAGCTTTCGCTTTTCATTCGATATTTACCTCACAATATTAGGCCATCGCATTGATACGTAACGACTTATAATTAAATTTGGGCAGAGAATAAAAAAGCGCAGAGGGACCAAAAAAGCCTTGACAAGAAATAAGTGAAACCTTATCTTTGGTGGAGCAAAGTGGTAGCCAGTAGTAAAAAGTGGTGCTTTGGGGAAGGGCCCGCCTGGGCCAGCCGCTTTTTGGGGGATTCCACATGCTCCGTGGTAATTATCCCGCGACAGTGGATGGCAAAGGTCGGTTGAAGATTCCGGCGGTCTTCAAGGCTTATCTGGACGAGACCTACGGCGCTAATTTCTACGTCACTAGCCTCGATGGATTGTCGGTTCGCATCTACCCGTTCCGGGAGTGGCAGGACATCGAGGACAAGCTGAAGCCGCTGCCCTCCATGAACAGATCGGTCAAGAAGTTTCTCGACAGAACCAATTACTTCGGCCAGATGGGCCGCGTCGACGGCCAGGGAAGAATCCTGATCCCGTCTGTGCTGCGGGAATCGGCAGCGATGCAGGGAGAAGTGGCGGTGCTCGGTTACCTGAAGTATCTCGAGGTCTGGAACAACCAGCGCTACCTCGAGCACCTGGAGCGCGAGCCGCTCACCGAGGAAGACTTGAAGGCCCTGAGTGATTTGGGAATCTAGCACGATGCATCCCGAACCTTGGCGGGCGCATCTGCCGGTGCTCTGGCGAGAGGCAATCGAGATTCTGAATGTGCAACCTGACGGATTTTACATTGACGCGACCCTGGGGGCAGGGGGACATGCCGAGGAAATTCTTCGGCGTCTGGAAAAGGGGAGGTTGCTAGGAATAGACCGGGACCCGGCGGCGCTGGAAATCGCCCGCGAACGGCTGAAGGATTCTGCGGAAAAGCTGATCACGATGCACGGCAATTTCGACCACATCAACGACCTGCACGCGGCAAGCGGGCTTCCGCCTGCCGACGGTCTGCTGGCTGACCTGGGAATGAGTTCGTTGCAACTGAATGACGCTTCTCGCGGGTTTTCCTTTAGCTCGTCAGGACCGCTGGACATGAGGATGGATCCCGCCACGGGTGAGAGTGCGGCAGACCTGGTAAACCGGATGAGCGAGCGGGATCTGGCCGATTTGATTTTCGAATTGGGGGAAGAGCGCCACTCGCGCCGGATAGCGCGAGCCATTGTGAAGGGCCGTCCGTTTCGATTAACCACCGAACTGGCGCAGGTGGTGACGCGAGCGATCCCCTCCCGGACGGCCCTCCGCCACCTTCATCCCGCCACCCGCACTTTCCAGGCATTACGGCTGGCGGTGAATCGGGAACTCGAATGTCTGGACGCCCTGCTGGTGCAGGCGCTGGGAGTGCTGAAGCCTGGCGGGCGAGTGGTGATTCTGAGTTTTCATTCGCTCGAGGACCGCAAAGTGAAGCAAGCCTTTCGAGACTGGCAAAGTCACGGGAGGGCGCAAATCCTGACGCGCCGAGCCGTGCGGCCGAGTGAAGAAGAAATGAGAACCAATCCCCGCTCGCGCAGTGCAAAGCTGCGGGCGGCGGAGAAGGCTTCCGGGTAGATCCAAGGGGCCGGGATGCCCAGGACCTGGATTAGAGAAGACAGCCGACGGCGAGCGAAAAAGACAGCCATCAGAAAGGAGTGAAAGGGGAAAAGTGGGGAATGGATTTAAGGTGCCCGAGCCCTACGGCTGAGCCCCTGTCTCTGGCATATGGCGACTATCGCAGTCACATTACCGAAACCGGCCAGACCGCCGCGGCGGCGTCCGGTTAACCCTCTGGTGGCAGGCCGGGCGAGTTTCGCGGAGTTCTATTTCACCAAGCAGATTGATAACTCCCGCCTGGTGCGGCAGGTGGGGCCGCAGAAGTGGCGCGAATATTTCAAGCTGATGTTGTCGGTGGCGCTGGTTTTTGTTTGCGGCTTGCTCTTCGAGTGGCAGCATCTGAAGTGTGTGCAGGATGGTTACGCGATTGAGGGACTGAAGGCGGAGCGCGTCAAGCAGCAGAAATGGAACCATGAATTGAGGCTCGCCGAGGCTGGGCTAGCTGATCCACAAAGGATCGACACCCTGGCGCGGAGGGATCTCGGCATGGTCTCGCCAAGCCCGCAGCAAGTGATCCAGTGGAGCGGTGGGGACGCGCCAGAGCAACAACCGGAGAGCGCGCAAGTTGCGCCTAACTCCCCCACCGTCGGCGCTGGCGCGGGCGAACGATAGTCTCATGGTGCTTCGCATTACCCAGGCGCAGCCGAAAAAAAACAACAGGTCCCGCGCCTCGAACCGGGATCTTCTGTTGGGTGGCGTACTTTTTCTATGGATGTTGGGCCTGGGCGCACAGCTTTATCACCTCCAGATCATCGATTACGGCGATTTGCTGGCTCGGGCTCAGCGACAACAGCAACACATGATTGAAGTCGCGCCCCGGCGCGGCGAAATCTACGATCGCCAGATGAATCCGCTGGCCATGAGCTTGTCGGTGGATTCGGTCTTCGCGGACCCCAACGAGATTACCGACCCCAACATGGTGGCTGACCTACTGGCCCCGGCGCTCGGCCTGGATGCGCGCGATCTGCGTGGCCGCCTCACCAATTCCCGTTCCTTTTGCTGGGTAAAACGGAAGGTCACCGCCGAAGAAGCCAACCGCGTCCGTGACCTCAACCTTAAGGGAATATACTTCCAGCAAGAGAGCAAGCGTTTTTATCCCAAAGGGGACTTGGCCGCCCAGCTTGTGGGTTACGTGGGTTTGGATGACAAGGGGCTCGCGGGCCTCGAGTACGGCATGGATAAAACCATTCGGGGGCGCCCGGGACGCGTGCTTCTGGCCACTGACGCGCGACGGAAGTCGTTTCAATCGACGGAGTGGCCTGGTGAGCCGGGCAAGAGCATAGTTCTGACACTGGATGAAAAAATTCAGTACATCGCGGAAAAAGCTCTGGCGGAAGGGGTGGAGAAATGGAAGGCCGCCGGGGGTGTCGCCATCGTTCAGAATCCCAATACGGGCGAAATCCTGGCCATGGCCAGCCAGCCGACTTACGATCCTAGCGACTTTGCAAAGAGCCCCCCGCAGGCCTTGGAGAACCGTGGTGTTGCCTGGGTTTATGAGCCGGGTTCGACGTTTAAACTCGTGACGATGGCCGCCGTTTTGGAAGAGAAACTGGCGAACCCGGACGAAGTCATCGACTGCCAGATGGGCAGCATCGTGCTGGCAGGGCATGTCATTCACGATCACAAGCGATACGGCGGCCTGAGCGTGAGGGATGTACTGGTGAACTCCAGCGACGTGGGCGTCATTAAGCTGGGGCTGCGTCTGGGCGAGCAGCGGCTTTACAAATACATTCGCAATTTCGGTTTTGGCGAGAAAACCGAGATCGAACTGCCGGGAGAAGAGCGAGGGCTGCTCAAGCCTCCGAATCGCTGGTCAGGAATCTCGATTGGCGAAATTTCCATGGGGCAGGAAGTTGGGGTGACGGCCCTTCAACTGGTCACGGCCTACTCCGCGGTGGCCAACCGGGGAGTGTCGTTGGAGCCCCGCTTGATTCACGATCTGTTTCTCGGTCAAGTACACGATTCCATGCCTCCCGTTCCCGGACACAGGGTGATTAGCGAGCGGACAGCAAGTATTCTGAAGCAATTCCTTACGGCTGTAGTGGAGAGAGGAACCGGCAAGGCTGCGCGACTCACGGGCTACTCCTGCGCCGGAAAAACCGGCACGTCGCAGAAGATCGACCCTTCCGGCGCTTACTCGAAGTCCCACTACGTCGCCTCTTTTGTTGGGTTTGCTCCCGTAGAGAAACCGGCGATAACCATTCTGGTGGTTATCGACACGCCGGTGGGGGCAATTTACGGGGCTGATGTGGCAGCTCCGGTGTTCAAGTCCATCGCAGAGCAGA
>Ga0326728_10000757_pt1 | contig 122751 bp, 117 predicted proteins | sample MB3enrmetagenome_FD_207602 | JGI IMG/M metagenome (GOLD analysis project Ga0326728, IMG submission 207602) | Lab enriched peat soil microbial communities from McLean, Ithaca, NY, United States - MB31MN | ecosystem: Environmental > Terrestrial > Soil > Wetlands > Peat | place: USA: New York... | reverse complement strand
TGTTCTGGACCGTCCGTGGCGCCAACGCCATCGTCGCTCTGCGATGCTGCCAGCTTAACGCTCGATTCGAAGACTACTGGGAGGCGCGCCGGGCGGCGTAATCTGCACTTCTATGTCGCGCACCCGCTGTGCATCGATAATGTCAGACTGAGAATTGGGTCAAACATAGTCCCCCGTACACATTTTATTCTGTCTGCGTTTCGAGCGGGCTAATCCCTGTGCGTCGTTCACGCTCGGGCACTCTCGGCGGCGGGTTCGTTCGCAAACAGACCGGCCAATCAGCCTGAGGCGCGCGTTGCCGAAGCATGCGCTAAGATCGATGGCTGAGCCATGAAACTCACCCACTTTATCGCTCCGCTCTTCCTCCTGGCCGCGTCGCCGGCCGAGGGCGCAACATTCCGCATCGAACAGGGCTACGTGGACGCCAACGGCGTGTTGATCTACTACGAGTCCTTCGGCCAGGGCAGCCCGCTGGTGATCGTGCATGGCGGGCCAGGCGCGTCCCACGATTACTTCCTGCCGTATCTGGCGCCGCTGGCGCGCCACCACCAGCTCGTCTTCATCGACGAGCGCGGCTCGGGCAGGTCCCAGAAGCTGGACGACCCGTCCGGCTACACCGTGGAGGCCATGGTGGAGGACGCGGAGGCCGTGCGCAAGGGCCTCGCCCTCGGCCGAATCGCGCTGCTGGGCCACTCCTACGGCGGCGTGCTTGCCCAGGCCTACGCCTTGAAATACCAGCAGAACCTCAGCAGCCTGATCCTCTGCAGCACCTTCTTCAGCACCTCGAAAATGAACGAGGTGTTCCAGAAGGAGCTGGCGGCCATGCCCGCCGAGTTGCGGGAGCGCATCCAAAAGCAGGAGGCCGCAGGCTTGTTCGGCCACGGCAAGGACTACGAGAAGAACCGTTACACCAACGACTACATGATCGCCGCGTGGGGCGAGGGCTACTTCCCCTACCTCTACCAGCGCCATCCCGACGAGAATTACGACCCCGTCGATAACGGCAAGATGTCGTGGGACCTCTACCGCGCCATGTGGGGATCGCACGGCGAGTTCATCATCGATGGGAACCTGAAATCGGTGGAGTATGCGAAGCGCCTGCCTTCGCTCCGCGTCCGCACTCTGGTCACCGCCGGCGACCATGATGAGTGCGATCCGGCGCAGGCGAAGGAACTGAGCGGGTTGATTCACGGCTCGCGTCTGGTGATCTTCCCGCAGAGCGGCCATATGACGTTCGTGGACCAGCCGGACCTCTTCCGCCGCGCCGTCGACGACTTCCTGGCCGGGAAGTAGAACGATATGACGCGGACGCTGGTGTACCTGAAGGTGGAGCTCGAACACGGCGAAGACGAAAAGACGCAGCGGCTCGCCGAGGAGATCTGCCGGCGGATTCAGAAAATCTACGGGGTGCGCTCCGCCGAAGTATCCAACATGGTCTCGCGCTCGGAGGAGTAGTCCAATTCGGTGACGGGCACCGAATTGCCGCACCAGAAAGCCGCTGAAAGCAAGTCGCTGGTCGCTGCGGAATTTCGGTGCCCGCCACCGAATTCCCCGAGCAGGTACTTCTGCCAAAGGCCGCTAACTTAACTAACGATACCTGGCGCAACGTTCTCCCGACAACACACCGCGCAGAAAGCGGAATCCCTCCAGCCAGCCGGCAGGCGCACCATGCCAGCCAATGGGCTACTTTGAATCCGCGGATGGCGCCTCGGTGAGCGGAGGACACGGCTTCACCTTCACGTTGCCGAGCGCGTCAACCTCCCCCGTAGTTTCGTCGTAGTCCGCTTTATCGGCGCGCACAATAAACCCATTCCCCTTGATTTCGACATTTCCTCTCAGATGGATCACAGTTGGATCCCCGGCTCCCCGCTCTATGCTTGGTGCTGACAGCGCAACGCCACCCCGCGCGCCGTTCAGGGGAGCAGTCGTCAGATGTTCCACGGGTTTGTTCTCCTGGGACATTGCTTTCGGGAGAACAGCGAGAAACGAGCAAGCGATCACGGCACCCAGAATGAGGAGCTTCCCGGGTCTCCGGGGCAAACGCGACATTGGGTTCGTTTTGTTCCCACGCCTTCCGCTTCAGCCTCAGGGCAAGGGGCCGATCAGAGGCGGCAGGTGCAGCGAAAACCAAACGGCCGGGCAGCGACCTCCACAGAGCCGTCCATGGAACGTACTGAAAAGACCGGGCTTCCGACTTTTTGGCTTCGTTTCGCAAAAGCGAAAGAAGCCTCTGGCGGGCCTGCGCCCCGGTCCTTAACCCGCCGGGTGCCGCACCGTGCGGCGGCTGAGCGTCCTCACCCGCACCGAGCCGGGCCCGATGTGGATGTGCGGGCCGGTGGAGCGCCCCAGCAGGGCCGTGCGAAAGCCATAGTAGGGGATGCGCGAGCGTTCCAGCCAGGCGCGGATCCAACGCCCTTCCGGACCGTCGGGGCTGACCGCCACATCCACGCGCCCGTGATGGTCGAAGCCGAGCATCGCGTGCATGGCGGTCTCTCCCCAGGCGCTGATGGGCAGCGGCTTCGCGAATCTCTTTTGAAACGATGCCGACAGCGTGGCCAGCTCGGCGGGCCGAATCAGCCGGCCCGATCCGTCATAGCGCACCGTGCCGGAACCCGTACGCCGCGCGCCGCCCGGCCCGCTGTCGTCGGCGCGGGCCATCTCGATCAGCTCCGCGAGCATAGCCGCGCGGTCGGTCACCAGATCGAGAGTATTATGCCGGCGGGCGGCCTCTTCGCGGGCGCTCGCCGCGGCATCGGCGGGGGCGGCGCCCTGGGCCACCAGTTCGTCGATCTGTTGGGAGCGTTTGTCCGCGCGGTCGGCCATCCGCTCGGCGGCGTCCAGCATGTCGCGGGCATCCAGCTCGGCGGCATCGCGCAACGCGGCCGACGTGATCAGATCGTCCACGGTCACGGCGCGCATGGTGCGCAACAGGATGGCGCTGTCTTCGGAATCGGCTTCCAGTTCCTCGGGAGTGACGAGGGCCGCGGCCTGCCGCGCCGGCTCAACCACGGCCGGGGCGGGCGCAGCGTCCGGAAGGCGCATCTCCGAGCGGATGCGGTCCACTGTCGCCTGAATGTCGGCGGGAACGCCCGAGCTGTCCTGTGCCGCGGCGGCGGTGGCAAACAAGAGCGCCAAAACCGCGAGCCGCGTCGCCATGCCGGTCAGGGATTCGGCGGTCCGGGCGGCGCGGTCCCGGTCCGTCTTGTGCGGGGACTTGAGCCGCGGGCTCGCGAACGGGCGAATCACCTGAACAGCATACCATCCGCTCTTCTCTGGCACACTGGTACTTCAGGCATGGAGCAGATAGCTATTTCGTTCGAGCCGCAACGGAAAACCTACACCGTTTCAGAGCTCAGCGGGCGCATTCGCGGCCTGCTGGCGGGCGAGTTCACCGATATTTGGGTGGCCGGCGAAATCTCCGGATGCCGCACCGCCGCCAGCGGCCACTGCTACTTCACGTTGAAGGACGAGGAATCGCAGATCCAGTGTGTGTGCTTCCGCGGCGCCATGCGTTACCTCCGTTTCAAGCCGCAGGATGGCGTGGCGGCGCTGGTGCGCGGCAGCATCGACGTCTATGAAGCGCGCGGCCAGTACCAGCTCATCGCCGAGGCCATCGAGCCGCAGGGCCATGGCGCGCTCCAGCTCGCTTTCGAGCAGTTGAAGAAGAAGCTGGCGGCCGAAGGCCTGTTCGAAGCCTCGCGCAAGCGGCCGCTGCCGAAGCTGCCGGCGCGCATTGGCATTGTCACATCGCCGGGCGGCGCGGTGATTCAGGACCTGCTCAACATTCTATTGCGCCGGTTTCCCGGGCTGCACATTCGCCTCTGGCCGGCGCTGGTGCAGGGCGATGGATCGGTCGAACAAGTCTGCCAGGGTCTGGAATACTTCAGCCGATCGGAGTGGGCGCAGGTGGTGATCGTGGCGCGCGGCGGCGGATCCATCGAGGATCTGTGGACGTTCAACGAAGAGGGGGTGGCGCGGGCCATCGCCAACTGCTCTGTTCCGGTGATCTCGGCCATCGGACACGAGACCGACTTCACCATCGCGGACTTCGTCGCCGACCTGCGCGCCCCCACCCCGTCCGCCGCCGCCGAGTTGGCGGTCCGCACCGGGCAGGAGATTCTGGAGCAGATCGCGGGGGCCGGGCACAAGCTGACGCAACATGTGCGTTACCGTCTGGCCATGGCCGCGCGCGCGCTGCAGCAGCGCGGCGTGGAACGGGCCAGCGCCGCGCTCCACCGCCGCATCGGACGGGCGCAGCAGCGCGTGGACGGGGTGGATTATCGCATGCGCGACGCGATGCAGCGCGGCCTCGATGCGCGCCGCCGGCGTCTGGAAGAACCGGCGGCACGGCTGCGGGGCCTGGACCTGCGGGTCCGCTTCGGCGACTTTCGCAGGAGGCTGCACATGGCCGAGGCGGCCGCCATTCACGCCTGGCAAACCCGGGCGGCGCTGGCCGGGCGGCGTCTGGAGACGTTCAGCGCCCATCTGACGCAGTTGAGCCCGTTGCGGGTGCTGGAGCGCGGTTACGCCATCGTGCTGAATGAACGCGGCGCCGTGGTGAAGCAGGCCGCCGATGCGCCGCCGGAAAGCACCGTAGAGATTCGCGTGGCCCGCGCCCGGCTGCGCGCGCGAATAACGGAGAGCACCGAACAACCATGAGAACAACGCTGCCCGTCCTGCCGATTGTCCTGCTGATTGCGCTTGCCGCCGCGTGCGATCGCTCGAAGATCAGCCCGCAACTCACCACCGCTGTCACCATTCAGCGCACCAACCCCGCGGCCCTGCTGGTCAAGGTCCATGTGAAGAATGACGGCGAACGTGCCACCGTGCCCCTGGACGTCGAGGTCACGGCCGAACCGAGGCAGCCGTCCGGCTGGGGACCACCCGTGCGGGTGATTCATCCTGTGCCGTTCGTGCTGAACCACCAGGAGGCGCGGGATCTGCAAACGTTGCTGGTGACTTCCACCGGCGCACGCGCGACCCTCACGGTGAAGGAGGCCGAGCGCGGCCTGACCGTGGCGACAAGAACGGCGACGATCGAGTGAGCGGGTGGACACGCGACGCCAGTCGCGTTATTCCGGCCCCCGGCAAACGCGGCTTACGCCGCGTGTCCGCTGCGCAAGGCCGGCGCGCAGGATGCAGCGGAGATATGCTGAGGCCATGCGTGTCCTCATCGCCGACAAGTTCGAGCCATCCGGCATCGAAGGATTGAAGGCGGCTGGCTGCGAAGTCCTCGCCCAGCCCGGCCTCAAGGACGAAGCGCTGGCGCGGGAGGTGGAGCGTTTCCGGCCCGAGGTGCTGGTGGTGCGATCCACGAAGGTCAGCGAGGCCGTTCTGGCCGCGGGCGCGTTGAAACTGGTGGTCCGCGCGGGCGCCGGCTACAACACCATCGATGTCGCGGCGGCGTCCCGGCGCGGCATTTACGTCTCCAACTGTCCGGGTAAGAACTCCATCGCGGTGGCCGAGCTCGCTTTCGGGCTGATTTTGTCGCTCGACCGGCGCATTCCCGATAACGTCGCCTTACTGCGCGAGGGCCGCTGGAACAAGGCCGAATACTCGAAGGCGCGCGGCCTGTTCGGGCGCACCCTGGGCCTGATCGGGCTGGGGCAGATCGGACGCGAGATGATCCCGCGCGCGCGGGCGTTCGAGATGCCGGTGGTGGCCTGGAGCCGCAGCCTGACCCCCGCCGGCGCGAGTCTGCTCGGAGTGGAGTACAAGGCGTCGCCGCTGGAGGTTGCCGCCGCGGCCGACATCGTGAGCGTGCACGTGGCACTGACCCCGCAGACGCGCGGGCTGATCGGCGCGAGCTTCTTCGACGCCATGCGGCCGGGCGCGTTCTTCGTCAACACTTCACGAGCGGAGGTGGTGGATGAGCAGGCGCTGAGCGAGGCCGTGCGGACAAAGGGGATTCGCGCCGGTCTCGATGTGTTCGCCAGTGAGCCGTCCGGCGGCGCGGGCGAGTTCGCCAGCGAGATCGCGAAGCTCAACGTGGTCTACGGAACCCATCATATCGGCGCGTCCACCGACCAGGCGCAGGAGGCCATCGCGGCCGAAACCGTACGCATTGTGAAGACGTTCAAAGAGACCGGCAAAGTGCCGAACGTGGTCAATCTGGCAAAGTCGACACCGGCTGTGTGCGCTTTGGTGGTGCGGCATCTGGACCGCCCCGGCGTCCTGGCCGGTGTTCTCGACGCCATCAGCACCGCACGCATCAACGTGCAGGAGATGGAGAACGTCGTCTTCGAGGGTGCCGAGGCGGCGGTGGCGCGCATCCATTTGGAGGCCGAGCCCGCGGCGGAGGTGCTGGAGCGGCTGCGCGCGTCGAATCCGGACGTGCTGGAGATCGGGGTGATCCGGCTGGGCGAGAAGCCGCAGTGAGAAACGAGCGCTGGCTTCGATTACTCCGCTCCGCGGCCGCTACGGGAGAGTGCCATTGACTACTTGAAATCGCCTCGGCGTGTCATCGATGTGAAACGGTAGCGCGACGGGAAAGGCGGAAATCGATTCTATACTTCCGCCCCGGTCTGGCACCCTTCACGCTGAAGTGGATTGTGTTTCCTCGAACGGTGGCAGGTGGGACATTTGCAGTCTCCGGGATGCTGGTAGATCTTACGTTCTCCGGCTGCCATGCCTCGTCAAACTTGAGTGCCAACGTGAATCGTGAGTGAGGCCTTCTTGCGTACCATTCGAACCAATGTTCTCCTTCGTGGCTGTAAAGGTGAGGGAGGTAATAGCCCCACCGGACTCGGAGGTCTCCATTAGGCTTCAACGGTGTTGGAAACGGTATCCGCACAAAGCCTATGCGATCACTCACGCTCCAAATCTCTGGAGTTAGCGTATATGAGGCCCGACCGATCCGCGCCCAGCAATCCAAGGATGCCAGATGGCTCGCCTGACACTCCTCGCAATAGTCTACCCAAAGCGGAAACTTGATCTCGGTGACCGCCTTGTCTTGCATGTTCACGACAGTGCAATCCGCACTCGCCCGCCCGTTCCCGTCTCGGTCCATCGTGATTTCGTGTCTCCACTCAACCATCTCGAGGTCGTTCGGCGGGTCGGTGGCATTGCCACTACGCATGGACCGCGCGAAGCCCAATGCGTCAGGGCGACCTCTGATTCTCATCAACGCGACAAGATACCAGGATCTTACCCTTCGAACCGCGTCCTCGATTGGCCTTTTGAGCCACGGCAGCGCTGCTATCGCCAGGACGAAGCCAACTACCGTAATTACCGTTAGGATAATGCCGAGCATCACGAACCTTCTGATTTTCTCAGAGGAAGGATCAGGGGTTGCGCGAATTACCGGCTCCAGATCCTTCGCGGAAAGGAGTGAATCGGTCTTCTGTCCGCCTTCGACAGTAGCATAAACCGTCTGGCAGAGGGCTCGCGGAATCAGCTTTGCTTCTCGGTTCGGGTTGTCGGCTACCCGGAAACGACCATGTAGAAACCCTTCCGCACATCCACCTTCACCGGTTGAACGCCGACTTCTAACGCCAACCATCCTAAGGTGGCGCGCATGAGGGCGTCGCCCCCTACAGCACCGAAGCCGGCTCGCGCCACTCGCGGCCCTGCGATTCGGCGACGCCTGGATAGGTGATGTGGCCGTTGCAGGTGTTCAGGCCCAGGCGGATGGCCGGGTTCGCGGCGCACGCCTCGCCCAGTCCCTTGCTGGCCAGCTCCAGCAGATACGGCTGGGTGGCGTTGGTGAGGCCGAAAGTGGAGGTGTGCGGCACGGCCGCCGGCATGTTCGAGACGCAGTAGTGCAGCACGTTGTCCACGAAGTAGACCGGATCGGTGTGGGTGGTGGCGCGCGAGGTCTCGAAGCAGCCGCCCTGATCGATGGACACGTCCACCATCACCGCGCCCCGCTTCATGTCGGGCAGCATGTCGCGGCGCACCACTTTCGGGGCCGAGGCGCCGGGGATCAGCACCGCGCCAATCACCAGGTCGGCGTCGCGCAGAGCCTCGCGCGTGGCCCACACGTTGGAAGCCATGGTGGTGATCTGGGTGTTGTAGATGTCGTCGAGATCGCGCAGGCGGTTCATGTTGCGGTCGATGATGGTGACGCGCGAGCCCATGCCCACGGCGATCTTCGCCGCGTTGTGGCCCACCACGCCGCCGCCCAGGATGACCACGTTGGCCGGCCGCACGCCCGGGATGCCCCCCAGCAGCACGCCGCGTCCGCCGTTGGGCGCTTCCAGATAGCGCGCCCCAATCTGCACGGCCATGCGCCCGGCCACTTCGCTCATGGGCGTAAGCAGCGGCAGCGAGCCGTCGGCCTCGCGGATGGTCTCGTAGGCCACCGCATTCACGCCCGCTTCAACCAGCTCCCCGGTGAGCTCGGGCAGAGGCGCCAGATGCAGATAGGTGAACAGGATGAGGCCGCGCCGGAAGAACGGGTATTCGGAGGGCTGCGGCTCCTTCACTTTCACTACGAGGTCCGCGCGCGTCCACACGTCCGCGGCCGCGGCTACGATTTCCGCGCCGCTCTGCGCGTACTCCTCGTCTGGAATGGAACTGCCGAGCCCCGCCGCGGCCTGGACAAGCACGCGATGGCCGGCTTCCCGCAACGCGGTCACGTTGCCGGGAACAAGACCCACTCTGGTCTCGTGGTCCTTCACTTCCTTCGGAACGCCGATGATCATATTGGTTGGTTTACTAATGCGCTCCCGCCGGCGCTTGTGGAGCCGGCGCGGGGTTGGACTGCACGGTAACAGGCGCAGCCGATGTTGGCGGCGGCGCCGGGGTAGAGTTCGAGGGCTGGGCGGCAGGGCTTGTGGCAGGGCCCGCAGCAGGGCCCGTAGCGGGGACTGCCCCGCCGGAACGCTTCGGGCCCAGTCCCATGGCAATCAGGGACAGCGAGGTGAGCTTGCCGTCGGGCGTGAGGTTCTGATCCGTCTGGAAGCGCTTGAGAGCGTCCACCGAATCGGAGTTCCACGTGCCGTTGACCGTCCCTTTGTAATAGCCGCGCGCCGCCAGCGCCTGTTGGATTTCCTGGTAACGCTCGGGCGTGGGCGCCGCCGGCAGCTTGCGCCTGGCATGGCGGGAGTGGCTGGAACTGTGCCGCGTTGACGTGGCGCCGGGCTTCTTCGTGGTGGACGCCGGCAGCGCGCCAGACGCCCCGGTGGCAACCAGGCCCATGGCCATAAGTAGAACTGCTGCCCGCATTATCCATACAAATTCTAGCAGGGATGGGCACGCTGGCTGATGCCGGGACGGCGGGTGTGCGACTTGAAAGTTGAAGCACCTGCAGTTTTGACGGCAAGCCAGGGCCGAAGGACATGCGGCGGCAGCCGCGTACTCGCCTGGCATCGCAAAAGAACGCGCGCAAAACGGATCGCGACCGCGAGCTACTGATCTCTACGACAGCGCGGCTCGCGGCCTTTGCGCTTGCGGCGAATCCAAACAGTGATCGCTGGCAAAAACCACTCTCCAGAAAGTCACGCGCAGTATGTCGCACAATTGACGCTGCAGAGACCTATCCCCCACCGTGACTTTCTGGTCCTGTGGACCGGGCACCGCCTGGTCCTCGCTTTCATGCCGCGCTCCCACTGCGGACGGAGAGCGCGGGTTCCTGATATCCTGGTGTGAGCATGCCGGCAACGGAACCGACCGTGGTTGAGGTTTTCGCGTCGCTCATCGGGCATCCCTGGCGGCATCTGGTGCTGCGCTGGAACTGGAAATCGGGGGTGACCAGCGCCATCATTCGTGGGTCGATCTTCTTCACGGCGAACCTCGCTGCCGGACTCGGGGCGGCCACGGGCGCCATGCTGACCGAGTTTGCCTACCGGACGTTCCTGTCCGGGGCTTATGGCGCGGTCACCCAGGCGTTGCGAAAGGCCCGCCCGCCGTGGGCCGCGGCCCTGAGCGCCGCGGTGGTGCTGCCCGTTTGCAGCCACAGCGTCGAATTCACGGTGCACTGGCTGCGCGGTACGCCGAAGCTGGCGGTCAGCGTCATCGCTTCCGTCTCGTTCTCCGTTCTCTCCACCCTGTTCAATTCCTACGTGATGCGGCGGGGCGTCCTGGTGGTGGGCGACGGGGACCGCAAGACGCTGCTGGACGATTTCGCGATGATGCCGCGGATGATCGGTGGATTCGTCGCCCTGGTGCCGGTGGCCGTGTGGCGCCTGGCCCGGCGCGACAAGTCGGCATGCCCGCAAATGTAAGCTGTCTTTCATTTTTCTTTTCCTGCCATACAAAAACTCAGTGAAACTGCCGATAAGGGCAATGGAAGCCGGTACGATCCGGCGTCGCCCGCCGGGGGCGGGTCAGGCGTCCGGCCCGGAATGAGTGTTCGCGCGGAAGGAGAACGTCGTGACGAGAACTGAAGAAGAGACAGCCCATACCTCAGCGGAGCTGCCGGAGGGAAGGACGCCGTGGGCGCTGGAGGATCTGCCGCCGTTTCCCGCCGTCGCCACTCAGTTGCTGCAGGTGGTCTCAAGGGAGGACGTGAACCTGAATGAGGTGGGCCGGTTCATCTCTTCCGAGCCTGTATTCGCAGCCGACGTGCTGCAGATCGCGAATTCTCCGGTGTACGGGCTGCGCTGCCAGGTAAAGAGCATCACCCACGCCATTGTGGTTCTGGGGCTGGAGCGGATCAAGGGCATCAGCCTGACCCGCGCATTCGGGAAGCACTTGAAGTCGACCTTGAAGGTGGTTGCCCTGCAACGGTGCTGGCAGAATAGTCTGGCCGGTGCGCTGCTTGCCGAGAAACTGGCGCGCCCTTGTGGCATCGAGCCCGGCCTGGCCTATACCGCCGGCTTGCTGCGGGATATCGGCCGGCTGGCGCTCCTTGTGAAATACCCCGAGGAATTCGCCAATATGCTGGCGGTCTCCCAGACCAACGGCTATGACCTGATGTACACGGAACGGGAGTTGTTCGATGTGGACCACTGCCAGGCCGGCTGTTGGCTCACCGAGAGAATGGACCTGCCCCTGGAACTACGCGAAGTGGTGGGCCATCACCACGACAAACTCAACGGCGGGCCCTTCGGGCTGGTCCAGGTGGTTCACGTCGCCGATGCGATGGCCGACGCTCTCGGCTTTGGCGTGCTCGTCCTGCCGGAGCCTCCGAGCTTCGCCGCGGCGCTGGAGCAATTGCCACCAGCGGCCCGTTCACGCGTCCCCGACGACGCGGAGGAATTGAAGGCGGAGGTCACCTCGCGACTGCAGGTCCTCAGCAGGAACTAGCGCCGCCTGTAAGGCGGCGGCAGCCTGGATTGTCGGCCCCGCAAAGCAGCCTGGCCGCAACCCGGGGCAGGGCGGCATTGACTAGGGGCGTAGCCGACCAGGGGCGGAGCCGCGCTGGTCTCCTTTTGAGGGGATAGAAGATCGCATCAGAAGCCCGGAATCGTCGGGGGCTGCGAAGATTCTCGGGTGCAGTAGTGCCTCAGTCGTCCCTGAGGCGGCGTGAAATCGCTTCGGCAGCGCCACCAGGCGTGCCGCGCGCGTACGGTCAGCCGGCGGCCTTTCGCTTCGCGCCGGCGCGGACGGGTTTCGGCATCTCGGCGAGGTGCGAGTCCGCTGCCTCGGCGATGGCGGCGGGTTTCCTGGCAATGGCCAGACTCTGCTTGAGCGCCTCCATGATGTCGATGACGCGGGCGGCTTCCGGCTGCGGCGGAGCCACCACTTCCTTGCCCTGGATCTTCGCGTCGATCAGCGCCCGCAGGTTGTCGCGATACGCGTCCCGGTACTTCTCCGGCTGAAACTCCGCCGCCAGAGACTCGATCAGCATGGTGGCCAGCTCGAGTTCCTTCTCCTTCACCAGGGTCTTGTCCGTGCGGAACTCCTCCACGCTGCGCACTTCGTCGGCGTAGTACATGGTGTGCATCATCAGCCCCGTCGGCCCCGGACGGAACAGGGCGATGTGCTCGCGGTTGTGCATGGTGATCTTGGCCACGCCGGTATAGCCGGTACGCTCGAGGGCCTCATAGAGAAGAGCGTAGGGACGCTCGCCGGCTTCGTCCGGCGCCATGTAGTACGAGCTTTCGAAGTAAACCGGGTCCACCTCGGACGACTTCACGAATTCGAGGATCTCCATGGCCTTCGCGCTGGCTGGCGCCATGCGCTTGATCTCCTCGTCCTCCACCACGACCCAGCGGCCCTTCTCGTACTCGTAGCCTTTGACGATGTCGGCGCGCGCGATGGGTATGTCCTCGGCCTGGCAGTAGAGCACCTGCTTTACCCGGCTGTGGTCGGTCTTGTGCAACTGGTTAAAACTGATGGTTTCGCTGCGCGCGGCGGTGTACAGTTTCACCGGAAACGACACCAGACCGAACGTGACATGGCCTTTCCAGACGGTGCTTGCCATAGGCTCTCCAACTCTGCCGGCCGCGGGGGACGGCTTGTCCAGAATAACCCGCAAGCACAAACATTTTCAAGTGGTTCTGTCGTTGTATGTGCGTCTCCGGCTCGGCGGCGCGCGATCCACTGGAGCTTCAGGCTGGCAATTTCGAGCGTGCTCTCCAGTTGTTCGCCGTCCAGGGTTGCACGCACTGTGCAGGTCATGATTCGCGTGCCGGACACGGTAAAACGACTTCCGGCAAGCTTGCCTGATACCTGCAGGTCCCTCCCGCGGTGTGCAGCGTCCGGTACAGATCCGCTCCCTTTTGAGAGAGGGGGATTGGCGGGCGTCACACTTTCCGGGGTGGCTCATGCATGGGCCGGGGCACACAAAAAAACCCCACGCTGGCGGCTGCCTCCCGACCGGACGGTCACCGCGAGGAACTATCCGGCGTTCAACTTGTGAAGGACCTACTCGACGTCGTCCACCTTCACTTCCTTTGTCGAGCCGTTGGCCGCCCACTTGAGGAAGCCGATGATGTCCGCCAGTTCCTGCGACGTATAGCCGGCCGACGTCGGCGGGTGACCCCACTTCTCCGAGCGCACCATGGACAGGACGTCTTTCGAGGCCAGTTTCCGGAGCGCCGGCGGGGACTGGCTAAGGTCCCAGACCTCCACCTCGTCTCCCTGCTTCTCTTTCAGAAGGCCAGGGAAGGAGCCGGCCGCGGTCTTCACCTCCTGCACGTTCTCGGTCATATCCATCTTGATGGCCATCACCAGGCCGCGCGGGGGAACCACGGACGCCAGCGGCTTCAGATCCGGTGCCACGGCGTTGCCGAGTCCGGCCATAGTGTGACAATTCGCGCAGGGCTTGCCTTTCGGCGAGTTGAGAAACAGCTCGCGCCCGCGCTCCACCTGCTTCGGAATCGGCTTGTTCTGAGCCGCCGCCGAAAACAGCATCGCTCCGCCCACGACACCAACACAGCATTGCTTTAGCATGATCGCCTCCCAGCCGGGGCTAATGGTATCAATTGAAGCGCGCGCACGCAACCGTCACTGCGCAACGTGTCAAGGCAAAGTAGAAATGTCGCCTTTGGCACTGGCCTCTCGGGAGTGCATGTTGATCTGCCAGCGTCGGCGAAGCGGAGACGGGCTCTGCTGGCGAGCAACCCGATCGAGGAATAGCCGGCCGGAACTCATCTGCGGACGATGAGATGGAGCGTGGCCCTCCCGACGCGTTCCTTTACCTGGGCCCGGGGCCGACCGGCGGGAGGCGGCACGGTCCCGCCCCAGGGTTTGGTTTGGCCTTTGCAACCACATCGGACCAGATAGATTCCGCCATGCCTTGAAAACGCACGCTGAGGCCTCCGTGTTCTTTGCGGTTGCGGAATGGCAGTGGCGGGGAAGGGATCGTCGCAAACGCTCTTTGACGACAAAAGATCCCGGCTTACCAGCCGGCCGTGCCGAGCGTTTCCCGGTATAGGGCGTACTTTTGCCTTCGCGCCACTCCTTCCGCAGCGAGTTCATCAGAGGGCTTCTCCCCGGCGGTGACCCGACTCCTGCGCCGCCTGCCAGACTTTCGGCGATTTCTTCAGATCGATGCGCTCTTCGATCCTCCGGTTGGACGGCTTCCCGCGCAACCCATGCACCACCGCCTTGTCACCACGTTCTTTCAGCGCCTCCGGCAGCCGCTGCACCTGCCGAATGCTCAACCCCAGCTCCTCGGCCGCCTCTCGCTGCGCAATCAGTTTCTTCTTTGCCTTCTTCAGCGTCACCAGCCGGTCACGATCGGCCTGGGTCATCAGTAGTTGCCCTTCCTGCATCCCCAAAGCTTGGGGTTTTCAAGACGACATTTCTACTTTGCTCAATACGACATTCTCACTTTGCTGCCACAGCGGTGTCCGGGTTCGCTCATGTGGCTCTGTGAACGGCAACGCGCAGCGTCCGTCGCGCCAGCGGCTTAGTTCTGGTCGGCCACTCGGAAGCTGCCGTGTAGAAACCCTGCCACCATCCCGTGTTCAACGCAGATTTGTGCGCCAACAGCCTATGGGTCGCGGGTACGCCGGGCTGTGGGGCAGGATTCCGATTCCATCCTGCAGTCGATCTTCAATCGGCCATTCAAATCGCCGCTTCCGCGGGCGCCCCCGCCGGGCACTCGTCGGCGTCCATCATGAAATCCATCAATTGCCGGAGCTTGCCGGCCAGCTCCGCGTCCAGCACCGTCAGAACGCGGAGTTCGCGCACGGCGTCGCACTTGTGGCTGGTCAGCAGGAGGGAAACTCCGAGGCTGTAGTGGGCGTCGGCGTACTTCGGATCGAGCGCGATGGCTTTGCGGTAGGCCCGCAGTTTCTCCTCCGTCGCGCCCAGCTTTCCCATGCAGAACCCGGCCTGGAACCAGGCCTTCGCGTCTTTGGGATTCTGCGTGACGGCCTGCTCGAAAAACTGCAGCGCGATGTCGTACTTTTCCAGTGACAAGAACAGCAGGCCCGCCGAGTAGGGCTCTGCAACCTGCACTGGCGGAGCCGCCGCGCCCAGGCACAGCATCGCCGGAAGCGCCCAAAACACGGCTTTCCTGAGCAAATCCTGTACCATAGTCATATACTAATGAACTCCGACTTCAGGAAGACCGTCAACCTTCCCCGCACCGGCTTTCCGATGAAAGCCAACCTCGCCCAGCGGGAGCCCGAGATGCTGGTCCGTTGGGAAAAGGAAGGGCTCTACGAAGCGATCCGCGCCGCGCGCGCCGGCCGGCCACAGTACATCCTGCACGACGGGCCGCCCTACGCCAACGGCAGGATTCACCTGGGCACGGCCTTCAACAAGATTCTGAAGGACTTCATCGTCCGCCTGAAGAGCATGGAGGGCTACGACTCGCCCTACATCCCCGGCTGGGATTGCCACGGCCTGCCCATCGAGAACAAAGTGGACGCCGAGCTGGGCCCGAAAAAGGCCCACATGACCGCGGTCCAGATCCGCGCGGCCTGCCGAAAGTACGCCGAAAAGTTCGTGGCCATCCAGCGGGACGAGTTCCGCCGTCTGGGCGTGCTGGGCCGCTGGCAGGACCCTTATCTCACCATGAGCGCGCATTATCAGGCGGTGATCGCCGGCGCTTTCGTAGACGTGGTGGAGCAGGGCTACGTGTACAAGGGCCTCAAGCCGGTGAACTGGTGCATCCACCACCGCACCGCGCTCGCCGAGGCCGAGGTCGCGTACGAGGATCACACCAGCCCCTCAGTTTGGGTTCGTTTTGTACTGCAGAGCGATCCCGCTGCAATTGATGCAGCGCTGGCCGGCCGAAAAGTCCGGGGACTTATCTGGACCACCACCCCGTGGACCATCCCCGCCAACATGGCCATCGCGTATCACCCGAAGTTTGAATACGTTGCAGCCGAGGTGGCGGGCGTTGTCTATATTGTTGCGCGCGATCTGCTCAAGGCCACCTCCGCTGCCGTTGGCTGGAACGAACCCAAAGTGATCGCGGCCTTCCCGGGCGCGCGTCTCGAAGGCGCCGTGTTCCGCCATCCTTTATTCGAGCGCGATTCAATCGGCATCCTGGCCGACCATGTGACGCTCGAACAGGGCACGGGAGCGGTCCACACCGCGCCCGGCCATGGCCAGGAAGACTACGTAATCGGCCAGCAGTACGGCATCGCCACCTACTGTCCGGTGGACGGCGCTGGCCGCTTCTTCCGCGCCGAGGGCGCCCCCGGCGTCCTGCCCGAAGAGATCATCGGCAAAACCGTCTTCGAGGCCAACCCGATTGTCGTCGAGCTGCTGGAACGCGCCGGCGCCCTGGTCGCGCACCAGAGAATCGAGCACAGTTATCCGCACTGCTGGCGCTGTCACAACCCCACCATCTTCCGCGCCACCGAGCAGTGGTTCATAGGCATGGAGCGCAACAACCTGCGCCAGCGCGCGCTCAAGGCCATCCACGACGTGAGGTGGCTGCAGGAATGGGGCGAAAGCCGCATCGGCAACATGATCGCCGCCCGCCCGGACTGGTGCATCTCGCGCCAGCGGGTGTGGGGCGTGCCCATCATCGCCTTCTATTGCGAGGCCTGCAATGAGACGATCACCGACCCCGCCATCCTCCGCCGCGTCGTGGAGCTGTTCGCCGCCCACACCGCCGACGTCTGGTACGAGCGCTCGGCCGCCGAGCTGGCCGGTCCCGATGCGAGATGCCCGCACTGCGGCGGCGCCAGCCTGCGCAAGGAGACCGACATCCTCGACGTCTGGTTCGACTCCGGGTCCAGCCACCTCGCCGTGCTCAAACCGCAAAACGGGTTGCGCTGGCCATCCGATCTGTACCTCGAAGGCGGAGACCAGTACCGCGGCTGGTTCCACAGCTCGCTGTTGATAGGCGTGGCCTTGCGCGGCGAAGCGCCGTATCGCTCCTGCGCCACGCACGGGTGGGCGCTCGATCAGTTCGGCCGGGCCATGTCCAAATCGCTCGGCAACACCGTCGAGCCCCAGGAGATCATCAAGAAGTACGGCGCGGACGTGCTGCGCCTGTGGACCGCCGCCGTCGATTATTGCGAGGACGTGCGCATCTCCGACACCATCCTCGAGCGCTTGTCGGAGGCCTATCGCAAGATCCGCAATACCGTGTTCCGCTACGCGCTGGGCAATCTCTACGATTTCGATCCCGCGCGTGACGCCGTGCCCGCCGATCAACTACCCGAGATCGACCAGTGGATTCTGCTGCGCGCCCAAGAGCTGGTGCGCAAGTGCCGCGGCTGGTACGGCGAGTTCGCGTTCCACAAGGTCTATCACGCCATCTACGACTTCGCCACCACCGATCTCAGCGCCGTCTACTTCGACGTGTTGAAGGACCGCCTGTACACCGCCGCCGCTGCCTCTCACTCGCGCCGCAGCGGCCAGACTGCGGTCTATCGGCTCACCTGGGCGCTGGTGCGCCTGCTGGCCCCGCTGCTCGCCTTCACCATGGACGAAGTGTGGGGCTGGCTTCCGAAGCCCGCGGGTAGCCCGGCCAGCGTACACCTCGCCCTGCTGCCCGAACCGGAGGAGCTCACCGCGGGGATCCCCGCCGAACGCCGCGCGCGTCTGGCCAACTGGGACCGCCTGATGGAAGTCCGCGAAGCGGTTTTGAAGAACCTCGAAACAGCCCGCCAGGAGAAGCTCATCGGCGCGCCGCTGGAGGCGCGCGTCCGGCTGCGGGCGGCGAGCGACCTCTATCCGTTGTTGCACGAGTACGCCAGCGAGCTCCCGGCGCTGTTCATTGTCTCGCAGGTGGCCCTGGAGAACGGCCATCACGGCGAGATGGCCGTGGACATCGAGCGCGCCGAAGGCGAGAAGTGCGAGCGTTGCTGGAAGTACCGGCGTGAGGTCGGCGTCAGCGCGGAGTATCCCACGCTGTGCGCGGCCTGCCAGGAGGCCATTGCGTAACGCCCTCCCCGCCGCCCTCGCGGCCCTCATCTTCGCGCTGGATCAGTGGACCAAGTGGCTCACCAGAGTCCATCTGCACGTGGACCGCGGCGGGTTCGCGGTGATTCCGGGGTTCCTGAATATCGTGCGTGCAGAGAACCCGGGCGTGGCCTTCGGCCTGTTGTCGGATTTCACGTCGGAATGGCGCGGCTCCATCCTGATTGCGGCGTCCGCGCTGATTCTGGGGTATATTGCGTTATTGCTCTGGCGTTCGCGCACGGGCGCGGCGGTGGGCTTGCGGCTGGCCCTGGCGCTGATTCTCGCCGGGGCGCTTGGCAATCTCTACGATCGCGTCGCGCACGGGACGGTCACGGACTTCATCGAGGTCCACGCCGGCCACCATTATTTCCCGGTATTCAACGTGGCCGACAGCTCCATCACCGCCGGCGGCACTCTGCTGGTGCTGCTGGAGCTGCTGAAAGGCCGCAACAAACGGACGGACCTGAACACAAATGTTTCCCAGGCTCATCTCCATCGGTAGCTTCTTCCTGCCCACCTACGGCACGCTTGTCGCCCTGGGGTTCCTCACGGGCCTGTTCGTCACCGTGCGTCTGGCAAAGCGCGCCGGCCTCAAACCCGACCCGATAGTGAACCTGGCCATCTACTCCGCGCTGGCCGGGCTCCTGGGCGCCAAGATCGCCATGCTGTTGTTCGATTTTCCCGCCTACTGGGCGCACCCTGGCGACATCTTCACGCGCGAAACCCTGCAGGCCGCCGGCGTGTATCAGGGCGGGCTGGTGCTGGCGCTGATCGTGGCCGCGTGGTATATCCGATCGCAGCAGCTTCCCTGGCTGACCACCTTCGACGTGTTCGCGCCGGGCGTTGCCGTGGGCCACGCCATCGGCCGGCTGGGGTGTCTCTGCGCGGGCTGCTGCTGGGGCATCCCGGCGCACGTCCCCTGGGCCATCACCTTCCGCAACACCCAGGCGTGGCAGCTCACCGGGGTCCCCCTGAGCATTCCGCTGCACCCCACGCAGATCTACGAAGCACTGGCCGAGGCCGTCATCTTCGCCGTTCTGCTCTGGCGCATCCGCCGCCCCCACGCCGCAGGGGCCATTATCGGCTTGTATCTGATCCTCTACTCGGTCTCGCGCTTCGTGATCGAGTTCTACCGCTTCCACGAGCAGCCGACGCAACTCGGTCTCTCGCTCACCCAGTGGATGTCCATCGGGCTGTTGTTGCTGGGCGTCTGGATTCTGCTGCACCGGCCGGCGAAGCCGGTGGCGCGCCACGCTTGAACCCCTACTGACTCAGCCGCAGCAGCGACGACGCGATCTGCGAAAACAACTCGTCCAGTTGAGCCGGGTTGCTGGCGGGGAGAAAGTCCCCGGTGTTCTGGGCGGAATTGTAGAACGGGTTCGCCACCGCCTGCGTATTCGAGGGCTCGTATTCAGGCAGAGGCGGAATGTTCTGCAGGTTGGATATGGTGGGCAGGAAGTACTTGTCCACCGGATCGGTGCCATCCCCCAGCAGGAAGATGGAGTGGATGGTAACGTTGTATGTCGTGTCGGAGCGGATGGTGTTCGCCTCGCTGACCGCCGCATTCATGCTCGCCGCGCCAATGGTTGTGGGCTGATCGAAGCGCCACTGGTTGGACGAAGCTACAGCCTTTTTTTCGGCCGGGTCGCTGGAGGGGAAGAAATTGCTATTTGGCGGCGAGTTGTTGGGGGGGTTGGGATAGTAAGTTGCCCAGGTGCCGCCTAAATCCGCGCACGTGCCGCTCGGGTTGCATTCGTTGTTGACCTGAAACACCCAGTTATCCTTGAATACCAGCGGGCCAGAGGGGCTCTCGGGCTGAGTCACCCTGTTGCCAAAGCGGTCCGTGGCCGGTATGTAAGCGATCGTCTGGCGCAGACCATTGCCCGACTTCGCACCTGGACAGTTTGCGGGAGCGCCGGTAGGGTCCGAATCGGTATCAAGGTCCTTGGCCAGACCGCCGGTGTTACCCGTGGTTGCGTAGCCGGGTGACTGGGTCATCACTCCGGTCATGGTGGTCGTCGCCGACGCCGCACACTGTTGCATCGCACAAAGCTTCCCGCTATCCGTGCAATTGCCGTTGGAATCCCCGCAGAACCCTGTTCCATACAGGCCTTGTCCGTTCTTGTTGGGGCACACCGTTGAATCAACCGGCGGTCCTCCACTGTAGCCGAACCTGACGTCCACGAAGTTCCGAGCCGGCCAGTTCTTGGCGCTGATTCCATTCGGCATGCCGTCGGTGAACAGAACGATGGTGTTTACGGCCAGCGGAAGGCCGACGCTCTTCAACTCGTTGTAGGCGTAATACAGCGCGGCCGTGGTGTTCGTGTTGCCGGTGCAACCGTCCTTCAAACTACTGATCGCCTTCTGCAGCGAGGCGTTTCCGCCATATGCTGTTTCGCCCCAGTCCGTAGTCGGCGCGTATTTGAGGGACGCCGTCTCAGTAAACGCGATCATGCCGACGTAGTCGTACGCGCTGAAGTTGCCGACGAAATTGCCGGCCGCTGTCACCATGTAATCGCATGCGGATTCGTCACTCGAAGTTGGATAGCCAGTCGTCATCGATCCGGAAATGTCCAGCACCAGCATCACTGCCAGAGCCCGTCGCGTGGCCGTCCCGGTGGCGGCGACCGTGATGTTCTGGAACCCCAGGATGCGCATAAAGTACACCGGCGCCTGCACGTTTGCCGTGACCGCAACCGTGAGAATCCCGGTGGTTGTGCTCTGGGTGAACGTGGCCGTGAAATTAGTGGTCATGTTGATCGGCTGACTGCCCAGATAGCCATTCGGGAAATTCGCCAGAAAGAAATTCTGCGCGGCCGTGGTCGCCTGGCTGTTTGCGGTGGAAAAGGTGCTGGCGAGATTCACCGACCTCGCGCCAGCCAGCGCCGCGGCGTCCACCGCGGAGCTCAACTTGGCGTTGACCAGAAAGAGCACCGTCGCGTCCACCGCGAGTCCGCAGAAAGCCGTAAGCACGACCAGGGCGATGGCCAAATACATCGTCGCAAAGCCCCGGCACCGTTGTGCGCCGTCCAACCTGGTTCTCAAAGCCGCCTCCCTGGTAGCCCGCGCCCAATCCGCGGGCAGGTTGAGCCGATCCACCCTTCTCACCACCCCCCACCGCTATGAAATGTTCCGCGCATAGATGATCCCCATCTGCGGGGTCGCGAAGACGTTCATCGCCGATATGTCGAACGCGGATTCGGCGATGTACGCATTGGTGCCCTCGGTGAGGGTAACCAGACCTGGAAACCCCTGCGCCTGGTCCACCGTATCCGTAACGTACTGCGCCGCGCTCAGCGTCCCGTTGCTTGCCAGCGTGTCCCCCGGATTCCCCGTCACGCTGGTCAGCTTGGCGGAGTTGCCAATCACGATGCGCTGGGTGAAAACGTACTTGAGAAAGTTGGGGCAGGTGGGGTAGTTTGGTTCGCCATCGGCGAGTGTGCCGGAAGCCGCGTAGCCCTGAGCGGCGCAATCGGTGCCGCTCACCAGACGAATCGTGGTCAGGATCACCACCCCCAGCCCGCTCGTGCTGGGCGTGTTGCTCCCGGCCACGTTCATGCCCAGCCCCGACGCGGTCTTCACTACCAGGCTTTGATTGTCCGATTGCGAAAGGTCGATGCCGCGCACTACCAGGATGTTCGCGTCCCGAGCCACCTGCCCTACCTGGAGCATCTTCACCAGAGCCATGCCCATTGTGTAGGACCCGGCGAGCATGGGCACCAGAAACAACGAGGCGACCAGGGCGAACTCGAGGATGGAATTACCGCGCTCCGAGGAATGCTTCCGATTCATGATTCCCTCCTCTCTAGTAGGGCGGCCCCGCTGTAGGGGGCCCCGTGTACAGTGCCCCGGTGGTAGTATCGACCCCGTAGCCCTCCAACACGTCGGAAGCGCTCGCGTACAAGGTGAACGCCTGCTGGTTCAGAAAGCCCGGGAACGGGGCCAGCCACACCGCCGGGTACCCGGTCACGGTCACTTGAATCACGTTGTTGGTCTGGTTCATGTAAGTGACATTGGGATAGTTCGGATCGGTGCTGGTGATGGGGAGGGATGCCGCTGTGATCGGCGTATTGAGACTAAACGGCGGGTAGTAGTTGATCACAATGTATTGGCTGTTCGTCCCGGAAAGGAATCCGAACGCGTTGTCCTCCACCACCGCCTTGATGCAGGCGTCCTGTTCGGAGGAGCAGGCGATGCCATCGTAGGTGCCGCGATTGAAGGTGATCGCCCAGCGGCATCCCGCACGAACGGCGCTCTGAAGGACTCCGTTCAGGAAGATCATGTACGCGATGCTCATGATGCCGAAGATCAGCGCAAAGAACGGGAACATGATCAGGGCGAACTCCATGACCGCGCTGCCGTGTTGTCCGCGGCGGCGCTCCCTGCCACTCGTGTGCGCGCTCTTCATTACTTCGCTCGCCCTGTAATGGATCGGCACTTGTGCCGGTACTCTTCAGCTTAAGGATTGCGTGGCTTGCGGGAGCACGGAGTATTCACCTGGTTGGGGCCGAAAATTGACCTGGAACCCCGCGGCGCGAGGTCCCATCGCCGGTTCGGATTTGTCGCCCCCGCAGCAAACCGTATGCTCAAGAGGTGTGAAGTATTCGGCGCGATGACCACTCGGTTACCCTCGTCGCTCGGTAACACCCTGCAAACCTGGAACATCCTAACCGAGCCGCGACAGTTACGGAGCGGTCCTGATGAGTACCCGCGGCTGGGAAAACGCGGCCGCGCGGGACCCTCGCGGTGGGGATGGCCGCTACCGAGCCACGAGGGTAACCGAGCGGCCGCCACACCGAGCACCTCGCCAGGCGGGGACCTCTTCGCTCCCGCCTACAGAGTTGCGCGGCTTCTCCCGATTCATTCGACGGGAGGAACCGTGGGCGCTGTCTTTGCCCGAGATGGCTGGCGCTGGCCGGGACGCCAAACCCGTCTCCTCGCCCGTCTGGAGGGCGCGGACATGGGTGGAGACCGTGGCGCTATCTTTGAATACGCGCTTTGCCTGGCCTTCCTGCTACCGCTCCTGTTCGGTGTTTTCTCGGCGGTGAAGAGCCAGCGGATGACCGTCGAGAGCAACGGTCTGGCGCACGATCTGGCGCGCATGTACCGGCAGGGCGTCGATTTCGCTACCCCGGCCAACCGCGGCGTGGCGCTGGAACTGGCTCGCGGACGCGGGCTGGCCCTCGGCGGAGACAGTGGCACGGCTATCCTGTCGCGCGTACACGTGCAGGATGCCGGCTGCAACCACTGCGCCAACGCCGGGCTGGCCGTGTTCGATCAGCAGATCGTCATCGGGACCGGCGTGCTCCGCCACAGCCGGACGGGAACGCCCCCGTCGGACCCAGGCACCGGGCTGGTGCGCGACTCGGCGGACAATCCCGCGGCGCGCGCCCGCGTCTCCGAGCAGGAAGTCAGGGCCGGAGCGCCCGCCTGGATCTGCGAGCTCTGGTTCGCCTCGCCGGATCAGCCCGGCGGCATCTACGTCCGCGTCGCGGATTGACCAGGACATGCGGCGGCAGCCGCGTTCTTACGGCGCCAGGCGAGTACGCGGCTGCCGCCGCGTGGTCCATGCTCCTTGCTTACACCGCCTCGAGGGCCTGCTCGAAGTCGCCCAGCAGGTCGCGCCAGTCCTCGATGCCCACCGACACGCGCACCAGCCCGTCGCTGACCCCCGCCTGGCGGGACTCCTCTTCGGTGAAGCCGGAGTGGGTGGTCGACTTGGGGTGGCACACCAGCGTTTCCACGCCTCCCAGGGACACGGCGTCACGGCCGATGCGCAGGCGGCGCAGGAACTCGAACGCGGCCGGCTTGCCGCCGCGCAGGATGAGGGAGAACATGCCCCCCGGGAAATCGCACTGCTCGCGCACGATGCGCTGCTGGTCGGGGTCGTCGAACAGACTCGGGTAGAGCACCCTGGCGATCTTCGGGTGCCTGGCCAGCACCCTGGCGATCCGCTCGGCGTTCTTGCTGGAGCGGTTCATCCGCAAGGCCACGGTGGGCAGCCGGCCGTCCAGCATCCAGCACTCGTCCGGTTGCAGAATGTTGCCGAAGATATTGCGCCTCGCGCGAATCGAGCGGATCAACGCCACATCGGCGGCCAGCGCGATGCCGGCGATCATATCGCTGAATCCGGAGAGATACTTGGTTGCCGAGTACAGCACCAGATCGGCGCCCAGGGCCAGCGGGTGCTGGAAGGTGGGGCCCATGAGGGTGTTGTCCACCATCACCACGGGGCGCGAGGAGGTGTGCTTGGCGGTTTTGACGCAACGGGCGATGTCGGTCATCACCAGGGTGGGATTGGCCGGCGTTTCCACCAGCACAACGCGCACGCCGGGGCCGCCGGCAATGGCTCGGTCCAGCTCGTCCGAATGGCCGGCGGGCACGGCAATGCCGCCGACGCCCCAGATGGACAGGTAATCCTGGATGAAGTGCTGCGTGCCGCCGTAAATCGGCACCGTGTACACCACCGTGTCGCCGGGACGAAGCACCGCCAGCAGCGAGGTCATGATGGCGGCCATGCCGGAGTTGAACGCCAGAGCGGCCTCGGCGCCGGTTTCGAGCGGCACGATCTGATCTTCCAGAATCTCCGCGTTGGGATGGTTGAAGCGCGAGTAGATCAGGTCGATCTGCTCGCCCGGCTCGGCCTTGATGCGGCCGGCGGTGAGATCGAAGGCGCGCTCGGCGGCCTCCGGATTGGAGAATACGTAAGTGGAACTGCGAAACACCGCGGGCCGCGCGGACCCCACGGAAAGCCGCGGATCGAAGCCCCTGGTCAGGACTTCGGTGCCGGGCCGGAGCACGGAACCATGCTGGTTGCGGTTGGCCATAATGACTCCCCCTACGAGTGTAGCCGTTAGCTGAGTTGGAGAAGCTGCGCCAGCCACTGCCAAACAATCGCCCAAACCATTTCTTGCCTCCAATGTTCTCAAGGTCGCGCTGTGGAAAACGGTCGAAATGGCTGTCGACACGTGCCCTAATGCGTCCGCTTTCAGTCGTGTACCGGCCAGGTACGGACACGCAGGCCGTGTACCGCCGCGAAGTGGCGGTCGCGCGTCAGCACCGGCCAGCGATACTCGCGGGCCAGCGCGGCAATCCAGACGTGGTTGGTGGGAATCGGCGAGCCCGCATCGCGCAGCTCCTGGCGGATGGCGGCGTAGTGGCTCGCCGTGGCCGCGCCGATCTCGAGGATGGTGAAGGCGTCCGCGCTCCCCGTGAGCCAGCGCTCATAACGCCTGCGGAAGCGGGACCGACGAATTCCGTACAGATACTCGCCAGGAACCACCACCGGAATTGCCAACTGCGTCTGGTCGCCAAGTATGCCGGCCATTCCGGGATCGCCTTCGGCGAACGCGGATAGCGCGTTGGTATCGAGGATCAGCACGGCGGATCAGCGCCACGCGCCGGGTTCGTTTTGCTCGAATTCTTGCTCGATGATCGCTTCGATCCGCCGGTTCTCCCGCCGCAACGATTTCAGGCCGCCAAACGCCTTTTCCCACGGCCTGCGAATCCCGGCGCCGGCGCCGCGATCGAGCTTCTCCAGGACGGCCTCGGTCACCAGCTCCCGCAGGGATGTGCCCCGCTCCGCCGCCGCCGTTTTGGCTCTGCGAAACAGCGCATCCGGAATCTCAAAGGTGCTCTTTACGGAAGCCATGTTCCCATGTTTATGGGTCGGCTCCAGGCCGGCGGTTCGCGACTCGCGTGCGCGGGACCGGACCATCCGGGAGCGCCACGCCGGGCAGCATGGCCAGGGCGAGGACGCCCGCTCTCCGGTATGATGCGGGCAACTGACCCGCTACCCGGTCTCAACCGAAATCAGCAAAGCGAACTTTCGGTTGGAGGCGTGCCCGTAAAGCCTCCCTTAGGTCCCGCCGATTCAATGAACAGCGGCGCCCGCGCCAACATGCCCCATCTCCTCTCCACTGCCGCTCCGCCGCTTTCCGGCCAATCGGCCGAGCCGGCCGCGTCCGAGCGTTACCTCGGCCTGTTCGCCCTCACCGCCGTCGTCATGCTGATCGGACAGGCCCTCCAGATCAGCGACGGCTTCCTGAACGACACCGCGCTGCTGCTCCTCACTCTCGCGCTGGCCGCCGCGACGTGCGCCTTCGTCGCCCCGCGAATCGGCTGGGTGGAGCGCCAGGGCCCCCGCCTGCTTCCCGCCGTGGCCGGTTTCGCGCTCATTTTCGAGCTCTGGAGTCTGCTCCAGAAAGCCCCGGCCGCTTATCTCGAAGTGAAGGACCTGCGCTGGGCCTGGCTTTTTGTCGGCGGCATTCTGCTGGCCGCTCTCATTGGCGGATTTGGCCCCTCGCGGATCGCTCCTCGCCACTGGCTAAGCGCCATGGTGGTCATCCACTTCATCCTCGGCGTCTGGATCGTGCGCATGACCCCGGCGCCGTACATCGACATGTTCTGCCTGCACCGGGAATCCTGCAACGCGTTCCTGCACGGGCATAACCCATACACCGTGACGTGGCCCGACATCTATGGTAACCGCGTGGGCAACATCCCCGGAACGGTCGTGAACGGCCGTGTGGTGGGCGGATTCCCGTACCCGCCCATCAGCCTGCTCTGCGCTCTGCCCGGCTATCTGGCAGGCGACTTCCGCTATTCGCAACTGGCGGCCATGTCCATCGCGGCCTTGCTTCTCGCCTTCGCCCGCGGGACGCGCCTGTCGGCCGTGGTGGCCGCGCTGGTGCTGTTCACGCCGCGCACGTTCTACATGATCGAGGAAGGCTGGACCGAGCCGTTTATCATCGTCTTCCTCGCCGCCACGCTGTACTGCGCCGCACGGGGGCACACGAGGCTCGTTCCCGTGTTTCTGGGCCTGTTCCTCGCCTCGAAGCAGCACATGGTGCTGGCCATTCCGGCCGCAGCGCTGCTCGTCGGCACACCCTTTCACTGGCGGCGGTACGCTCGAATGCTGGGCATTGCACTCGCGACCGCCGCCTGCGTCACGCTTCCCTTCTTCCTGTGGAACCCGCCTGCCTTCTTCCAAGCTGTTGTGATCAGACACCTGCACAAGGACTTTCGGCTCGATTGCCTAAGCTGGTCGGCGTGGATGGTGGCCCATGGAGGAGCGGTTGTCACTAACGCCGTCGCTCTGCCGGCGAGCCTGCTGGTGATGGCTCTGGCGCTCTGGAAACTGCCGTGCACGTCAGCCGCCTTCGCCGCCGCGCTGGGCGTTCAGTTCCTGGTCTTCTTCCTCTTCAACAACTCGGCCTGCAACTACTACTACATGGTGCTGGCCATGTTCGGCGCCGCGGTGGCCTTCGCCACGCCCGCTTCTCTCAGGCCTGCGCCGCCATGGCGCCGATCCACGGCGTCCATCCCGGCCACCACGGCCGCGAGTCCGCCTGCCGGTCAGTTCTGAGAGGATTCCGGAAAAGCCCGGGAACCGCTTGCTGGCGCTCGCGGCTCGGAGACGCGCGGCCGCGTGTGTGCGGGCACTTGCCGAGCCGCAGCCAATTCCGGTCGGGAACCCCGCCCGCTCGCCTTGCCTGCTTCCGGGGCGAGCCGAAGGATCGCCGCCTGGGGGGTCTGGTAGATCGGGCGGAAGCTGGTCCCGTTCACGACCATGGCCAGCAGGGCGCGCAGACGCTCCTCCTGGTGGTCGTCGGCGAAGTCGGATGCGCTCAGCAGAAGCAGGTCTCCGGTGCGCGCCGCCCGCTCGGCCCACGCGGAGATGGCCACGGCGCTCCTCTCCTCGAAAGCGCGGACCAGAGGCGGCCGGATGGCCTGACGCCCGGTGTAGAGGTACAGCTTGACGTCTCCCCAGGTCCTGAAGGTGGCGGAGGGCGCGGTGTTCTGGCGGATCCAATGGTAGACGCTCTGGTCTCGCTCGGTCGCATGGTGTTTCTCGCGCAGAACCGCCGGGGCCCACGTCGACTGGCTGTAGAGGTTGGTTCCCAGGAAAATGAGGGCGGCGAGCGCGAAGACAGCGGCGCCGGCATGCCTTCCGCCGAATCGGGCGGACACCAGCCCGGCCAGGTGTTCTATCTCGGCGGCTACTCCGGCCAGCAGCAATGGCAGCAGGGGCAGGGTCAGGCGCGGCGACGGAGTCCAGTTCCACACCAGCAGAATGGCGATATAAGCGATTGCGAACAGGTGCAGCGGATTCCAGCCATGCCGCCGGACGAGACGAACGTTGCCGGCGATGCTCGCGGCAATCAACAGGTATGTGGCCTGCTGGGCCAGTGGAAAGCCGGTGGCGCCGGGAATGAGGAGCCTGGCCATGGAACTCGACAGGTCGCCCAGGTTGGTCCAGACCACGCCGGGCAGGCTGCGCAGGGAGAGCGTGGCGAGATACTGGCCGCCATAGCTGGTGTAGTAGATCAACGCCGGGTCGGCCGTTCGCAGCTCGTGTGCGCGAGACCAGGCGGTCCAGAGCGCCATGCCGGGCAGCATGGCCAGGGCGAAGACGGCCGCTCTCCGGGATTGCCGGGACAGCAGAAGGGCAAAGGGCCCGCTGGCGCGGTCGCGTTCCGTTCTTCGCGCGCCGCTCAAAAGACAGAGTGCACCGGCGGCAAGCATAGGGAGTGCGGCCACGCGGGTGAGCCAGGCTGCGCTCGCCAGCAGGCCCGCGAGCGCGGCAAGTTTCGTGTCCTGCCGGTTGCGGGCGGCGACAAGACAAGCCGCCGATGCGAGCAGCAGACTCAGGAACAGCATCTCCGACACCAGCATCATTCCGTAGAGATTCACGAAAGGATTCACCGCCAGCAACACGCACAGGAAAACGGCCACCCGCGCATCGAGAGGGATGCTGAGGAAAAACGCCAATGCGGCGGAAAGCATCACGGGAAGCAGCAGCCATTGCGCCGTAGCGGCGAGCGGGAAGTTGTCCGGGAAGACCGGGTCGATCTTCCAGACCAGCGCGAGGAACAGCGGGTAGAGCGGCTGATACTTGGTCTGAAAGGGGCGGCCGGGGAGGCTCTCGATGCGGTAATCGCCGGAGAGAGCGATTGAGCGGGAACTGATCCAATAGACGCTGTCGTCGTGGATAATGCCGACGTACGGCTGGCGCCGGAACTCGCCCAGCAGGCGCAACGAGGGCAACAGGGCGATCAGGAGGATCAGGATCGCCAGAGGCTTCCCGGCCGCCTTGTCCATGCCTAAGACTTCGACCGGATCGACCCGCCGCTTTAGCAAGGCTGCCAAACAAGCCTTTTCCCAGCCGCCGGCTAGCCCTAAACGTTATTTCCGCGAAGGCCGATCCATTCAATGCGCGCGGTGTGCGGCGGGCCACGCCGCTGCCTGCGCAAAAGACGATGAGCACCAAACCAGTTCCCTTCAGCGCGGCCGTGCCGGCGCGCGGGCGCGTTCCGTCGAATCTGATTGACGCGACGGCGCGTGTGCTGGCGGTGGCGGTGCTGGTGACGCTCATTCTGGCGCGATTCCGTCCGCTGCAGGGAGCGGCGCTGCAGGCCATCGCGCTGTCGATCGCCGCGGCCAGCGCCGTGCAGTTCGCGAACCGGCCCCGGCGGCTCGAGCTCGCCCTCACCCTCATGGCGGCGGCGGGCGTCGCCTTGTTCTACATTTCGCTCGGCTGGACCGGCGTGCGGCTTGCTCCGGTGTCCATCATTCTGGCCGCATCTCTGGGGGTCGGCACCATCCTCGTGCTGGGAGCCAAGGCGGCGTATTCGACGGCGTACCTGAAGACCTTCCTGCTCGCGGCCTTTTGCCCGGTGATGGTAGTGTTCACCACCGTATTTGTGGCCGTGGCCGCCGGGTGGCAGCCGCTGGTGTTCGATGGTCACCTCTACCGTTTCGAGGGTTCGCTCGGGTTTCAGCCGGCGTTTCTGCTAGGGCAGGCGTTCCTGCGCTGGCACCCGCTCTATGTGGTAGCCCTGTGGGTGTACGGGTCTCTGCCGCTCGCGCTGGTACTCATGTTCATTGTCATGGCGCGCCGCCCGGCGGGACGCCTTGCCCCGGCCGTGACTGCGGTGGTGCTGACCGCGATGGTCGGCTTCGCGCTGTATCAGGTCTGTCCGGCAATCGGACCGGCGTACCGCTTCCCGCACAACTTCCCGTTCCATCCGCCGGCGAACGTGCCGGTGGCCATCGAGCCGGCGGGTCTCGACAACCTCCGGAACGCCATGCCTTCCCTGCACATTGCCTGGGCTTTCGTGTTGTGCTGGAACCTGCGGCGGGAGCGGCTGTGGGTAGGCGTGAGCGCGGCGGCATATTTCCTGGTGATGGTCATGGCCACCATGGGGTTCGGCGAACATTATGCGGTGGATCTGGTGGTGGGGCTGGCGCTGGCGCTCGCCGTGCAATCCTGCGCCGTGAGGCACCGGAGCTGCGCGGTGGCTGCTTTCGCACTGGTCGGCGCGTGGCTTATCTATTTTCGCTGCGGGGTGCCCCTGCTTGCGCCGGTGGCGCCGTTCGGCTGGATTCCGGTGCTTGCTTCGCTGGCCCTTTGCGTCGTCATCGCGGTGAAACTGCACGGCTGGGAAACGCTCGCGACCGCAGCGCGCGGGCGCGGCGGCAGTAGCCGGGCTCAGTGTTTTCCGGTGCCTTAGTACAAAAGTCCGTCAGTTCAACTGAGCGGACTATTTAGGTTATCTCGCCGATTTGTCCCGCGCGTGTCCGCGTCCAGAATCAAGATGGGACGCGGGGTACGCGATGTTGCTGGCCAGACAGAAAAGCCACTATACCGAGATCGAGGCGGCAGAGGAACTCGGCATTTCCGTGTTCCAGTTGCGCGCGCTGGTCCGCGAACGGATCGCCCGCAGCGAAGAGGACGTGCGCAGCCTGCCGATGGCCTACTTTCAGCCCGCCGACGTGCTGCTGCTCAAACTGGTCACGTCCGGCGTCGCCGCCAGCGCCTTGCAGGGCTAATTCGGGGCTAATTGGGCTAATTCGGGGACGTTCACCTCAATCCCCAATTACGGACTCCGAGATCGCGCTGCGACATCCCCGCCCGGTAATTGGGGATTGAGGTGAACGTCCCCGAATTACCGAATTAGCCGTATCATCGAATACATGGCAAACCTCGGCTTCATCGGACTCGGCATCATGGGTCTTCCCATGGCCCGCAATCTGCTGCGCGCCGGACACCGCGTGGCGCTCTGGTCGCACGACACGTCGAAAGCGCGCAAACTGGCTTCGGAGGAGGACCACGGCGCGTTCGCGGAAACGCCGCGTAAGGTCGCCGAACAGGCCGACTGCGTGTTCGTCTGCGTTGGTACTACGGAAATGTCCGAAGCCGTTCTGGTCGGCCCGGGCGGTGTCATCGAAGGCGCCAGGCCGGGCACGGTGGTCGCCGACGCCAGCACGGTGGCGCCTGCCGCCAGCCGGGCCATCGGCTGCCGCATGGCCGAACGCGGCATCCACTTTCTGGACGCGCCCTGCACCGGTTCGAAGCCGGGAGCCGAGGGCGCCACGCTCACTTTCATGGTGGGCGGCGACAAAGACGTCTTCGAGCGCGTACGGCCGTACTTCGAGCCCATGGGCAAGCAGTTCTACTACTGCGGCGGCCCCGGCCTCGGGCTGGAAGCCAAGCTGACCCAGAACCTGATGCTGGCCAACATGCTGCTGGCCTTCAACGAGGGCATGGTACTGGCCACGAAGGCCGGGGTCGATCCAGCGCTGATGGTGGAGATCCTCAGCAACAGCGCCGCGCGGTCCGGTTTGGTGTCCTTCAAGGCCCCCTACGTCCTCAAACGGGACTTCACCACCAACTTCTCCACAAAATGGATGGCCAAGGATGTGGGGATGGCGCTCGATTCCGCCCGCCAGAGGAACGTACCATTGCCTCTCACCGGAGTGACACAACAGATGTTTCAGGCTGCAATCGCAGAGGGTTACGGCGAAGAGGACATGTGCTCCACCATCAAGGTCGTGGAGGGCTGGGCAGGAGTGAAAGTTATCTTACAGTCATGACGCCTACAAAAAACTGTTGCGTTCCGCAAATTCATATACTAATATTGGAAGTAAGCCGGGGAGGCAACTCCCACCAAAGCGAGACTAACCTCAAAAAAGACCCCTGAAGCATCCTCCCCGGCGCCCGAAAGGGTCATCTACCATACGGAGCTCAGGTACCCCAGAAAAGTCCAGGCGCGGGTAACGCATTGTAAAAAGATGTGCTGCCGGGTATGGAAGAGCGGGAGTGCCGGTACCATGGGTTTAGGGACCCGGACTCGTCGGATATAATTGGGGCGGTCGGAATGAAAAACATCACAGTCCTTGGTTCCACCGGCTCCATTGGCGTCAGCACCCTGGACGTGGTGGGTCGGCGGCCCGAACAGTTTCGCATCTTCGCCCTGGTGGCGGGCAAAAACACGCACCTTCTGGCCGAGCAGATCGCCCGCTTCCGGCCGCGGATAGCCTCAATCTCCACCGACGAGGGACGCCGCCGGCTCACCCAGGAGATCGAAGAACTCGGTTTGCCCCGGAGCGAGTGGCCTGAGATCGTCACCGGACCGGCCGGCCGGGTGGCCTGCGCGGCCGAGCCCGAGGTCGATTTTGTCATGTCCGCGATCGTCGGCGTGGCCGGCCTCGAGGCCACCTGGGAGGCCATCCGCCGTGGCAAACGTGTCGGCCTGGCCACAAAAGAGGTGCTGGTGGCCAGCGGGAACCTGGTGATGGAGGCGGTCCGCCGGGGCGCCACCGAGCTCATCCCCGTGGACAGCGAGCACAACGGCGCGCACCAGTGCTTTCGCGCCGGGCGGCGCGAGGAAGTGGCCCGCCTCATCCTGACGGCGTCGGGAGGGCCTTTCCGGGAAACGCCGGCCGAGCGGCTCGAATCGGTGACGCCCGCGCAGGCTCTGAACCATCCAACATGGAAGATGGGCCAGCGCATCACCATCGACTCGGCCACCATGATGAACAAAGGCTTCGAGGTGATCGAGGCCTGCTGGCTGTTCGGATTGCCGTCGAACCGGGTGGACGTGGTGGTGCATCCGCAATCGTCCATTCACGCCATGGTGGAGTACGTGGATGGCAGCGTGATCGCGCAGATCTCGGCCACCGACATGCGCATGCCCATCCAGTACGCTCTGACATGGCCGGAGCGCGACGCCGCGCCGGTCCCCCGGCTGGACTGGACGGAGGCGCGTACGTGGACGTTCTCCGCCCCCGACCTCAGGAAGTTCCCGCTGCTGGGACTGGCCTGGGCGGCGCAGGACGCGGGGGGATCGGCCACATGTACGTTGAACGCCGCCGACGAGATTGCCGTAAGCGCTTTCCTGCGGGAACAGATTTCATTTTCTGGCATCGCGCGGGTGGTTCGTGAGACGCTGGAGAAGGTACCGGTGCGGACGGCGCAGTCGATCGGCGAGGTGCTGGAGATCGACCGCGAATCGCGTTCGATCGCCCGGCAGGTGATCGCCGGCATGGCGGAGAACGCCGCGGCGCTGTATTCGAGGGCGGGGATAGGGTAGATGGTTCCTTTCTTTCAGAGCATCTGGTGGCTTCTGGTCCTGATCGGGGTGATGATCCTGATCCATGAACTGGGGCACTTCTGGGCGGCGCGGTATTTTGACGTTCGCGTGGACGCGTTCAGCTTCGGCTTCGGTCCCCGCCTGTTCGGCTATCGGCGCGGCGAGACGGATTTCCGTTTCTCGCTGATCCCGTTCGGCGGCTACGTGAAGATGGCCGGCGAGCAGCCCGGCGACGACAGCGCCAGCGATCCGCGCTCGTTCCTGGCGAAGCCGCGCTGGCAACGCCTGATCATCGCCTTTGCCGGACCGTTCATGAATATCGTCCTCGCGGTGGCGGTGGTCACCGGCATGTTCATGGTGCGCTTCCCCAAGGAGCCGGATTCCGCCGATCCGGTGATCGGATATGTCGTTCCCGGCAGCGCCGCCGCCCTGGCCGGCGTCCAGCCCGGCGATCAGGTGGTGCAGATTGACGACAAGTCCCATCCCACCTGGTACGATGTACAGTTTCGCGAGGTCTCCAGCGCGAACCGCGCCATGTCGGTGCAGGTGCGGCGCAATGGGGAGAGACTGCGGCTCTCGGTGACGCCGGTGTACGATCAGCACCGGGGCGTGGGCTTCGCCGGCTGGGACCACCAGGTGGATGTCGAGGTGAAGTCGGTGATCCCCGGCTACGCGGCGGACCAGGCGGGCCTGCGGGCCGGCGATATCCTGCTCAGCGTCAATGGCCAGCCGCTGCGCTCCACGGCCGGCCTTCCGGAGGCCATCCGCAACAGCAACGGCGCACCCGTGCCGATTGTGTACAAGCGCGGCGGCCAGACCGGTTCCCTGAGCATCGTGCCGCGATTCGCCGAAGACGAGAAGCGGTGGATGATTGGCGTCCTCCCGGAAGAGCGGATGGAGTTCACCGCGTTGTCTTTTCCGGATGCGCTGCGCGAGTCCTTCCGCGAGAACGCCCGCTACGCGACCATCATTTTCCAGATGCTGAAGGGCATCGTGGAGCGGCGGATGTCGCCCCGTTCTCTCTCCGGGCCGGTCCAGTTGGCGGATGCCGCGCGGCAGGCGGCGCAGGAAGGGCCCATGGCGTTTGTCGGTCTCATGGCCATGGTCAGCCTCAATCTGGCCGTGTTTAACCTGTTGCCCATTCCCATTCTGGACGGTGGCGTCATCCTGATGTTGCTGGTGGAGATGCTGATGCGCCGCGACCTCAGCATGCAGGTGAAGGAAGCGGTGCTCAAGCTGGGCTTCGTGTTCCTGATGGTGGTGGTGGCCTTCGTTCTCTACAGCGACATTTCGAAGATCCTGCCGCCGGGCTAGATCTCAGCCACGAATGAACACGAATACGCACGAATAATCGCCGATTCGTGTGTCCAGGCTCAAGGGCATGCGGCGGCAGCCGCGTTCTCGCCTGGTATCGCAAGAATGGGCTATCACCGCGTGCCCTCGCAACGCCACTCTCCAGAAACTCACCTGCAGGTTGTTGATTCCATTTGTGAGTACCCCCGGTATTCGCGTTAATTCGTGTTTATTCGTGGCCATTCGTCAGAAAAGCTCGACGCTCTCCGTCTCCCCGGTGGAGGTGAAGAGCTGGGCGGGTGCGGGCTGTCCCGCCGCCTCGGCCAGCCTGCGGTGAATGTCGCGTTCGGACGACATGCTGTAGCGCGCGGCAATCTGTGCGAGGTCCGCCAGGCCCAGGTCGGTGTCATCGGTTGCGGCGATGGTCCGCTGCAGGCTGCGGATGGCTTCGTCGGCGAGCTCGGCCGCGCGCGGCTGAATGGTGATGGCATTGCGGACCGCTTCGATCTTCGTCCGCAATGCGCCGGCCTGTTTTTCCACCGTGCCGATCAGCTTGCGGCCGCTGACATCCCGCTGGTTCAGGGCGGTGAGAACCCCGCGCATGCGCTCGGCGGTTTCGGCGAGTTGAGAGGCCCCTCCGGCCGCTACTTGCGAGGCGATGGCGGAGAGCGCATCGCCGTGTGCGGCAATGATGCCGAGGTCCTGGGCGACCGCTTCCGCCCAGCCCTCGGCGTCGCTGGCCAGGCTGCGGGCCAGATCGGCGAGGACGCTCAACGGCGCGCCCGCTTCGCCGAGCTGACTGGACTGGATACTCGAATTGAGTGCGATGCGCTGCATGCGCAGGCCAATTGCCCGGACTTCCCCAACCGATCCCGAGATGGCCTCGATACCGCTCAGGACCGATGCCGCGGCGGCGGCGATGTTGGCTTCGGAAGCCTGAAAACGAGTGAGCGCCTGAAGAATGCCTTCGATGTCCCGCTCCACCGCGGAGGAGTGCGAGCCTTCCTCCTTGCCCGCCCGGTCGCCGAGCAGAGCGGCGGCCTCCGCGGAGATCGCCGAGACGTTGCTGGAGATCTCCGCCAGCGAGGACATGATGCGGTCCGCGGCGCCCACGAACGATTCGCGAGCGTGCCAGACGTGGGCCACCTGCAGGGTGGCGTTGCGCGAGGCGCCGGATACGTCGCCTGCGGCGATCGGGCGCAAAGACTCCACCACGTGATCGAGCTGTTGCCGGGCGATGTCATGAAACTGCATGGAGGAGACCAGTTGCTGGACCGCGCCGGAGACGTTGGCGTAGCGTTCCGCCACCGCGAAGGACGCGTGCGCCGCCGTCGCTCGCGAGGCCATCAACGTCTCGAGACCGCGGCGCGCGCCGGCGGTCAGCTCCGGCAGGGTCCGCTCCTCGGCTGCTTCGATCGCCCGGGCGCGGGTGGCCGCCTGGTGCGCGGACTGGCCCAAAGCCCCGGTGATATCGCCAATTCGGGCCGTCTCCTCGCGGATGCGCACGGCCAGCGCGCTCATCTCCTCGCCCAGCGCGGCGAAGTCCGAGGCGTTGCGGTCCAGACGCGCAATCTCGATCTGCGACATCGTCTGCATCACCTGAAACGTGCTGAGGAACTGCCGCCGGGAAGCGATTCCCTTTCCCAGACGTGAGCTGGAGCCACGCACCTCGCTGAGCAGACGGCTGGCCTCGCCGCAGCGGGAATGCATTCCCCCGGCCAGATCGAGAATCTCCTGGAGCGCACTGGCGGCGATGCCGCTCTCTCCCTCGCCGAGCATTGCCGGCACCGCGCCCGCTTCCCCGGCGACGCTCTTCGAGCGGGTGAAGCAATCGATCAGACTGTCGCTGAGCGTCTGGAACTCACTCTCCATCGCCCCGAGCAGACGCTCGATGGCCGTGATGGCGGCCCGGGCGTCGGCGCCGGCGTCAGATTCGGCACAGCCGCGCCTGAACAGCCTGCGCAACGGACAAAGCCGGCGTGAGATCAGCCGGCGCAGACGGGGCCCGCCGGCTGGCGTAGTATGGCGGACGTTCGAGAGCACTCAGGTACTCTCTTCGGCAGGCCCAGGAGGAATTGGAGCGATGATTGGCCACGAATGCACACCAATGCACACGAATGACTGATCCGGATGGATTCGTGGCTGTCAGGCGCGACGCTCCGAGCGCCAGGTGATCAGGTACGCGAGACCGACGCCGAGGGGGATCAGACCGATGAGGGCGATGCCCGGATTGGGCCCCTCGGACTGCCTTTCGTTCATGATCTGACGAATCTGGTCCTCGGTCGCGCCCGTGGCGCGGGCATGGGTGGCCTCATTCACGCGCACCCACGCTGGCTCCTGGTGCTGCTCGAACAGGGCCAGACCCGCCAGCATGATGGTGATGGCGATGCCCGTGAACAGCCAGAGCAGTCCGCGCAGCAACAGTGTGCGGGGGTGGAATGGAGCGGGCTGAGGAGCGGGATCGGTCATCGGAGGTAGCGCTGTACCCTTTTCCAGAGCAGCCATTCGCTCCTGATGCTGCAGTTCACGTTGCTTGAACCTGGTAGCCATTGCGGCCATGACCAGAACGGTGGCCAGAAAGAGCAGCAGGCCAAAGAACACCGTGGCTAATTCGGGAGGTTTCATGATTGTTGAGACTCGTGCGGAATCGCGCCGGGTTTCAACAAGCGCCTGAAACTTTGCGCGCGGCGCGGAGGTCATAATCGGAAAGCGGGTGCCCCACGAGCAACAGTTCGAGTCCGTGCTCGCCACGTATCAGGACAAGGTCTTTCGCCTTTGCTACGCCATGCTGGGCGACCGGGCGGCGGCCGAGGAGACGGCGCAGGAAGTGTTCCTGCGAATCTGGAAGGCGCTCGCGGGCTATCGCGGCGAAGCGGCGCTTTCCACCTGGATCTACGCCATCAGCCGCAATGCCTGCCTCACCGCGCTCAAGGCGAGAGCGGGACGGCGCGGTCTTTCGCTGGAGAGCCCGGGCGTGCGGGCGGCCGCCGAACGCGCTGCCAGCGGCCCGCGTGGGCCGGACCGCCAACCCGATATTCTGCGCTTCGTGGGCGAGTTGCCCGCCAACTACCGGCAGGTGGTCCTGCTGTACTACCTGGAAGAGCGATCCTATGAAGAGGTGGCGCTGATGCTGGATCTTCCGCTGGGCACGGTCAAGACGTGGTTGCATCGCGCCCGCCGGCAACTCGCCGCGGCGCTCGTGGAGAGAGCCTCGTGATGGACGAAGAGCAGGCTCTGCGCATCATCGACGAAGAACTGGAAGGGGCGCTCGCGGGGGTGGCCGCGCCGCCTCATTTCGCCGACGCCGTTCGCCGGCGCGCGCGCGCGCCCCGCATTTCGCCCCTGCCCGAGATTCTCGATTCCATCGGCTGGGCGGCGGTGCTGGCGATTATGTTCGCTCTGCTGCTCTGGCTCGCGCCCATGGCGCAGAGTCCCTGGTGGCTGGTGGCCCTGGGCAGCGCGGTGTTCATCCCGGCGCTGTACGTCGGCTGGCGGTGGGGACGAGAACCGGCGGAGTAGGCGGGAGGCGTCAGCCGGGGATCGCAGTTTCATCGGCGAGCATCACCGCAGATCCGACGAACAGCCACTTTTTCAGGCTCCTGATGAACTCCATCCCGAGGAGGGCTCCATCCCCTCCGAGGACCACCACGCCGGTCACGGGCTCCATGATGGAGGACTCGCCGGACGATTGCGAAGGCGCTCGAATCTCAGCGGTGCCTTCGGCAAGGAAGCAACTGATCGGCGAGCCGTCGGCGAGCACATAGTCGCCTGTGCCATACAGAGCCAAACCAAGAGGAAAGGCTTGTGCGATCGGGAGCATCAGAAAACCGGTGAACCCGGCGTCAATCATCGCATCCACGCCGGTCAATGCACTTGGTGGGTGCCAGTGATGCGAATGGTCACCCTCGGGTGGCCATTACTGTCCAGGTATCCGATCGGAGCGAACATGCCGATGTGCGAAGCCAACTTCGAATGCGCCGGGATGCCCAATCCGGATCAAGTGGAAGAGCCCCTTCCGATTGCCGGCTCTGGCGCTGGCGAGCGTCTCTCCGGCAGTTGCCCCCAGCGTCGCGGATTCGTTGGTGATGTCGATGGCGACGAACTCTCCCGAGTGGTTCTGCTCGTATTCAGTCTTGTACCGGCGACTGTAGATCTTCTCCCCAGCGTCGGAGATTGCCTTCGGATTGGTGAGATTGGCGGACATTCAACGATCCCATGATGACCCACCACCTTCAGCGCCTGCTCGCTATCCGTGCCGACTTCGGGAGCGGGAGATTCTTATAGTAACTCAGTTCGCAAGGTCGACGTGGATATGTTTGCCGAACACGAACGGCTGCTCGGCCGCCCCATTTCAGCGTTGTTGGAGGCCACCCGGACCACTGCCCCTGAGTTGTTGGACGCGAGCCGCGTCTGCAGCCATCTGCTCACGGACGTCGCGCGAGGAGAGGGCCACGTTCTTGTGACGCTCAACCGCGTGGCCGGTGATTGCGCGATGTACTCGAATACGGGGCCGCTGGCACACGATGGGGCTGGGACCAGGGATCGTCTTCTGCGGTCCGAAGCGAGTTTTAGACAAGCGCTCTCGTCCAGATACGTTATATACCAAGCTCCCGCTACGACTATTTCCCACCACGGGCCTTTCTGTAGCATGTTCATGGGTATCGATAATCGCCAGTTGCTGCCGCCTTTTTTCCCCTTGTACAGCAACGAAGACGGCGTATTTGGACACTGCTTCGAACTTTGCGCCGCCACCGCCTACACCGGTCACATTCCGCTCTCTCTGATTCACGATCCCGATGGAGATCGGTCCTACTCTCCAGACCGCTGGACAACCATACGAGTTTCCGACGCTGTGCTGGCCTGCGTGGCTCTCTGCTGTGTTGAGAACGGAGCGGCTGACCTCATTCCCCGCCAACGGCGCCTCGCTCGCAGACTCATGGCCCTCGCATCCATGCCGGCCCGTGACTTCGTGGCCGAACTGAGGAATGGGCTGTGGCAACGGACTGCGGTGATCCTCGCCAGGCACGCCCGTTTGCTCGCGGCCTACGGCGCGAAGCCAGAGTTTTGGGCATCTGAACTACAGATCGAGGACTGGCGCCTGCGGAGCGCTGTCCAGCGCGAAGACTACATAGTACCACTCGAACTGGCCCGTACCTGCAATCCCGTGGAAGCCTTGTGTGTGCTGCAACGTCTCGTGTTTCAATTCGGCGAATTGCTGCTGTGGTGGCCTGACATCGTCTCGAGGGCCAAGTCCCTGCGAGCCTGTGGAGGTCGAACAGTGCTGCCTTCGTAGGTGTTTCCAATTCCATGGTGAGGGTCCGCGCCGGCCGCGAGTTCGGCGGCTGGCCGGTCAAGTCCTGGCGCACTTGCTGAAGGACTACGACCTGTCGAAGGATCTGTCGAGGCGATGAGAGGCCTCTGGCTTTCCCTGAAGGTGAAATCCGCCCGCTCCTCATACGCTTGCCTTCCCCCGCCCGCACAGTTCGTCCCGAAAACGGACACCCCGGCCCGTCCCCGGTGGATCAAACTACCCCTAACCCACCGCATATCAATGCGATCCGGCCGGAAACTGAATGGACCCGGAGTTGCCCATCCCGGGGTGAACTGATATGGACGTTCCTCGTGGAAAAGAAGTCGCCCGCCGCCGCACCATCCGGCGAATTGTCTGGGGCGTGGTTGGCGCCGTTGCGGCCGCCGCCGTCCTCCTTTTCGTGCTGCGATTGAAGCCGGCGGCGCCTTCGGTGGAGATGTCGACGCTCTGGCCTGACACGGTGCGCCGCGGGGAGATGCTGCGGCAGGTGCGCGGTCTGGGCACGCTGGTACCCGAGGACGTACTCTGGATTCAGGCCCAGTTCGACGGCCACGTCGACAAGATCATCAAGCTGCCGGGCAGCAACGTCTCCGCCAACGATGTGATTATCGTGCTCAGCAACCCGGACATGGAACTCGCCTCCTCCAATGCGGAATGGGCGCTGAAAGCCGCCGAGGCGAACTACCGCGACCTGAAGGTGCGGCTGGAGACCGCGCGGCTCGCGCAGCAGTCCACCACCGAACAGATTCACTCGGACTACCAGCAGGCGGCGCTCTCGGCCGATCGCGACGAGCAGTTGACCAAACTCGGCCTCAAATCGGAGCTGGAAACGAAGCTGTCGGTGTCCAAAGCCGCCGAGCTGAAGAACAGCTATGAGCTTTCCAAGCAGCAGTTGGACATCAACAGCCAGTCGGTTGAGGCGCAGCTCGCCGCGCAGCAGGTGCAGGTGGAGCAGCTTCGTGCCGCGTGGGAGTTGAAGAAGAAGCAGGTGCAGCAGTTGACCATACGGGCTGGCGTGGACGGCGTTCTGACCCAGCTTGGGACCTCCGCGGCGATGCTGGAGGTCGGGCAAAGGGTGGCGCCGGGAGGCATCCTGGCCAAGGTGGTGCAGCCTTCGAAACTGAAGGCCACGCTGAAGATTCCGGAAACCCAGGCCAAGGACGTGGCCATCGGCCAGGTGGCCTCCATCGACACCCGTAACGGGATCGCCGACGGGCACGTTTCGCGCATCGACCCGGCGGTGACCAACGGTACAGTGGACGTGGACGTGAAGCTGGACGGTAAGCTGCCGGACGGCGCGCGGCCCGACCTCAGCGTCGACGGCACCATCGAGATCGAGCGTCTGGCGGATGTGATGTTCGTGGGCCGGCCGGTCATCGGCCAGGCCAACCAGAAGATCGGGCTGTTCAAGATCGATGCGGACGGCAAGGGAGCGACGCGTGTCACCGTGGCGCTCGGACGGAGTTCGGTGAACACCATCGAAGTAGTCGACGGTTTGCAGGTGGGCGATCGGGTGATTCTCTCCGATATGTCCGCCTGGGATGCCTACAACCGCATCCGGCTGAACTGAGGGGAATGGTAGTGGGCCGGTTCCGAAGGAACTATTGGCTGACGGGAACGTAATATCTTTATCAGGGAGACGAGAATGGCAAACGGCAACGGCGATGCTCTGATTCACCTCGATGGCGTAACCAAAGTGTTCGTCACCGACGAGGTGGAGACCCATGCGCTGGCGGGGATCCACATGGAGATCAAGAAGGGAGAATACATCTCGATCGCGGGGCCTTCCGGCTGCGGGAAATCGACGCTTCTCGCCATCCTCGGTCTGCTCGATTCGCCCACCGACGGCGCCTACACTCTGAACGGGCGGCCGGTGCAGAGCCTGAAGATGTCGGAACGGGCGCGCATCCGCAACCGCGAGATCGGGTTCATCTTCCAGGCGTTCAACCTTATCGGCGACCTGAACGTCTATGAGAACGTGGAGCTGCCGCTGACCTATCGCGGGATGCCAGGCGCCGAACGCAGGAAGCGCGTGCAGGACGCGCTGGAGCGCGTGGGCATGCTGCACCGCGTCAAGCATTACCCGTCGCAGCTCTCCGGCGGCCAGCAGCAGCGTGTGGCCGTCGCTCGCGCTTTGGGCGGGGACCCTTCCATTCTGCTGGCCGACGAGCCCACCGGCAACCTGGATTCAGCCAATGGCGAAGCGGTGATGGACCTGCTTCGCGAACTGCACCGCGGCGGCGCCACCATCTGCATCGTGACCCATGACCCGCGGTATGCGCGTTACGCAGACCGTTCCATTCACCTGTTCGACGGACGAATTGTGGAGGAACAAGCCAGTAACAACATAGGAGTGGTGTAATGCCCCGGAATGTGGATGCCGTCGCACTGTTCTTCATCGTGGTGATCGTGCTGGTGTCGGGCTATTTCATCGACCACGGGCCGTGGTGCGTCGCCAAGGGCTTGCGGATCGGAGTGATCGACGAGCACGGATTCATGGTTGTCGCGCCGCGGATTCCAAGGACTCCGCGGCCCCCGGCCCCGCCCGCCATCCCCGCGCCCTCGGAGATGGTCAGGCTGCCCGCCATGCCGCAGCTTCCGCGCTTCTGAGCCGCGGGACACGCGACGCCAGGCGACGAACGCGGCTGCGCCGTGTGCCCTGGCTGCCGTGTCCTCACGGAAAGCATAAGATAGGAATCGAACACCATGATCCAGCTTCGCAATGTCGAGAAGTACTTCGAGCACGGGCCGACGAAGACCTTCGTCCTCCGGCGCATCAACCTGGACGTCCGCGAGGGCGACTTCATCTCCGTCATGGGCCCCTCCGGCGCCGGCAAGAGCACGCTGCTGCACCTGCTGGGCATGCACGACAGCGCGTGGACCGGCGAGTACTACCTGCTGGATCATCCCGTCCACAAGATGGCCCGCAAGGACCGCATGGAGCTCTACAAGAAATACTTCGGCTTCGTGTTTCAGAGCTACCACCTGCTGGATTCCCTGACCGTGTACGAGAACCTGGAAATCCCCCTTTCTTACCGCAACATCAGGAAGTCCGAGCGCGACAGCATCGTCTGCGACATTCTGGACAAGTTCCAGATTGTGGGCAAGAAGGACCTGTTCCCCAACCAGCTCTCCGGCGGCCAGCAGCAACTGGTGGCCGTGGCCCGGGCGATGATCGCCAGCCCCAAGGTGATTCTGGCCGACGAGCCCACCGGCAATCTCCACTCCAGCCAGGGCAAGGAGATCATGGAGATGTTCAAGCGCCTGAACGACGAAGGCACGACGATCATCCAGGTGACCCACAACGAGAAGAACGCGGAGTACGGGCACCGCATCATCAATCTGGTGGACGGCTGGATCACCGACATCAAGGAAAAGGCGCCAGCGCCGGCCAGCGCCTGAGGGCCGGGCCACGCCTGAGAATGGACGAGGCGTGGGCGCGTTTTTGCGCGTACGCTCCGGTGGCCATGGTTCCGGGAGCCCGGAGGCGTGGACGTCCAAAGAGACTACCGCGCCACGCAAATCGCCTGCATCAACCTGCCCGGATGGCGCCTCACCGCCGCAGCACAGTTTAAACATGGCCGCGGGCTGCGAGATCATCCGGTAGCGCAGGCGCATTCCCGAGGGGCACCGAACGCCATATCCGTAAGCGTGTCTATGAGATGCCGGGGCCACGCCGGGGGTGAGCGAAGCTCCGGGGCGACCTGGAATTGGGTTCGTTTTGTCGTACGGGATTGGGTTGCCCCCGTTGTGTGAAATTGGGTTCGTTTTGTTGTACGGGATGGGCGGTGGCGCGGACCTCCGGTTTGTGGATCGCCGGGGGCTGTCCGGGGGGCTCGATGGCCGGATCTCTCGGGGCCGCGGCGCAGGGTAGACATCACGCCTGACGGTAGCACGGGGCAGGCGGGATATTCGGCGCACGTGGGCGGAACTGGCTGTGGAATATGGTGTTTTGCCGGGTGTGGGTTGTTGGGAATCGTTCATGGCGGAGGCCGCAACGGGGGATGAAAACGGCTCTTCACCGCGAGGTTTCTGCGCAGGCGATTCTTGCAAGTGACTGGAAGATGGCGGGTTAGCATCAAACAGTTTTCGGAGGAACGGCGTGGCGGGGGAGATGTGGTGACGTACGCGCCGGTTCGACGCGCAATTGCCGATTGTGCCGTCCGGCGCAGCAACACTATTGATTATGTAGTGGTCTGCCGGAGGACGTTATCGACAACCTCGCCGATCGGGTTGAAGCGGCAATCTCCATCCGGTGCGAAAACTGATGTATCGAGGGGAAGGCGTTTCCTGGGAACTATCGACCCGCCTGTATTGCTGCAGCTTCAATCCAGTCCCCCAAGTTGTTGAATCCGTCATCGGTATCCCATTCATGGATTGGAAAGAGGGCTGAGAACGTGTGGTTGTTCAGGCCCGCGAGATCGTAGGTGACATCGCTGAGCGCCATTGACCCTACGTCCCTCGCGGGCTGCCAACCGCTGGTCATGTATTCCTTGAATCGGATCTGGTCGTCGTCGACTGTGAACGCCACGGAAGCGAAGGGATTCGGTCCCTTGGCTGCGAGCATCTTATTGAATCCCGCGATAGTGTGAATGCGAACGGCGAGCAGTCCGTTACCCCGGACAAAGCTGCGGAAGATCTCGTAGCGCACCCACCGACGCAGGGCAGTGTCGGCGCCAACTAGTACACAGGTCACAGTCGTATTCCTTAGCCCTTCACGGAGAAAGCGCTTCAAGGCGTCGTCGCTGTCGCGCTGCGCGGCTTCGAATACTGAACTATCGAAGAAGCCGGCGTCCTCGCGCTCACCTTGCGTGACCTTGGTGACCCAAGAGTTGCGAACGACCCAGGCCCTTGTTACATCGGGCTTGTAGTTGAATGAAAAGAATGTGCGGCGCGCCACTCATCTGCTCCTTGGAACCCCTAGGATTTGTGAAGGCCAATCGGTGGTAGCTACGTCCGTTCCATCCCCCATGTTCTCGCCGCCCTCTATGTCAGCAGATCAGGCCGTGACAACCAAGGCCCGCATCAGACTTAGGTAACTGATTTCGTCACGTAGCTCCGGAAGGTTATGCTTTAGGTTCTTGTCTCGCTCAAAGAGCATGCCCGCAGCGGCACCAGTTGATGCAATTGGAAACCCAGGAACGCCCGGATGTCGACGCAGAAACATGTCGTACTCTTCCTCAACGCCTTCCATTCCTCCGATGAAGAGGCCGGCGCTGAATGGACCCGCCAGCATTGCTTCGCGCATGCTTCGCAAGCTTGTTTGTCGATTGTTTTCAGCAGCTACCAATTCAACATGCTCAAAGGCAGCATTGTCCTCCGGAAAGTCTCGCTCGAAGAAGCTACTTTGAAACATTACTACGCGATCTCCAACCCGCGTGCCGGTCTGTGCTATTTGGAGGCGAATCATTGGGCTGATGGCCGGATGGCCACCGAACACGAGTTGGATCTGGCTCTCAACGACGACCATGGTAAGGGCTCGGACTGCGTCCCGAATGGCGATGACATTAGCGCTATCGAAGTAGGCGGGGTCACGCGAAGGTAGTGGCACACTGGCGGACAAAAAGATCCTCACGCCCGGAACGGTACTCATGGTGCGCCTTTCGCCTTCAGGTTGTTTAGCCAATCCTCAGCGTCTACCAGGCTGACGCTGCGCGCGCAAGCAAGATTGCTGTTGAGCCAACTCAAATGCTGCAGCCACCGAGTGCGAATTCCAGTCTGATCATACAACAAGACAGGAGGGGGAGCGTAGGTCCGACCCGCACTCAATTCCCGCTCCTGCAGGTCCACTAGTTTTTCATACCGCTCGGCATCCGGGACGCCAATAGCTGGTAGGACTAATGCCCTTCCGCGAGTCCCCCCAAGAACAACCAGTGCGCGTTCTAAGGTGGTGTGCACCGAAAGCCCCGCTTTTCGAGCTTCCAGCACAAATTCGCGGACCAAAAATGCGAGCCGAGCGCCGATCGCCCTCGCTCGTAGCCCCTCTACGGCGTCAACAATCTTCCCTATGCTGGAGTCAAATAGTCGCGCCACCGGACCGAGCGTCTCCGGTCCTTCGAACTCATTCTGTGTCAGCGGATAGAATGTGCTGAATGCTGCTGTCGCTCCTTCCGTTTGTCCAGGCCACAGAAGCTGTAGAATCTGTATGTTTGATGTGTTAGCCCGTGCTAGTTCCTCCTCCGTCCAGCGGCTGGCCATAAACCCGGGAGAGTCGAGTAGGACGGCCACGTCAGTGTCGGCGAGGCGATGCCAAAGGATGTCTTGGAAGGGCTCCCCAGGGCGTAAGACTCCATGTGTATCTAGAAATACGTCAAAGCCAGCCGCGTCCAGGGCTTCATAGAGTTGCGCTGCAACGCTGCTTGTATCAACTCGCCGATAGCTGATGAAAAGCCTACGCTTCTCTCTGAGAAGACCGAAGCCCTCCAGCACACGGGCTGCAAGGCGCTCGAACTCCGTACCGCAGTCCGCGAGAGAAATACCGTTCAAGTTGGCTATCTGGGCAGGTACTAAGGCGCTGAAGTTCGTTGTGTCAGTGACGATAGGGATGATCAAGCCCCCATCTGCCACCAGTTGGTCGAGCCTGTTTTTGTCCTCGACCGCCAGTTTCGGCGATGGCACGAATCCAAAGAAGACGGCAACCGTGGGCATCCTCCGATCCAAGGCGACGGGCGTCCCGGACATTATGCGGATCAGAAACTTCTCGATGTTCACGCCAAGGTGGCTGAAGGCAAGATCGAGGGCATGATCGAGGCGGGAAGCATATTCGCCCAGGTGCGGATCGCCCTCTGCGGCGAGAAGCACGAGTTGATATTTGCCTGTCAGGGACACTGGTAAGGCCATCAAGGATCTCCGCTAACACCGAGGCTACGTCATTTTGACCTTGCGAGGGCCTTCGGAGAGGGCCTCCACTTCCATAGTCTAATTGTCCTATCCTCGCCGGCGGATGCCAGCAGGTGTCCATTTGGCGAAAACGTCGCGCTGAACACCCGCTGGACATGCCCCTTCAAGACGCGGATTGATTTTCCAGTGGTCACGTCCCATATTCTCACCGTCCCATCAAAACAGGCTCCTGCGAGGAATTGACCGTCTGGACTAAAGGCAACCGAGTTGACCTGCGACTTAGCCTTAAAACGCTTTAAGGTCGTCCCGGTTTTGACGTCCCATAGCCTCGCTGTTTGGTCGTGACTGGCGGATGCCAATTGCCTTCCGTCAGGACTAAAGACAACGCAGGTCACACTATCTGAATGCCCGAGTAATGTTCTGACGTTTCTGCCGGAGTCTGCTTTCCACAATTTAATAGCGGAGTCCGCGCCGCCTGATGCGAGGTTCTTGCCGACGGGGCTAAACGCTACTGACATAACTGCCGCATAGTGCCCCCGAAGAACGAGTCGAGTACGACCGGTTTGTACGCTCCAAAGCCGGACTGTGGCATCATCGCTTCCGGTCGCAAGCCAGCGATCGTTGGGAGCGAATGCCACCGAGTGAACCCAGTGCTTGTGCCCTCGTAGGGTCGTCGCCGCCCGACCAGATTCAATATCCCAGATCCTTGCAGTGCGATCACGGCTAGCAGACGCGAGCAACAACCCGCTGTGGCTGAAGGCGACCCAAAAGACCATATCTGTATGCCCTTCGAAGGTCAAAAGGTCACAGCCTTCAGCAACATGCCATAGTTTCACACGATGATCGTAACTGGCGGACGCCAAATACGCACCACGGGGGCTAAATGGCGCGGCGTAGACTCGCTCCTGATGCCCGATTAATGTTCGAGTCTGGCCCGTCGATTTCTTCGGTGCGGCCGTTGCCACCTGTGACGATGAGTCGGTGATTGATACAATCCGCTGTTGAAGAGACTGATGCAAGTTCTCAAATCCATTCCTAACAAACAAGTCGACCCAATGAAGTTGCCTTAGATTCTCAGGAAGACCACAGTCGTCAAGACGCACCGGCATAATAAATCTGGTGCCACGAGGCTTAGTCTTAGCCACGGCGAGCGCGCATTCGATCTCCTTTTGAAAATAGCCTTGCTTCTTCCGAAAAGATCCTTTTTTTGTCACGGATCTGCTAGAAAGGATCACGACCACGGCGGCGCTTGTCGGAATGACCTGACTAATCTCAAAATCCCAGTCTTGTCCGGGTTTCACCTCTTCGGAGTGCAGCCATGGTGATATGCCAACAGCTTTCAGGCGTTTGTAGAGTCTTTCAACACGTGGTTTATCATCCTGCGCGTGAGAGAGGAATACTCTTGCGGTCACTTTGCCGCCTCCGCAAGCTTCACGCGAGTAGTGTATCACTTTCGGCACATGGGGGGCCGAGGGATCGTTCTGAATTGCGGTCATTCCGCGATCAAGATGGTACTCACCAAGGGGCACAAGGAGAGCGGCGGCCGTCAACAAGGTCGATTCTTGCGAATGTCAACCGGTGTTGACGGCCTCGGGTACGTTACGGCAGAGATATTGAACGACAGCCTGTATTGGTGGATTCGTAGACCGCGGAGACCTCGATCGCGACAGATCTCCCAAGAATGCGGCCGGAGGCTCGCATCGAGCGTGCGCCACTACGCGTTTCGGAGTTCGGATCTGGGAAGTTCGATGAGTCCTTTACAGGTTCGCAGTTGCGTTTCTCCCGGCCTGAGCGGAACGCGGCTGAGGCCGCATGTCCATCAATTGTGGAGTGGTGCCGTCGCACCCCGAATGACAAGGTTGATCGCCAATCAGACCGGCGCCCCTACCTGATCTCCGGGATTCCCTTCTCCCGGCCCCTCGCCGCCTGATCCAGCTTCTGAATGCTGGTGTCGGTCAGCTTGCGGATGTTGTCGTGGGCGCGGCGATCCTAATCTCCAAACCATCTGATTGAGCTGCCTGGTTATGGATGCCACCTGCGAGGATCCGCCGCTGGGTTCGGCCCGCGATGTAGTCGAGAGCCGATGGCGCTACACCAGGAACGAGAGCAGGAGGCCATCGTGGACGCCTTGGCAGAGAAACCAGACTGCTCGATTGCGCGAGTGGAAACCGGAGGCGGCGGCAGAGGCCAGGGAGCGCATTGCTGAGGTTATCGAGCTCGCCGACCACGACATCCTTGATATCGCCCGCTCGCGCGCCGCTGAACAGGAGGTCCTCGACCTGCTCGATGAACCCCCAGCCAGGTGAGATCTGGCTGGCGGATCCGGGACTCGCTGCCAGGACGCGTCCCGTCGTAATCGTGTCCCGGCAAGACCCCGACCCGCCGCGATCTTTCGTCCTGTAGGTGCCTCTCACCACCCAGCGGAGAGACAGTCGGTATGAAGTGCCGCTGCCACGGCTTCCGTTCCTCGATCGTGAATCCACTGCGAGGATCCGCCGCTGGGTTCGGCCCGCGGTTGCCGGTGCTTTCGCGGCATGCTGTAATTGGTAACGGGTTACGCCATGGCGCTCAACATAAGGAATTCGGAGGTCGAACGTCTGGCTGCCGAGGCCGCCGAGCTTGCTCGGGAGTTCCGGACGGAGGCCATCCGCAAGGCCCTTGAGGATCGGGTGGCCCGGTTGAGGATGCGCCGCCGGGGACCCGGCCGCGATCAACGGATTGACGAGGTGCTGGCGCGTTTTCGCGCGGGTTTTCCCAATGGTGATTTCGGACGGACCATGACCAAAGCCGAAGAGGAAGAGATTCTCGGGTTTGGGACTGACGGTGTCTGATGATCCTGGATTCGTCCGCTCCGGTGGCCGTGGTTCTGGCTGAGCCCGGGGCCGAGCAGCTCCTGGCGACGCCAGTTGCGTTTCTCCTGGCCCGAGCGGAACGCGGCTGACGCCGCATGTCCATCAATTGTGGAGTGGCGCCGTCGACGGTTGATCGCCAATCAGACCGCCCTCGACTGTGACGCTAACAAATGTGGCGGCGTGATTGCGGCTGGCTCAACAGCCATTGTAGACTGGTGTCGGGTCGGCGGCTTTCGAACGGTCGACGATGCAGGCTGCGGTGAGCCTGAGCAGGCCGAAGCCGTTAATACGCGCGTCTCAACGGTCCGGCTCCTCCGAAACCCGATGCCGGACTTGATTTGAATCGCATGCATCGGCTGGGTTTATGGGGCGTGTCGCTTTCCGTGATGTGGGCCGCATCTCCGGGACAGTGGCATGTGGACTCGCCGAAAAACGGGGCGCTGATCCGCTCATCGTTCGTGGTCATTTCGGGCGCCGCGCCCAGGGACGAATGCGCGCAAGTGCTGCTGGCGGGCGTCGAGGCTGCCAGGGTGTGCGCCAGTCAGGCAGGGACCTTCGAGCGCATCGTGCATCTGCCATCCGGCCGTGCCTCGATTGAGCTGCGGCCGGACAACCAGCGGACGGAACGTCCTTCGGCAATTGAGCTCACCATCGAACCGCCCCCGGCGAGTTTCGCCAGTGGCGCGCGAACGGCGGAGGTCCACTGGGAGTGGATGCGCAGCGGCGACGTGGTGCTCTCGCATTCACTCGGCAGCGAGCAAGCCGACCTCTACAACGCCGTTTTCACGCACGCGGCCGTTTACTTCGGTCCTGCCTCCGACGGAGCCGCTCTGATGGCCGAGGCGGTCACCGCGGCGGACGCGGAAGGACTGGGAGAGGTGCGCACCGTTCCCATCGAGCAGTCCATGGCGTTCCGGCACGGGACCACCGTCGCGATCCTCCGTCCTGCTGCGCCCCTGAGTCTCGGGGAGCGACAAGCACTGCTCGAGTTTCTCGGAAGCGTGGTCAACCGGGGGCTCAGGTACTGGAGCGCCGCGGAGGACTTCAGCAACCTGTACTCCGCCTGGATTCTATGGGATCCTCGCGCGGATCGGCCCCGCGATCCCGTCCGCTTTGCGCGCGTGCTGGACACCCTCGAATCCCGCAAATTCGCGACTGACCGTTTTACCTGCGCAGGCCTGGTGTGGAGAGCCTACTGGACCGCGACCCAGGGCCGCGTCGACCTTGCCGCGCCGAATCACGCGGAAATCGGAGGGCGGCTGGCGGGCGCTTTGACTCGCGGGTTTCTGGCGCGCGTTCAACCCTGGTACATTTTGCCCGACTCTTTGTACCGGAGCGGCAAGCTGGTGGAGGTCAGAGAATGAGCTGGGCCGTGCCGCTGGCCGTCGCTTTCTGCGGGCTGGCCGCGGGGCCCGCGCAACTGGCCACGGGGGCCGCGCAAGACGACGCGCCACCACCGGCGGTGGAGCAAAACGGCGTGGTGAATGCAGCCAGTGAAATGCCCGCGCAGTTCAGCGGCGGAAGCATCGCCCGAGGCTCGCTGTTCCGCGTTCATGGCTGGCGCATGGGGCCGAAAGAAACCGTCCGCCCGGCCGGATTTCCGCTCCCTGAAACGCTATCCGGATTGGCGGTTGAGATTCGGAAGGGAGGGGTCGTCCTGCACGCCCCTGTTGTCTCGGTGAGCGCGACCCGGATCGAAGCCATTCTGCCTTCCGCCGCCCCCCCTGGCGATGCCACGCTGGTGGTGGTGCGGGGGGGCTCGCGCGGCGATCCTTTTCCGTTCCGCGTCGTTCCCGCCAGCTTCGGTGCATTTCACGCTCCCGGGCAGCGCTGGGGCCAGGGCCTCATCCGGAATGGCGCACGGGACGACGACGGCGTCTGGAACGGGCTGACCGATTCCGCGCAGCCTGGCAGTACCGTAACCCTGCTCGGAACGGGCCTGGGCGCCGCGCCCGGATCCGACGCCTCGGCTCCCAATCGCGTTCCCGTCGCCTCGCCCAACCTCACCATCACCGTCGGCGGCAAGCCGGTACAGAAGATCCATTACACCGGCCGAAGCGCGATCGCGATCGGCGTCGACGAAATCACGTTCGATGTTCCCTCCGGCGCGCCGGAGGGCTGTCACGTGCCGGTGCAGGTGCGCGCGGACGCGATCGCCAGCAATTTCGTAAGCATGGCGATCCGCCGGGGAGGGGGCGCTTGTACCGATGCCGGAGACTGGATCCGCTCCGCCTCCGAGAAGGCGCGCAGCGCCGGCTTGATCATCCTGAACCACGCCGATGTGTGGTTCGACCTGGAGGACTCGGGTTCAACGCGCTTTCGTGTGGATAGCGCTCTCGCCAGGTTCGTGGAAGACCCGCCCGTACACGGTTCCACGGATAGAATGCTCTCCTTCCCGCCTCCCGGCACCTGCACCGCCCGGGAGCACATCGGGCACCTGCGCGGGATGCTGACAAACCTATCGCCCCTCGATCTGATGGAAGGCACGCCTCTGGACGCGGGCGAGCAACTGACCTTCCGCGGCGCTTACGAGATGCGGCGCATCGGCAAGTCCCAGGGATCGCCAAATACCTACGGGGGCGTGCTCGGCGGCAACCCTCCCGTGCCCACCGCCAACACCTTTCCGCTCTTCTTGCGCCCGGGGACCTATGGGGTGTCTGGAGACGGCCCGGGCACCGGCGCCTTCGAAGCGGAGGTGGAGGCTTGGAAACCCATTCGCTGGACGGACCGCGCCCGAATAGCCTCGGTAGATCGCTCCCGTGGCGTAACCGTTCACTGGGCCGCCGCGCGCAAGGACAGTTTCGTTCTAATCGTCGCGGTGAACGCCGATAATGGCACGGGCGCGCTGGGCTGCGCGCTGTGCGTCGCTCCCGCTCAGCCGGGCAGGTTCACGGTTCCTTCCACGGTGCTCACCAACCTGCCCCCGACAAAACCGGGTCCGGGCCTGCCTTTTCACACGCTGTGGATCATAGAGGTTCCCGGACGCGCGCCGAAGCCGTTTCAGGGCCCGCGGCTCGACCGGGGCATCGCTTTCTACGTTTCGGCCAGCGGGCGCACGGTCTCCTTCCGGTAGCGTTATGTCTCAGATAATAGTTGACAGTCCCGGCCAGCGACGGTGGGACAGGCCCTCGGTCTGGATAGCGTCGGGATAAACCGGCGTGAAGTAGTGAATGAAAGAGTCATACAGGAAAGGAGTAGCGGACCATCCTGACCTCAACTCATGTGAGGGCGTCGGTAACGGCGCACTTGAAGCGTTGGGAAGAGGCGCATGCAGGCTGGGTATCCCGAAGTGGTGAGCTCCGAAATCGCCAAAACCAGTAGCGCCGACGGTGTCAGGCTAACCGGAAGGCAAAACCGCGGCGCGCGAGACAACCGCGAGCGCGTTGTGGGCACTGCGGAGTCGAAGACCCCACGCATGCATGGAAACTTCACGCACGAGAACCGAGAGACCCAGCCGCCATCCGTGGCCGCAAGCTGCGGATCGGTGGGAGAAGGCGACGAGCTATAAGACCCACATGGACGGTGGCAGGGAGTCGTACAACGGCATAGTACCGGTGAAGCGGTCGAACGAAGGCCGCGGAGGGCCGAAGGAGATCGCGGAGGGAAGGCCGTTGACCGAGGAGAACGCGGAAGAGCACAACCCGTGCCGGACACAGAGTCGGGAGGGCGGGCCAAGCGGGCTCGACCGTGTACGTCAGGCAGCAAAGGGAGACAAGCAGTTGAAGTTCACCGCCCTGCTGCACCACGTCAGTATCGAACTGCTTCGCAGCAGCTACTACAGCCTGAACAGGCAAGCGGCGAGCGGGGTGGACGGGGTGACGTGGCAAGAATATGGAGACGGACTGGAGGAACGGCTAACGGACCTCCACGGACAAATCCAACGGGGGGCCTATCACGCGAAACCGTCGCGCAGAGTCTGGATACCAAAGCCCGATGGGCGGCAACGGCCATTAGGTGTCGCGGCGCTGGAAGACAAAATCGTACAGCACGCGGTGGTACAGGTTCTCAACCAGATCTGGGAAGAGGACTTTCTGGATTTTTCGTACGGGTTCCGGCCGGGGAGCAGCCAGCACGATGCGCTGGACGCGCTCTAGCCGGCTGCGCTGCTTCCGCCTGGCTACGGACTTACCGCGCGGAGCGAAGTGAACGCCTGCGTGGGGTTGAACCGCACTTCGATGACCGCGATGGGAACGTTCGAGGTGAACTCCGCCACCCCGACCTTGCCCGCCGTGGCGGCGAAGAAACCGGCCAGCAGATTTGCCTGGTAATTCCTCGGCGGAAGAGTGAGCTGGCCCGTATTCGAGGTTCCGTCCAAGTAGCGGAACGTGACGCCGATGGTCGCGGTGATGGCCGGATCGGGATCCGCCAGCGCGATCGAGGTCGTGTTTCCCGCATTATCGAATGGCAGGAAGAAGTGGGCCGAATTGCTTTGGCTGATCGGCACGGTGGCCTGCTGTTCCGACTTTCCGGGATTGGTCTGCCGGAATACCTCAAGGCCGCTCACCGCGGGCGGCGCGCTGAGTTGCGCCCATCCCAGGTTCGTTTGCGCCTCCAGACTTGTCGTATCGATGGTCAGGGACCCACCCGCCGGAACCGTACCCGCGAGCGCGTTCGCAACGTCGAAACCGAACGTCTGCGGCTGCCCCGCCGCTCCGAAAATGCCGAGCGTGTACGGCGCGGCAACCGTGCCCGAGTTGGTCAATACAAACGTAGATCGGAAGTTGTCCCCGTCCGCGGTGTGGGCGATGGTGGAGGTGATGGGCGTCGACCCCGCGGCCGTTTCCGCGATGGTGTCAAACAGGGTGAAGGCAGCACCCTGGAATCGGAATGCAACCAGCCCGATCGGAACGTTCGCGGTCACCTCGATCAAGCCCCGCTTTCCAGCAGTGTTCCCCCAAATCGTCTGCAGCAACTGGGCAATCTGTTGCAGCGGATTCATGTTGAACGCCGGAACGATGTCCGTTCCGCCCGATTCGTAGCGTACCGTGAAGTTAACCGTGGCTGTCTGGGTGGAGCTGGAATTCACGAATCCGATCGAGGTACCCGCCCCCACGTTGTCGAACGGAACGAAGAAATGTTGGCTGGGCGCGGCAATCGGAGCCGAACCCTCCTGCAGCGACGTGGGCGAGGCCTGCTGCTGATAGATCAGCATTCCCTTCACTGACGCCGGTGCGGTGAGCTGTCCCCAGCCCAGGTTGGTCGTTTTGCCGCTTCCCGCCGTTCGGACAATCGCCTGCGAGCCGGCGTGAATGGTGCCGGTCATCCCCGACTGCGTTGGATCCAGTGGATAGGTCACCGGAGCGCCAGTCTGATTGAAAAACTGCAGCGAGTACGTCGCGTCAGCGGTGCCCGTGTTGATCAACAGGACCAGGGTGTCGAATCCATCGCCGTCGGCCACATGCGCAAGCGTCGAAGTACTCACCGTGGAGCCGAGGCCGGTGATGGCGGTTACAAAGGTATGCTTGCCATCAATCGCCGTTTGCATACCCGCGGTGGTGGGGAAGTTGGTGGAATTGGTCGCCCCGGTGACGTATACCGTGCCGGACGCATCCAGGGCGAGCGCCCCGATGGCGTCTCCAGCGTTGCCGCCCAGGAACGACGAATAGAGAAGTTTTGCCCCGGCCGGGTCGAGCCTAGCCAGAAAACCGTCGCCGTAATGCTCGGTTCCGTAGAATCCGGCCAGGGTACCCTGCATCGCGTTGGCGGAGACCGGGAAATCGGAAGACTTGGTCGACCCGGCCACGTATACATTCCCATTCGGGTCGACGGCGAGAGCAGCGGCCGCATCGTCATCGGAGCCGCCCAGCAGTGTCGAATAGATGAGCTGGTTGTTAGCGGGGTTGAGCTTCGTGACGAAGGCATCGCCCATACTGACGAAACGTCCCGAGGGAAGCGGGTTGGGCCCGTGGAAGGCCGTTTGAAAGGCGCCCGGCGTGGTGGGGAAGTCGCTGGACATGGTGAAGCCGGCAGCATACACCATGCCCGAACTGTCCACGGCTATGCTCAGAACGCCGTCGTCCTGGGCGCCTCCGAGGTAGGTTGAGTACAGAAGCTGTTTGAGGTTGGGGGTGAGTTCGGCGATGAAACCGTCTCCAAAGCTCGTGATCGGCTGACGAGGGGCCGAACTGGCGCCGTGGAAGGTCGGCTGAAACGGGCTGGCCACGGGGAAGTCGGTGGACTTGGTGACTCCCCCAATCCAGATATTCCCGGTGGCGTCGAGCGCAATCGAGGTGCCGCCATCATCAAGCGATCCGCCCAGGTACGTGGAGGCGAGATTCTGGCCGTTCGCATCCAGTTTTGCCACGAACGCATCGCCGGTGTTCCACCAAACGACGTAGCCATTCTGGTTGACGAAGGTCCCCGCGGTGCCGTGAAAACTGGTCTGGTATCCTCCCGAAGCTCCGGGGAAGTTGGTGGAGAGTGTAAACCCTGTGACGTACACGTTGCCCGCCTTATCCAGGGTCACGGCGGAGGCGCCATCGTCACTGGAGCCACCCAGGTAAGTGGCCCACGTGAGCGCGCCCGCGGAAGTGAACTTCGCCACGAACGCGTCGCCCGAACTGCACAAGTTGTTTCCGCCGCCGCCGCCGTAGGTCTTCTGGACGGGATTTGCACTGACCGGAAAATCGCTCGAGTTGGTGGCACCGACGACGACGGCATTGCCCGCGGAATCAACCGCGACCGCCGTGCAGGCGTCGTCTCCGGAGCCCCCCAGATAGGTCAGGTAACTCAGGACGCCCGCCGGGGTGAACTTCGCCAGAAACGCATCGCCGATCCCGTCGATGCCGGAACCTTTGTAGTTCGGCTGAAAGCTTGATGCCGTGGTTGGCAGGTCGTGCGAGTTGGTCCCGCCGCACACATACACATTCCCCGCGCCGTCCACGGCAATGCCCCGCGCCATCTCGCTCCCGGTCCCACCGAAATAAGTGGAGAAGACGAACGCCGGATCAATGACCAGCTCCCGGGAGCGATCCCAGCCGCCGAGCGTCAACCGGACGTGACGGTTCCGAACCGTGTACCCAGCCTCGACTGCACGGTCCCCCTGGTAGGCGCGCGGCTTCCGCCAGCGCACGGTCTCTCCATCCGCTGTTGTCGCCACCAGGTCCCCCGAACTGTCGACTCTGATCTGCCGCGCTCCGCTTACGTTGAATCCGATGTCTGACGGATGCGAGCCCGGGGCCGCGATGTAGTCGAACTCCCAGCTTCCCCCGTTCTCATGGACAACGAGATCGACGCCCGGGTACAGCCGCTCATAGCGCACCGCGCCCCACGCCTGGCCGTGCCTGAGACCGGCGTTCGTATAGTGATTCACGACGGCGTCCCACGGTCTTTCCGGCCGGACGCGCTTTCCAACCGCGTGTTCAAACGACCATTCCATGGGCGGCGATTGATTCCGGGGACGCAACCTCATGAGGCGGCGCTCCAGTTCAAGCGTGTACTCGCGAGAGTGCGAGACGTATTCCACCGAGGACGGGGCCTGACCCGAGTTGCGTTCGAACCGCAGCGGGATCGAGTAGGCAGGCACGGAGCGAGGCGCGGCCTGCAGGAAACTCGCGAGAAACCCCGAGAGTGCCAGTATGCGGAAGAAGGCAATCATGGTGATGATTATAGGCGCAACGATGGGCGGTTCCAAGGGTGGTTGAAACCCCCGTTAAGAGCCTGTGGTAGAAGAGCGCGGTGCTCCGTTTGATAGAATCCGGGCAACACACGATGGTCTCGGGCTCGCGCAATCGGTTGGACCCTTACGAAGTCCGTGCGGCCTCGGCAAGGGTGGCGCCGCGCCCGTATGAATGAAACGGAGGGTTTATGGTAACGGCGATAGTTCTGATCAACACGGCGCAAGGGCGCACGCCGGAGGTCGCGCGGGCGTTGATCGACCTGCCGGGCATTGCCGAGGCATATTCCGTCGCCGGGTCGTATGACCTGGTCGCCGTGGCGCGTGTGCGCGATCACGAGACAATGGCCGACCTGGTGACGGGGCGCGTGCAGGGGATACCGGGCATCAAAGCCACCAACACCCTGATTGCCTTCCGGGCGTACAGCCAGCGTGATCTCGAAGCCATGTGGGACATCGGGAACGCTGAGCCGGCAAGTTGAGGCGAACGGTTGCTATCGAATCCCGCCGTCCCTACTTGATCTCCAGGATTTCCTTCTCGCGGCCCTTGGCCGCCTGATCCAGCTTCTGGATGTTGGCGTCGGTCAGCTTCTGGATGTCGTCGATGGCCCGGCGCTCGTCGTCCTCGCTGATCAGCTTGTCCTTCAGCAGCTTCTTCGCGGCCTCGTTGGCGTCCCGGCGAATGTTGCGCAGGGCCACGCGATGATCCTCGGCGATGCCGTGCAGTTTCTTCACCAGCTCTTTCCGGCGCTCTTCGGTGAGGGCGGGGATGGGCACGCGGATGAGCTTGCCATCGTTGGAGGGATTCAGGCCGAGGTCGGCCGCGCGGATGGCCTTCTCGATGACGCCGATCTGGGAGGTGTCCCAAGGCTGGACGGTGATGAGCGCGGGTTCCGGAACGTGCAGGGTAGCCACCTGGTTGATGGGCGTCGGGGTCCCGTAGTAATCGACGCGAACGTTGTCGAGCAGGCTCACGGAGGCGCGTCCGGTGCGGATGCCGGCCATGGCGTGCTGCAGGTCGCCGTGGACCTTGTCCATGCGGGACTTCGACTGGGTTTCGACCTCTTTCACGCTCTTGAACTGGTGAGCCGCGGCGGCGGCGTCGTGCGGTTCGTTTTTCATATGTGTCTCCTCGGGGGCGGCCTGCGGATCGCCAGCCTTCCGCTCCCTGACGGTCGCGGCTCGGTAAGTACTCGCAAACACCGCGGTCCTGTTAATGAATCAGCGTTCCAACGGGCTCGCCCATCGACATTCGCATTATATTGCCGAACTTGTTCAGATTGAAAACCAGAACGGGCAATCGGTTGTCGCGGCACATGGCCACGGCCGATGCATCCATCACTCCCAGCGCCTGCGCGAGCACATCCAGGTAGCTGATCTCCGTGAACAGGACGGCGTCGGGGAAGCGCAGCGGGTCCTTGTCGTACACACCATCCACGCGGGTGGCCTTGGCCACCACCTCGGCATGAATCTCCAGCGCCCGCAATGTCGCCGCGGTGTCGGTGGAGAAATACGGGTTGGACGTGCCGGCGGCGAAGACGACGATGCGCCCCTTCTCCAGATGGCGAATGGCGCGCCGCCGGATGTAGGGCTCTGCCACCTGTTGCATCTGGATGGCGGTCATCACCCGCGTGGGGACGCCGGCTTTCTCCAGAGCGTCCTGCAGGGCCAGGGCGTTGATGATGGTGGCCAGCATGCCCATGTGGTCGGCGGTGACGCGGTCCATGTTCTTCGCGGCCGCGGCCACGCCCCGAAAGAAGTTGCCCCCGCCCACCACCAGACCTATCTGTACGCCGCTGCGGGCCACCTCGGCCACCTCTTCGGCCAGCGAGCGGACCCGCTCGGAATCGATCCCGAACTGCTCGTGGCCGGCCAGCACCTCGCCACTGAGCTTCAGCAGGATTCTCTGGTATCTGGCCATGGGGAGCGAAACTACTCGGCCGGAGCGGACCGGTCGGCCGTCTCTTCGATCACCGCCATGTCGCCCACCTTGAAGCGGACGAAGCGCGAAACCGAGATGTTCTCGCCCAGTTTGGCGATCTTCGCTTTGATGAGGTCATGGACGATGGTGGTGTTTTCCCTGATGAAGGGCTGTTCGTACAGGCACACCTCTTCGTAGTACTTCTGCAGGCGCCCCTCGACAATCTTGTCCGCCATCTTTTCCGGCTTGCCCTCGTTGAGCGCGCGGGCGCGCTGGATGTCCTTCTCTTTGGCCAGGGCTTCGGCCGAGACGTCTTCCTTGCGAATGAACTGCGGATCGGCGGCGGCCACTTGCATGGCGAGGTCCTTCACCAGATCCCGGAAGTCCGCGGTGCGGGCGACGAAATCGGATTCGCAGTTCACCTCGATCAGGACACCGAGCTGCGAGCCCGAATGAATGTAGGACCCGATGATGCCCTGGCGGGTGGCCCGCGTGGCTTTCTTCGCGGCGGAAGTGAGGCCGTGCTTGCGCAGAACGATCTCCGCTTCAGCCAGGTTCCCGCTGGCCTCCACCAGGGCGCGCTTGCATTCCATCATGCCCGCGCCGGTGCGATCACGGAGCTCTTTCACTAATTTGGCGTTGATTTCCATTTGGCGATTCTTTCTCAATTGTGGGGCACGATTTCATCCTGCGCGCGTTTTGCAACCGCGCTCGGCGCCGATTAGAAATCGGCGGCAGGTTGGAAACCTGCCCCACAGGTCTCTCAAACTTCGCCGCGCGTGCTGGTGGTGACCGCGTCGGGTTCCGGTGTCTCGGTCCCCGGCCCCTTGCGCGGCAGCGAGGTCGAAGGCAGATCCTCCTCGGCCAGACTCTCCGACATCAGCCGGTCGAGCTGGTTGGGATCGAAGTGCTCGTACTGGGTGAAATCCTCGGGCGCCGGAGCTTCCTCGGTGACCACCTTCTCGGGCGTGAACTCCTGCTCGGTGGCCAGCGAGCGGCCCTCGATCACCGCGTCGGCCACCTTGGTGGTGAACAGCCGAATGGCGCGCAGCGCGTCGTCGTTGCCGGGGATCACGTAATCCACTTCGTCGGGATCGCAGTTGGTGTCCACCACGGCCACCACCGGGATGCCCAGCTTGCGCGCTTCCTTCACCGCGATCGCTTCCTTGTTCGAATCCACCACGAAGAGCACGTCGGGCAGACCGGGCATGTCCTTGATGCCCGCCAGATTCTGGTGCAGGTGCTTGCGCTCGCGATCCAGCCGGCCCACTTCCTTCTTGGCGCGCCCTTCCCAGTTGCTCTCGGTGGCCATCACTTCCAGTTCCTTGTAGCGCTTGATGGATTTCTGCACGGTGGCATAGTTGGTCAGCAGCCCGCCCAGCCAGCGCTGGTTGATGTAGAACTGGCTGCAGCGCGTCGCTTCCTCGGCGATGGCTTCCTGCGCCTGGCGTTTGGTTCCCACGAAAAGGACGTTTTTGCCGAGGGCGGCCTGTTCGGCCACGAAACGCATGGCGTCCTTGAAGAGTTTGAGCGTTTTCTGGAGATCCACGATGTAGATCCCGTTGCGTTCGCCGAAGATGTATTCCTTCATCTTCGGATTCCAGCGCCTGGTCTGGTGCCCGAAGTGAACGCCAGCTTCGAGCAATTCTTTCATGGAAATTGACGGCAAAAAAGCCTCCTGTTTGAGAGCCCCCGGCCGCGGGGCGTACCGGACCGGATGGCGCCGGAGTGGACGGTTTCACCCGGCTTCCGAGGCGCACGCGGCCCAAAGCGGAATTTGCGTGAGCCCGTCAGAAGGCGGATGGCCGGCAACGGCCCCCAGGGGACCCTTACCGTTTGGAGAACTGGAACCGCTTGCGCGCACCCTTCTGCCCGTACTTCTTGCGCTCGTGGGCGCGCGGATCGCGGGTGAGCAAACCCGCTTCCTTGAGCTTCGCGCGCAGTTCGGCGTTGAACTCCACCAGAGCGCGTGCAATGCCCAGACGGATCGCGCCGGCCTGGCCGGTGGGTCCGCCGCCATTGGCGAGGATCAGGACGTCAAACTTGTCCGCCGCCTCCGCCGTCAGCAGGGGCTGGCGGACCAGGGCGCGCGTCGACTCATTCACGAAATACTTTTCCACGGGCCGGCCGTTCACCGTGATCTGGCCCTTCCCGGGGCGCAGGAACACGCGGGCCACGGCCGTCTTCCTCCGGCCCGTCGCCAAATGCTGAATCAACGTTGCTGGCACTCGCTTACCTCGACTCCACTTCCAACGCCACCGGCTTCTGCGCCTGATGGGGATGCTTGTCGCCCGCGTACACCTTCAGCTTGCGATACATCTGCTTGCCGAGCTTGGTCTTCGGCAGCATGCCATGAATCGCGTCCTCCACCAGACGGCCCGGATGGGTGGCGCGAACCTTGCGCGCGTTCGTTTCCCTGAGACCGCCGGGGTAGCCGGAGTGACGACGGTAGACTTTCTGATCTTCTTTTCGACCGGTGAGCCGGACCTTGGCGGCATTGATGACGATCACGTGATCGCCGGTGTCCAGGAAGGGGGTGTAGGTGGGTTTGTTCTTACCCATCAGCAACATGGCAGCCTGACTCGCGACGCGCCCGAGGACCTTGTCCGCAGCGTCGACAACGTGCCATTGGCGCACAATTTCCCCCCTGGAAGGGAACTGGGTTTTCATACAGGCAGACGATCTCCGTTCGAGACTTACAAACTATCCAGCTTACCAACAGGTTACGGGCATGTCAAACGGGTGCTGGCCTTGCGTGCTAGCCTTGGCGTTAGCCCCAACGGGCCTGGACTTGCCTTAGGTGCATTCTCGCTACGCTGCTCCGAGGTTAGCTTGGCAGCGCGTGTCCGGAGGCCAGGCTTTCCGCCTTGCTTCCACATCAACCAGGATTCAGCGCACCACCCAGGACTCGGTAGTGCGGGGATACGGGACCGACAACGTTGGAACAACCTGGCCGATTCTGCGTCACCATAGTGGTATGGGGGATTCGGAGGACAGGAAGATTGTGCCCGACGTGATCACGGCGATTGCGAAGGGCGCCGGAGTTGTGGTGGCGGGCGGAGTGGGCCTCGGAAGCGCATGGCTCGCATATAGCGCGCTGTTCGTCAACCATAACATGCCGCTGCCGGATGCGATTGGCGCGCGGCGGCACAGGTTCCCAAGCTCCAGCGGGGGCTGGGTAAGCTGGTACGGCGATGAGACCGGCCAGGGGCGGCCGGTGGTGCTGGTGCATGGCGTCAGCGCGTACGCGTCGGCATACGAGGTGCGTCCGCTGTTCGAGCGCTTCCGCGGGGAGCGGCCGGTGTACGCCATCGATCTGCCGGGATTTGGTTTTTCCGAGCGCACCGACCGGGTCTACTATCCCGAGCTGTACGCGGACACGCTGACGGAGTGGATCGAGTCGTACCTGCCCGGCGCGCCGCAGGCGGTGGACCTCATCGCTCTGTCGCTCGCGTGCGACTTCGCGGCCATCGCCGCTTCCGCGCGCGCGGACCTGTTCCATTCGCTCACCTTCATCTCTCCCGGCGGCCTCGCGGAAACCGGCCAGCACCCCGCGTCCGACCAGATTCTGCGGCTGAGTTCCGTGCCGGTCTGGAGCCAGGCGTTCTACGATCTGCTGACCACCAGGGTGAGTATCCGGCATGCTCTGCGCAAGAGCTTCGTGCGCGGGCCGGACGAAGCTCTGATCCACTATGCGTACCTGACGTCGCACCAGCCCGGCGCCAGGTTCGCGCCGCTCCATTACCTCAGCGGGCACTTGTTCACCGGCGGGATTCGCGGACTCTACGGCGGGTTGAGCGTGCCCGTGCTGGTGCTGGCGGACGAAGACGACTACCTGAGTTACGACGCGTTGCCGGAGTTCCTGAGCCAGCACCGGAACTGGCGCGTGGCGAGCGTGCCAGGCACCAGGAGCCTGCCGCATTTCGAGAACATCACCGGCACTCTGCTGGTGATGGACGATTTCTGGCAGGGGCTGCCCGCGCCAGCGGCGATCGAGGGGTAACAGCCTGTCCGCGCGCCACGGAGAGAGCCGTCTGATGTGGGGCGGACTCTCAGTCCGCGCGGACTTCTCAGATCCTCGGTTGTATCGCGTGGGCGGCCTTGTCCCTCGATAAGGTGTGCTTTGATCTTCGCCCCTGGCCAGCGGATTAGGTGGCCACTGCGGCTTCGCCCCTGGTCAAGCCTGCCCCACCAACGTGGGGGCGTTGATCATCCTGACTGCCACGGTAGTCTGCGAGGCTGAGCAGTCAGCGGAGAAAGATCAGCGCGGCTGCCGGCACCAGCAGCAACGCCAGCAGCACCCAGGTCCAGCGGTTGCCAAAGTTCAGGGTGTAGCCGATGCCGAAGCGCTTTTCGATCAGGATGGACGGATCCGCGGCATTGACGTAAAAGAGGCCCCACTTCCAGCAGGCATCGGGGGTGCGGTCGCCCACAGGCGCGGCCCCCGCGGTGGACGTCGCGCGGCTGCCGCCATGGCCCCCGCGCATCAGGCTCACGGTAAGAGCGCCGATGACGGCCGCCAGCGCCAGACCCCAGACGTTGACAGCGGCCGAGGTTGGGTGGAGCACGGCAAACCAGGCAGGGCAGGCAATGAAGTACCCGCTCACGATCAGCAACTGCACGATGCGCCCTCGGAAGCGACGCTCGGCGGCGGCGCTCGCACCCGTGGTGGAGATGCGGCGCGACCAGTGCAGGAGTCCCCAGGCCGTCCCGATCAGCAGCAGGCACATGGAGGCATTGACAGCCAGGTAGCCGAATATCGAAAAGGGGGTGGTGGTCACCCAGCGGTCCGCCCCCCGGATGCCCCAGTGCACCGGGAAGCGCGGAGGCAGGCTGTCCATGTGCAGACTCACCCAGACACCCAGGGCGATGAGAGACAACACCGGCAACGCGGCTATGATGGGGCCTCCCGGCAGGCGTTCCCGCGGCGCCGCCAGGTCCACTTCCACCACGGAACCGGACGGGGCCGCATACACCAGGGCCGCCCTGTGCGCGCCGACCAGCGACCACAGGAATCCGATCGACTGGAGCAGCACTGCGGCCAGCGCCATGCCGGTGGCCAGTTCCAGCGCGATCGCCGCCAATCCGGAGCCCCAGACGATGGCGCGATACTCTCGCAGGATCCGCCGCGCGTCGGAGGTGCGGCGGAATTCAGGCGACACCGTGACGGCAAAGAATATGTCGGGGCGGGTCAACCCGGGAACAATGTGGAACAGCCCACTCATCAAGAGAAGAACCACGACGAACAGGACCATCTGCGCGAGCATGAACTAACTCCTTTCCAGTCCCTCGGCAAGCCGCCGCAATGCGCGGGCGATGCGGCTGCGCGAAAGGCCGCGGGCTTGCACCTCGGCCACCATCTCTCTCAGGCGGCGCTGAAAGGCTTCGCCGATCTCGGCGTCGGCCCGATTCGGCGCCGCCCGCGGAACCACCCGCGCGCCACTGCGCCGGCCAATCTCCAGCCATCCTTCCTCTTCCAGCGTGCGATACGCCTCCGCCACCGTATTGAAATGAACGCCCAGATCGAGCGCCAGACGGCGCACCGGCGGCAACGGATCGCCGGGATTCAGTTCGCCGTTGACCAGCAGGATGCGAACGGCGTCCACAATCTGGCGGTACACCGGAACCGGCGATTTGAGATCAACCCGCAAAATCATTATTGTACAATGTACATGTACAGAGTACAATGATCCCGTGAAAAAAGCAATGCCGTTTTTTCCGCTTCTGCTTGTTGGAGCAGTTGTGGCGGCGGAACCGATCCTCCTGGACACGGGAACTGGAATTCTTCACGGGACGCTGGAGACGCCCGCCGCAAAACCGTCCTGGCCCGTTGTCCTGATCATCGCGGGCTCCGGCCCCACCGACCGCGACGGGAACTCGTCTATGCTTCGGGGCAGGAACGACAGTCTCAAGATGCTGGCCGAAGGCCTGGCCGCCCGGGAGATCGCTTCGTTGCGCTACGACAAGCGCCTCATCGGCGAAAGCATGATCTTCGGGCTGAAGGAAGAGGATCTGCGCTTTGACATTTACGTGGACGATGCGGTCCGCTGGGGCGAGTATCTGCGAAAGGACTCCCGCTTCCGTTCTCTGGTGATCGCCGGCCACAGTGGAGGCTCGCTGATCGGAATGCTGGCCGCCCGGAGACTGGCGGCGAACGGGTATGTCTCGATGGAGGGTCCGGGCCGGGAAAGTTCCGCGTTTTGTCCCGCCGGGATGCCCTGGGCCGACAGGGAAATCGCAAATACCGCCAGCTTGACCAAACGGAACATCGTCACACAGGCTATCACTTCATGATTACTGCCAACCGGAGCGCCCGTCGCAATCCGGGTCTTCGCCGGAATCCTCAACGACGGGGGCGTTGACATCCAGGAGCGCGGTGCTCACGACTCGTCGCGCAACTCATTCACCAGTTTCAAGTGAGGCTTCCGCGTACCGGACCGGGGCGCGAAGAGTGGAACGCCGTTGCGGAGCTTCGCCGGGGACTTCGGTTCGAGAGATTCGAGAGCCAACACCGAGATCACCTGCCCGATGGTCATCGCTCTTTGCTGCGCCAGTTTTCTGGCGATCTGAACGAGATTCTCGTCGAGATCCAGCGCTGTGCGCATACCGGATTGTTACATCGAGCATCGACGATGATGTTTGATACTGAAGCCGTGGTGAAGAGCCGTCGGTGGTTGGGGTCAGTTCGGGATGCAGGGCAGGTTGGCAGCCTGCGCGGGTCACAAACCCGCGCGCAGGATACAATCCTGCCCCACAGGGCAAACTGACACACTACCGAGTAATCTCACGAGAATCATTGTCGGGTAGAATGATGCGGGGAGATCCATGGATTCTCGTTCACTGGCCTTGCTGTTGGTCCTGACCGTCCCGTCAGCGGCGAAGGACATGAAGAACGTGGTGCCGCGCGATCTGGCGGCGCTCGAATCCGGCATCCGTCAGGTGCTGGCGGAGAGCCGGACGCCCGGCATGGCGTTTGCGATCGTCAGCCGCGACAAGGTGATCCGGGCCGCCGGCATCGGCAAAGCGGATGTGGCGTCGGGCAGAGACGTCACTGCGGACACGCTGTTCCGGATTGGGTCCGTCTCGAAGAGCTTCGTTTCGCTGTCCATTTTGAAGCTGCAGGAGGAGGGCAGGGTCAGCCTCAACGACACCTTGCGCAGCCGCGCCCCCGAGGTGCAGTTTCAGAACCGCTGGGAGGACACCAATCCGGTGCGCATCGTCAATCTGTTGGAGCACACCACCGGGTGGGACGACATCGCCTTGCGCGACTACGCCAACAATGACCCCAAACCGCTCACCACGTTCGAGGGCCTCGCGTATAACCCGAAGACGCGGACATCCCGCTGGCCGCCGGGCACGTTCTTTTCCTACTGCAACGGCGGCCCTCCGGCGGCCGCGTACATCGTCGAGAAAATCACCGGCAAGCGGATTGAAGACTATGTCACGGAGAACCTCTTCCGCCCGCTCCGCATGAACACAGCAACCTACTTCCTCACGCCGGAATCCGAGCAACGCCTGACGAAGCTCTACCACTCCGACGGCCGCACGCCGTTCCCATACTGGCACATCATCATGCGCGCGTCGGGAGCCATTAACGCTTCGGCGAGGGAAATGGCGAACTACGTTCAGTTCTATCTCAATCGCGGCAGCTTCGAGGGCACGCGGATTGTGGGTCCATCCTCGATTGCGCGGATGGAGACCCCCGCCACCAGCTACGGCGCTCAGGCGGGGCTGACGAGTGGATATGGGCTCAGCAACTACGGGATCATCGAAAAAGGGTTCGTGTATCGCGGGCACAATGGCGGCGTAGAAGGCGGCCTGACGGAATTGAGCTACCTGCCGGAACAGGGACTGGGGTACGTGTTCATGATCAATTCCGGCAACGGTGGGGCGTTCGTGAACATCTCGCACCTGATCCGGAACTTCATTACCAAAGACCTGAAGGCGCCCGCGCCGTTGCCGGTGGTGCAGGCGGAGCCGGCGCGCGTCGAGCCGTTCACGGGTTTTGTCGAGCCACAGAATCCTCGTGTGCAGATGTTCTATTTTCTGGAGCGGATTCTGGGTATCATGCGGGTCTGGTTCGGGGACAACAAACTGCACGTAAAGCCGCTGTTTGGGGCGGGCGCGGTGTACGTTCCGGTGTCCGGCCATCTGTTCCGTAAAGCGGACGATCCCATTCCGACGCTGGCGCTGATCGGCGGGCACGGCGCCCCGATGCTGGACGTTCACTCTCTCGCGGTTCGGGTGGTCCCCACGTGGCTGGTGATCGCGGAATTGGGAATCGGGGCGCTGGCTCTCCTGCTGATGGCATCCTCCATTCTGTATGCGCTGTTCTGGATTCCCATGTGGCTCTTCCGGTGGAGACGCCGGAAATACCGGGCGAAGCGGTTCCTGATTTTGCGCGCGCTGCCGCTGGTTTCGGTCCTCAGCCTGGTGGCCGTTGTGGCGGTGTTCACGGTGTCGGCGGAAGACGCCATTGCCCGGTTCGGGAACGTGACGGTCTGGTCGGTGTCGCTCTTCCTGCTCACCATCGTGTTCGCCGTGACCGCCGTGGCTTCTCTGGTGGTGGCGATCCGTGGATGCAGGCCGGAAGTGCGGCGGCTGGTGTGGATACATGCGGCGCTGGTCTCGGGCGCTTGCGTGGTGGTGGCGGCCTATCTGGCGTGGTGGGGGATCATCGGTCTGCGAACGTGGTCGTAGTGTGGCGGGCAGGCGCGCAGCATCCTCACAGACTGCTCGCGCGTTACCCTAAGACTCGTCTGCCGCTGGCCATAGGCCAGCCATCAGCCGACACGGCGGCACTTTGATTCCTGAGTCTTTCGGACCGGATCTGGTGGTATCTTAACTATAGAAGGATAAGTGACTGTTTTTGGAGAACGCCATGAACGAAAACAAGCCGCTTTGTGAGACCGGCGGCGCAGAAATGAGGAAGGGCTATAACGCCGTCCCGCATCAGGTGGATATGCAGCCAGACCGGCAACCAACTGGTAGTGGTTCCGAAAGTCAGCAGGGAGGCGCCCAGGGAGGCGCCAACGGCGGCACCACAACGGCTCCCCAGGGCGGAGACAAGAAGGAGTAACTTCTGCCAGCCGCCGCTGAAAGTTGCGACTGGACGAGCATTGTTTCGGCCATCGCAGCCGCCATCGCCGCAGGGATGGCAGCTGTTGCGGCGTGGCTATCGCGTGGGCAGTTAGCGGCGGCTCGAGCGGCCGCCGAGATTTCGGCTGACGTCGCTCAGATCCAGGTTTTTGAAAACATTTTTCGGGATATCCAGGAGCAGGAGCAGCAGTTTTATGGGGCAAGGAACCCGAACCCAGAAGACAAGGCCCTGCGCGACCGCATGTTCTTCAACACGGTCAACTACCTCGCGTTCCTACTGGATTCCAGGATTCTCCGGAAAGCAGAATTCATCGAGTACTACCGCTCAGCGTTTCTGTACTGGTGGACATTGTTCGAAAGGGAAGTCCCAGACGTTGACCGGAACGATCCCAGCAAGTACGAGGAGTTCAAGAGGGTCGTTTCTGACCTCAGGAATCCACCACCGACCTTTAGCAGCCTCTGAGGGATTGCGTGTTTGAAGGTCGATTTCAAGTGACACCCGTTGAAACCTATAAGGCTGCCGTTCACGCTCGACGCAGAGCGCGATTTCTGGACGACCATGACGTCAGCTCTGCCTGCTCCCGGCAGCCTCTTCGCAGGCCCGGGTCATGCTGCCTCTTACCGCGCGGACGAAAGTGTACAGCGACGACTGGCCCTCATCCTTGCGTGAAATCACTTAGCCGGACCTCCACGCATGCGCCCGCGTGTTACTCTGGAACTTAAGCCGTCATGAATGCCCCTGCGAACCAGCGAAGCCATCATCCTGCGCTGCTGGCCGTTCCGCGAAGCGGATCTCATCGTCAGCTTCTTCACGCGCGATGAGGGGAAGCTGCGCGGCGTGGCGCGGCGGGCACGCCGGCCGAAGAATGATTTCGGCGCGGGTTTGGAGCGCCTCTCGTGGGTCTCGCTCTCGTGGTATCAGAGGGAGACGCGGGAACTGGTCAGCCTGAACTCCTGCGAGCTGCTGCAGTCGTGGTTCATGCTGGCCTCGGATTACGAAACGAGCGTGGCGCTCGATTTCCTCGCGGAAGTTTCCGACCAGATGCTTCCCCCCGGTGAGGTCAACGAGCGGCAATTCCGCCTGTTGCTGGCGGTGCTCGAATTCCTGCGCGCGGGTGGCAGTGTGTGGCCCGCCGTCGGCTACTTTAACCTGTGGATGGTCCGGCTGGCCGGCCTGCTTCCCGAATTGAGCGCCGGCACCGAATCGCTGGAGATAGCCCGTGAGATGCTGGTGACGCCAATCTCGAAGCTTACCCCGCGCGAGTGGTCGAAAGAGACCGCCGCCGACCTGCGCCGTTTTCTCACGCGGACCATGGAGGAACACGTCGAGCGGAGGTTTCTGTCGGCCCCGTTGCTGGAAACCCTATGAGCGCCGCGTCATATCCAATCGCAGCCGGGCCCTACTATCAGGACACCGTCTCGCGATTGAAGACCTACTGGGCCGAACGCGGCTGCATCATCCAGGAGCCGTACGATCTGGAAGTGGGCGCGGGCACCATGGCTCCGGAGACGTTCCTGCGCGTGCTCGGGCCGCGCGAGTACCGCGTCGCCTACGTGCAGCCGAGCCGGCGTCCGGCCGATGGCCGCTACGGCGAGAATCCCAACCGCTTGTACAAGCACCAGCAATTGCAGGTGATCCTCAAGCCGTCGCCGGCGGACGTGATGGACCAGTATCTGGGCAGTCTGAAGGCCATCGGCATCGACCTCGGCAAGCACGACATCAAGTTCGAAGAGGACAACTGGGAATCGCCCACGCTGGGCGCGTGGGGCATCGGCTGGCAGGTGATGCTGGACGGGATGGAGATCACGCAGTTCACCTATTTCCAGCAGTGCGGCGGCATCGATCTCGATCTGGTGCCGGCCGAGCTCACCTACGGGCTGGAGCGGCTGGTGGCCTTCCTGCAGAATGTCGACAGCGTGTACGACATCGAATGGGCGCCGGGGTTCAGCTATCGCCAGGTGCGCTTCGCCGAGGAGCAGCAGTTTTCGGTGTACAACTTCGAAATGGCCGACGTGCCGACGCTGTGGAAGCTGTTCGAACTGCACGAAGCCGAAGGCCGGCGGCTGCTGGATGCGTATGCGAAGTACCCGGACCACGCGCGCTTCCCGGTGCTGGCGGCGTATGACCAGACGCTGAAGTGCTCGCACCTGTTCAATCTGCTGGATTCGCGCGGGGCCATCAGCGTGACCGAGCGGGTGGGAGTGATTGGGCGCGTGCGCAAGCTGGCGGTGGGGGTTGCGCAGATCTGGAACGAGCGCGAGCAGGCGGCGGAGGTGACCCATGCCGCGTAGCCTCAAGCGGGGCGGGTTTTCAACGTGCCATTGGCCGATTGAAAATCGGCCGCAGGATGAAATCCTGCCCCACAGGCCCATCGGCCTGGAGGTGACCGCGTGAGCGGCGTTCCGTTCCTGTTGGAGATTGGCTCGGAAGAGATCCCCGATTGGATGATCGTGCCCGCACTGAACCATCTTCAGGATGCGTTCCAGCGCTGGCTCGACGCCAGTCAGGTGGGTGGCAGAGTGGCTCGGGTGGACGCCACGCCGCGGCGCCTGGTGGTGCGGGCGGAGGGATTGCGCGCACGCCAGGAGGACTCGACGGAAGTGCTCATGGGTCCGCCGAAGTCGGCCGGAGAAGGCGCGGCGCGCGGGTTCGCTAAAAAGATGGGCGCCACCATCGAGCAGCTCCGGACCGAGACGATGTCGAAAGGCGAGTACTGGAAGTTCGTCCGCGCCGTGCCGGGGCGCAACACCGCCGATCTGCTGGGCGAAGCGCTGCCCGGGTTGATCCTAGGCATTCCCTGGCCGAAGACCATGTACTGGACCGGCAAAAGCGGGCCGCGCTGGATTCGCCCGATTCGGTGGCTGGTAGCCCTGCTGGGCGATGACGTGGTGCCTTTCGAGATCGCCGGCGTGCGCAGTGGCCGCGAGAGTCAGGGGCATCGGCTGCTGGGCCCGAGCGGCGTGATCCTTTCGGCCGACGAACGGCGCGCGAAGATCGAGCGCGAGATCGACGGGCTGATCGCCGGGAAGGGGCTGCGCGTGAAGCCCGATCCCGACCTGTTGCACACGCTCGTCTACATCACCGAATTCCCCACGCCCATTCTCGGTTCGTTCGAAGAGCAGTACCTGCGGCTGCCGCGCGAAGTGCTCACCACCGTCATGCGGCATCACCAGAAATACTTCTCGGTGGAGAATGCGGCCACGGGCGATCTGGCGCCGTACTTCATCGCCGTGATGAACACCAACGCCGATCCGGAAGGCCTCGTGCGGCACGGCAACGAACGCGTCCTGCGGGCGCGCTTCAACGACGCTCGCTTTTTCTGGGAAGTGGATCAGAGGAAGAAGCTGGCGGACCGGGTCGCCGACCTCGCTCATGTCACGTTCCAAGCCAGGGTCGGGTCTTATCTCGAGAAGACCGACCGAGTGGTGGCGCTGGTGAAGGAACTCGGCGGCAACGCGCACGCTCAACGAGGCGCGCTGCTGGCCAAATGCGACCTGACCACCGAAATGGTGAAAGAGTTCACCGACCTGCAGGGCATCGTCGGGGGCCTCTACGCCAAGGAGCAGGGCGAGCCCGAGCCGGTGTGGCGGGCCATCTACGAGCATTACAAGCCACTCAGCATGGAAGACTCGATTCCTTCCACGCCGGAGGCCCGGATGGTCGCGCTCGCCGACAAGCTGGACACGTTGCGCGAGTGCTTCTGCGTGGGCCTGATGCCCAGCGGGTCGAAGGACCCGTTCGCGTTGCGCCGCGCCGCCCAGGGAGCGATCCGAATTCTGGCGGAGGGGGACATCGCGCTTCCGTTCGCGGAAACCGGCGAGCTGCGCGACTTCCTCCTCGACCGCATCCGCTACTATTTCCGCGAAGTGCGCGGTTTCCAGTACGACGAAGTAACCGCCGTGCTGTCTTCCGGCATCCGCGACCTCCCCGATGTCGCCGCGCGCCTCGAGGCTCTCCATCGGGTTCGTCCCACGGAAGATTTCGAGCCGCTGGCGGCCTCCTTCAAGAGGATCGCCAATATTCTGCGGCAGGCGAATTTCAGCGAGCCGGGCGCCATCGACGAGAGTCTTCTCGAAGAAGGCCCCGAGCGCGTCCTCTATGCGGACTTTGACCGCGTCCGCCAAAACACCAAGACCAGCGATTACCTGCCGGCCCTCGAGGCCATTGCCACGCTGCGTCCGGCGGTGGATCGCTTCTTCGACAAAGTGCTGGTGAACGCCCCGGATGAACGCATCCGGCGCAATCGGCTAACATTGTTATGTAACCTCCTCACGGAGTTTTCGGCCATCGCCGATTTTTCGGAGATCGTGCCGTCCAATACGTGAACCAACCAGACAGGAACCAGGAAATTATGCCTAAATACGTTTATTCATTCGGTGGCGGTACGGCCGACGGGGATGGCACCATGAAAGATGCCCTCGGCGGCAAGGGATCGGGCCTCGCGGAGATGAGCCGCGCCGGCGTGCCGGTGCCTCCGGGCTTCACAATCGTCACCGACGTCTGCAACCTCTTCTTCGACAACAACCAGATTGTGCCGAAGGAGGTGGACGAGCAGATCTGGGTTGCGCTGGAGAAGGTGGAGCACCTCACCGGTAAGAAGCTGGGCGACGCCGCCGATCCGCTGCTGCTCAGCGTTCGTTCCGGCGCGAAGTTCTCCATGCCCGGCATGATGAACACCATCCTGAACCTCGGCCTCAACGACCAGACCACCGAGAGTCTGGCGCACAAGACCGGCAACCCGCGCTTCGCCTACGATTGCTATCGGCGCTTCATCCAGATGTTCGGCGAAGTGGCTCTGAGCATCGACATGGCGCTGTTCGACGAGGCCTTCGACGCGCGCAAGCACAAGGCGAAGGTGAAGCTGGATACCGATCTCACGGCCGAAGACCTGAAGGCCATTATCGGCGATTACAAGAAGATCGTTCAGAAGGCCATCAAGCGCGACTTCCCGCAGGACACGCGCGAGCAGCTCCTGCTGTCCCGCAATGCCGTGTTCAATTCCTGGTGGGCTCCGAAGGCGTCCTACTACCGCAAGATGGAGAAGATCTCCGACCGGCTGGGCACCGCCTGCAGCGTTCAGGCGATGGTGTTCGGCAACATGGGCGACACCTCGTGTACGGGCGTCGGCTTCACGCGCGATCCCGGCTCGGGCGAGAAGGTCTTCTACGGCGAGTTTCTGGTGAACGCGCAGGGCGAGGACGTGGTGTCCGGCATCCGCACCCCGCAGCCCATCAGCGAGTTGAAGGACTGGAACGCCGACGTGTACAACCAGCTTCGCGAGATCACCGCCATGCTGGAGAAGCACTACAAGGACATGCAGGATTTCGAGTTCACGGTGCAGGACGGCAAGCTGTACATGCTGCAGACCCGCAACGGCAAGCGCACCGGTCCGGCGGCGGTGAGGGTTGCGGTCAACATGGTGGAGGAAGGTCTCATCGACGAGAAGATCGCCGTCATGCGTGTGGCCCCGTCGCAGCTCGATCAGTTGCTGCACCCGGTTTTCGATCCGGCCAGTTTGAAGAAGCTGACAAAGCTGGCCACGGGCATCGATGCGTCGCCGGGCGCCGCCGTTGGCCGCCTCGCCTTCACCGCGGAATCGGCCGTGGAGATGGCGCCGAACGGCCCGGTCATTCTGATCCGCAAAGAAACCACTCCCGACGACATTCACGGCATGGACGCGGCCAGGGGCATCGTGACTGCCGTGGGCGGCAAGAGTTCGCACGCGGCCGTGGTGGCTCGCGGCATGGGCCGTCCCTGCGTGGTCGGTTGCGGCGCCATCGCCATTAACGAGCGCGCCGGGTCGGCGACCGTGAAGACCGGCGACAAAACCGTCACCGTCAAGGAAGGCGACTGGGTCTCCATGAACGGCGCTACCGGTGAAGTGTATCTCGGCCAGGCGCTGACGAAAGAACCGGACCCCAGCTCGCCCGTGTTCGCGAAGTTCATGAAAATGGCCAACGTGTTCCGCGGCAACTTCGGCGTGCGCGCCAATGCCGACATCCCGCGCGACGCCAAAGCCGCCATCGCGTTCGGCGCCGAGGGCATCGGCCTCTGCCGCACCGAGCACATGTTCTTCGCCGAAGATCGTCTCCCTCACATGCAGGCCATGATCATGTCGGACACCGAGAAAGACCGCCGCAAGGCTCTCGCGAAACTGCTGCCCATGCAGCGCCGCGATTTCCAAGGTCTGTTCGAGGTGATGAATGGGTTCCCCGTGGTGATCCGCACCATCGATCCGCCGCTGCATGAATTCGTGCCCAAACGCGAAGAGCTGATGGTGGACCTCGCCAAACTGCCCAACGCCGACATCAAGACGAAAAAGGAAATGGTGGAGCGGTACAAGAACTTCGGCGTCGAAGTGAAGACGCTGAAGACGGTGCTGCCCGACCTGCTGAAGCGTGTGGAATCGATGCACGAGATGAATCCCATGCTGGGCCTGCGCGGTTGCCGCCTGGGCATCCTATATCCGGAGATCACCGAGATGCAGGCGCGCGCCATTTTCGAAGCCGTCGTCGGGGCGGCGAAGAAGGGCAAGAAGGTAATTCCCGAAGTCATGATCCCGCTCATCGGCGGCGTGGAGGAACTGGCAAACCAGAAAGCCATCGTGAAGAAGATCGCCGACGAGGTGCTCGAGAAGGCTGGCATGAAGGACCAGAAGTACCTGATCGGCACCATGATCGAGATTCCGCGCGCGGCGCTGCTGGCGGATCAGGTGGCCCGCGAAGCCGACTTCTTCAGCTTCGGCACCAACGACCTCACCCAGACCACCATGGGCCTCTCCCGCGACGACTACACGAAGTTCTCCAAGGAGTACGAAGAGAAGAAGATCTTCAAGGCCGATCCGTTCGGCGTGCTCGACCAGGAAGGCGTGGGCCTGCTGGTGAAGTGGGCCGTGGAAAAGGGCCGCCAGACCAATCCCAACCTCGAAATCGGCATCTGCGGCGAGCACGGCGGCGAGCCCAGCTCGGTGGAGTTCTGCTACCGCGTGGGCATGAACTACGTGTCCTGCTCCCCGTATCGCGTGCCCATCGCGCTGCTGGCGGCCGCGCAGGCGGCCATCACCAAAGGCGAGGCCTCCGGCGAATCCAACCGCACCGCGTAAGCGTCCAATCAGGACCGTCTGACTCACAGGCCCCGGGCCGCAAGGTCCGGGGCTTGGTGTATCCGCCGGGTGGGCTAAACCAGGGTACGGCCATGGTGTGGGCGCTCCAGCAAAGGTGATCCGGATTGGGTTGGGCAACTGCTCCACCGAGCGGATCGAAGCGGCGCAGCGGCGTGAGGCAATCCGAATCGCGCGATTCGCGGGGGTCTCGGACGCCGCGTTGCTACATCATCGACTGATGGTCATCCCGGCAACGCTGTCGGCCGGCTCACCAGCGCGCCCGAAGATGCAGCGGCACCCGGATCGGCGACTCATGTCACTCATTCTATGTGACTTGTTTGCGCCGCCTGCCGAGCCGTGGCCCGTCTTTTATGAAATGTTCGTTACAACCGGTACGCAGAGGCCGAACCGCGTCTATAATCGTCTATTGTCGTTCGACAGGGGTTGAGTTGCGCATGGATGTTTCTCGCCTGCGGCGTCCGATGGCATTCGCGGATCGGGGTGCGGCCGAGGCGGGCGGTTACGCAGTTCGAAACAATTTGACACAATCTTGTTTTCACTTGGAGGATCCTTTGAGATCGCTAAAGCTATACGCTGGACGCGTTGTATGCTGTCTGCTGTTTCTTAGTCTCGCTCACTGGGGGCCGCTCGAGGCGCAACAGACTCTGGGCGCCATCACGGGTACGGTCACAGATTCTTCCGGAGCCGCCGTGCCGGAGGCAACAGTGAAGGCGCTCAACGGTGCGACCAACCTCGAAGTAGTCGCCCACACGCAGGGGAACGGTTCCTACTCGGTTTCCGAGCTTCCCGCCGGAACCTACAAGCTGACGTTCACCAAAGAGGGATTCGAAACCGAAACCCACACCGAAATCCTGGTGAACGGCAATCGCACCACCACCGTGGACGCCAGCCTGAAAGTGGGCGCAGTCAGCGCCACGGTGGAAGTCACCGCCAGTCCCCTGATGAACCAGGTGGACACCACCAACGGCTACGTAGTGGATCATCTCACCATTGAGGAGACGCCGCTGGGAACCGGCAGCTTTACCCAACTGGCCATTATGAGCCCCGGCGTCCATGCCGATTTCCTGGGCGGCGCCGGCGCCAACTCCGGCCTCGGCAACCAGGCGATTTTCGCTAATGGAAACCGGGACACCAGCAACAGTTTCTCGTTGAACGGCATCAGTACGAACAACCTGTTCAACGGAAACTCCACCAGCCAGGTGGGCGAAAACCGTTTCGTGCTGAACACCGGTGAGAACTTCGCCGGAGGGGGCACCATTCAAACCAGCACCTCGGTGTATGGAGCGATTGGCCAGTCCCTTCCCACGCCCCCTACCGACGCTATCCAGGAGATCGCCGTGAACTCGTCGATGTACGATGCGACCCAGGGTAATAACAGCGGGGCGCACATCAGTGTGCTCACGAAATCGGGCACCAACGAGATGCACGGGACGGCCTGGGAGCAGTTCCAAAACAGCGACATGAACGCCGCGCCGTTCTTCTACAACGCGTCGCCCGCCATTACCACCAAGGATCCCTTCCTTAGCCGAAACCAGTTCGGCGCCACCTTTGGCGGGCCCATCAAGAAGGACAAGCTGTTCTATTTTCTTTCCTACCAGGGCGTTCGCATCTCCGACGCCTCGGAATCCCTCAAGGACGTGACCGTGCCGCTGGGGCTGACCAACGACCGCTCCCCCCAGGGCATCCTCAACACCCTCCAGGCGGCTTACGGCAAGACGTACAGCGCCAGCCAGATCAGCCAGCCGGCGCTGAACCTGTTGCAGGCAACGCTTCCCAACGGACAATTCCTCATTCCGAGCGCACAGATCACCAATTCGGCTCTGGCCACCCAACTCGGCTACGATGCCGTGGTGCAGGGGCCCAACGCGACGTCAACCGTCGACCAGGGGATCGCCAATGTGGACTATGCGGCCAGCGATAAGGATCGTTTGACGGCCAAGTATTACGTTCAGAACAATCCCACCACCAGCCCGTATGGCGCCGTCGGGTCCCTGCTCGGCTTCGCGCAACAGCTCCAGGCAGGCAGCCAGGTGGCTTCCATCGCCAATACTCTGATCCTGTCCCCGCAGCTCACCTGGGAGATGCACGCCGGCTTCACGCGTATGCATGCTTACGCGCAGAACGAGTCGGACTTCACCGCCAGCTCGATGGGCATCGGTCTGCTGGGCGGGGCGGCGACGGCGTTTCCTCAGTTCGACATTTCCGCAGCCGATCCCATCCTCGGCAGCGGCCTTGAGTTCGGCCCCAGCACCAGCTTTGGAAATGCCGGTATGTACCAGAATCAATGGGAATACGCATCCTCGCTGAACTGGGTGAAAGGAAGGCACACCATCAGTGCCGGCGCGCAGTGGGACCCCACGCAACTCAATATCGTCAACAACAACACGAACACGGATACCCTCAACTTCTCCAGCTTCCTTAACTTCGTGGAAGGGAATGTCAAAAGCGGAGATGAGTTCTCGGGTGTGGCGGACCGCGGTTACAGGTCCAATACCGTGGGCGCGTACATCAACGACAACTATAAGGTTCGCAGCAATCTGACGGTGACCTTCGGCGTGCGCTGGGATTACGACGGGCCTCTCACGGAGAAGCATGGCCTCCTGACCGCGTTCAACCCCGGCCTGTATTCGTTCAATTTGGCGACCGACACCATCACCAACTCCGGCCTGGAAATCGCCGGAAACAACCCGACCTACGCCACGCCGGGCGCCAGCAACTCAATGATGCAGCAGAATCAGTGGGGCTTCGCGCCGCGCCTCGGTATTGCCTGGTCCCCCACGTCAAAACTCACCCTGCGCGCCGGATACGGCATCTACTATGATCGGGGCGAGCTGTTCAGCTACTTGTCTCCCAGCGCCGGCTCGGGCTTCAACGGCCCCTTCGGCGTGACCTTGGCGCCGCCGTTCGTCGCGGCGACCGCCGCCAAGAAGAACGCCCCTCTTACGGACCCCTTCGGCACGACCGCGCCGGCGCCGCCTCCGAACAGCGCCGCGGCATTTCTGGCTACCCTGCCTAATCTCGTACAGACCGAGAACGGGAAACTCCCGGCAGGCAACCTGTTCGGTCCCTTCCTGTTCGGCGGCTACGACGTGAACAACAAGCTGCCCTACACCCAGAACTGGAGCTTCGACCTCCAGTATCAGGCCTCCAATAGCTGGCTTTTTACGGCTGGTTACAACGGCAACCACGGCACCCATGAAGTGCTGCCCGTCCCCTTTAACCAGGGACAGATTGCCACGGCTCAGAACCCTGTGAACGGCGTCACCACCTCCTACGGCGGTGTGAGCCCGCTCAGCGGGTGCAACGCCGGAACGCTGGATACCGAACCCGTGTGTCCGGGGCCGGACTATTCCGGAAACGTAGCGATCCGCGTGCCGTATATCGGCTATTCCTTCAATTCGGTGCTGTATGAGGCCGAGGGTATTTCCAACTACGACTCCTTGCAGTTTCAGGTGCGCAAGCGCCTGTCGAGCGGGCTGCAGTTGACCGCGTCGTACACCTGGTCGCACGCACTCGACGAGCAGAGTGGCCTGGGTCTCTTCGTCACGGGCAACAACCCCCTGACTCCAAAGGACAACTACGCCTCGGCGGATTTCGACCAGACCCACGTGATCCTGGTCAATTACGGCTACACGATTCCGGCGCTCAAGCAGAACAAGGCGCTGAACGCGCTGGTGAGTGACTGGACCATCGCCGGACAGACCGTCGCGCAAAGCGGTCAGCCATACAGCGTCTACGACTACACGGGTTCAGTGGCCAGCCTTTACGACGGCAGCAACGACGAAATCGGCAACCCCATTGTTCCGCTGGTGCCTGGCGTCACGTATAAACAGGCGCAACTGCAGGGCACCACCGGCGTCAATGCGGGCAAACCAGTGTTGAACGTGGCCGACTTTGAGCCGGAGTTCGTGGCGCCCGGCACGTACGGAGTTCCGGCCTGCGATGCCACCGGGTGCGACATCTACGAATCTTTGTTCGGGACAACGGGCAGGAACACGTTCCGAGGTCCCTTCCAGGTTCGCTTCGATATGAGCCTGGCGCGACAGTTTACGATCAACGAGCGCTTCCACCTGCGCTTCGAGGCTGATGCGTTCAACATCTTCAACCACCCCGACTTCGATACGCCGAACAACGACGTTTACTTCTTCAGCGACTACGAGGGGCCGGTTCTGAACCCGCCATCCGGCAGCCTGGGGATGATTCAGCACACCATTGGCAGTTCGCGTTTCCTGCAGTTGAGCTTGCACCTGGCGTTCTGAGCAGTGAAAACCGCTTGTTGACACGCGCGGCTCGGAAAGGGTTCGTCCTTACCGAGCCGCGACAGTCATGGAGCGGACACCACTACCGGTGAGCCATGTGGGCCTCCCGCACATGGCTCGCCAACAGCCGATCCGTCTTGCCGATGTGATGCTGCAGCCAGTCCCGCAGGAACTGCATCGTGTCCACCGTCACCGTGAGCTTCCCGCCGTCGAGGTCGCCCTGTAGTTTGGCGAGCTTCGCGATCAGTTGACGATGGATCTCCGCGTGAGCCGGCAATTCCGGGTAGGCGTGCTTTACCATGAGTGCCTCTTCGTGAGAGAAGTGCGTCCGGGTGTAGTCCGCCAATTGCGTATACAGGTTGCGGAGGACGGCGTGCCCCTGTCCTGACAGCATGGCGCTGTGCAGGCGGTCGGCCAACTCGAACAGGGTTCGATGTTCTCCATCAATGAGGTCGTTTCCGACCGAATACTCAGGATTCCACGTGAACAGTGCCATAGGATGTATATCGGCAAGGTTTGGCTCGGATTGCAGCGAAAATCAGTCCCGGCCCCGCGAACTGGTCTCGAACAGCACCTGCACCACGTCGCGGATGTACTGCTCGCTGCTGAGTCCGTCGAGCGCTTCGGCGGGGAACTCCACCTTGCTTTGAAAGTGGCGGGCGAGGTTGTCGAACAGATCCAGTCGCGGTTCCGCGTCGAGCTCCTCGCGACGCAGGATGGCCTCCAGGGCCGTGCCCGCTTCCTCCGGCGTCGAGCGCTGCCGAAGCCGGGCGCACAGGTGTGGCCATTGCCGCAGCGAGTTGTAGCGTAACCGCAAAGCCTCGCTCAACTCCGGCGTCGCCGCCTGCTGGTGACGGACGACCACGGTGTTCGCGGCGAGGTCGCCGAGCCGCTGCGCGTGGCGGGTGACGGCGCATGCCACGCCCCCCACCGCGTAGAAGACCGGCAGGCTGTCCACCGCGCGAAGCAGATTTCTCAGGATGATCTGGCCGGGCGCGAGGCGCAACCCCTCGCCGTCGATGACGCGAATGCGCAGCACGCGCTTGCCGATGGTCTGGCCGCGCCACATCCACTCGAAGGCGATCCCGTAGCCGATCTGGAGCGCGAAGTAGAGCAGGACGGCGATGCCCGTGGCCCAGTCGGCGCTGACGATTTGCAGAACCCGGATCCCCTGTTGAAACACGTAGAAGGCCACGCTGATGCAGGCGAGGTCGATAAACAGCGCCAGCATCCGCGAAACCGGGCCGGCCAGCGGCCAGGAGAACACGATTCCCTCGGGCGTGCGCACGGTGAGGCGGCGGCCGGTCACTGCGCCTGGTCCTTCCGGAATCGCAGGACCGCTCCGTGACCGTTGCGGCTCGATAACTGCCTGCCTACCGAGCCACGAGGGTAACCGAGTGGTCGACCCCCAAAACGCGGCTGGCGCGGCGCGTCCCTGAGCCGGGAGAAGGTCACTGCGCTTCTTCCTTCTGGCCGCCGAAACCGAGGAAGGCCGCCAGCAGCACCAGTTCGACGAAGCCGAACGCAATCTTCGCCTCGTACGGCAGCACCGGCCGATGATACTGCGAGACGAAGCTCTCGACAATGCCCGCCCACACCAGCATCACCGCCGCCCCGCCGGCGAGCGTCACCACCGCCGGGGTGGCCTGACGGAGCCGCTCGCGGCGCGGTCTGCGGTCGCCCCGCCCGAGCAGCGCGCCGGCCAGCACGAACGACGCCTGGCCGGCCACCAGAATGGCCGGAATCTCCACCACGCCGTGCGGCATCAGCCACCCCAGCAGGAACGTCGTGTAGCCGGCGCGGACATAGTCGAAGGCGACGGCGCCCAGAATCACGCCGTTGTAGAACAGCATCAGGACGGAGCCCACGCCCCAGGTGATGCCCAGCGCCAACGTGAAAAAGGCCACGCGCATGTTGTGCGTCATCAGTTCGGCGGAGAAGGTGGAGCGGTGTCCGCGCAAGGCCTGGTTTTGTCCCGCTTCCTCCTTGTGGACGCGCTCGCCGAGATCGCCTTCGAGGCCGGGGAAGGGCATCAGCACCTGTTTCGCGTCGCTGTCGATGGCCAGCGCGAATGCGCCGAACGCGCTGCCGCCTGCCGTGAGAGCGAGGGCCAGCGCGAAGGCGCCGATGTGCCGGCGGAATGTGCGCGGGAACTCGCGAAAGAACCAGCGGCGCGGGGAGAAGCGCGCTTTGCGGCGGCGCGTCTCGTAGATTTCGGCGTAGGCGCGGCCCAGCAGTCCGCTCAGGTACGCTCCCGCTTCCGACTCGGTCGCGAAGGTGCTCAACCGCGCCAGATCCGCCGACGTCCGTTCGTATAAGTAGTGCAACCGCCGCGCCTCGGTGTAGCCGAGTCTGGCGCCGCTCTCGAGGCCGTCGAGCAGTTTCTCCAGTTCCTGCCAGTGCGGCCGGTTCCGCGCGAAGAACCGCTCGAGGTCGATGATCATATGGCCTGCCGCTGCTTGGTGTTCAGGTAGAACCGTGCGAGTTCCAGCGACAACCGCGCAGGGTGCGCGGCGAACATGCGCACGCCTTTGGAGCGAAGGCTGGCGGAAAGCTCGGTGAGGCGGCGCCACGCGAGATGCCCCCCGAGGCGCTCGTACACTTCCGGGATCGACGCGGCCGGCAACTCAAACAAGGCCTCGTCCTGCTTCTCGCGTACCGATGCCACCGCCACCAGATGCCGCCGCGAGAGCGCGCCCGCCACCTTCAGGAAGTCCTCCGTGAGCACCGGGTCGTCAAGCTCGGTGAGAAACACCAGCATGGCCCGGCGGCGCAGCCGCGTGTCCAGCGTGGCCGCCACCTCGGCGAAGTCGGGCGTGACCGTGCGCGGCGCAAGATTCAGTAGCGCGTTGCGGCAGGCGTCGTAGTGGGCGTGCGTGCCGCCCGCCCGCACGAACGAGTGTACGGTGTCGCTGAACGTGACCAGCCCGAACAGATCGCCCTGCTGCCGGCAGGCCAGCGAGAGCACCAGTGCCGCGGTGATGTAGCGCTCCAGCACGGTTTCGCCCTCGTCGGCGTCGCGCCCGGTGAGCCGCGAGCAGTCCAGCACGGCGTAGATCTCCTGGGTGCGCTCCACGCGATACTGGCGGGTGATGGGATGTCCGCGGCGCGCCGTCGCCTTCCAGTGAATCTCGTTCAGGGCGTCGCCGGGAATGTACTCGCGCAGTTTTTCGAACTCGCGCCCCCGGCCCGCCTGGCGCTGCACGTGCAACCCGGGATGCCGGCGCAAAAGCAGCGGCGCCACCACGCTCCGATCCCCGCCGAGGTCCGGATACACGCGGATCTCCGAACGTACAGCGCAGCGGCGGCGGGCGCTCCACAGCCCGAGAGGGGATGGGGCTTCCAGCGCCGCGGCATCGACGGCGAATGTCCCGCGCGCTTGCGGGTGCGCGTGGAGCAGCGCGGTCACCGATTCGCCACGCGCCGGCAGGTCCAGGGCGAAGTCTTCCGCATCACAGCCCAGCGTCTCGCTGAGCACGATGCCGGCGCGAACTCGGGAGACGCCTGCGCCGTCATTGCGGACAGTCACCGGAATCACCCCCTTGCGGCGCCGCACGAAGCGCACCACCGCGGGCAGGCTCAACGCGATACCGTCGAGATTGCGGCTGCCGAGCATCGCGTCCAGAAAAGCCACCACCACGAACCAGCCGATGAACAACCAGGCGGCCCGTGCCGCCGCTGGCGACGACGTCAGCGCCGCTGCGGGAACAACCGTGAGCCCGAAGACCACCAGCAGGCGAGTGCGCGGCGTGATCATCGTGGAACCGGGATCTCCGCCAGGATCTGCCCCAGCACTTCGGCGGCGGTGAGGCCCTCCAGCTCGAATTCGGGCCGCAGCACCTGGCGATGCGCGAGCACGGGAACGGCCAGCGCACGGATGTCGTCAGGCGTCACGAAATCGCGGCCCTGAATGGCGGCGTACGCGCGGCTGGCCAGCAGCAGCGATTGCGTGCCCCGCGGCCCGGCGCCGGACAGGATGGCTTCGTGCGTGCGCGTGCGCCGAACTACGTCCACGGCGTAGGCCGCCAGCTCTTCGCGGAACGTCACCGTGGCTAGGGCGCGACGCACCACGGTCAGCTCATCGCCCTGCAGCACCGGCTCCACGCCGCCGTGCGCGAGCGTGTCCTCCGGCGCGTCGCCCGCCAGCATGCGCCGCCCCAGCTCGGCTTCTTCGTCGCGTTCGGGCAGCGGCATGGGGATCTTCAGCATGAAGCGATCCTTCTGCGCCTCGGGAAGCGGATAGGTGCCTTCGTATTCGATGGGGTTCTGGGTGGCGAACACAGTGAAGGCGGGCGGCAGCGGGTAGCTTTCGCGGTCGATGGTGACGGTGCGCTCCTGCATGGCTTCCAGCAGCGCCGCCTGGGTGCGTGCGGGCGCGCGATTGATCTCGTCGGCCAGCAGGAACGTGGTGAAAATGGGGCCGCGCACCAGTGAGAACTCGCCGCGCTGCAGGTTGAACACGTTGGTGCCGGTGATGTCAGTGGGCATCAGGTCCGGTGTGAATTGCACGCGCTGGAAGCTCCCTCCCAGCACGTGCGCCAGCGTTCGCGTGAGCAGCGTCTTGGCTACGCCGGGCACGCCTTCCACCAGCGCGTGATTGGCGGTGAAGATGCACACCAGCGCGAAATCGATGGCCGGCTCCTGGCCGATCACCACCTTGCGGACCTCGGCGCGCGTGCGCTCCAGCACCGTCTTCAACTGTTCGAAGTCTTCTTCCATGGATGCCTGATCTCCTCGAGTGCCTGCCGGATGGTTTTGTAGCCGCGTACCGGGTCGGCGGCGCGCGCGCTCTGGCGCATCGTTTCTTCCAGCTTCAGCCCGCGGCCCGCGGTTGCCTGGTACTCGCCAATGCACACGTCGAGCAACTGCGGCACGGCGATGCTGCGCTCCAGCAGAGTCACCAGCCCGGATGCCGCGGAGAAGCCACGCAGGCCGGCTGCTTCGGCGTTGTTCGTCGCGGCGCGCGGCAGCAACGGCGACGAGCTTTTCCAGACGTACAGGCCGGCCAGCACCAGCAGCGCCGCGATCAGGCCCTGCAGATGGTAGCGGCGCAACAGGCCCGCCACGCTGCCGCCCTCGTCGATGCCAAGATGCCGTTCGTCAAAGACGAGGTTGTGGTTCGGACCGGCCAGCTGCGCCAGCGCCACTGCATCCGGCTGGCGCGCCAGCGCTTCGTTGCTGAGCAGCCACGAATCCGCCACCAGCACGATGGACCCGGCCAGCCACGGCCGCTCGATCCACACCGGATGATTCCGATACCAGTTCTGCACGCTCCACGCGGGCGCCAGCTTGTCGAACCAGAGCGCGGTGTAGCGGGGAGGGTCGGCGCTCCACTCGCTCCGGCGCTTCTCGGTTTCGGTGACCAGGGTGACGCCGAGTTTCTCGAACAGCGTGGGCACGTGCTTTGTCGGGGTGGTCTTCTTGTCGCCGCGCAGTTGACGCTCGATCGCGACTTCCGCCTCCAGACGCGGCCGCTGGGGCACGAACGCGATCACCGTCCGCCCGCCGCCGCGAGCGACGCGCTCGAGGTCAGGCGCCATCCCCACGTTCAATGTTGACTGCGCGAACCACTCGTCGATGCCCAGCAGGAACAGCGTCGTGTCGTGCCCGCTCACGCGCGTCATCGGCCGCATGTTGCGGGTGACCGTGAGACCCGGCTGCAGGGCCAGGCTTTCGTAGAGCGCCTCTGCGCCGAGAGGATCGGCGCGCAGCGTTGAGTAGACGGGGTACGCGTCGGCGGATTCGAAGCGCAGGCGGAATAGCCCGTACACGCCAGCTACGAAGGCCAGCGCCAGCAGGGCGGCGGTCACCCCCGCTGGTGTGGCGAGGGCAATCCTGGGCGCAGCCGGCTTTCCGGCCGACCCCGCTCCATAACTGTCGCGGCTCGGTAAGGGCGTTTCTGAGCCGCGCGTGTGAGCAAGCGGTCCCCTACGTCTGCCCACGAGCCCTCATTTCCAGCGCGCCGCCCTGAAAGCGGTCGAAGGCATCGCGCGACATCGCGTGCTCGCCGTACCACGTCCGCTCAAACACGGCGACGAGGCCGCGAAACGCCTCCACCAGCCCGGTGTTGCCGCGGGCTCGGCGGGCCAACTCGCGCTGGTAGTCGAGGTTCGACCTGGCCCGGTGAATGGTGATCAGGCCGCTGTCGCCGAGACTGGCCAGCACCGCCAGATAGAGTGCGCGCGTGGCCAGACGGAGGTCCCCCGCTTCGAGCAGGCGAGCCGCCATGGCCAGCCACGCGTCCTCCGGCGCCTGATTCGGTGAGACGCCTTCGCTTGCCAGATCCAGCACTTCTGTCGTCGGCGTGGTAGGCACGGTCCGGGCTTTCCGTCGCCGCCGGATGCGCAGGCGCAGCAGGAGAGCGATTGCCGCACCCGCCGCCAATGCCATCAGGACGTACAGCACGGGGGCCGCGAACGGCACATCGCGTCCGCCAGGCCCTTCGGGCGACTCGTCCCGCTGGTTCCCCAGCAGCCAGCGGATGATCGCGCGAATCACTCCGCCAACCCAGTCGAGGGTGCGATGAACGACGTCGCCAATGAAACGGACCGCGTCCTGGGTGAAGCGGATGAAGGCGTTCGAGGGCGGCGCCGCATCCACCTGCCGCGGCTCCTGCCACAGGAACTCCGGCCGCCGGGTCACCTCGCGGATGCTGCGATCGAGCTTCGCCGGCTCCACCGAGAGGGCCGGCTCCGGAATGTGGGGCAGGCTCTCAGCCCGCCGTGCGGGGATGTTGGAAGTGTCCAGGCGGGGCTGAGAGCCCCGCGCGGGCTGAGAGCCTGCCCCACTTGGGATAACCAGCAACGTAAGCACGAGGGCCACCCGGGCGCACCGCGAAAGAGTCGCTCGCAGATCCACGCCGGTGCGGATCGCATCCACGCGAAAGCAGCGGATGACGAAGACGGCACGCAGCAGCGGGTCCATCAGCAGCCATGTGATCACCACGGCGGTGGTGAACAACGTGCTGTTGAACATGCCGTTCGTGTTGTTGGTGAAAACAGTCTCTTCGCCGGTGATGGTGCGGAAGACGATGGGCCCGGCGATCAGCAATACCAGCACGTTCACGAACACGACAAGGCCCAGAAGCGAGGCGATGGCCAGATCGAGAACGCTCGAGAACGACCACGTGGATGCCTGCCGCGAGGCGTATCGGAATATGCCGGCGGCATCCGCTTCCCCGGACGAGCCGGGGCACGCCGTGGCGCTGTAGTAGAACGCCGCGGTCCACGGAAAGCCGATGATGCTGAGGGCGCTGAGGGGCAGCATCAGCAGCGCCGTGCTGCCGATCGCCGCCTGAGCGGCCAGCGCGGGCCGGGAACGCACGCCGCCGCTGCGGAACAACCACTCCGTTACCGTCGTGGCTCGGATCGGAGCCGCGCGCGTCAGCAAGCGGTCCGGCAACATGCTACCGAGCAACGGCCACAACCGGCGCGCGAACAAGGCCTGGCTCGCCACCATCCACAGGAACAGCAGAGCCAGCGCCAGCGCGTGCGACGGGAGCAGTTCCGCGGCGTTGGCGCTGCTGGTCATCTCGCTCACGAAGCCGATCGCACCGAGGGCGAAGGGCAGGCTCCCCGCGGCCCACACCAGCCACGCCGACGGCGGCGCGGCGCGCAGCAGGTCGAAGGCCGAATCGAGCAGCGCAATCGGATTGGGAGGCTGGGCGGCGGTCCTCACTGGTGCTGCTCCGGTTCGTTCTCGTCGAAACTGTGGTGCGCCGGCTCGGCCAGCATGAGCAGGCGCCCGGCCATATAGAACAGTATCCAGCACAGCAGAATGGCCAGCGCGGTTGCCGCGGCCGAAAGCAATTGCCGCAGGGCGCGGTTGCCGCGTGCCATGGGGGTGCGCAGCCGGGCCAGACAAGCCGCGCACATGAGCCGTCCGTCGTGATCCACCACGCACTCGCGGCAGAACGCACGGCGGCACTCGAGGCACAGCGAAACGGCTTCTCGCGACGGATGGACGAAACAGCGCTGCTGGCCGAAGTGCGTCATGGGCGGTCAGGGCCGAACAAGGTGAGCGGGCCGTCCGTCCGTCGTTCGGAATGCTCGGATGCCGTCAGGAACACCAGAAGGCCCCAGATCGCGAGGACCAGCAGGACCACGGCAAGGGTCACGTGCAGCGGCGCCGCCTTGTCGAGCATCTCATACACTTTCTGCACATTCGCATCCTGCACGCTCCTCCTGCTGGCCCGGGATGCCGCCCAACTTAGCGTCTGGGTACCCATGCTTCCCGCGATCACGATCGATGTGAACACGGCAACGGCACGCGCCCCGCGGATATTCCTCATCCCGTGACGGACCAGCGGAATAATCGCCAGAGCCAGGAAACACAGGTAGCCGGCCGGCATGGCCCCCACAAAATCCCACGCGGGCGTCAGAGCCGTGAACATCTTGAAGATGCCCAATCCCAGCAGCAACACGAACGCGATCACATACAGAGGCGACGGCGCGCGCGAGGCATCCAGCGCCGCTGGGAGAGGAGGGGGGAGCGCTGGCTCCGCGGACGTAAATGGCAGGGGCGGAGGCGTTTCCAGCGCGCGCGACAGCTCCTCCTCGGGCAGGGCCGGTTGCGCCGAGCGGATCTTCTCGTCGATGATCGCCAGCGCCTTCCTCGCGGATCTGATGCGGCAGAGGGAAGGCAGCTCGGCGGTTCCTACTGCCGTCTGCACCCATGCCTTCGAGTCCTCGCGGCCGAGCGCGAACCACGCATACGCGGCCACAAGGATGGCCAGTAGAGAACCCCAGACGGGGTGGTCGGTCAGAAACAGCGATGCGACAACCAGCACGGAAAAGCCGATGGCCACCCAGTCCACCACTTTGCGGCCTCCAGTGGGCCGCTGCTGGAGCACGATGGCCTGGATGTCCGGCAGATAGAAGCGCCGGTAGTCCTCGGCGAAGCGGGAAGAACGCACGTAGAGGAGATGGTCCGGACCGAGCCACAGGGTATCGCGGCGCAGCAAGCCGCTCTTCCGGCCCGGCAGACGCTGATACTGTGACGCTGCCTTCGCCATCAGCTCTTCGCCTTCATGAGCGCGTAGACCAGCAGCCAGCCCCAGCCGCCGAGTTCCACGAGTCCGATTCCCAGTGCGATCCAGGCACGCACCATGGTGCGTGGAACCAGACTGCGGGGCGCGCGAAGCGCCCGGATGGCCAGGTAGATGGCGATGGGCGCAGTGAAAAGACTGAGCGTGAACAGCGGCACGGAACCCAACGCGATGGCCAGCGCCATGGTGTCGTAGAACGGCCGCGAGCGCGTCAGCAGATCGGTCCGTTTCTCCGCCGCGTTCACGCAGGTGGGACACAGTACCCGGCTGCCCCACTCGATGCGGCAGAGCGCGCACACGAAACGCCCGCAGGAATCGCACGCGGCCACGGCGCGTTTGCCTTCGTGCGCGAAGCAGGCCGATTCGCCCTCCGCCTGAATGGCCTCGCCTGCGGAAACCGCCCGCAGCCGGAAAATCGCCGGGTAAACGAGGGCGCGCGCGTGCACGCCGCAACGGCAATCCACGGGCTCGCCGCTGGCCCGGTAGGGAATGGTGGCCAGACACACGTGACAATAAGTCAGCGGCGATTGCAGTCTCACGGCTGTTTCTTCACAACCCGGGTGTTGCAGATACGGTCGTGCAGGGCGCGCTTTTCGTCGTCGATGCCGGCCATGATGTACCCAATGTAGAGCGTCGGCCACGAGGACAGGATCTTGGCGAAATAGCGGCCGATTGCCAGACCCCAGCCGGGCCGCGTGCCATCGGCGCGAATCACCTCCAGCGAGAGAATCAGCTTGCCCGGCGTGGCGCCCTTGTTTACCACGAACCAGCATTCGTACACCATGGCGATGGCCATGTTCAGAACGATCATGATGGAGAAGACGCCGATGGCGCTCCCGAGAATCGCCATCGGATCGGTCATTGTTGCGCCCATGCCCGCCAGCATCAGTTGGAACGGAATGTTGATGATGGCTGCGGCAACGCCCAGTATAATGCCGTCGACGAACACCGCCACAAAGCGAAGCCAGAACCCGCCGAACTGGCGCCCCTGAAACGCGAGGCCGCCCGGCACGGCTCCTTCCCGCAGGCGCTGCATCATGACGTCCTTGCAGGCCGCGCACACCATGGTGTTCCCGATCTGCAGCAGGTCGCCGGGCGCGAACGGCCTCCCGCACTGATTGCAGAAACGCACTTGCTGCCGGGGCTGCTCGGGCACCGGAGCCATGGCTACGGGACTCGCCGCCACCACTGGCGCGGGCTGCTGCACGGTCCCCAGAGGCGCCCAGCTCGCCATTCCCGCGCGCCACACCAGCGTGTTCGCGCCAATCCTGCCGGATGCCACCAGCGTATCGAATTCGGCCTGCGTAACCGGGCCGAATTGCTGCCGTCCGTCGGAGTAATACCAGTCCATAAGGGTTGGAATCTCGGTCCATCATACCCGAAGCGGCGCGCCGGCGTCGTGGGGTAGTGCGTTGCATCCGTGTGGCTGTCCTGGTGGCGGCCTCGGCAGTGCGGACCGCTCGTGGATGACCCCTTGACCTCTGAAGGACTGCTGGAGGCCTCGTGATCCGATGGCGCACCATCCTCAGTGCGTGAGATGCTGTGCCGCACCCAGCCCGGCTTTCGCAAACGAAAGCGTTGTTTTCACGCAGCGGGCCTCCTGTCTCGTTGCGAGGCACTTTCCAGACTGTTTTAGACACGCGCCGGCTGAACAGGTGCGCTGGATGTGGTCAGTGGACGAAGAGGTGGGCTTATCGGAAACCGGCGGACCCCAACGGCCCGGTGAACGCGTGAGCGATACCCTGAAACGGATTACTGAAGCTGGAGTCTAGTGCTGCGGCGCCGTCGGCTGCGGCTGGTCCGGCAGTACGAACTGCGTCTCGCCGGGGCGGAGCAGGTGCAGGCGCTTGCGGATCTCCTGTTCCTGAATCGCCGTGCTCTCTTTCAGCTTGCGGTTGCGCTCCTCGCGCGCGGCGAGTTCCTGCCTGAGAGTGGCGTTGCCCACCTCCAGCCGCTGAATCTCGCGGTGCTTATCCAACAGCGCCCGTATCCCCTGCGGGCCGCGCAGCACCACATAGCCGTACGCGGAAGCCAAAACAATAGCGACAACGATTGTCAGTCGGCGAAATACAGTCATGGATGAGCGCCTAAGGCCTTACACTGTTTATAATCTGTTTGACCGAAAAGGTCCAGCAAGAAAATCAGGAACCGCACCGTGACCGACAAAATCGTGGTCCTCAACACCTGCTCCTCCCGCGAGGAAGCCGACCGCATCGCCCGCGAACTGGTGGACCTGCGCCTGGCCGCCTGCGTCAACATGATCCCGGGCATAGGCAGCGTCTACCGCTGGCAGGGCGCGGTGGAGCAAGCCGAGGAGGTCCTGCTGATCGTCAAATCGTCGCGCGCCTTGTTCGAACAGTTGCGCGCGCGCATCGAGCAGTTGCATTCCTACTCGACGCCGGAGATCGTCGCGCTGCCCATTGTCGACGGCGCCGAGGCCTACCTGAACTGGATGACCGCCGAACTCGCAGCCGCGAGCGCATCGCGATGATCCCGCCCGCCTCCGCACGGCCCACCCACGCGCGCCACACGGTGATTGCCTTTGCGGTCACTCTGGCCGTGCTCTCTTACGTCAGCCGCGTTTGCATCTCGCAGGCCGCGGCGCAGAAGCCCCTGCCTGGCCATCCTTCCACGCTGGTGGGCGACCTCCACCTCACCACGCACCAGCTTGGCTGGATCTTCGGGGCCTTCAGCATTTCCTACGCCCTCTTTGAGATCCCCACCGGCTGGCTGGGCGACTGGCTGGGACCGCGCCGGGTGCTCATGCGCATCGTCATCTGGTGGTCCGTCTTCACCGCCGCCAGCGGCTGGATGTGGAACGCCGCCTCGCTCCTGGTGGTGCGCTTCCTGTTTGGCGCGGGCGAGGCGGGCGCGTTCCCCAACCTCACCAAGGTGTTCACTACATGGCTGCCGCCGCGCGAGCGCCTGCGCGCCCAGGCCATCATGTGGACGGCCGCGCGCTGGGGCGGAGCATTCACGCCGCCGCTGGTCGTGCTTCTGCTGGTGTACCTGAACTGGCGCTGGACGTTCGTGGTCTTCGGCGCGCTCGGGGTTATCTGGGCCGTTCTCTTTTTCCGCTGGTTTCGTGACGACCCGCGACGGCACCCCGGCGTGAACGCGGCCGAAGCGGCCATCATCGGCGACGCCCCGAAGAACGCCACGGGACATGGCGACGTGCCCTGGGGCAGGCTGGTGCGTTGCCGTTCCGTGTGGCTTCTTTGGGCGCAGTACTTCTGCCTGACTTTCCCGTGGACCTTCTACATCACGTGGCTGCCAAACTATCTGAAGTCCTGGAATCTCACTGATCGGGCGGCTTCGTGGCTGGCCGTTCTCCCCCTGCTGTGCGGCGGAATCGGGTGCATGTTCTGTGGCGCCATCTCGCCTCTGCTGGCGCGCCGGCTGGGTAACGTGCGCCGCAGCCGCCGCCTCGCCGCAACGGCCGGTTTTGCGGGAGCGGCCTGTTTCCTGGCCATGGCTACCCAGGCTCACAGCGCGTTGTGGGCCATGTTCGCCATGGGCATGGCCAGCTTTTGGAACGACGTGACCATGCCGCCGGCCTGGACCGCGGTGATGGACATCGGGGGCAAATACGCGGGCACCGTCTCGGGTTCCATGAACATGATGGGGAATCTGGCGGGGTTCGTTGCGCCGGCCGCGGGTGGCTGGATGATCCGCGATTTCATGGACCGCTCCGGATACAACTCGTTCATCTGGCTGATGGCGGCCGTGTACGTGCTGGGCGCTGTTTGCTGGCTGTTCATCGATCCGTGTACGCCGCTTGATCCCGATGCAACTCCCCATTGAACTGGCGGAAGCGATCGGGCGGGAGGCTGCCCGGCACGATCGCGGCGCTCTGGCGAGGGCCGTGGCCGCCGTTTCCAGCCGCTATCACGCGCCCGGAGTGCGCGCCACCGGACGGCTGAGCGAAGTGGAACGCGCGGCCTACCTGGCCGTCCGCATGCCGGCCATTTACGGCGCGCTTCACGCGGTGTTCGTGGAGCTGCGCGAGAGGCTTCCGGACGCGACCGTGCGTACGTTGCTCGATCTCGGCGCGGGGCCGGGCACGGCGGCCTGGGCTGCGGTCGAAGCCATCCCTGCTTTGTCGGAGACCACCTGCGTGGAGCAGGACCGCGACTTCATCGGCCTGGGCCGCCGGCTCGCGTCGACATCGCCGAGGCAGGCGGTGCGCGAGGCTCATTGGATGGAAGCCGATCTCCACGCCGCCTCCGCGCTGCCGCCCGCCGATGTCGTCGTCCTTTCGTATGTGACCGGCGAGTTCGAAGACGCTGTCCGGTTGATCGAACGGGCGTGGTCCGCCGCCCGCATCGCGCTCATCGTGATCGAACCCGGTACGCCACGCGGCTTCGCGGCGGTCCGCGCCGCGCGGGACCAGCTTGTCCGCGCCGCGGCAACCATCGCCGCGCCCTGCCCGCACGCGGGTGAGTGTCCCATGAAAGACCCCGACTGGTGCCACTTCGCGGCACGTATCGAGCGCACCAGACTGCACCGCCAGCTCAAGGGCGGCGAACTTGGCCATGAAGACGAGAAGTTCTCGTACGTCATCGCCTCGCGTGTCCTGGCGCGGCCCGCCGAAGCGCGCATCGTGCGCCATCCGTGGACGGAGCCCGGCCTCGTCCGGCTTGAACTCTGCACCCCGGACGGCCTGCGAACGCGCACTGTCCGCAAGCGCGAGGGGGAGCCGTTCCGCCACGCCCGAAAAGCGCATTGGGGTGGGGAATGGGCCGGCCTTTATCGGATATAATCCACACATGCGACTTAGTGTCGTTCTACCGCTGCTGCTATTCGTTCCGTTATCGGCCGCGGACCCGGATTATTCCGGGATTTGGAAGCTGAACGCGGAGCGCAGCGATCTGCGGAGCACCAATGAGCCGGCCGCCGAGATCCTGCGTATCGAACACCGCGGCGCGAGAATCCATTGCACCGCGCTGCCTGCGGACGGGGGCGCGCCGGTCAGTTGGGATTACAGCACGGAACAGAAGGACGCCAGGTACAGAATCGGCGATACCTCCCGGAACAGCCACCTGAAATGGGAAGGGAATGCGCTGCTGGTCAACACTCTGGTAAATGGGCGCGACCGCAGTTACACGGTGATGGACCGCTGGAAAATGTCGAAGGACGGAAAGACGCTCACCATCCGGCGGCAGGTGGAATCCCTGCACGGCGAAAGCGAAACGTTGCTCATTTACGAGAAACAGGAGAGGTAGGCGCGCAGGAGCGGTTACCGCGGGGACGCACTCGTCTGTCCGCACCCCTGCCGACCAACGGAAACCGACGCAGTGAGCCATACTCGAGAGCATTACGGTCGCGCGCATCGAGATCCCCGAGGCCGAGATTGTCGGCGTGTCCGCCGCAACGGGATTCGCCGGTTGGTGCTGTTCGGCTCTCTGCTAACGGGCAAAGCTGAGTGCCGAAGCGCGTATTCGCTAACCCGATCTTCCCTGCGCAGAGATGGTCTCGATGCGAGGCCACTTGATCCATGCCTGGTTCGACGTGGATCTCGATATCGTCTGGACGACCATCATTGACGACCTGCCAACCCTGTTGCCTCTTCTGGACTCGGCATTGGCTGTGATCGACGGATGACGTCGTCAGCGCCACCGGTTGCGCATCCCTGAGCCGCCACACCACGTTGATGCCGCCCCGCGATGCCGCCCCGCCCCGGATTGCTACAGTGGAGTCTGGGCCTCCGATGGGCACATTTGGAACCATGTTCCCCGAAACCGAGGTGCGCAAGCTGCGCAGGGCGCCGCTTCAGGTCTCCTCCGACGCCGAGAGCGTTCCCTCGCGCGTGCAGGACGCGCTGGCGCGGTCGAGCCGCCTGCTGCTGAGCCTGCAAAAGCCGGAAGGCTACTGGTCCGGCGAGTTGACCGCCGATTCCACGCTCGAATCCGACTACGTGCTGCTGCAACTCTGGCTGCATCAGCCCGACGCACGCGGCTGGAATCCGCCCACCCGCGCGCGCATCGACAAGGCCTGCAGCGCGGTGCTCGACCGGCAGTTGCCCGACGGCGGCTGGGCCATTTACACCGGCGGCCCGGCGGAGATCAGCGCGTCGGTGAAGGCCTACTCGGCCCTGAAGATCGCGGGCTATGAAGCGTCGCACCCGGCCATGATCCGGGGCCGGCACGCCATCCTGAAACTGGGCGGAATCCAGGCGGCCAACAGCTACACCAAGATCAACCTGAGCCTCTTCGGCCTGTATCCGCGGCGCTATGTCCCCAGCGTACCGCCGGAAATCACGCTCCTGCCGGGCGATATTCTCTATCAGATGTCGTCCTGGAGCCGCACCATTCTGGTGCCCCTCTCCATCGTCCAGGCCGCCGGAAACGAACGCTACGCTCCCGAAGGCGTCTCGCTGGACGAGATCTTCCTGCCCGGCGTGAAACTGAAGATGCCTTCGCGCGAGCGCCTGTCCGTGTTCTTCCTGCACCTGGACCGCGTGATCAAGCTGTGGGAACGGCGCGGCCTGAAGGACGTTCGCGCGGCGGCTCTGCGCGAGGCCGAGCACTGGGTGCTCGATCGCACGCGCTACACCGAGGGGCTCGGGGCCATCTATCCGGCCATGATGTACACGGTAATGGCGCTCGATTCGCTCGGCTACGCCGACGATCATCCCGACCTCGTCGAGGCCATCCGCGCGTTCGACAATCTGCTCATGGAGACGCCGGACCGCTTCCAGTTCCGGCCCTGCTACTCGCCGGTTTGGGACACCGCGCTTTCGGCATACGCGCTGGGCGAGGCCGGCGCCCTCTCCTCCGCGGAGCTGACGCGCGCGGCCGACTGGCTGCTCACGAAGGAGGTCCGCCGCAAGGGCGACTGGAGCGTGAAGCGTCCGAATCTCGAGCCCGGCGGCTGGGCCTTCGAGTTCGCCAACGAGTATTATCCCGATATCGACGACACCGCCCAGGTGCTGCTGGCGTTCGTCCACGCCAAAGCGTCGGACCCGGAGAAGCAGGCGCGCGCCACCCGCCGGGCTCTCAACTGGATCATCGGCATGCAGGGCTCCGACGGCGGCTGGGCCGCTTTTGACGTCGACAACAACTGGCAGATCCTGAACAAAATCCCGTTCGCCGATCACAATGCCATGCTGGACCCGAGCTGCCCGGACATTACCGGGCGCGTTCTGGAAGCGCTGGCGCGTCACGGTCTGGGCCAGTACGATCCGGCCATCCAAGGCGCCGTGCGCTACCTGCTCGGCTCGCAGGAGCAGGACGGAAGCTGGCACGGCCGCTGGGGCGTGAACTACGTGTACGGCACGTTCCTCGCTCTGCGCGGATTGCACGCCGCCCGAGTAGCGGCCGCCGGACCCGCCATCCAGCAGGCCGCGCAGTGGCTTCGCTTGGTGCAAAACGCGGACGGCGGCTGGGGCGAAAGCTGCGGCAGCTATGAGGTCAGGCGCTTCGTGGCGGCGCCCAGCACGGCCTCTCAAACCGCCTGGGCGGTGCTGGGGTTGCATGCGGCCGGCGACACCGGCTCGGCGGCGGTGCGCCGCGGGCTCGATTGGCTGCTGGAACGCCAGATGCCCCATGGCGACTGGCCCGAAGAGCTTATGACCGGTACCGGCTTTCCCTGCGTGTTCTACCTGCAGTACCACCTCTATCGCCACTACTTCCCGATGCTCGCGCTGGCCATGTTCGGGGTTGGAGCAAAGCCGGCGGGCGCGGGCGCGTAGGGTGTCGGGCAGCGCCTCGTACTGCTATGGACTGCTGGAGGAACATCTCAACGGCGGCCGTGATCGGGGTCATCGGCGCTTCGGCCGCCACCGGCCTCTCCGTTTTCCCGCCGATTTGCAATGAGTTGAGCGAGTGGGAGTTACAGAACTATGGCGGAGAGAGTGGGATTCGAACCTTGGAACGCTCTTTAGGCTCTGCAAGTTACAGATTCCACGTTGCTTGGGATGCCACACTTGCCACCATTGCCGTAGACCATTGCACGCTATTGCACGCTGAGCTCGGTCAGCGGGCTGATCGCGTGCTCTTGGGTTTTCCCGGCTTGACGGCTGCGACCGGCGCCGCGAGCATCTGCGCCCTGCCCTCAAGATCGCGAAACAGCGTGGATAACGGCACGCCGAGTGTCGTCGCCACTTTGGCGATGTTCTGGAAGCTCAGATTGCTCTCGCCGCGCTCGATGGTTCCCATGAACGTCCGGTGGACACCGCATTTGTCGGCGAAGCCTTCCTGTGAAAACCCCTGCTCCGTCCGCAGTTCTCTGATCCGTTGCCCCAAAGCCCGCAGGAGCAGACTTGAAAGTCCTTCCACGTCAATGAGTGTTCGAAATCCGACCTGCTTACGTCTACAGTGTTTGCATAGACCCTGTTTGCATAGTATGCTGAATCGACCGTATCCAGATTCCTTCGGGAACCGGAAAGGAGGCCCCGCATTGGAACTTCAGAGAACCCGATTTGGCGGCGGCGGAGGCGGCGGTTTTCCACCACCACCTCCTCCCACTGAGTAACCCCTCAACAATGGGGCCGGTGTCGAACGATGCCGGCTCCCCTCCTCACGCATGCAATTCTCCTTTGAGTCCCTCGCCGCCTTGGCGACCGTCGCTGGACTGATCGTCAGCATCCTCGCGCTCTTCCAATCACGCGCCTGGCTCCTGCTGACGAGCCTCCTCGTTGTCTGTCTGGCGATCGGTGCGGTCCTGTACGCAAGGAGACAGCGTCTTGCCGTTGCCACTGCGTCAACCGTGATCGAAGGCCGAAGCATCGACTCTTTGAACATCGCAAATCTAAAGCGCCGCGTGAACCGGGCCTTCGTGGTTCAGGAGGCAAAGCACGCCGCACGGATTGAAGGCAACAACCTGGAGATCATTTGGACGTACTCGGGCTACTGTAGGGTGGCTCACGCCTCCACGATGGAGTTCAGCATCGACTCGGAGACCCGCGTGTCCTTCGACGAGTTGGATTGCAGCGCATACGATCTCGGTCATGATCCTGAAATGGCCCGTCGGATTCGCCCCCTCCTCGTCGGAACCGACGGTATCTCGAAGAAGATCTCTGTTCCTCTTCTCGAGCCGGTGAAGGCCCAGGAGTCCTTTGGAGTGTTGCTGAAGTGTACTCTGCCGCGATGTCTGCCGGCCGGGAGTGGCTACTACACCTCGACGCTCTCCTTTGCTCAAGAGCGAGTGCCGCGCTACGAAGTCCGGCTCGTTTTCATTGGGACGCCACCGAGTTGGGTGCGCGTCTACGATTGTGCGCCGCCGCGGCCGGCCACCCTGTTGAAGACCTTGGCTCCGTCACATCATGAACCGGGCCTCTGCGAATACATCGATGTCGTCGAAGACGCTCCGGGCCAATCGGCGCGCGTGTATATGTTTTGGCGCGACTCCCTGTAGCGTGGTCTCGCGCCCTAAAGCATCACTGGGGGATCTCGCCCAATATGAAAGCCAGCTTGGGAATGTGAGCGTCGATTGAAAATAAAGATCAACGGCGTCTAAGGCGATGATTTCAGGTCTTATGGATTCAGCAACTTCCGAAACTGCGTAAGCAAGTCGGTCCTTAATGGAGTGGAAATGGGTGGAAGAATCAGCGTTGGAGTCGTGAGGCCCGGCCCCCCTGCCCGCTCGCTGCAATCCCGCACGACTGTCTGTCAAACTGCATACCGTGTGATACCATCGGCCTACATGCCGACAGAACATATTCTCTCGCTTCTGATTCAGGAACGCGACAGGTTGAACCGTGCTATCGAAGCGCTGCAAGGTCCGATGAAGCGCCGCGGTCGCCCACCCAAGAACCTCGGCACAACCGACTCTCCTGCTGGGTCGAGAAAGCGGAAGGCGTTCAGCGCCGCGACACGGAAAAGGATGGCTCTCGCACAGAAGAAGCGTTGGGCCGCTTTGAAATCTGCGAAGTAGTCATTTAGGGGCCCGACCTCCGAGCGCTCACAGGATGGCGGTGAGGGTCGGGATTCGAACCTTAAAGCGCCCTGCCCGCTCTGCAAGTTACTGATTCTACATTGTTCAGAATGCCACATTTGCCACTGATGCCGTAGACCATTGCACGCTATGCACGCTATTGCACGCTGAGGTCATCGCAGTTGGGGCCGGACGGCGGCGGGGACGGCATTCCGATTGGCAGCTGTCACCAAGACCATGAGAGCAGCGCTTCCCGTGAGGCCGCTTAGGGCCAGCCATGTTTGGCGTGGTGGCAGGAAGGGCGATTCAAGGAGGCCGCGCAGACAGCGACGCCTTGCCTGAGTTAGGTTGATTGAGCCTCCGCAACCCCCTCCGGCCTCGTTTGCGCCCCATATCTCAGCATAAAGAGCCACTGAATTGGTTCGTCACTGCCACAAGGTCAGAATCCTATTCTTTGAGCGTCCGAGGTCTAGGCAAGCGGCAACAGATTCGGGAGGCTGCTCGGCGCGACTAGAGGCTGCAGTCTCTCGGCCACTAAATACCTCGTCCCAGACGTGTTTTCGTTCATTCAACATGAAGCTGCCATCACCCCAGCAATTTGTGAGAACTCCGCCAAGTCATGGAATCGAAGGCTGCGGTATACTGCGGAGGATCACGATGAGGGAGCGAAAAGAGCCCGAGCGGCCGTCCCGAACGACGTTGCCTGAACTTGGTAACTCTCTGCTCGTCTCACTCGGGAGGATTGCGGGCATCGGTGGCATCGGCCTTGGTGTCTTTCTCCTGTTATTCCGGAACTTCCTCGAACAACACTTTATCTCTAACCTTCAATTACAGGCGGAACAGGGATACAGGCTCCTGCTGCTTTTTGTTCTGTTCACCTTCGGTATGGCGATCGCCGGTCTTGCCGTCTGGGCTGGCCATCAAGTCCGCGGCCGTCAAACATCGATTTATTTGCTCCTCTTTGCTCTCGCCTTAGCTGTTTTGGGCTCCTGGCTGATCATCGCCGATTCAAGAGTGACACCACCGCGACAACCGTCGACCGAAAGCCCCGCCCCAAGAGCTTCGGGTCCAGGGCTTGATGCGGGCTCCCATCAGCTAGAATCTGATGGCCACCCTTTTCGGTTTACGTACCTCAGGATCGGAAGCGCGGAGGATCTCCTGTCCTTTCTCGGTGGTGACACGCTCGCCAAGGAGCCTGTCGCGAAGACCTTCACGGTGCACAATCAGGTTTATGACTCTCTCTGCCGAATCCGGGACCGATACTTGGACAGGGACGTTGCAGTTGATTGTCGAGCCAACAACTACACTTCTTGTGTTCCTAGGCGAACAACGCTTATGGCTCTCCTCCTAGGCTTTGGCTATGACCGCTTGCTCAACGATCTCAGTGGGTCTGGTTACACTCAGTTGGTTGGCTATCATTACAAGCCTGACGCCGAGGACTACGAATATTCCAGTTCCCTGTTAGGATTGCCGAATTACTCGCTGGTTAGTTCGTATGCCGACGCAGGTGCCCAGGAGTTGGCGAAGGAGCCCGACGCGAAAAACGAGATCAAGGTATTTACTCAGTACACCGACCAGCTCTCGTATAACTTGCAGAAAGCGAATCCTGAAGACCGGGACCTGTTTTTTGTCTATTCTGAGTTTACTAACCGCAACATCTGTGATGAGACGGAGACGTACGAGGGCGTGCAGCGGCCTTCTGAAGGTCACTACGCTCGAGTGGTCCTACCGGGCACAGAGACTATGGGAACATTTATTCTGTCGCGGACGCCCGAGTTTACGCTTCTCGACGTCGAAAACGTCAGCACCCTTAATGTTACGATTGATAAGGTCGCATTTGCCGGATTTGATCTACCTGAAGGTGACTTTTTGCAGATTCGCGATGATCATCAGCAACAAGAACGGCTTAACACCAGCCCTCGCCGTTTTGTCGAAGTTCCGTTTCAGGTGCTGAAGCCTGGTGAACATTTGATGTTCCCGCTAGATACTTCCTTGGGTGAACATATCGGCGAAGCAGATATGCTCTTCACATTGGGCGATCTAAAACGAAAACAGGAGTCCACCTATGCATCGTTGCCAGACCCTGTGTCAATACACTTCATTTGGCCGATGTTCGAAGACGATTTGCGCGAAAAGACGACTCCTTGGTATCGGCCAGGCATTGATACTCGCGACGAGGTTAGCAAGACAGAAGACGGCATCCCAATGTATCTAATACAGTCGCGATACCCCAAGGCTCTCATTCTAAGTAAACCTAGGTTGAGGGAATTGGCTCGTGATCGGTTGTACTTTGGGCCAGCGATCAAGCCGTTATCGGTGCTCTTCCATGGTGTTGGCCAGGATAAGACGTCGGACGTGGAAGAGCCGATCAGGAGTCCCGATTTCAAAGAGAACATAGGTTTGGTAACGTACGCTGTCGGCACGTGTCCCAAGGTATACACGTACGACCCGAGTGTAGGTGCCTTGGTATTTGATACCAAGATAATAGTTAACAATCGCTCGCGCGCAAGCGAGGCGTGGGAAGTGGCTCCGTTGCATAGATTTAATGGGCGGATTCTATTATCTGAAGAGGATGAAGAAGTGGCATACCTCGACGTCATGCAGGCCATTGTGATCTACGAAGATGGGCACCGTGAAGTGCTGCGCCCACGTGACGTCCGATTGCAGGAGAATGATCGGCGGTACGTCGTACTCAGGCGCGGCCAGACGATGGAGATTGTGTTTGACCCGCCATCCGTGGGTTCAGTCCGTGGCGTGTTTCTACGGACGCTTGGATACTTTGACGCGAAGGATCCGTTGGGCACGGGTGACAAATAGAGTCGAATACGGAGTAGGTCCGTCGAGCCGGTTGTCGTGGGGGAAGGAAGCTCCGTTGGCGAGTGGTCGCGGTTCGAAAAGCGCGTGTTCGATCCTTAGCTGGCCGTGAGGTGCCGTTGCAAAAGCTCCGAGGTCCCTCCGGGCTATTTGGAGTGAGCACCCAAGAGTGAGATATGTTCGTTGCTGATGGTGGGCCTTGAATGATGATATTCATGTGTGCTCCGGCCGAGGACTGACGTCCTATCGCATCTTGGTTCGGTCGCTCGGCGCCTTGGTTATCAGCAGCAGATCACCAGAAACCGGGTCAATAGTCTGAAAAAGAGACGATACAGGCTTACCCTTAACGAAGGTTGTCCGCTTGCGCTCTAGGACTCGGTTGTCATGTGGGTCATTGGAAAGGCGGACCCACTTGTACTCAGAATAGACCCATTCGATTTGTGCTGTCCCAGTTAGGGTTGAGCCATCAATGCTCCACGCATAGCCCACCACTCTCTTTTCTGCGTCGTATTGCAGATCATGAGACCGAAGGCCGATAAGCTGGTCGAGGTGCTGAGAGAGAAAAGAATCGGTGCCGCCAAAAAGGCGATCAACTTGGGCCCCTATCTCATGACCGGAAGCATCATATTCAGGAATATAAACTCTGACCACATCGTCAGGATAGATAGCGAACATATCAATTAAAGTACCATAAGGCGTAGTGAGACGAGTGTATCGAAGGGCGACGATCCCTCTTTCCTTATCCTTCCATTTGACTCCATCCGTGGCAAATCCCGTCTTGCTCTCGGTGTAATCGGTTCGGACTAGGCGCGTCCTACATTCTTCGACTACGACGCCATTGACTTTCGTGGTAGCTGTCCCTGTCTGGCCAGTGTCACTTGATGCTGCACACTGAACCCAGTCAGAAACGCCGATAGACTTGACAGTGCCGCTGACAATAGCTCCTCTTGCGCCTTGCCCCTCAGCGGAGGCCCGGCGATAGGGAGAGTCCTGGTTCTTTGCCGGGATATTATTAACGCCGTGATGTGGAGAGGTGCGCAGTAGAAGCTCATCCGAAGAAAGTGTATACTCGCCAAGCAGCGAATAAAACCCCGCACCAATGGTTGGCTGAAGCTCAAGTCTCATGAGATGTTCATCTAGACACCAGAACACGCCAGTGAAACTCCTCTTCGCGCTGTCGGTAAACCGGACTGCGCGGTTTTGGAAGAACTCGATCACCTCCCCATTCGACTTTCTCCAAGTTCCGACAATCGCTGGCGGTACGTCAGGAAACTGAGCTAAGGCCGTCACCGTTAGCCCGAATAGGGCCGCTGGCCAAATCGCAATCCGCTTCACGGATTGAACCTCCTCAAATCCCGGTCTGTTGCAGTTCCTCTACACTTATACACTTATATCATCGTTGCGTGGGTCGTCGTGGAGGTCCTGCCCGTCATTGTGATGTCCAGCGCCGCCCGCCGCGGAAAAGGGTCTGGGATCGCGAACGCGGATTCCGGAGAGCCGCGAAAACCGGTCGCGTTCCCGCCGGAATCCGCGTTGGCCTTCATCCCGGAACAGCGTTCGTCTTCGAGCGGAATTGTGACCGTTCCGAGACATAGGTGTGAGTGGGGCGGGCTGGTGGGATTCGAACCTCAAACGGACCTGAAGCGTCTGTAAGTTGCAGATTCTACGTTGCTTGAGGCGCCACAATTGCCACCTTTACCCGGATTGCTTGTCCGATATTGCCCGACGGAACGCGCCTGATTCTTCCGCGCCAACGCCCGGTAACATTGCAGAATGAGAGTAGATGGCTCGTCGAAGGCTGCACAATGACGCTGATACTGACCGGCTCTTGCGGCGCTGTAGCAAAGACGCCGGTCTGAGATGGCTGTTGGAGAGCCTCCTGAATCCCCGGGCGCCTGAGTTTGGTCGTACGCTGCTGCTCTCTCCTGTCGAGCTGTTTGGCGAAGCTCAGGTGTTACTCGCACCGAAACTGTCCCTGCTGTTCCATCTGACGGGTCTTCCTTACCTTAGCGGGAAGGTCAAGGACCTTTCCGAATCGGTGAGGCAGATGATCTCAGCAACCGGTGCGGATGCGCAGCAGTCAGTCGATGCCAAGTGCGCGATCGCGGACTGGGCGGCGGCGAATGGCCGCCAGGCCCAGGATCTCGTCGTCACGTCTGTCTTGGAAACGGTGCGCCGAAATCCGTCGCTCCGTAATCTTGCCACGTCCGACCAGCCCGTGACAACTGTCGAGATCGCGAAGCAGATACCAGACTACCAGGCACTCGACTGGAAGCCCATGGAGGAAATGTTTCCGCTCTTCGAGCCGTTTCTTGCACGATCACGGTCGAAGAAACAGATCAATCGTTTTACGCTCAACTTCACGGCACTCTTGCGCCATTGCCAACCGGATATGAGCCAACCGGACGTGATCATAAGAAGTGCGCAGCATTTCGTAGGCCTACGGAACAAACGTGGCGTGAGTGAGGCGGTCTGGCGAGTTCTCCTCATGAAGTTGATCGAGCATGATCTCGTCGCCCCCTACACCTCGATGTTTCTCTGGTGTCGGAGGTTTCCCGAGGTCGGTTTTGTTGCGTCCGCTTCATTAGCGCTTGGAGTGCTTCCACCTTGTTGCCCGTCCTGCGGCAAGGACGCCCACGCGATGGCGTGCTTCCTACCCGCCGCAGGCTTCGACGCCGCGATGAGGCTGAAGGATGGTCTGTTGGGTGCGGCGATTGGGTGGCATCTCAAGAAACATGGGATTCGATTTCGGCATTCGCACTGCGAGCAAGGGACGGAGTTCGATTTCATTCCGATCGTGCCAAACGGGCAGTTGCTGATCGAGTGCAAGATACTCAGCGTTTCGGTTCCGGCGAAGCAACTGATGCGAACCCTCCGTGACGCCGTTAAGCAACTAACCACGCACCACGCTTTGCTCGCAAAGGCCGGCTGAAGAGTAATTGACTCGGTGTGCGTAGTAAATCTGACCGAAAAACACGTCAAGGCGATCCGGCGGCAACGATCACCTTCAAAACTCGCCGACCGTTTGGTGAGCTACGAGCGTTTCCCCGAGTGGCTCCACTCCCGTTCGACTGGAGTGTGACGATCCGCTCGGCGTGTTTCGGCACGAGACTGCCCGCCCTTCTTCCCTACCGCCCGCTCGGGTGTTACTAAGTGTTAGAGTCTGTGTTAAGTAGTGTTACGCTGTGGACGGCGCCCGCTAAGTCCCTGCTCTGCCTCGCTGAATCCTGAAGCCCAGTAACTGAAACCCCGAAGTTCGGTAACTAAAACCCCGAAGCCAAGTACCTGAAACCCCGAAGTCCGGTATCTGAAACCCCGAATCTCTTGACACGGTACCTGAAACCCCGAATAACGTCGGGATGGTACTTGAAACCCCGAATCCCGATGAGCAGCTCCTGCCGGCGAAACATGGGCGGGGCGATCTGTTCATCTGCGACGTGGCTGACGCGGTTCTGAAGGACCTCATTCCGCAAATGGAGCACCCCTTCTACTCGCTCTCGAAGAAGCCCGAAACCGCGATTCGCCGCTACGAGCACAACGGCAATTGGCTCCAGATCGTGCCGAGCGTCAAGGGGCTGGCGACGATCTACGACAAGGACATCCTGATTTACTGCATTTCTCAGCTCATGGAAAAGCTGAAGCGCCGCGAGCCGGTCGGCCCGCGCGTGCGCATTACCTGCTACGATCTGCTGTTCTTTACGAACCGGGGGACGGCAGGAAAAGACTACGAGGCGCTCTGCGAAGCGATTGATCGTCTCGCCGGGACGCGGATAACCACGAACATCCGTACCGGCGAAGAAGAGCAAACCGACAGCTTCGGCCTGATCGATGCGGCCTCGATCAAGCGCAAGCATGGCCTCGATGGCCGCCTGCTCTGGGTTGAGATCAAGCTGTCCGACTGGGTGTTCAACGCCATCCAAAGCCAGGAGGTCTTGACGCTACACCCGGACTATTTCCGGCTCGGAAAGCCGCTGGAACGCAGGGTCTATGAGCTCGCGCGCAAGCACTGCGGCCGGCAGGCCTCATGGCAAATCTCGCTTGAGGTCCTGCTCAAGAAGTCGGGGTCGCAAAGCCCGATGAAGCGCTTCCGGCAAATGGTCAAGCATATTGCGAAGCATGACCATCTGCCCGACTATCGCGTCGTGTTTGACGAGGCCACGGACCAGGTGACGTTCTACAACCGGGAATCGTGGTGGCAGAACACCCCCCTGCCCTCGGATGGCGAGACGCTGCCGCGCCTGTCATCCGAGACTTACGAGGAAGGGCGCGCCGCCGCGCCCGGCTATGACATTTACGGGCTCGAAACCGAGTGGCGGCAGTGGTGGGCGAGTTCGGGCAAGCCGACGCTGAACAACCCAGCCGCGGCGTTCGTAGGCTTCTGCAGAAGCCGTAACAAGACCGCGCCGCTTCGGTAGAAACGAGATATGAGCCCCCTGCCCCGCCATGAAACGCCGAACGCCATTAAACGCGCGCGGATGGGCTTTGGAGCATTTCCGCAGACAAGTGGCTTCGAACGAGCAAACCGCTTGCCTGCCGATTCTCCGCGCCGTAGCGTCGATTTCAGCGGCGAACACAAGATGGCGAAAGGGACCTGGGGTCCGTCCGCCAGTGGTTATCAGGTAGCTATCCGATAGCTTGTTGGTATCTGTTGGCTACCAATTACGGTAGCTTGTCGGTATCCGACGGCTATCACAGAAAATAACCTCTTGCTATCGGATAGCTTCCTGCTATGCTCCGGCTACTCGATAGCTACCTTCACAGGTGAGTGATGCCGACCATTGCATTCGTATCGCCGAAAGGCGGAGCGGGAAAAACCACCTCGGCCTTCCTGCTCGCGACGGCGCTGGCGAAGCTCTACGATGTCACCGTCATTGACGCCGATCCCAATCATCCGATCAAGACCTGGGCGGCGGGCGGCAACACACCGCCGCGCCTCACCATCGTCTCCGATGCGAATGAGGATACGATCATCGAGCGCATCGAGGACGCGGCCATGAAGACGCCGTTCGTCATCGTCGATCTCGAAGGGACAGCGTCGAAAATCGTCATCTATGCAATCACGCAGGCGGACTTCGTTATCATCCCGACGCAAGGGTCCCAATTGGACGCGAACGAGGCGAGCCGCGCGATCCGCGTGGTGCGGCAAAGTCAGAAGCTCAAGAGAGCGCCGATTCCATATGCGGTGCTCCTGACGCGCACCAGTCCGTCAATCAGGACGCGGGGGCTCGCGCACATTCAGAACGGGATGATTGACGCCGGCATTCCGGTGCTGGAAACCGAGCTCAACGAGCGCGACGCGTACAAGGCGGTGTTTTCGTTCCGGCAAACGCTTGACGGGCTGAACGTGGCTGAGGTGCCGAATCTCGACAAGGCGAAACTCAACGTCTGGCAACTCGCGCACGAAATTCTGGAGCGGCTGAAGGCCGAACAGGGCAGGGGGAGCGTTGGCAGCGAGCCGGCGGCTGACGTGGCGGGTGCCGCATGACAACGCGCGTCAATCCCTTCGCGGAGTTGAAGGACGTTCCGGTCTTTGAGCCAAAGCGAAAACCTGAAGCGCCTGTCGAGAAAGAAGCGGTGGATCGAATTGCCGATGACAACAATTTCCCAAGCCGGCAAGCGGCAAAGCCCCCGAAAGAGCCGCGGCGGAAGCGGCGAACTTATACCACCGGGCGCAATCGGCAGTTCAATGTCAAGGCAAGCGGCGCGACGATCGAGCGTTATTACAAGATGGCGGATGAAAGAGCAGTTCCGCTGTGCGAGTTATTGGAACTGGCGCTTGATGCACTCGAGACCGCAAAGGGCTCCATTGGGGCCGACAGGTAGCACTCTTAGGCTGGAGTGCGTTTCAGGCGGCACCGTGAGAGGCGGCTCTGAGTTCCCGTGACAGCTCTTCAAAGATTCGGTCAGCGCCCCATGCCTGCGCCGCCGTGAAGGCCGTTCTCCGGCGCTGATCTGGCGTCAATAGGCCGGAGGGCTTGTAGATCAGATCATGGTCGGCCTCTCCCCAAGCGTGTTGAAACAGCGTCTTGACCTGAAGTTCGAAAAACGTCGGGCACTCCTGGTCATCAGATGCGATCCTTACATCCACCGGGATGAATAGAATGTAGTGCTTGCCCTCGTAGCCAAACTCACTTGGCGAATCAGGTATGAGGTGCTTAACCTCAATGGAACCGAAATACTCTTCGACAGTTGCACCGAGGTGATCAACATCGGAGAGATAGAAGGTGACGACCCGCGCGCCGAGCTGATCCTGAATCTGGTTCAGAGGATCTGTGTACTTGCGGACGCCTCCTTCCAGTCGTCCGGCTTTTTCAAGGAAGCGGTCAACCGCTTTAGCGCGAACGGAAACGCGGTCAACACGAGGGTAATCTTTCACCACATCTCTCAGATACGATTCGAGCCGGCTGCTGAGCGGGATCAGGACCCGTTCATAGCGTGACTTGTACTGGGATTCCAGCGTCACAAATTCATCTTCGACTCTTGAGGCGTTCATCAACGATCCGTCCTTCGGCGGTAAAGCGGAATCGCTCTTCATTATTGACGTTTAGGATCTGTTCTCTCGTGAAGCACTCATCGAAGCGGTCTGCGGGCGCGGTGAGGATTGCGCCTTGATCGAGTTCAACCGAGGCATAGGCGGCGTGACGCTGGAACTCTGCCGAATCCAAAACGAATGTATCTGTGAGCAGGGCGTCGTTCTCAACCTGGTTCTCGATCGCTGTGCGCGCCGGCGCGGAGAGGTTCAGGCGGGCGGACAGATCCCGGATTGATACCGTCCTTCCGTAGAAGTTGCGTGTGAGCGCCATCGCCGCCAAGATCTCCTGTTTTGTCTGGAGAGAATCGACGGTCTTGGAGGCTTCCTTGAGTGCGACTGCCAAGCGCTTGCTACCGGCCTTCGAGGTTGTCATGAAGTCGGACTGGAGGAAATCCCTTATCCAGTAGTGGGCAACATCATCCTGAGCTGCAGCAATCTGCCGGTCGATGAGGTAACCGCTCCAGAATTCCGAGTCGATGGCCTTCCCCGTGTACAACGCCGCTTTGTATGTCTTGGCGCTCTTCATGAAAATCTGCTCCACGAATTCCACTTGGAGGGCACCCTTCTTCCGTTCGGCAAGGATTCCCGTGTCAGCGGGGAAGCGGGACAGGACAATCTTGTGGGCACTGTCCTCGTTCCCGAGCAGAAGGAAGAAGAGGCCGAGGCCCGATCTTCCCGTGGACACTCCCCGCAGCCGTTCGGCGAGCTTCTTGCCTTTCAGGAGTGTTGGGTTCTTGAGAAGATCGCAGATTTCATCGCGGACATCGTTCTGCTGGGATCCGGCCGTAACGAACCTTATGGGCACCTTGCACTCGTCTTCAGACTTCGCGAAGACATCGGCAAGCATAGAGAACAGGCGCCCGGCGGACAAAGGGACGGCGGTGCCAGTGACCTCTTCCGGCTCATCCTGGCCCTTCCCTGCAGGAACAAGATAGCTGAGGATCTTGTTGGGCTTCATACATCATCCGCGCGGTAGGGTTGTCCGCAACGCTCTGCCGCCAGACCAGACGCGATAATCTCAGAAAATAGGGAACCCGAAGGTAAACATAACACAATTGCTCGATCATGTTCTTAGGTCCGTAGGCCGCACCGCCGTCCACAAGCCGAACCTATCAGGACCGTTCACTAAGGCGTCGGTCGGGGCTCGTGAATGCGGCGAGCGATTGGCGCACGAACGGCAAGTTCGACTTCGATTTGCGCTGCGTATGCCGGGTGAAAGCCCAGTAGCATATCCGTAATCTTCTGGGCGTCCGCTGCGGCCCGGAAGATCTCGCGCTTGTCGTTCTTCAGCGGTCTTATCCAATCGGCGACATAGCTGGCGTGCTGTGGAATGTCGGTCGGAATCCCGAGTTCCGATGCGATGAAGGCGGAAGCCAATTCGGCGCGGAGTTCCTCCATCGCATAGGCCGCCGAACCGAAGCGCGACTGCATATCGCGGTTGAGGCGGGACGGCGCGCCGCTCCAGTGGGCAAGTTCATGCAGGGCAGTGGCCGCGAATTGCGGTGGTCCGCGAAAGGCATGTTCGGGCGGAAGCTGTATGTGATCGGTCGCGGGCGAGTAGAACGCGCGGTCGCCGCCGATGCGGACGACGGCTCCGCTGTTTTTGACGATGATGTCGGCGGCCTCGGGGCGAGTCCACGACGCTTCCTCGGCGCTCGGCGCTTCGTAGGCCGGGATGCCGTCGATCTGCGAGGCGTGGAAAACCGCGTGGTGCTTCAGGACACGAATTGTTTTTCTGCCGTCTTCGGCGTCGTCGTCCTCGACCTCATAAGGCTTTGTGAAGAAGATGGTCGTCGCGCGTTCGCCCTTGCGTACCTGCCAATGTTTTTCCTGCGCCTGCTGGTAGGTCATCCAGCGCGGGTCGCCGGACTGAAAGGCGCGCATGTCCATGCCGAGAATGAGCACGTTGATGCCGTGGTAACGTTTGCCGGTGACGGGATTGAGCGGAGACTGCGGGCCGGCGGCCTTCTCCGGGTCCCAGGGCCGAACCCACGGCTTCACGCCCCTCTCAAGCTCGGCAACGATCCGGTTCGCGAATTCCTGCATAGGATCGCGGCGTAAGGTATCGGTCATCGGTTCTGTCCTCCGCGGGCGTCGTGACTGCTTGACCGAGGCGGTCCTGTCAATGCGTTGCATGCGCCCGCGTGCGGGTTTGCACACGCGGGAATTCCGTTTCTTCGTCATGAGGTGCTCCTTGGTTTGAGTGCCCCACTGCGGGGCGAAAGAGAGCACGCCCGCCGCCGATCAGAGCGCGGCTGTCATGGGGTTTTGGGGTGACTGGCGCTTGCCGTCGATCTCGGCGAAGCGATGGGCGCTCATGACGTCGCTCCTTCGCCGGTTTCAAGCTCGCGCTCGAGTCGCAACGCACGGCCCATCCACGGCTCCGGCCTGATCGCTTTCACCCAGTCGGCAAAGGACGGAATGAAGCCGAGGTCTTCGCGAACATGCTGCTCGCCGATCCACCTGACCGGGATCACGCGGCCTGTGGAGAGCGTGATGGTCGAGCCGAAAATCGTCTCCGCCATGAAGATGCCTTCGGCGTGATGCCGTAAAGCCCGGTGGCGGAAATCGGCGATGATCTTTTTCGATTCGTCGAACCAGTCGTGGATCGGCTGGTAGTCTTCGACGGTACCGCCCCATTTCTTTACGCTGGACAGCGAATGATGATACGGATGTGCCATTGGTCGCCTCCTCAAAACGTGTGGTTACTGGTGAAGATGTCGGTGAAGCGGCCGTTGAACTCCAGCGCGATGGTGCGCGCGGCCACGTCGATGCGGAATTCGCCATAGGCGCCGCCGTCGTTTTCCCAGCCGTCATGCGCCTCTTCGAGGTAGTCGTAACAAAGGGTTTCAATCGCGTCTTCAAGAGTCGGGTGCGTGGTGACGACAGTGGCGTCGCCCCATGCAACTCGCTGGATGGCGACGGTCGCTGCCGGTAAGTCGGCGCGTTCGTCTCCACGGAGCGCGGTGACGCTGCTGATTTGTCCGCTGTCACCCTCGCCGTCGAACTCGACGAGGACCTTGGTTATGTTTGCGGCCGTGAGAGCGTCGAAGACGGCGCCCTTGTTGCCTTCGCTAAGTTTCGCCCGAGCCTGGCGATCAAGTTCGTAGTTGCTCAGTACGGTATGCAGATCGTTCATGATGGTCCCCTTTCGTGGTTGGTCAGAACGCGGAGACAAGGGCAGGGCGGACAAGCCGGGTGATCACCGACAGGGGAACGGGCAACACGGAATCCTGGAGCGGGCCGCCCGTTGAACACCCGGCGCGCCCTGCCATGATGCAGCGTCAAAACTGACAAGCGCGAAAGGGGACAGCAGGAAAGGAATCAGGCACGTCATGATAACTTGCTTGAGCCAATGCGGCGGCAGAGCAGGGGGCAGGGGTCAGGCCGAGAAGAGGGACGGCTCGCGGTAGCGGCCTGCGGCGGTGCGCTCGGCAGCGGGTCGGCGGTCGTCCTTGAGCTCAAAGAGAGCGGGCTGCTGCGCCGTTGCGTGCGCCTTCTTCTGTTCGCGGCGAAGCTGCAGAATGTCGCGCCACAGATGGCGCTTGCCGTCGATCTCGATGTATTTCATTCGGGTCATGGATGAATCTCTCGAAAAGGTTTGCGTCAAGCGGCGGCAGCCAGCGAGTGAGCTGCCGCAAGGGACGATGAATGGTCAGTCATGAGTTTCCGGCTCGGGTGCGCCTTGCGGCGGACTACGAAGCGGCTCGGGGAGCCAGCCAGTTCCTGCGGTCTTGCGCTCGGCCAGGACTGCAAGCTCGGATTTCTTCATCGCGCTCCAGGCTGGAGCGGTTCCGCCTGTGGCTTCGCGCACGGCTTCGATGATCGCGGCTTTGCTGACCTTGCTGAAGTAATTCGCGGCGGTCGGCGTGAACCACGCGGTCATGTCGAGCTTGAGGGCCTCCGCGAGGTCAGATGCGTGTTTGAAGCGGGCGTTGCCTGGGCTGTCAGACTTGGTTACCACCGCGTTGACTGTGTTCGCAACGCAGAAGGCGAGCAGGCCGTTGAGGGTGTCAGCGTCCTGAGCCAGGCACCACGCGAACAGGTCGTTCGGGTTGCAGGGTATGCGGGTGGCCTGGCTTTCCCCGGCAGCGCCGATGACTTCGGCGGCTGGCGATCCCTCGACCCGGTGCAGCGATGCTGCCTGAGCCCTGATCTGCAAGGCGGTGTCAGCCCGTGCGCCTCCGTAGAAGATCTGCGACGCCAAAGTGTGCACCGTGGCAGCGAGCGCGATGTCGGGTCGTTCGAGCAGCGCGGCCGTGAGGGCGGCGGAGCGTTGCGCGGTCAGGCTTTCGACCAGCGAAGCGGGCAGGGGAGGCCTTCCCGTCTTTGAGGTTTTCGCGGCGGACTCCGCCGGATGCGCGGGAATTGACGAAGCATCCTCGGGCCTGACGAAGCCGTAATGGACGTCGGCCTCGCCATCGTGGCCGAGAGTTACCACAGCGCCGGCAAGGGCGAGCGTCTCGGATGGCCATACCGTCTCGCGTGTGTCCAGTTCGTCAAGGCGGTCGTTGATCGCGTCGAGACGGGCTTGCTGCTCGTCGTCAAGCTCCTCGATCTCGGCGAGTGCGTCAGCCTCGGCGGTGAGCGCGGTCATTTCGTCATGCTGTTGCGGCAGTAGAGGAGCAGGTTCCGGGAAGCATCGGTCGCATTCGAGCCATTCCTCGTGGTCGAACACCGGACGAATCTCGACCCACTTCCAGCCCTGCGCGCGAACCTCCTCGGCGGTCGCCTCCAGCTTCTTCGCGACGAGACTTTCGAGGAGTGCGATGTCGCCGATGAAGATGCCGTCCTCGCCTTCGCTGAAGAGATCGCGACGGATGCTGCCGTCGGCTTCCTCGTAGGTGGCGAGCGTCACGAATTTGACCCGGCGGTCCTCGGCGGTGACTTCGTTCTCGATCAGCAAATCGCGAATGGCCTGCGGGTCGTCTTTCTGCCAGTGGGAAAGCTGGCTCCAGACACGTTCCTGCGTCGCGTGATCGTCGGTGACGGCGAAGGCCATGACGTGTTGCAGGGTCATTTCGCCGTTGCGGTAGGCCGCGATAAGCGAGGGGCTGACCTTGGCGAGTTTGAGACGCTGCTTCACGACGGTCTCGGTAACGCCGAAGCGTCCGGCGACATCGGCTATCGGCATGCCGCTTTCGATCAGCGCCGTGAAGGCGCCGAACTCGTCGGCGGGGTGCATCGGCTCCCGCTGGACGTTCTCAGCGAGGCTGATTTCGGTGGCGTCTGTGTCACCCCCGATGATCGTGCACGGGATGGGCCGGTCCGCATCGATGGTCTCCGCTTCCGCGAGGGATTTGAGGGCGAGAAGCCTGCGCCGTCCGGCGACGACGGCGTACTTGCCGCGTCGGTCCTTGCGGACGACAAGCGATTGCAGCAACCCATGCGCCGCGATGGATGCGGCCAGTTCGTCGATGCCTTTGTCCGCGTCGGTCTTGCGGACGTTGCCCGCCCAAGGCAGGAGTTTGTTGAGGGCGATGGCGGTCGTGTCGGTCATGATGTGCCTCTTTCGTTTGAGTGACCCCCACAGCGGGGGCGAAAGAGAGGCACGTCAGGCCGCCGCAACCGAGCGAAGCTGTCATAGGATTTTGGGGTGACTGCCCCGCACCAGGGCAGCGCCCGCAAGCGGGGGAGGGGAGCCAAAATCCGTCATTGACAGCAAGCGGCGGCGGCTAAAGTGCCTCTGCCCCGCTGTGCAGGGGGCGGCAGGAAGAGGCCGCTCAAAGCGGAGGCACCACGTGCAGGATGGCGGCAATAACGCGATTGGCTCTCACGCGGCCACATCGCGGCGGCTAAATCGGGTACATGACGCCTTGACCAAGCAAGTCGAGCAGCGCACTCAGCGCTCGGCCATCGGGCTGATCGAAGAACAGGCCGTCGGTCGCTTGCGCGATACGTTGCAGCAGATTCACGTCGGGAACATAGCCAGGGCGCCCCGCGTATTCCGGAGCGTACCGACGCACATTCTCCTCGTTGCTGATAGCGACGGAGCAGATTCGGACGCCACTATCGTGTTGCAGAGTGTCCGCCATAACAGCGGGTTCCTCGATCGTTGATATCACCTCAAGTTCGCCCCGGCGCCGTTGATTTCGCGTCGTATGGGCTCCGTCGGACAGAAGAACGATAAGCTTCTCGTTGCCCTCCCTAGCAAAAATATCCAGCAGATCAGCGGCATCCCGCAAGACACCCGATATGTTGGTGCCACCGTCCCAGTCAACGTTGAGCATTTTTAGGCCGGTCTCGTTCAACAGCCGTGTGGAAGCTTGCATTTCTTGAAGCTGCTCGACTTCACGAATCTCCGCCATCTCGGGGGTGTCTGCGACATCAGCTTTGGGATAAAGCGATCGGCTATCGCCCGCAAAAACCAGCACAGCAAACCGCGACACCCGACTCCCGGAGATCAACCGCTTCTCAAAGAGACGCAGAAGCCCCTCCCGGGCTCCCTCAAGTCGCGCTTTCGGGCGATTGTCGTCGCCGACATAATCACGGACCCACATCGAGCCGGAGACGTCGACAGCGACGACCATGTCCACACCGGCTCGTCGATGGGGCACGAACAGCTTCAGCTCGGTGTCGCCGTCGATAACCAGTACCGTCGCGTCTCCAGAGGGGCTGGGAGGAGGACTCAAAGACTGCAGATTAAAGTATCCGAGCCCCTCCATCGGGAGCGCCAGATCAGTGCGTTCGTTCTTTGAATCATAAAGCAAACATCGCCCGTCCAACACTTCCTTGCGAATTCGCCGCAGGCGCTGAAGCTCGTGCTCCACGCTCGCGAGCTCGGTTGCGGTCTCAAACACGACCGAGCGGAGAGAAACGGGACTCACGGTCGGCTCCAGCAGCCAAGGCATTGGATCGGCAGAGTCAATTCCGGCATGAATCAGGAACCGCTTGTTGGCCTGCAGCACGCCTCGGGGAGTCGCAGCGTCTGGGCGTATGAGCACGGCTTTCCGCTCTGTTGGGGCACCGAGAAATAAAGACTCCTGCGCCCAAATCCCGTAGGTAGGGGTAAGCGGCAGAGCGGCCGCAGCCGCGTCCTCCGGGTTTAGCCAGACTTCTTCCCGCAGTCCTCCGGCTTCACGCGGCTCAATCCGAAAGCCCGCTGATCGGATCATCTCTGCCCCCCGTCGAAATCAATGCGGATGCCGTATTTCTCCTGTAGGGGCTTGATTCTCTGGCCTCCTGGGCCTATCAGATGGCCCCGGTTCGTCAAGCTTGTCCGCACATCCACGCGGTACCGCCACTGTCCCTTCTCTTTCCACCGCTCGATCACTTCGGCACCAAGAATCGCGGATCCGTAGCCTGATCCCAACTCACGCGCGTAATAGTCGCGAATCTGTTCCAAGAACATCGGCTCTTTCTGCGCCAAATCGGCCAATGCTTCTCCATACGATTCGCGCATATAGCGGTAATCACGCGAGAGCCTCTCGCGGCCACGCGATTCGATGTCAGGTTCCAGACGTTGGACCGCTTCCAGGATCGTTCGGAAACTCTCAGGCCGGCTGCGGCACGTTTTCAGGAGTTTGCGAACCCGAAAGAGATTTGGAAGCGGCATCGGGCGGCCGCGGTCGCTGATGGGAGGTTTCGTCGTCAGGAGCGATAAGAGAATGCTCTCCAAATCAACCGTCGCCAACGCCTTCACGTGCTCCGGACAGAGCGGAATTCCCCGATTGTCCTGACCCCAGGCGCGCCACTGTTGGCTGTGCTCCCAGCACAACGGGAGGGCACAACGCTCGCCTGTATCACGTCGGAAGAAGCCGCACTTGGATCTTCCCAGTCGCTGCTTTCGTAGTTCCGCGCATGGCTGGCATCGTCCGAACAAGACCCAGTGACAGTTGGCGCAGTACGACGTCTCCGGATCGCGAGGATGCGCTTTTTGCTGATGGGTTCCAAAGAGGCGGCGACATTTGCGGCAGCGAAAATTCGCCTTCTCCGGACAACCCTCGCGACACTCGCAAAGAGGCAAATGGCGACTGCAATATGCGGTCAACTCGTCCAGGATCGTTTTGGCGCACTTCGAACACAGCCGCGCGGGTTGCTCCTCATCTTCACACTTCTGACAGCGAAGCGGTCCGTATTCGCCGCAGTCGCGGCAGACGTACATCAGCCTAGGATTTCGCACCACATCCAGCAGGAGTAGGGGAGTGTCGTCCGCGATAGGCTCGTGGGAAGGAGTTGAAACAATCCAGAGCCGTGCAATGCCGCCTTCGGCACGAACTTCCAGTGCTTCTGCGGCGACCGGCAACTGGCCCACCAACGACGACTGGATCGCCGCCCATGCGCGACCGATTGCGGAGGGCGAGGCGGCCGTCTCGCGCCATTCCCTGAGATCGAGGATCGCCTCAATCATTGAAGTGCTCCTCTGTCGATGTCGAGTCTTCCGTAGCCGGGCCACCCAGAGGTCTTGCATCCTCACTCGTCGCGGTTGTTGGTGGAGCCTGCTCCAATTGCACCTCAGCAGCCTTCTTTCCTTTGGCGCCAGTGACAACCACGAAGGAGACGCATCGGCCGGGTTTGAGGTATTCCAGAGCACCCAAATCGGATTTATGAACAAATATCTCCTCGCCACCTTCAAGCACAATCCGCCCGAATCCTCTTTCTGGGTTGAACCATTTGACTCTCCCGCGCGTCCTCGCTTCCGGCGGAGGAGGAGGCTGCGCTTCTGTGATGCGCACAGCGCGCCTACGGCCATCACGATCCGAAACGACTGAAAACGAGACGAATCGCCCTTTTTGAGCCTGTATGCCCTCTGCCAGTGCCGAGGGAAGAAAGAAGTAATCGCCTCCCCCAGCGGCTTTTATGAACCCAAATCCTTTCGCGGGGTCGAAATTGATGATGCGGCCCTCCATGCGCGGCAATTCATCGCGTTGGGTGGGTGGTCGCTTCGGCTGGTCAGGAGCGAGCGGAGCTTTGAGTTTCGCCGCCTTGCGCTTTCCGCGTCCCGGCTGGACTGGCAGGAAGGATACGCGCACACCTTTCAGGGGAGTGATCGAGGCATCGATCGCGCCGCTGGTAAAGGCGTATGTCAGCCGATCCTCCGCGCCCCGGACGAGGCCAAATCCCTTGTCTTGCTCAAAGCTTACAATGTAGCCGTCCATTCGCGTCGATTCATCGTCTGCGGATGCCAAGCTGACCCGAAGACGTTCCAACACTTGCTCGCGGCGTCGCTGTGGGTCGAGGTGGCGAACCCACTGCGCCTCGATGGCATCCACCCGATCAGAGTGCGCCTCGCGATTTGCGTCCAGGAGCGAATCTCGACTAGGCTGATCGAGCAGCGCCGTGAACTGCTCTATCAAGGCCGAAGTCAAGCGATCGCGGGTTTTGTAGAACAGATACTGTTGGAATTCGGCGTAGTTGGCGAGACATGGCCGGTTCTCGGAGCGTAACTCAAGCCCTGTGACCAAGGGCAGCAATTCACGGCACTCCACGCCCAGATCCCGTAATGGGTCACGAAGGCGGACACGCATTAGCGTGAGAAGCGACGACGCCGCTCGATCCGGCGAGCCTCGTTCGTGGTACCAATCGTCCGGTCGCGCGGCGGCATCGGCGTAGCGGGGATCAGGTTGAAACATCGCTGCCAGCCCATCCTGAATGGCCAGCGCCTTGTTCCCGTCTATGACACGGTCATCCATATAGGGCAGCCGACGCCCCTGGCGTGCTAGGGAACGTCCTTCGATCGCGATGGCCTGAAACAGGATTATGAGCCCGCGCAGGTAAGCCATCGAGGGTTGCGAATCGCAAAAACGCAGCTCCACGGCGGCGGCCTGCTTTTCCAAGAGGGCCGGGTTTGGTGCACGGAGCCGATCAGAGTCGCCAGCTATCGGATTTACGTCCATCTGCCGCAGATCCCCCAGGCCGTAATCGCGCCGCATCATTCTACGTAGGACGTCAAGACGCTCCGCGCTGTACTGCGAAAGATAGCGTGGGAGAAAGCTGGTCGGGTTGTTGCGCATACGAAGCGAGAAGTCCTTCTGTAACTTGCCCTCCCGCAACGCGGAGTTGGCGCTTGCTGAAACAAGCTCCGGTAGGTACTGCCTGAACAGATTGTAGACCCGCTCGATTTCCCCATCGTCATACACTTCAATCTGGTGAACATCGCCGCAAATAGGAAGCACCTGCTTCGCGGACGGGGCGCACAAAGGCTCCATCCCAGAAGCGAGCAGATGGTGTCCGCGGTCCAGCGCCGCCCTTAGCGCCCGAATAGCTGAGGTCACCGCCGCGACGAACTGGTCGCGATGCGCGGAAGTCTGAACCGGCATCCAGGGAGAGACCACGTGGATGATGGCCGGCTGGTTGGGATGCGTCCGCAGGTCAAAACTGTCGAGGCCGCTCCGCTTCAATTCCTGTCTGGCGCGGCTCTCGATTTCACGGAGGCGATCCGAGTTCATTTCGGGCCCGCCGGAGTGGCGCAGGATGAATCCTTTGTAAAGGCGATGCCGACTGCCGCCATTCAATACCGCTGATTGCAGAAACGGCATCTACCGCTCCTCCCAAAACGCTCCGCACCGAAATCCAATATAGGGATCATCGCGGCTCATGGGGACCAGAAGCCGCGCATGCGGTGTGCATTGCTCGCGCGGGGAATAGCAGCAACCGCCTTTAAGAACGGCGTGCGCCTCGTTTTCCACAGGTGAACCGCACCATTCCCACACATTGCCGAGCATCTGGACAGCTCCGCATGAAGAAGATGAATCACCCATCATATCTACCGGCAAAGGTCGGGTGCGCCGGTGCAGATCGGAATTCGGAAGCCACCGATCACGTAAATCCGCCCAGCTTTCCACAACCTGACCCGCCCAATAGCCAGCATGATTGACAATTTGGCTTCCGCTCCGGCTGGCGGCAGACGCCTCCCAGATCGATTCCGGCGGGAGGCAAACACCGGGTAACTTGGTGTAGAACTCGACTGGGAACTGCGCCCATCGTGAATACCAATCGGCTCCGAACCAAGTGACCAGGGTGGCGGGCAGGTCTGCGCACTGAGGTAAGGGCTCCCAACCCGAGGCACCATATCGGAAGCCCCACGGCTCTCCCGAGCAGAACCACGGCTGGTGAACCCGCCGTTTCGCCGACCAGAAATCCACAGCGTCACTCGCCAGCTTCTGGGGTCCGGCATACGCTGCCATGATCCCGTCATCCCGTTTCTCGCAAACTTGGCCCGTCTCAGTCAGAGCGTTGAGAAACCCGCAGTACTGGACACAGCTTACTGCGTACCTGTCGATGAACCAGCGCCGCCCCTCGCGCCGGAAAGGAACTTCTACAACCTCTTGTTGATCCGTGATACGGCGCCAGATATCTCCATTTTGCGCCAAGCCCGGCGGTGCAGCTCCGCGGTCGCTGCCCGCTTCCACATCCGTGATTGACTCGGGCGCGCTGACCGGCGGATTGAATCCCAGAGGCGTCGCATTCTGAGCCAAGCGCTTCAAAACGAGCGTGGCAACCTCAGCGTCCGGCCTATCGCTAATGTCGAGATAACCATCGATGGAATAGACCCCCGATACGGGCGCATCGTCGAGCCGTAGAAGCATGACATCACCGCGCTGCTGCTTGATTCGGTCGCGTATCGCCCGCCATTCAAGCCCACACCATTCCTTGGATTCGTAGTGCTCGCAAAGAAACACGACATCTAGCTCGGACGCTTCCTGGTAAAGCTTCTGGAGGTAGAGATCGAGATTGGGACGTGCGAATTCCGCTTCGTGGAAGCGATCATATAACACCCGATCACGTCCCAGGACCTCGGCCAAACGACGGGCGATGCCGTCGATCCGCGCGCGCGCCTCACCTGGGTAGGACAGAGCGACCGCGAACCGGCACGCCGGTGCGCTCTGTGACGAGCTCGATTCTGCGCCGTGGGAAACTCGAACTGCGCTGTCCGAATACCGGCGGCCGTCGCATTCTGACATAGATCACAATTGTAGTCATTTTATCGAAGTCTGGTTTGGGGAATGTTGGGGCGTTGGGCAAAGAACTTGTCCAAGCCTCACCTCCAGCGAGCCGTGGTGCCGACGCTTTCGGCAGTTGAACCGTGGAGGTCAGTGGCCATTCCGCCGAGCGTAGTCGCTCGCTCTCAACGTCAGGTACTTCGGGCGTCACGTTTTCGCGACGAGCAGTTCTACCGACACGGTGTCGCTGTCCGCTTGGCTATCGGCTTGGTAGCGGCATAGGGCGTCGTGGCCCATGCTCCATCGCCGCCCCTGCTGGCCCCCTTAACTGTGGGGCCAAGGCATTGTAGCCGCCGCAGTCTTTGACCCAAGCCTGTGAAATCACTATACTTAAGGTCTGGAAACAGAATAAGGCAAATACTAGATCAGAGAGGCCGGCTATGTCGATCATGATCCATATCAAGCCAGAAGCCCAAGCGGAACTGACTCGCCAGGCGGCGGCGCACGGCGTCCGGCCGGAAGACTATGCGGCGGCACTGCTCGAAGAGGCTGTGGATACGGGCACCTCAGCAAAGCCGCTCACCACGGATCAGCTCGACCGCACGCTGCAGGAACTTGCGCAGTTCTCTGCCAAGATCCCTCTCCTGCCGGATGAGGCACTCAACCGCGAAGGTCTGTATCAGGATCATGACTAATGGCTGATGGCGATGCCTGTCTTCTCGACAGCAACATTCTTCTGCGCATCAGCAAGCACGATGATCCGCAGCATCCGGTCATCGTCCTGGCGCTGAAAGCGCTGGTAGGGCAGGGCATACGCCTCTGCTACACATCACAGACGCTTGGCGAATTCTGGAACGCCTCAACACGTCCGCTCGACAAGAACGGCTTCGGCCTGAGCGTTGCCGAGACCGACCAGCTAGCGCGCGTGATCGAGCGGGATTTCGAGCTTCTGCCAGACAGCCGAGAGACGCATGAGCGCTGGCGAGCACTCCTGATCGCGCACAATGTCCAAGGCGTACAGGTTCATGACGCTCGGTTGGCGGCAAGTATGTATGTCCATGGGGTCAGGCAGCTACTGACAATAAACGTGCGCGACTTCCGACGCTTTGATGGGCTTCGAGCGCTGCATCCAAAGGAAGTGCGGGGAATCCAGTGAACTGACTGCCACTAACATGACGCACCTCGAAGATCTCCAGCCTGCTGCCGCCCTGCGAGGCATACTGCCTGACCAAATCGTCACGGTGGTGAGCGTCCGGTGGTTTGGTTCCGAGGCTCTGATTTCCGTTGCGGGTGACGATGCCGGTCTTCTCGTAAGACCGGATGCGGCGAGGCAACAGATGAATCAGGAGGCCGCCACGTCTGGGGGAGTGAAATCCGAATTCCCGACATCGCCGTCTCCGACAACGACAAGCCCGATGGCTGCACCATCCGGCGGATCGGCACAGGCCCGGCCGAAGCGGTATCACGGCTCGGTGGAACTAGACCCGACGCGCCACGCCGGGCGCATCGCGGATGAAGTCATCACACATCTCGCTGGTCCTGTTGGATCAGCAGTTCGCGTCACGCTGCAGATCGAAGCAGACATACCGGCAGGACCGCCGGACAATGTGATGCGAACCGTAACAGAGAACAGCCGCACCTTGACGTTCACACCGAACAGCGGTCGCGAAGACGGAGTAGGGTAGATCGTTGAATAATGAGTATATTCAGAGCATTGGTCGCTCCGGGAGTGGAGGCCTCTGATGACCTTATATGAACTCGCCGTAATCGGGGGTCCTTCCGACGCCCAGAGACGTGAATTGGAGAAGTACGTCTCAGAAGTCATCGCGCCATTCGGCTTGCGACTAGGGGAAGAAGTTGCATGGGCCTTTCGCCCCGAGGACTTCAATCCGTCCCAGAAGACGCCGGCGGCTGTCGTATTCTTCGGCAGCGCGGGAGTCTCCGAGAACGGCCTGAACGAAATCGTGCGCCGTGGGATTCCGATCCTTCCAGTGGCATCAGCAGAAGGCAGAATCACGGCTGAAATCCCTCAGCAACTCCAGGCTCTCAACTGTCTCATCTACTCCACCCACGGCCCCCAACGAATATCCACAGCGCTGCTGGAATGTGTGGGTCTGTTGCCGCACCAAAGACGAGTGTTTGTAAGCTACCGCCGGGACGACGCGCGCCAGGCAGCCCTGCAGCTGTTCAATGCATTGTCTGCTCGACTTTTCGACGTATTTTTGGACACGCACGGCGTTGCACCTGCGGAGGAGTTTCAGGCAGTTCTCTGGCATCGCCTATGTGATTCCGACGCTCTCGTCATGCTTGACACCCCTGGCTATTTCGACAGCAGGTGGACGAGCGCTGAATACGGACGCGCTCTTGCGAAGTGTATATCAGTGCTGCGCATCGGCTGGCCCGGCGTGAACCCGTCGCCACGAACGGCAACCGCGAGTCATGTTGATTTGGCTCCAGACGAAGTCGATGCGGCGACGGGCCAACTGGCAGGCGCAGCAATAGACAGAATATGTACCCAGCTTGAGTTTGTGAGGGGTCAGAGCCACGCCGTCCGCAGCTTGAATCTCTTCAGCAATCTTCGGCAAGGGGTAGAGCGCATCGGCGGAACGATAGCAGGCGTGGGGGTTCACAACGCTGTCTATCTGACCTTGCCCGACGGAAAGGAGGTCGTAGTGTATCCCACTGTAGGTGTTCCAACTGCACTCACCATGAATGAGGCTGTGGTTCACGCAGAGGGGCGGTCTGCAGGCGTAGTCTACGACCACATTGGTCTCCATCAGAAATGGTTGGAACATCTTTCGTGGCTTGGTAAGAACATACGCGCGGCTCGCTGGGTAAGGGCGAGCGAAGCAGCTTGGACGTTTGCTGGATGGGAGGTATCATGACCGCGGTCTTCTTGTCCGCCAGCGTGCCAGTTATGGGTAGGGGCAACTTTTATGAGACCGCTGACCCGTTCTTGATTCAAAGTGCCGTACGCGAATTTGTAACCGCAGTGCTCGGCAGACGGCTTATTGTATGGGGTGGGCATCCCGCCATCACTCCGATGGTCTGGGCCGTATGCGAAGATCTCGGGGTGAGCTTTGGGGTGGCCCCCTGGGCTGAGACAAGCAGTTAAGACACTGGTTACCGTTCGATGATAATTGCTTCCCATCGATCCGGCAATGGTTTTATGCTGATGATGCCGGTGAAGCGGAGACGGGCTCT